>Ga0193752_1002280_pt1 | contig 14596 bp, 15 predicted proteins | sample H1c1metaG_FD_144924 | JGI IMG/M metagenome (GOLD analysis project Ga0193752, IMG submission 144924) | Soil microbial communities from a riparian zone of the East river system, Colorado, United States - H1c1 | ecosystem: Environmental > Terrestrial > Soil > Riparian zone | place: USA: East River... | reverse complement strand
CTGGCGGCGCCTGTCAATGGCAGGATAGAAATTGCCGGTCCGGAACGTTTTGACATGTATGAGATCGTTGCACGGTACCTGCAACATTCAGATGATCCACGCAAAGTGGTTTCTAACGGTAAGCCCGTGTACTTCGGTGGAGAAGTAACTCATACTGCACTGGTACCAGCCGGACAGGCAGAATTGGGAACCATCAATTTTGAAAAATGGTGGGGTAACCAACAACAAGCGGCCTGAGGGTAATGATCTGCACCTGTTGAAACGAAGATGACGGGTGACAGTTTGCCGAGGCGGTTGTAACGGGAATGCACTTTCCACCTGTTCGTGCTCCAGGATATCCCTACGCCGGCGTAATGATCCTTACGAAAACCGGTCAGCAACACGGCAAGTCAACAAGCAGCAGGTCAACACTTTCCACCAATTTTCTTTAAAGGCTATCGACAGGAAAACCAATTATTCAACATCAATCAGACATCATGAATCTATTCTTTTCAAATCCACACACAAATACCGGGGAAGGCGAACCAGGCGAACACACACTGGTAACAGACCAGGAAACGCACCATAGTACCACTGAAGGCAGCGAGTTCCTTGACGATGCCATCCGTATGGTAGAGCAGCAACTAGGGTATAAGGAAGAAAATGTGCAGCCGGATGTCCGGAAGACAGATGGCAGCGCTCAAAAAGGCATTTCGCAATAAATAAAACCAATCAAAAAAATGATACTCCAACCAAAACAGTCTTTGCCGGTAGAAGCAATAAGCAACGTGATCATGCCCCCGGTGACGATTGGCGAAAGATTAGCTGATCTCAAAAAACGAGGTTACAAATACAAATTCAGGAGAGAAGCGAACTGTCTCTACTGCATTGACCTGGGAAGTTGGTTTATGCCGGATGGTTTTACGGTCGACGAATACTACCATTTCGATGATCATTCGAATACTCATGGAGACAGGATGCTCTACGCCGTTTCCTCAGTATATGGTCTCAATGGTTTTCTGATAGACACATGTTTCGTGTATGAAGGCAGCACTAGTCTCGACATGCCCGAACAACCGGAACTGGAATACGCTTTGGTCGAAGAATATTAAACATCAAAAAACAAACTGAAATGAACAATTATGAATCCCTCGTGGATGCTTTGAATGACCTTAAAAAAAGAGGTTACGTCGCTGATTTCGCAACAGACACGGTCTGTCTCTATTGCGGGGAACTCGATATCCGGCTTAATCCGGAAGAATTCCAGGTAGATGAGGTCTACCGCTTTGATGGGGATTCCAGTCCTGACGACAACTCCGTGGTGTATGCCATCTCTTCTTCTGCCGGCGTCAAAGGCACTCTGGTAGATGCCTACGGAACCTACTCCGAGAACCTGAGTTTTGAAATGGCTAAAAAGTTACAGGAACATCCCGCAACAGTTTAATGAAGACTGATTTTTTAGGAACGGTAGTTCTCACAATGTTATTAACCACGACGAATATTTTATCAATGGCACAAAACACAAAGCCTAAAGCAGAAAACGATCCGCGCATCTTCACGGAAGTAAGAGCATTCCTGAAAGCCCTAAATTCGGGAACAGGAAAACCTATTGAACAACTTAGCCCCGCTGATGCGCGACAAGTATTGATCGGTGCACAAAAATCAGTCACGGTAGATCATTCAGGTATTGAAGAATCACAACGAACAATCACACAGGATGGTGAAACAATCAATGTGCATATTGTAAAGCCCAATGGCGTAGCACCCGACGCAGCAGTGTTCATATTTATACATGGTGGCGGATGGGTATTGGGAGATTATCCCACACATAGGAGGTTGGTAAGAGATCTGGTTGTAGCAAGCGGAGCGGTAGCAGTATTCCCGGATTACACTCCATCACCCGAAGCGCATTACCCGGTTGCCATCAATCAGATATATGCGGCTACAAAATGGGTGTCGGAGCATGGCGAAGAGATAGGCGTTAACGGCAAAAACCTTGCTGTTGTCGGCAACAGCGTAGGGGGCAATATGACAGCGTCTGTTGTATTAATGGCAAAGGAAAAGAAAGGCCCGGCTATTAAGCTCCAGGTAATGCTATGGCCCGTTACAGACGCGGATTTTGAAACTGGTTCATACCAGGAATTGGCTGAAGGGAGATTTCTTACACGGAATATGATGACCTGGTTTTGGGATAATTACCTCCCTGATCAGGCCAGGCGAAAAGAGATCTATGCAACTCCGCTGAATGCAAGTACCGAACAGTTAAGAGGCCTTCCTCCGGCTTTGATCCAAACAGCCGAGAATGATGTATTGCGTGACGAAGGTGAAGCCTATGCACGCAAATTAAATGAAGCAGGAGTTGCTGTAACGCTAACGCGCTATGGGGGACTGATCCATGACTACGGTTTATTGAATCCGCTCGCAGAAATACCGGCAGTAAGAACAGCATTGCTGCAGGCAGGGGCTGTAATAGAACAAGCACTTAAATAACATTAACTAACCGGAGTTACGCAAGAAAATAAGAACACGGATCATCATAACCTTTTGATGAGTCAGGATCTGGTTTTATAGCAGGGAGTAGAGAAAATCAGGAAAAATCCTGGTGATCGTGAAAATCGTGTTCCTTTTTTCGCAAGTCCGGTGAATAATCAAACCATGAAAATCGTAGTCATCGGCGGTAGCGGGCTTATCGGATCAAAGCTCGTAGACAAGCTTCGCCAGCTTGATCACACAGTTGTATCGGCATCTCCCGATTCAGGTATTAACACCGTTACAGGTGAGGGCCTGGATGAGGCGTTAAGGAGCACAGACATAGTTGTTGACGTTTCCAGTGCTCCCTCATTTGAAGACATAGCAGTGATGGATTTCTTTCGGGAATCTACGCTCAACCAGCTGAGTGCAGATATCTATGCTGATGTGAAGCATCATGTGGTCTTATCAGTTGTAGGCGCAGACCGTCTCCCTGAAAGTGGCTACCTGCGCGCAAAAGTTGCCCAGGAGGACCTCATCAAAGCATCAGGTGTTCCCTATACCATCCTGCGTTCTACCCAGTTTATCGAATTCGCGGACAGAATCGCGCGGGCAGGCACCATCGGTGAGCAAGTGCATATTTCACCGGCGGCATTTCAACCCATAGCCTCCGGCGAAGTAGTATCAGCATTGACCGATATCGTGCTCGGAGCGCCAATGAATACTACTGTAGAGGTAGCAGGACCGGTGTGTATGCCGATGTATGAGTTTGTCCGCTATTACCTGAACGAAATGGAGGATTCACATCAACTGGTGGAGGATGAACATGCACGCTATTTCGGCGCCGAGCTAACAGACGAATCACTGGTTCCCGGAGATGAAGCACGTCTCGGAAAGATCAAATACGAGACCTGGTTCCACGCTCAGTTAGTGGAGCAATAAAAAGCTCGTCGATCAAAGGATCCTGAGTCTCAAAAATCCCCCTACCACTCTTCGAAGGATTTACTAGAGGGTATTTACTAGAGGGTATCTACTACAGGGTATTTACTAGAGGGTATTTACTAGAGGGTATTTACTACAGAGTCTTTACTACAGGGTCTTTACTACAGGGTCTTTACTACAGGGTATTTACTACAGGGTATTTACTACAGGGTATTTACTACAGGGTATTTACTACAGGGTATTTACTACAGAGTATTTACTACAGAGTATTTACTACAGAGTATTTACTACAGGGTATTTACTACAGGATGTCATCCCGACGAAGGAGGGAGCCCACATCGGTTGGGCAATTGACCAGAGTGTGCTCCATGTAAATGAACGTAGCAGAGCTGCACTAAGCCCGTAGGATTCCTCTTTCGTCCCACCACGGCGGGCAAAGCGGGATGACAGACCAAGAGATATGATGGGAAAGGGTATTCGCTCAGCTAAACTGACTCGGAGGATGTAGGTACACCATCGCCTTTAAAGGCACCAAGCGATGTCGGCCTCATCCTGACTCTTCACAATAAAACACAAACACTTTTAATCAAAAAACTCAATGTCCGCACTTAAGCAATTCACGTCAATCACCCTGATGGTCGCAATAGCCATCTTTTCACTCTCACAAAAAGCAAACTCACAATCACAATCCAAACAAACAAACATGAAAAACGTAAAGAATGTAGTACTGGTTCACGGCGCTTTTGCCGATGGTTCCAGCTGGTCGAAGGTTATCTCTATACTTCAGGCCAAAGGTCTTAACGTGGTCGCCGTACAAAATCCCCTCTCCTCATTGAAGGAAGATGTCACGGTTACCAAACGAGCTATCGCTTTAATGGACGGGCCCGTATTGCTGGTGGGACATTCCTACGGCGGAATGGTGATTTCCGAAGCAGGGAAAGATCCCAAGGTGGCAGGACTGCTCTACGTTGCTGCATTGATCCCGGAAGAAGGGCAAAACGTTAGCGACGTTAATGCTGCGATGCCTACAACAGGCGTTGAGCGGCTTTTCCAGCTTGGTGCTGACGGCTTTTTATACTTACCCCAGCAAGGAATCGATGAGCATTTCGCACAGGATGTACCGGCTGAAGAACGTAAAGTAATATTTGCCACACAGGGTTCATGGGCTGCATCAGCCACGCAGGAGAAGGTATACAGCCCCGCCTGGACAACCAAACCGTCATGGGCTATCGTCGCAGCAAAGGATGGAATGATCAACCCTGATCTGGAACGGTTCAAGGCTAAGCTGATCAAGGCAACGACGATAGAGCTTAACTCCAGCCATGTGCCTATGGTATCACAGCCTGCCCAGGTAGCGAATTTCATCATCGAAGCAACTCAGAAACTAAAAACAGGAAATCCTGCCCTGAAAAGTCAAACAGTAACCAACTAGGCTGTTTCCGCTGCGTAATGCATAAAACTACAGGAGTGCCTTTGATGAGAAAATGGTGTCGGGTTTCGATGGGCGGTGCCCATCGCTATCCTCTTTCGCCCCCTTGGGGCTTGGCTTTGAGCGCGGGGCGACGCCTGTATCAGGCGACTTTGACGAGGCACTCCTGTAACTACAATTTTTATCAAACAAACAAAAACCATGTAACCAATAGGAACGATTGCGCCGGATTTTGCGCTTTACGCAACACCTGATCAAAAGCTGCAACTGAGCGAGCTACGCAACAAAAACGTGATCCTGGCATTTTACCCCGCGGACTGGAGCCCGGTATGCGGCGACCAGATGGCACTGTACAATGAAATGGGGAAATACTTTGCCCGGCACAATGCACAACTGATAGGTATTTCGGTAGACAGTAAATGGTGTCATTTGGCATTCAGGGAACACAATAAATTCCATTTTCCCTTGCTGTCGGATTTTGAGCCCAAAGGCGAGGTGGCCAGCTTGTATGGAGCATACGACGAATCAACGGGTGAATGTAGCAGGGCTCTGTATGTAATAGATGAAGATGGTATTATCCGCTGGAGCTACCTGTCAGCGGTTGGCATTAACCCTGGCGCCGATGGAATCCTGAATGCACTCGAAGAAATGGCTGAAACAAAACCAGGCTCAATGAACCAACTAACACCAGTAAACAGTAACGACCATCTTTTGGGAAATACAGTCGCCCCCATTGAACTGGTTGAATATGGCGACTACGAATGCCCTTACTGCGGCCGTGCTTTCCCGATCGTAAAAGATATCAAGCAGCAATTGGGAGGCGAGCTAAGATTTGTGTTCAGGAATTTCCCACTATCAAGGATCCATCCGCATGCGTTCCTGGCTGCAGTAGCAACAGAGGCTGCCGGTCTGCAGGGGAAGTTCTGGCAGATGCACGACATTATTTTCGAGAACCAGAGAATGCTGAGTGAGGAGCGTATCATCCATTTTGCCGAAGTGCTTGGCCTCGACACGGAACGTTTCAAAAAAGATCTTCAGCAAAGGTCTTTGATGGATAAAGTAGAGCAGGATTTTGAAAGTGGTATCAGGAGTGGGGTGGCCAGAACGCCAACCTTTTTTATCAACGGGATAAAATATGAAGGCGAGTGGGGCGATGGTCAGTTACTCCAATATCTGAAAACCATGTTGACCGAAGTTTCGTTCACAGCAGCATGAATGAACTGTGTGAACTTTAATTCAAATGCATCGAAAATGCATAACGGCAAATCATAAAAAATCTCTCTAAAACATCAAGACAATGGCAAAATCAAAAACCATTATTCTCATCCATGGGAATTTCGTGAACGACACCAGCTGGACAGAATGGAAACGCTATTATGAACAAAAAGGCTACAAAGTTTATACGCCAGCTAACCCCGGGCACGAAGGTAGTCCCAGCGCGCTTAGAGCAAAAGTTCATCCTGACCTTGTCAAAACCGGTTTCATCGATGTTGTAAACAATATCGATCGATTAATAGATACCCTACCTGAGAAGCCATTGATAATCGGTCACTCCATGGCAGGAATGGCGACTTTGAAATTGGTGGAAATGGGAAAAGCAGCAGCTGGGGTAAGCATAGATGGAGCACCACCGAAAAATGTTTTTCCCCCGTTTCAAACACTTAAGACGGTATTGCCGGCCTTCGGATTTTTCTCTTTTAGTGAGTATTTTATGGGTAGTCGTAAATGGTACGATTATTCATTTTTCAATACAACACCTGATGCAGAGAAGAAAAAGGTGTTTGAGAAATTTGCTGTACCTGAAAGCTATAAAGTCAGCCGTGAACTGGTTCTGAACTCTTTCTCAAATATTGATTTTAAGAAACCTCACGCTCCACTTCTGTTTGTTGGTGGCGGTAACGATCATATTTTCCCGGCAAGTCTCACGAAAACAATAGCCGGCCGGTATAAGGATGCAAATAGCCGGGTTGATGTGAAAATATTTGAAGAAAAAAGTCATTTCATCTGCGGGGAGCCCGGCTGGGAGAAGGTCGCAGATTACATCTTAGAGTGGTATGAAAGCCAGTAACAGCGACGTAAACAGGACGCCGACCTTTTTTATTAATAGGAGGAATATGAAGGCGACTGGAGCAATGGTCAGCTGCTCCAATATCTGAAAACAACACTCACCGAAATTCCGTTCACAGCAGCATAAATAAAGCGCGGGCATTACAAATTCAACAGATCGAAAATGCACATCGGCAAATCATATAAAATCTCCGAGTTTCTTTTCTGGACGCGAAGAAGCATCCTCTGGCTTGTGTTAGCGGGCGCAATCCCGACAGTTCTGTACCAGGTGTTTGACCTGAAGTGGTTATCCTTCCCCTGGCCTGTTGTCGGATTGCTTGGCACCGGTACGGCATTTATTATTGGATTCAAAAATGTGCAAACTTATAATCGTACCTGGGAAGCCAGACAGGCATGGGGAGCGACAATAAGTGCAAGCCGTGCATGGGCAATGATGTGCAGGGATTTTATCCGGGATACGGACAGATCGAGGGAGATCATTTATCGTCACTTTGCCTGGCTGACAGCTTTGCGATACCAGCTCAGAACTCAGCGGACCTGGGAAACGACCGGCAAAGCGCACAACAGAGAGTACCAACGATTTTACAGCATTCCGGAAAATGAAATGCCTATTGAAGCGGAGCTATCAAAATACCTTGCAAAAGAAGAGCTGCAAAATATCCTGCCCAAAAACAACAGAGCAGTTCAGCTGTTGGGTTTGCAGAGTGATGCTTTGAAAGACCTCAATAAAGACGGAGTGCTTGAAGATTTCCGGTTCCTGGCTATGCATAACGCCCTTAGGGAGTTTTCCGCACACCAGGGCAAAAGCGAAGGGATCAAGAATTTCCCATATCCCCGGCAGTACGCGACCATCAATACGCTTTTCGTACACCTGTTTTGCCTGGTGCTTCCATTTGCGATGCTTAGCGAATTCAATAGCCTGAACGATCATATAGCCGGCAGCCTAAAAGGGCATATGGTATGGTTCGTGATCCCTTTCAGCGTTTTGATCTCGTGGTTATATACCTCACTCGACCAGGTAGGCGAGAGCACAGCAAATCCATTCGAAGGGGGTTCAAATGATGTTCCTATTTCGCAGATGAGCCGGGCTGTGGAGATTGATATCAGGGAGATGATTGGGGAGTCTGATTTGCCGGTTGTGTTGGACGCAAGGAATAATATTGTTTTGTGAATTGGGCCGGGAAATGGTTTCGAGAATAACGTAGGTTTAAAAAGGAGTAAAAGCCGCTGTAGAAGCGGCTTTTGCTGTTTTTGTGCTCACTATTGCTAGCATCGCTGCAGGTTTCAGTATCCGGACACCGGAACGGGATGGGCAATGTGCGCAAAAAAGCCGGGTGACGAATCCGAAGATGCAATCACCCGGCTTTTATGTTTAAATCCTCATGCCTGTTTTACAAGGTCCTCCCGATGGCCGGGTCACTCCATCCGCTCTGGCCCAGGGGACCGATCGCGGCAACTCTGAAGAAACATTTGATCGAGCTTTCCAGTCCGGTGATGACCAGCCGGCGCCTGGTGACGGTGCCGAAGAATACCCAGCTGTTGACGCCGTCGCTGCTCATCTGGATATTGTAGGCCTTCGCCCCGGGGACTGCGTCCCAGGACAGGATCACCTCGCCTTCATGAGCGCCGGGCTTGCCGTTGATGTTCACCGGTGTGCCTGCTACCCGGCCGGGCAACCGGTCATTGCGGACGTCGAAGCCGCTGCTCAGGATGGTGGTTTCGTCTCCCTTATTGAGCACCGATTCGCATTGATACATGAAGGCAAGTTCGATCTGGCCACGATTGCTGATTGGCGTTGGGAGATGCTGATCAGTTTTTACGGGGCGCCAATCAGAATTGCGGCCTTTTGATTGGCGTTTGGTGATGCGGATCAGCGCTAATCAGCAATTTATTTTTCTAGTTGGCACCCTGACACTGCTGATCATTTTAGCGGACAGCTAATTGGCAATACATGCTTTCGAAGTTCCGGTGCTATTCTGGTGATGTCTTTTCGGAACAGGCAGCGTTGCATACGTTGCCAGGTCGATACTTAGTCTCAATCAATTAGCTGTATGGTTCTGGGCCAAACCCACAGCTTATTCCACCCCGCAAGCTTCTCCGCTTTGAATACTACCATATATCTTAACGACTTAATCAAGCCTTCTTAATAAATTATCCTATGGACTTCAAAGACGAAATCAATCAGTTCGGCAAGCGGCCTGGCGCAATCATATTGGTTGCGGTTTTTTTTTGCCCGTTTGACCAGTTAAAGACGCTTCTGGAAAGCAGCGCTAATTCCGAAAGGAAATTTCGATGATCGCCTCCAACATCAGGCAATCAGATCGACATGGCTTGCCAATTAACGATGGCTTTCCATGTCATACCAAGGGCAGTAAAGAGCGATTGTAATGGGGTGCAAGATTTCTTCGATTCAAGAGATCTGTCTAACCCTAAAATAGCCTGACAGATTGCCCAAAACACCATTGCCAAACTTCCGGAAACCATTGTCTTTTTTTCAAAGGCAATGGTTTTTTTTCAAAGGGCAATGGTAAATGAGAAAAAAACCATTGCCTTTTTTTCGTGGGCATTTGCCTTTCGATTTTTTACAATTGCCTTCAGCAAAAACGCAATGGTAATTGAGAAAAAGATAATTGTCTTTTTTTCGTGGGCATATGCCTTTTGATTTTTTACAATTGCCTTCGACGAAAAGACCATTGTCTTTTTTGGAGGGCAATTGACTTCTGAAAAAAGACAATTGACTTTGAAGTTGAATGCTGGGTTCATTCGTCGCAAAAAAGCGGCCTATCAGCATATAAATCAATCCATTATAGCCTGTCGGCCCCTTGGTGACGCATTGTTTCTACGCTGCCAGGGAACTTAAGTGTTCATGGCACCGCATTGGGACATCCCTCAGTCCACCACACTGACCCGCTTTGTGGTTTTCACCAGGCACTTCCTGCCGCGTCCAGCCGGCCATGATATCAATCATGTGTGTGCCTGTCGATCATCAACATGAAGAGAATACTATCCCAATAGCTTTGTCTATACCGATGAACAAAGCGATTTACACAGTAGGAGCCTGGTCAGCAATCCTTGCATTCGTTGCAACACTTGCCTTCTTCTTTGTTCAATTGCTGCAGCTTTTGGGATGGCTCAGCTTTCCGCTTGACCAGATCCTGATCTATGGATTTTCGCTTTGCATACCTGTTCCTTTTCTGCTTGCGATGCTTGCTCTACACTATGCCGCGCCGCCGGATAAAAAGTTCTGGAGCCACGCAGCATTGATCTTTACAGAATTGTATGTTGTGTTCGTCACTTCGAATTATGTCGTTCAACTGGCGACTGTAATTCCCATGACGCTTCGGGGGCATGCTGAGGAGATCCGCAACCTTATTCAAACGCCGCACTCGCTCTTTTGGGATTTTGATGCGCTGGGATACATCTTTATGGGGCTGGCAACATTGTTTGCCATGCCTGTATTTAAGCAGCAGGGATTTCAAAAGTGGGTCAGGTATTCTTTCCTGATTCATGCGCTTGTGACACCATTGATAGCATTCGTTTATTTCTACCCGGTTTTTTCAGATGCCTTATTGCTGATTGCCATTCCCTGGGGAATTACCGCACCATTGGCTATGCTGATGCTTGCCATAGTGTTCAGAAAGCAGGCTGGGCTTAGCCTCGGTCAGACATTGGGAAAAAAAGAAAAGCTGTGAGGATAGCATTTTTTGTCCTCCTGATCGTCCATGGACTGATCCATTTAACAGGATTCGTCAACGCGTTTGGGTTATCAGATGTAAAACAACTTACGCAGGCTATTTCAAAGCCCGTTGGAGTTATCTGGCTGTGCGCATTTGTTCTTTTTGCGACGGCAGCAATAATGTTCGCGTTCAAAAACAATTATTGGTGGCTGTCGGGATTAGTTGCGGTGCTGGTATCCCAGGTCCTTATCGTGCTTTCCTGGCAGGACGCCAGGTTTGGAACTATTGCAAATGTGATCATCCTTATTGCAGTACTCGTCGGCTATGCGACATCCGGCTACCATCGGAAATATGAGAATGAGGTAAAAAGTGGTTTGCGTCAGAAGGATTATTTCGGGAATTCTACGTTGACGGAAAAAGACATACAACCATTACCTGAGCCGGTAAAAAAATATCTCCGTGTTACAGGTTCGGTCGGTAAATCAAGGGCAAATAGCTTCAGGATAGTAATGACTGGCGGAATCAGAAAGGATGACCAGTCAGCATGGATGCCATTTACTTCGGAGCAATATAATTTCATGGAGACCCCGACCCGGCTATTCTTTATGAAGGCTGTAATGAAAGGCCTGCCGGTTGCGGGGTATCATTGCTTTAAGAATGGGAAAGCCTTTATGGATATCAGGCTGCTTTCGCTATTCAGGGTGCAATATCAGGAAGGGGTAGAAATGAATTTGTCGGAGACCGTTACCTTTTTCAATGACATGTGTTGCCTGGCTCCCCCAACACTCATAGACAAACGAATAAAATGGTTGGAAGTTGACGGCAATAAGGTGAAAGCGTCGTTCACGAATAACAAGATCACAATATTTGCCTGCTTGCATTTTGACGACAGTGGTTACCTCAGGAACTTTGTTTCAGAAGACCGCTATTCCGCCGATGCAGGAAAGCAACTACCATGGTCAACTCCATTGAAAGATTATCACGAAATAGCCGGGTACAGATTAATGCGCAATGCGGAAGCCATTTACAGCTATCCCGATAAGGACCTGGTTTATGGAAATTTCCAGCTTGTTAGCGTAGAATACAATTGCAAAGACCCGGACTAGCTTGACAAGACCGTCCGAAGCTCTTTCACTTAAAATGCATCTCTCTTCGATTACCTCACTGGCTTGTACTATTGCGTGGCAGCCGATGGCCATCAACACTAATCAACTAAACTGATCAAACAATAGCCATCAACTAAAGCCTTTGTGCGGCTTTTATTTTCAGAAGAGTCAGCGGCTGTTATCTTGCAGCATTAGAATACATGCACTTGTCCCAGCGGAAGCTCAACATGTCTCCCCGGAGAAGCCTGAGGAATCTTGCCAGGTACCGGACCTTATTGGTCTACCTGGTCTTGTTTGTCATCATTGCCCTGCCGCTATTTGGCCATCTCGACGAGCTGCCCATCCAGGTCTGGGACGAGATGCGCAATGCCGAAAACGCGCTGGAGATGAATCGTACCGGCCGCGTCATCATCACTACTTACGATTACCTGCCGGAAGCCTGGAATACAAAGCCGCCGCTGTTCATTTGGATACTCGCCATCAGCTTTCGCCTGTTAGGCAATACTGAGCTGGCGCTTCGTTTGCCTTCAGCCATCGCGGCGATGTTTACCTGTCTCCTGCTGTTACGCTTTGCGAAGCGGCACACGGGTAGCTGGATGCCTGGTATACTGGCAGTGTTCATCCTCGTGACCATACCCGGGTATGTTGTCCCACACGGTACACGAACGGGAGACTACGACGCGCTGCTGGTTCTTTGCTCGACGGCGGCAGCCTTCTGGTTCTTCAATTACCTGGAAGACTCCCGCGTCCGATGGCTTTATTTATCTGCTGCTGCGCTCACTGCTGCCGTCCTCACTAAAGGTGTTGCAGGCTTATTTGTTGCCCCTGCCATGCTCGCCTACGCGCTGCTGCAAAGGAAGACAATGCCTATGTTCCGCCAGCGCAGCTTTTATATCTGCCTGCTCGGTTTTGTGATTCTCGTGGGTGGCTATTACGCCTTACGCGAAATCCAGCAGCCGGGATATGTCCATGCGGTGGTCATAAATGAATTAGGCGGTAGATACAATGCGTTGACACCGGGTATTAATAGCAGCCCGGCCTGGGGCTACTTTCACGTTCTGTTTTACACTGGATTTGCGCCCTGGGCAATGCTCCTGGTGCCCGCAATTTGTGCAGGCTGGGTGGTTCGCTGGCCTCGCTGGCGGCGGGTATCGCTGTTTTGCGTATTGCTGGCGGCCACAGTAATAATCATTCTTTCCGGCGCCACCACGAGAGCATGGTGGTATCTGATGCCGATCTATCCGGCGCTTGCCCTGCTCTGCGGAATGTTCATTACCCAGGTCATGATGCTGCTGAGCCGTTGGAGCGCCGTGCGGCCCATGTGGCGGATAAATTTCCTGCTACCCGCTATCCTCCTGGTGACGCTTTTGGTTCCTCCTTATAAAAATATTCTTGAGCGTACGATTGATGATAAGTCTCCGAAGATGGACGCAGATATTCATGACGCCGGAGTTTATTTAAAAGAAGTGAACCGAGGGATGCGTCCCCTAGGAGGCAATGTGCTTTGCGGGCGTGATCCAATGCCACTTCGGTGGTACCAGGAAGTGATTCGTGAAAAAGGCCAGCAGCTCGATGTTGTAAGCGTAGACTCCTTGGCGGTGGGGGCGAAGGTTTTGGCCTGGGATGAAGAAACAAAAGCACGTATCCGGCAGCAGTACCGGCAACGGGAAACAGAGGTTTTTCGCAATCTGACGATTTACATGATAGAAGGAAAAGTGAGTGATCAACAGTAGTACCAATTGGACATCTAAATTTGGAATTCCAGTGGAACGAGAAGGAGCTTTTTGCAGCGCCCCTTGTCATCCCCGCAGGAGATCTTTACGTATGCTGTAAGCAAGATTCCCTTCGGGAATGACAAAAGTTTGGGAAATAGCTCCATTCGAAAATTAGTTGTCTAATTGATATAAGAGCGCCCGGCGCTATTCCACGTTCGGGGTTGCGCTTAGACCCCAGTCTAAGCGCACGGCGGCAGGCGATCATTGGCAGCGGACGCTTCGACCAGTGTTGGGAAAGGACGGCATCATCATAAAGCGACCGAAGCATTTTCTGTCAGGAAGTCAATCTTCGATGCTTGAGTAGTCATTTCGAGCGCTCGCTCAGAAAATACATTACTATAATCAACACCGCAATCCCCGAAGCCGAAAACGCTACGGCGGGGCCAAACCGATACCATACGAGTCCTGTGCCCGTACTTGCAAGCATCGTACAGATGCTCTGAAACCCGGTGTAGGTACCGATCGCTGCGCCGGTATCGCCTTTGTCGCTAATGTTGGAGATCCAGGCTTTTGCTACGCCTTCGGTAGCTGCGGCATAGATACCGTAAAGTAAAAACAGGACGAAGTAAACCGGGAGGCTGTTGCTCACCGCCATCCCGAAATACACCGCAGCAAACAGGATCAGTCCGGCTATGAACGTTGGCTTCAGTCCGATCCGGTCTGCAAGGATACCAATGGGGTAGGCTGTCACCGCATACACAAGGTTGTAGAAGATGTAGGCGCCAATAACTGCGGCATCACTTAAGCCTGCTTCCCTGATCCTGAGCAACAGGAAGACGTCCGAGCTGTTGACCAAAGCAAAAGCCAGCAGGCCCGCTACCAGCCTGCGATAGGCGGGCGGGCTGCTTTTCCAGTAACGAAAGAAATCGGCAAAGCGCGTTTTGACGCGATGCTCTTTCGGAACCGCAGCCATGTCGCGCAGCAGAAATGTAAAAGCAATAGCGACTATGCCTGGGATGAAGGCGAGGTAGAACAGCCAGCTATATTGCTCCGGATAATAGTAGAGATACAATAGCGCCAGCCCGGGTCCGATCACCGCGCCCAGGGTATCCATGGAGCGATGAAAGCCGAAGACGCGGCCTTTGGTTTTCGGCGTAGCGGCATCGGAAAGCATCGCATCCCTTGCCCCGGTGCGAATGCCTTTGCCTATTC
>Ga0193752_1002279_pt1 | contig 14600 bp, 15 predicted proteins | sample H1c1metaG_FD_144924 | JGI IMG/M metagenome (GOLD analysis project Ga0193752, IMG submission 144924) | Soil microbial communities from a riparian zone of the East river system, Colorado, United States - H1c1 | ecosystem: Environmental > Terrestrial > Soil > Riparian zone | place: USA: East River... | reverse complement strand
AGATCGCGGGCCTGCCGATGCTCGAGATCGTGCCGCGCCGCGAAACACTCGCGCGGCTCGGCATCCACCTGCGCGAGCTTCAGGACGTGATGGTCACCGCGGTGGGCGGCCGCGAGGCGGGTCATCTCTACGAAGGCGACCGGCGCTTCGACGTGATCGTGCGACTGCCGGAGGAGATGCGCTCGCGCGTGCACGCGCTCGAACAACTGCCGGTGCGGCTCGCGGACGGCCGCGGCTTCGTGCCGCTCTCGGAGCTGGCGGAAATCCGCGAAACGCTCGGGCCCAACCAGATCAGCCGCGAGAACGGCAAGCGCCGTCTCGTGATCTCCGCGAACGTCGCGGACCGCGACCTCGGCGGCTTCGTGCGCGAGGCGCGCGCCGCGATCGAACGCGACGTCAAACTACCAACGGGCTACTGGATCGCCTACGGCGGCACCTTCGAGCAACTCGAATCCGCCTCCTCTCGTCTCGCGCTGCTGGTGCCCGTCACGCTGGCGCTGATCTTCGGCCTGCTCGTCATGACGTTCAGTTCCGCGCGCGACGCCTTGCTGGTATTCAGCGGCGTGCCGCTGGCGCTCGCCGGCGGTGTGGCCGCGCTCGCGTTGCGCGACATTCCGCTGTCGATCACCGCGGGCGTCGGCTTCATCACGCTGTCCGGTGTCGCCGTATTGACCGGCGTCATCATGGTCACCGCGTTCCGCGATCTGCTGCGTTCCGGCGAAGGCCTGGAAGCGGCCATTCGTGCCGGCGCACAGCTGCGGTTGCGGCCCGTGTTGATGATCGGGCTGGTCGCCTCGCTGGGATTCTTGCCGATGGCGCTCAACACCGGCACCGGCGCGGAAGTGCAGCGTCCGCTCGCGACGGTGGTGATCGGCGGCATTCTCTGCGCGACCTTGCTGAGCCTGTTCGTGCTGCCCGCGTTGTATCGTCTCGCGCACCGCGCTACGGCGACCGCGGCTGTGTAACATAATTCACTCTTCTATATACGTAGAACCCGAGGCACGACATGCGCGAGCAATACATCGAGTACCGCGACGGCGACGCGCTGCTGGAAGGCTTCTTCTGCTACGACGAAGCCATGCCCGGTCCGCGTCCGGCCGTGATCATCAATCACGCCTGGGGCGGTCGCGACGAGTTCGTCGAACGCAAAGCGCGCCGGCTCGCCTGGCAGGGGTATGCCTGCTTCGCGCTCGACAACTTCGGCAAGGGCAAACGCGGCTCGACTCCCGAGGAATGCGCAGCGCTGATGAATCCACTCATGAACGATCGGCGCATGCTCCTGAAGCGCGTGCAAGCCGGCCTCGCCGCGGTCAAGGCATTGCCCATCGTCGATGCGCGCCGCGTCGCCGCGATGGGTTTCTGTTTCGGCGGGCTGTGCGCGCTCGACCTCGCCCGCAGCGACGCGGACATCCGCGGCGCCGTCAGTTTTCACGGCATTCTCAAACCCTCCGGTCTGACGGAACCGAAAGTGCGCGCCCGGGTACTCATGCTGCATGGCTACGACGATCCGCTGGCGCCGCCCGAAGATCTGCTTGCCGTCGCGAAAGAATTCACGGCCGCGGGCGCGGACTGGCAGCTGCATGTTTATGGTCAGACGGTGCACGCGTTCACGAATCCGCAGGCGCAGAACCGCGCGGGCGGCATGCAATATGACGAGGCCGCCGATCGCCGTTCCTGGCATGCATTGGAAGAGTTTCTCGCTGAAGTCCTCAAATAACCGCCGAGCACGCGGGTTGCGTGATAGCGTCGCCATAGCCGAGCCGGGGGAGCCCATCGAATGAAGAAGATTTCGGTCATCGTGCTTGTGGTCGTGAGCCTTGCTTTCGCGGGCTTCGCGGAAGCGGCGAAGCCCAGGAAGAGAACCCGCAACGCCAATCGCGTCGGCGCCTATGGCGCAGTGCTCGTCGCGCAGTCCCGCTACGCCGGGGATCAATCCGAAACCGAACAGGATCTGCTCGATTTTTTCGCGGGCCTTCAATCTCCCACGCGCAACAGCTCCGTATCTTCGGAAACCGAGAACATCGGGTACCAGGCAACTTTCGGATACCGCTTCAATCGCTACTTCGCCGCCGAACTCGGGCTCGTGCAGTTCGGTGAGTTGTCGTCGACCGTGCGTGGCGAGGTCGACCAGGGCGAAGGCTTCATTCCCGCGAACATCAAGTACTCATTCAATATCGGTGGCGCCCTGGTTTCCGCGGTCGGTATTCTGCCGCTCGGCGAGAAAGCCGAGCTTTATGGCCGGCTGGGTTATCTATTTGCGAGCACCGAGCGCGAGTTGTCCGCGCGTGTCGACGGGCAGAACGGCGGAACAAACAGCGCGAAAGGCGACTCCCAGGTTCCGGTGTTTGGTCTCGGGGTCGCATACCATTTCAACCAGGTCTATTCGGTGCGCGCCGAGTTTCAGAAGATCGACGGGGTCGGCCAGGAAAATCGCACGGGCAAGGAAGATCTGAGCGTCATCGGTATCGGAATCCTGATCCGCTTCTGATCGAAGCGCGGACGCCGATGGCGCGGTCTGGCTCTGCTTCAGCTCGCGTCCGCCAGTTCGTCCATCAACATCGCGTCGTCGTTCTTCGGCGAATTGACCCGCGCGCTCACCTTGCAGGCGCGCAGTAGTTCGCCCGGGTACTGCAGCAACACGGCGCGCGCCTGTTCGGGCGTACCGGTCAGCCAGATTTCCACGTCCTCCATGCGCAGGATCGCCGGCATGCGCTTCTCCTCGTTGTCGATCTTCGCGAGAAAATCGTTCGCCGGCAGCGTGATGATGGTGAAACTTTCGAGCCACACGCCGTCGGCCCGCTTCGATCGGTCCCACAATCCGGCGAAGGGCATGACTTCCTTGTTGGCGTGCCCGACAAACCACGGCTCCTTGGGGCGGCCGACGGGCTGATGCCATTCGTAGAAGCCACCCGCCGGCACGATGCAGCGTTGTGCGTTTTTCCACGGATCGCGAAAGGCAGGCGACGCCTCCATGGTTTCGATGCGCGCGTTGCTCGTGGCGTACTTCGGACTCTCGCCTTTCAGAAAGGGCGGGATGAGACCCCAGCGCATCATCACACCTTCGCGCTCGCCCTCGGTCATGCGGATCACCGGCACTTCGCGCCCCGGCGCGACGTTGTAGCTCGGCCGGTCTATCCAGCGCGGGCGTTGCACGCCCAAGGCTTTTTCGACGTCGGCTTGTTGGGCCAGGATGTAGCGTCCACACATAGGGACGGCAGCTTAGGGTGCGCGCTTGACCGCGGCAATCGCGTTCGCCAGCATGCCTCCGGGTTCCAGGAGCAAAAACAATGAAGAGTTTTCTGGCGGTGCTTGCCGGCCTCGTATTCACGATCGTGGTGTCGACCGGGCTCGATTGGGTGATGCACACGACGGGCGTATTCCCGGAAAGCGGCCTGGACAAAGTGCCGGAGATGACGACGGGGCAGTGGCTGATCGCCACGTCGTACCGGCTCCTGGCGGCGATCGGCGGCGGCTGGCTCACCGCGCGGCTCGCGCCCGCGCGGCCCATGTTCCTCGCCCTGGTGTTAGGTGGAATCGGCACCTTTCTCGGGTTGCTGGGTTTCGTCGGCGCCGTGGTCGCCAGCCCGAAGCTGGGGCCGCTGTGGTATCCGGCGTTGCTGGTGGTGACGGCGCTGCCGTGCACGTGGCTGGGAGCCAAACTGAACCGCCCGAAAATGGGGTCAGGCCCCATTTCCTAGCAAAAGGGGCCGGAGCTCATGGCGGATCCGCGCGTCGCATCTTCCCTTGCCTGGCTCGAGAAGCGCTCGTCGAAGTCCATCCGCGTCGGAATGTTGCGGTATGGGATTCCGAACGAACGCGCACTTGGCGTGCGCATGGGGGACATCCAGAAACTGGGCAAGCAACTCGGACGCGATCACGCGTTGGCGCTGGAGTTGTGGAAGACCGGCGTCTATGAAGCGCGCATGTTGTGCGCCTACGTGGACGAACTCGACAAAGTGACGCCGGCGCGCATGGACGCGCAGGCGCGCGACTTCGACAACTGGGCGATCTGCGACACCTTGTGTTTCGCCCTGTGGGTGCGCTCACCGCACGCGCTCGGAAAGATCGACAAGTGGGCCAGCCACCGCGGCGAGTTCGTCAAGCGCGCCGCATTCGCGCTGTTGGCGTGCGCCGCGCTCAAGAACAAGGACATTCCGGATGCCGCGTTCAAGCTGATCGAAACGGCCGCGACCGATGAACGCAATTTCGTCAAGAAGGCGGTGAACTGGGCGTTGCGCGGCGTGGGTGAGCGTAATGCCAGGCTCAACGCGGCGGCGGTGGCGCTGGCCAAGAAGCTAGGCAAGTCCGACGCAGCGGCGCCGCGCTGGATCGGCAAGGACGCGCTGCGTCAGCTGTCGACGCCCGCGACGCTGAAACGGCTGGCCAGGAAATCGTAATTCCTAAGATCCTCACCCGGCACCAACAACTACAACATCCGTCTGAAGTAGACCACGCGCTCGGTTTCTTCGAACCCCAGCGCGCGATGCGCGCGCTGACTCGCTTCGTTCTCCAGCAAGGCATCCGACGCCAGTTCGCGGCAGCCGCGAGCCCGCGCCCAGTCGCCGATCGCGGCGAACAGTTGCCGCGCCAACCCTTTGCGCCGCCAGGCCGGCACGACATACACGCCCTCGACAAAACCCACCGGTGAGGTTTCCGTGCCGTTCACGTAGTCACCGCGGATGGAGCCTTCGATGAACCCGATCGGCTGATGCTTCTCGTCGTACATCATCAGCTGCAGGAACCGCTCCGGCTGCGCCAGCGAGATGGCCATGTAGCCGCGATGATCGTCGGCGGTCGCGTCTGCCCACAGCGCGACCCGCATCGCGAGCCAGCCGGGTTGGTCGAGCGATGCACAGCGTTCGATGGTTGTTTTCATGGGATTGCGGCGAGATTAGCAGGCGAACCCAAGGTTCATACAGGGGGCCGGCGAGCCCGGGCTGGATGGACGCCCGCCTCGGCGCCGGGGAAAAATCGGCGTATGCCGTTGCCCGCCAGCTCGATCGACAAACTTTCAGACCACTCAGGGTCTTACGTGATTTGCGTGAAGTGCCGTAAGTGCTCGCATGACCGCGAGATCGATCCACGCGTGCTGGCTAACATCCTGGGCTGGAACGTCACCCTCAAGCAGGCCTGCACGCGTTTGCGCTGCTCGAAATGCGAGTCGCGCAGTTTTGCGGTGGAGATCGCGTTCAACCGCAAGCCGCGCGGCTGGAAGGCCAACCCGTCGTAAGGGTGCACTACTCCGCGGTGAAGCGCAGCTTCGTCAGCACCGATCTTCCCGCGGCGCTGCAATCCACGTTGCCACGCGTCCCCGCCTTCGTAACCTGTTCGACGTTCACCGTGCACGCGGTCACGTCGATGGGCGGCACGATGCGCCCGTTCAACACCAGATAGGGCACCACGTCTCCAGTGGCGCCGCTGTCCTCCACCGGAACGCGCAGCAACAGGTACTGCGCATCGCTGCCGCCGTACTCGAGCAACGCGGTGCGCACGCCGTTCTCATACCGGTACAACCCCGGCGCAATCGAGTGCCGCCCGGCAAGATCCAGCGCCAGCGTGTATTCCCGTCCTGCATAGGTGAAGGTCGCGGCGCCGCTCCGGTACACACCCTCCTGCCGGCGCACGCCCTCGCCCATGCGGATATTGCGCATGCGCTGCCCGCCCTTGGAGACGGTGGTCGACGTCACCCCCGTCGGCAATTTCGCCATCGTCAGCACCGCGACCGGCGTACCCGATGCGAACCCGACCCGTTGCAGGTAGATAGTCAGCTTCTGTCCGGGTGGATAGACATCGAAGCCGAGCCCGCCCGGCAGGCCCGCCAGCACCCAGTGCTTCCTGCCGCCCTGCTCGAACTCGAGCTCGGGCAGCTCGCCGCCGAACATCATCTCGGCAAGCGACGGATCCATCCCGCGGCTGCTGAGCCAGGAACCGATGATCGGCCGAAAGCGGCCCGATGGCGCGCGCTTGCGCCCGGTGAAATTCGCGTTCGTGGTGAACCATTGATCGGGCGGCGCGAGCTCGGCCTCGTCATTCTGCGAACGCGCCGCGCCGCCCATGATCTTCGACAGGGTCGAGGGCGTATACGCGGATTCGTCCGCATCGCTGGGGCTTTGCGCGGTTGTGACGCCCATGAAGAGCGTCACAACCACGAACCACCCACGCAGGCCGGCTGGGGTTCGCAACATGCGGCTGCACCATAACGAATCCCGACGCCTAGTGGCCAGCGATCTGGCGGCACGCCACTCTGGTCGATACAGCGCCCCAATCCGATGGCCAGACGCTGACTCGCAGCTGTTTTGCGGCTGATTCAACCGCCGGCCGGAGCCGCCGGCGCGAAAATCGCCTCGATCTCGCCGCCACTGCCCGGCCGCACCACGCGCCCGTGCTCCACGCCTTTCTCGAGGTAGATGAGCGTCGGCCAGAGCTTGACGCGAAACGACCGGCCCAGCGGCCTGCCCTTGCCGTCTTCCACCTTGATGTGGCGGACCGTCGGATGGTTCTTCATGACGGATGCGATATCGGCCTGGGCCGCCTGGCAGTAGCCGCACCAGGTCGCGCCGAACTCGAGGACCGTGGGCGCGGTGAAAGCATCGACTTCGGCGCGAGTGGGCTCATCCATGGCGTCGAGATTAACGCGGAGCATCGATCCGGCGAAACCCCGTTTGCCGTATCCGCGCGGGCCTCCGTGGTGTCGGAATCGTCCGGCGAAAACGATCGTCGTCAAAATACCGGCGGCCCCCGGTGGCGCCGCGACGCTCCGCCCGCCTAACAACTTTCATCGCGCGATTCGAATCGCTTAGGGTTTCCCCGTAACCGCGGCGCCGACTATTGTGAAGCGGCCCTGACTTTCACCCGCACTAGGTACAACTACTGCGCGCTGTCGCTGGACAACGACAACACGATGCGTACATTTCGCAGGCCGTTATGGAGAGGTTCATGGGCACTAACAACATCGTCCTGGTTCACGGATTGTGGATGACTCCACTCAGCTGGGAATACTGGGCGCATCACTACGGCGAGCGCGGTTACAGCGTGTATGCGCCGAGCTGGCCCGGGATGGAACCCGATATCCGCGCCCTGCGACGCAACCCGGAGGCGTACGCGCAAATCGGCATCAGGCAGATCATCGATCACTATGAGCAGGTGGTGCTCGAGCTCGAAGAGCCGCCCATCCTCATCGGACATTCCTTCGGCGGCCTCGTGGTCCAGGCATTGTTGGATCGCGGACTTGGTGCCTGCGGCGTGGCCATAGCATCGGCCCCGATAAAGGGCATATGGACGCTTCCCTATTCCACGATACGCGTGGTCACGCCGCAGCTCATCAATCCCCGCAACAACCATCGCTGCATTCCGCTCACGCCCAACCAGTTCCACTATGCGTTCATGAACACCTCGACGCGCGAGGAGTCTTTCCGCATCTATCAGCGTTATTCCGTGCCGGGGCCGGATCACGTGTTGTTCCAGACCGAGCTGGCCAATTTCAATCCGTTCGCGGAGACCGCGGTGAACGTGCGCCGGAACAGCCGGGCGCCGCTGCTGATGATCGCGGGCGGCGCGGATCACGTGTCACCGCCGTCGGTGGTGAAGGCCAATGTCAGGGCTTACCGCCACTCCACGGCAACGACCGAGTACCATGAATTCGCGGATCGCACGCATTTCATCATCGGCCAGAGCGGCTGGCAGGAAGTGGCTAACTACGCGCTCGACTGGGTGCGCGACCAGGAGCTGCTGACACTGCGCGAAGCCCGCCGCGTGGTGCGCGAATTGCACGTGCGGCAGGTCGCCTGAAAAAGGGGACAGATCTATTTATTGATCAACCGATTCGCAACGGCAACGTTGGTCGACAATAAATAGATCTGTCCCCTTTTTCAGGCCAACAGCAACCCCACGATATCGAGCAGCACGTGTGCCACGATCAGCGGCCACAACTGCCGCGTGCGTGCGTACACGTAGCCGAACAACAGCCCCATCGGCGCGATGGTGAGGAACGCGACCGGCCCCTGGTAGAGGTGATACATCACCCGCACCGCCGTGCTCACGTTGATCGCCGTCCACATGCCGCGCGCCTGTTGCAGCGCCGTGATGGCATAACCCGCGACGAATACTTCTTCGAAGACGCCGTTCACCGCCGAGGCGACGAACACGAGCTCCATGCTGATGCGCCCATCGGTCTTCGGAATCTGCGCGAGCAGCGCATTCATGTCGATGGGCAAGGCATGCGCCGCCAACTGGAATAAGACGGTCAGCGCGTAGTACGCCAAGAGCAGCGCGACGCCCCACAGCGTTCCGCGCAGGTCGACGCGCAGGCCGACTTTCTCGAGCGTCCATTCGCGCACGTACAGGAACCAGACGAGGCCCACCGCGACCAGCAGCTCGAAAACCACGGTACCGATCAGCGCCGCATTGCTGAACACCGCCGCGCCGCGCGGCTGGCCCAGCGACAGGATCGACGTGAAGATGGGCATGCCGAAGGCCCACATAATCACGACGAGAAATTCCACGCCCGGCGGCAACTGCCGGATGACCTCGCGCAGTGATTTCACGGCATCGAAAAACGGAATGTCGGCATCGCCGCACTGTAGTGCATTTGCGCCGGCCGCGAGCGTGCTAGCGCGGGCCCGCCTTCTCCACCACGGTCTTCACGCCCCTGGCGACCAGTTCGCTGCCCGCGCCCGGCAGCAACCCATGCCGCTGCTGCAGCAGCGACAGCTTCTCGAGATATTCGCGCGCGATGTCCGGCCGCCGCCGCGTTTCGTTTTCCAGTGCGTTGACCAGCAACATGCGCGGGCGCAGCAGCTCCGCTCCGTGCAGGGCGACGTCGAAGAGGTGATCGAAGATCGAGCGCTCCTGGTGCAGGAAGCTGTCGTTGCCGACGTGGCGCGCGGCAAGCGCGATGGCCAGCGCCTGCTCGATCGCGGTGAGATAACCGGGCAGCAGTTCCGCCGGCGGCGTGCCGAGCGCGGCACTGGAGTCCACGCGGTCCAGACCGAGCAGGTCGGTCAGTCGCGGTACCAGGCTGTAGAGCAGCGTCAACACGTCGTGACCCGCGCTCGTGAGGCTGAAAGCCTGCTCGAAAACTTCCAGCGAGCCCGCATCCCGGGTCTTCTCGATGCTCACCACCAGCCGCCACGGCGCCTCGCGCGCATCGACGTGCAGGTAGACGAACAGATCCGGCGGCGATTCGTCTGGCGGCAGGAAACTTCGCGTCCACGGCTGCGCCGACAGGATGAAACCGCCCTGCTTCATCCACGGCAGCAGGAATGCGGTACGCGCGCTGGTGCGTAGATAGACCTCCTCGGCCAGGAACATCGGCAGCGCGCACGCAATGCGGCCGAGATCGTTGGTCGGCTGCGCGACCACGGTGCCGCCGCCCTGCTCCTGCGTCGCGCCGCTGCCGCAGAAAAAATGAATGCGCGGCGCCGCGGGCGCCTTCGCCGGCAACAGGGAATCGAAACCGAGCACGCCGCGCGCCCACACCGGCTGATCGAGCGTCATCAACACGATGTCGAGCGGCGCCGAGACCTCGCCGTAGCGCTTCTGCGCATCGTCGAGTTTCTGCTCCCAGAAGATCAGGTGTTCGCGCCAGTCCGGGCGCTGCTGCGAGTAGAGCTGCTCGAGCAGTTTGCGCGCCTCGGCGAACATGCCGAGATCGGCGTACGCGCGCAGCAGATTGTTGCCCACGGTGAGTCCGTGCTCCGCGAGATCGAAACGCGGCTGCGTCAGCCGTATCAGCAGCTCGGTATGGCCGCGATTGCCGAGATCGCCGCTCAACTGCATCAGCAAATCCGCCGGAACCGGCTGCGCGCGCCCGAGCGCTTCCTCGTAGAGCTGCGTGGCCTCGTCCACCTGGCCGAATTCCAGCGCCGAGCGCGCGAGCCACAGCTGCGCGCGCCAGCTCCCGGGCAACGCCGCGGCGCGGGCGTAAGCCGCGAGCACGGCCTCCCGGCCGCCTTTGGCGTTGGCCGTCGCGATCATCCAGTTGAGGGAGGTTTCCTCATTCGGATCGAGCTGCAGGGCGCGCCAGATCAGCGTCTGCGCACGTTCGTCGTCGCCCGCGGCCGCGAACGCCCGCGCGAGATTGGCCAGCAGATAGGTGTTCTCGCCGTGCCTGGTGATGGCGCGCTCCAGCACTTCGCGAGCACCGGGGAAATCCTTCAGGTGCAGCAGCACGATGCCGAGCAGCGCGGCGCCGCGCTGCGGGTTCGGGTCGTGATCGTGGAGATGGCGCGCGGCATCGAGCACGTCCGCGGCGAAGTCGTCGTTGAGCGCGCCGACGATCAGATCGTAAAGGGCGTCTGGGTTGCCGCGATTCGCCGCCAGGTTCGGCAGCAACACGTCCCTGCGCCAGGCCTCGCGCCCGACCTCGACCTTGCGGCCGAACTGGTCGTAGACCCGAACTACTCCCTCGCTCGCCGCTCGTTGCGCCAATGCGGGCCCGTCGACGGCGGTGGCCGGCAGTTCCGTCACCTTGGGCGGTCTGGCCGGCGCGTGGATCTGCGGCGCGTCCGTGGGTGTGCGGCCGAGGATGCGATCGATGAGTGACATGCGCGTTGGAGCTTACTCCTGTGCAAGCGCGCCGATCCTCCCGAGCCGCGTCCCAAGATGTGTAATGCTCGCGTCCCGAACGGCAGGCCGGCGACTGGGCGCGCGGCGACCGGAATCTCACGCAAAACAGAGGCCAGGGTTTGGACAACACTCTCAACGATTCCGCGGCCGGCGCGTACAAGGTCAATTCCTTGACGATCGGCGCGGACGCCGACCCGATGGAAGGCACCGTCACCTGGGATCCGGCCCGCTCCCTCTGGAACGGCGGCATGTTGCTCGCCACACTCGTCCTCGGCCCTATCTATTGCACCTGGGGCGCTTTCGCCGTCTTCCTGGTGCTGCTCGAGCTGACGATGTGCACCGGGCATTCGATCGGGTTTCACCGGCGGCTCATTCATCGCACGTTCCAATGCCCGAAGTGGTTCGAGCGGCTGCTGGTGTGGTCGGGGACATTGGTGGGGATGCAGGGCCCGTTCTGGGTGATCCAGTCGCATGACTTTCGCGATTGGGCGCAGCGCCAGCCCAATTGCCATCCGTTCCTCAAACACGGCCATGGCCCCGTCAAGGATGGCTGGTGGAACCTGCACTGCAAGCTCGTGTTGGCGAAGCCGCCGGCATTCGATCCGGGGCCGGGGATCGGCGACGACCCTTTCTATCGCTTCCTGCAGCGTTACTGGATGCTGCAGCAGCTCCCCGTGGCGCTGGTGTTGTTCGCGATCGGCGGAATTCCGTGGGTAGTTTGGGGCGTGTGCGCGCGCGTGACCGCGGGCGTGTCGATGCACTGGTTCGTGGGCTACATCTGCCACACGCATGGGCCGCAAAGCTGGCTGGTGGATACGGGCGCGATCCAGGCGCACAACGTGCCGTGGGCGGCGATTCCGTCGATGGGGGAAAGCTGGCACAACAATCACCACGCGTTCCCGGCGTCCGCGCGGCATGGGCTGTATCCCGGGCAGCTCGATATCGGTTACGAGTTGCTGCGCCTGCTCGAGAAGTCAGGGCTGGTGTGGAAGATCCAGACCCCGGACGTGCTGCCGCCGCGCAAAGGCATCACCTTCGTCGGCGGATAAAAAGGGACATCTATTTGGAGAGGCGGGCGGCGTAGGACGCATCTCCATCATCGCCGCTGCACTGAAACTCGCGCGTCACCGTCCACTGATCGCAATTGCCCGCGTCCATGTTGCTGCACTCGCGCACCAGCCCGGCCACGGGCTCGGCCCGTTGGTAACCCCAGGCCTCGCAGCGGTTCTCCGCGAGCACCATGGCCTGAACGTCGCTGACGTCAGGCTGATGGAACTCGGGGTATTGATACGAAACGCGCACCAGCCCCGTTTCGCGATTGCCGCCCGTGGGCGTCCATTGCCTGGTGCTCACGCAGGCGCTCAAACCGAGTACCAGGAGCGTGGGAACGAGGATCAATCTATGGAGGAAGCGGCTCATGATCGTACCCGGGGGATCTGGATGACTTGCCGTCCATTCTCCACACGTCAACTTAACGTTTGCTGAATCTCACGCGGATCACCTGACACTCATCACTTAGAGCCGGGCCGCCGCGGGCCTACGATGGCCTGTGGAAAACATCGGCAAACCCGCCCCGCACGGCCGAATCGGCCCCGCCCTGACGCTGATGCTGCTGGCGCCGCTGATCGCCGAAGTCCTGCCCGGCGCGACGCGCGTTTCGTCCCTGTTCGTCCTGCCGCTCGAGATGTGCATCTGGGGCGGCGGCGCCCTGCTCGCCCGCGCCGCGGTGCGCCACTGGAGGCTCGGCTGGCGGAACCTGCTGCTGCTCGGATTCGCGCTGTCGATCGCCGAGGAATTCCTGATCCAGCAGACCTCGCTGGCGCCGATGATGGTGCAGATCTTCAAGGGCGCCGACTACGCGCGCGCCGGTGGCGTCAACTACCTCTATCTACTTTGGGCGCTGTTTTACGAGGCGGTGCTGGTCGTCGTGGTGCCCGTCATGGTGACCGAGCTCATCTTCCGCTCACGCCGTAACGAGACGTGGGTGACGCGCGGCGGCGTGATCGCGGTGATCGTCGCGTTCCTGGTCGCCTGTGTCCCCGCGTGGTTCCTGTGGACGCAGTTCGTGCGCGACAAGATCCTGCACATCGGCATCTACAACCCGCCCGCGAGTTCCATTGTGCTCGGCGCACTCGCCTTCGCCGCGTTGATCGTGCTTGCCATCGGCCCGGCGCGCTGCGCGCTGGCGACGCCGCCCGCGCCCATCAAGCCGCTGCCGCCGTGGGCGTTGTTCATCCTCGGCGCGATCGCCGGCGTGTTGTGGTTCGGGCTGCTGCTGCTCGCGTTTCGCATCAAGCCCGAATTCCCGCCGACGCTGGCGTTGGTGGGCGGACTTGCGATCGCCGCGATCGGCTGCTGGCTCCTGCCGCGATTCGCCGCGCATCCCGCCTGGAGTGATGCGCACCGGATGGGCATCGCGCTCGGCGCGATACTCGGCACGAACGGGATCAACTACCTAGGCTTCATCAACGGCAATGCGACGCCGCTCGATCTGTACGGAAAGATGACGCTGGACGCGATCGGAACGGCGCTGCTGATCTGGCTGACGCTGCACCTGCGCGCTGTCGCCGTTTCCGCTCGCACGGCTTCAACGTGACTGCACTTGCGGTCTGATTTGCATCAGCCCCTGCGCAGCGGAAGATCGCGCAGGCGCCGCCCGGTCGCGGCAAAGATGGCGTTGGCCAGTGCCGGCGCCGCGCCTGGAATGCCCATCTCGCCAGCGCCGCGGGGCGCCAACGTCGAGGGAAGGATGTACGTTTCAACACTGGGCGCGTTCGGCAGCCGCAGCAGCGGATAACCATCGAAATTCGATTGCTGAACGCGGCCGCCTTCGACGGTGATCTCCAGTCCAAGCGCGGTCGAAATCCCATCCACGGTGCCGCCCATCAACTGGGCGTGCACGCCCGCGGGGTTGACCACCTGCCCGACATCCGTGACACAAATACACCGTTCGATGTGCCAGCCGTCTCCTGCGGCCGATACTTCGATCGCATGCGCGGTGTATCCGCCGAAAGTGAAATGCGCCGCCAGTCCGACGCCCTGCCCGCGCGAGCGCTTGCGACCGTAGTCGATCTGTTTTGCCGCTTCGCGCAATACCGCCGCGAGCCGGCCGGTGCTGAAAACCGGTCCGCCGTGTTCGCGATATTCGAGATCGCGCGGCGCCCCCAGCATCTCCAGCCGCAATTCGAGCGGATCGCGCTTCAGCGCCACCGCCACTTCGTCGACGAAGCTCTGCGTCGGAAATGCCGCGAAGGTGTGCAGTGGCGCGCGCCACCAGCCACGCGGCAGACCGAAGGGAACGTCCACGAATTCCGCGAGATAGTTAGGCACGCAGTTCGCCGGGAAACCGTCGATATCCAGCGTGCCGACCCAGTCCGGCTCATCGTCCATGCCGGACCGGTACTTGCGTGAAGTGGCCGCCACGCGATGCCACCAGCCCGTCACCTTGCCGTTCCGGTCCGCCGCCGCGCGCAGGCGTTGAATGCCGAACGGCCGGTAAAAATCGTTGCGCAAATCGTCTTCGCGCGTCCAGATCAACTTGACCGGCCGGTGTACCGCACGCGCCACCAGCAGTGCCTCGGCCACGAAGTCATTCGAGAGGCGCCGCCCGAAGCCCCCGCCCGAGCGCGGCAGCTCGATGTCGATGTTGAGCCGCGGGATACCGGTGATCTCGCTGATCATCCGCGATGCGCCGCCGGGACTTTGCAGTGACGCGATCAGTTTGACGCGCTCACCTGTGATCTCAATGACCGCGCCGGGCGGTTCCATCGTGGCGTGCGCAAGAAACGGCGAGCGGTAGTCGGCCTCGACTTGCACCGCGGCGTCCGTCCACGCCGCGGCCAGGTCGCCATCGCTCCGCGCCCTTTGCACTCCCTCGCCCGTCGCCACACGCTCCCGACAACGCTGCTCGAGATCCTTCGTGGAGTCATTGGCCCATGGACCCGGATTCCACTCGATCTTCAGAGCCTTGCGCGCCTGCATCGCGGCCCAGGTGTTGTCCGCGACCACCGCGACGCCGGCCGCGAGGTTGCGCG
>Ga0193752_1002278_pt1 | contig 14600 bp, 10 predicted proteins | sample H1c1metaG_FD_144924 | JGI IMG/M metagenome (GOLD analysis project Ga0193752, IMG submission 144924) | Soil microbial communities from a riparian zone of the East river system, Colorado, United States - H1c1 | ecosystem: Environmental > Terrestrial > Soil > Riparian zone | place: USA: East River... | reverse complement strand
GGGAAGAACTTCTCCAAGCGCTGAAGGCTCGCTTTGAGAAGAACATGCATCGACACAAAGGAATCGCATGGGACAAAGTGCAAGCCAAACTCGAAGGCAATCCTGATGCACTGAGGTCGCTTCGCGAAATGGAGGTCACCGGCGGCGAACCGGACGTGATCGGTCGGGATAAAGAGGCGGGCTATTACACGTTCTGCGATTGCTCGGCAGAGACGCCACCAGGGCGCAGAAGCCTCTGCTACGACGGTGAAGCGCTTGAGTCTCGGAAAGAGAACAAACCGAAGGGCAGCGCCGTCGACATGGCTGCCGCGATGGGCATCGACCTTCTGACTGAGGAACAGTACCGGGAATTTCAGAAGCTTGGTGAGTTTGATGCAAAGACTTCCAGCTGGGTTGGAACACCGCCTGACGTCAGAGCACTCGGAGGAGCCCTCTTCTGTGACAGGCGCTACGGCAAGGTATTCGTGTATCACAATGGCGCGCAGTCGTACTACGCGGCTAGAGGCTTCCGGGGGACGCGTCGAGTATGAGCGCCCTATGGTTGAGCGAGTATCGGATCACCGTCTGCGATTCGGTGCGCGACTATTCGTTCAACGCTTGAGCTGGCTGCCGCGCCGTTGAGATTCCGCGATAATCTGCACGACAAGCCGGATCGGGAACCACAAGACACAAGGCTACTGTGAGCGAAATCAAGCGGGTCGATCTCTCCCGTCGCGGGGCTATCGCGGCGGCCGGCGGTGCGGTGCTCTCGAGCGCGTTGCCGTGGCGCGCCCCTGCGGCGCAGGGCGCCGAAGGCCCGGTCATGACGCGGCCGATCCCGTCGAGCGGCGAGCGGCTGCCGATTGTCGGCATCGGCACGGCGATCATCTTCGACTACCAGAACGATCCGGTGAAGCAGGCGGCGCGCGGGGAAGTGATCCGCACGCTCATCGCCGGCGGCGGCCGGCTGATCGACACGGCGGCGGGTTATGGCAGCGCGGAAGATCGGCTGGGGGAAATCGTCGCGGAATTAGGGGTGAAAGAGCAGGGGGTCAGGGACAAGCTGTTCCTCGCCACCAAGTTCTCCTTCGACCTGCCGCGCGCGGAGGCGGAGGCATCGCTGCGCGCCTCGCTGCGCCGGCTGCGCACCGACCGCGTCGACCTGATGCAGGCGTGGAACGTCACCGATGGCGGCCACACCCTGGACCAGCTGCGGGAGTGGAAGAAAGCGGGCCTCTGCCGCTACATCGGCATCACCACCAGCCAGGTGCGCGCCTACGACGCAATGGCGAAGGTCGTCGCGCGGGAGAAGCCGGATTTCCTCCAGGTGAACTATTCGCTCGGCGCGCTCGAGTCCGAGAAGACGCTCCTGCCCGCCGCGCGCGACGCGGGAGCGGCGGTGCTCGTCAACCTGCCCTTCGGCCGCAATTCGCTGTTCCGCAAGGCGGGCAACCGTCCGTTGCCGGACTTCGCCGCCGAATTCGGCGCCCGCACCTGGGCGCAGTTCTTCCTCAAGTTCATCCTCGGGCATCCCGCGGTCACCGCGGTCATTCCGGGCACGGACAAGCCGGAGTACATGCTCGACAACCTCGATGCCGGCCGCGGCCCGCTGCCGGACGCGGCGATGCGCAAGCGAATCGTTCAGTACTGGGACACGCTCGCCTGATGAAGGACGACGCCAAGACCCGCGTATACGACATCCTTGCCAGGGCCTTCATGCAGGAGGACGTGCAGACCTGCTTCGCGCTCCTCGGCGATGCGAATATGAACTGGGCAGCGCGGCTGTCCGAGCAGGGATGCCGCATGGTCTACGTCAGGCACGAGCACTGCGCGCTCGCCGCCGCCATGGCGTACGCGCGAAAGACCTCGGACGTAGGCGTGGCGACCGTCACGTGCGGTCCCGGTGTGACGCAAGTGATCACGGCGCTGCCGGCGGCGGTTCGCGCCCACCTGCCGCTGGTGGTGTTCGCCGGCGAAGCGCCGCTGAAGAGCGGCTGGTACAACCAGGAAATCGACCAGGCACCGCTCATCACCGCGACGGGCGCCGCCTATCACCGCTTGCACATGCCCGAGCGCATGCCGGTGGCGATACGCGATGCATTCCTGCAGGCGCGCCGCGAGCGCCGGCCGGTTGGCATCGGTGTCCCGTTCGACCTGCAGAGCCGGCCCTGGGACGGGCCGACGGACCTGCCGAAGCCGTCGCGCGAGCTGTTGCCGCGCCCTTCTCCGATGCCCGCGCATCCCGACGACATCGCCAAAGCCGCGCAGCTCATCGCCGGCGCCGAACGGGTCGTCGTGCTTGCCGGCCTGGGTGCGGTCGAAGCCGGCGCCGGGCCCGCATGCCGCGCGCTGGCCGCGAAGACGGGCGGGCTGCTCGCCACGACGCTGCCCGCAAGAGGTCTGTTCCACGACGATCCTTTCTGCATCGGCATCTCCGGCAGCTTTACGCCCGAGGTCGGCCTCGAGTACCTGAAGGAAGCCGACTTCGTCGTCGCGGTCGGCTGCTCGCTCGCCTACCACGCCGGCGGCGGCGGCCAGCTCTGGCCGAAGGCAAAGATGCTGCAGGTCGACATCGACCCCGTCGCGGTCAGCCAGGGCCAGGAGGTGGCGCGCCATCACCTGCGCGCCGACGCGCGCCTGGGCGTCGAGGCGTTGACGACGGCCCTACCTGCCCGCGGCCGGAGCTGGCGCACCGATGCGATGGCCGCGCGCATCCGCGATACGAAACCCGACAGCCATGTCTTCGAGATCGAGCCGGGGCTGCTCGATCCGCGCGACGTGGTCGAGGTGCTGGAAAAGGCCCTGCCGCGCGACTGGGAGATGGTGAACTCGAGCGGCCATTGCTCCTGGTTCTTCGCGCAGATGCCCTCGCGCCCGCAGGAGAAGTTCCTCACCATCCGCGAGTTCGGCGCGATCGGCAACGGCACCTCGTTCGCCATGGGCGTGGCGGCGGCGCGCCCGGACCGCCCCGTCGTGCTGTTCGACGGCGACGGCAGCCTGCTGATGCACGTGCAGGAGCTGGAAACCATCCGGCGCCACCGGCTGAACATCCTGATCGTCGTGCTGAACGACGGCGCGTACGGCTCCGAAGTGCACAAGCTGCGCTCGGAGGGGCTGCCCGAGGACGGTTCGGTGTTCGGCTATACCGATCTAGCCGGCATCGCCCGCGGCTTCGGGCTTCAAGGCCGGACGTTCAAGAATCTGGATGGCCTGCCGAAGCTGGTGGCGGAGTTCGCCGCCAGCGGCGGCGCCGCGGTCTGGGACTTCCACGTCTCGGACAAGGTCGTGTCCCCGACCATCCGCCGCGCCCATCCCCATCCCGCCAAGAGAGAGACCGGCTAAACCCAAGGAGGCGCGGCAGCCGCGCGCGGCGGCGAGCCGCTAGGCCGCGCCGACCTCGTCGGTCCAGACCTTGAAGCTGGTGAGCGTATTGGGGCCGAAGGTGCTGCTGATCGCGACGTCGGCGGCGTCCCGGCCGCGCGCGATGAGGATCCTGCCGATGCGCGGCTTGTTGTTGCGCGGATCGAAGGTATACCAGCGGCCGCCGAGGTAGGCCTCGAACCAGGCGGCAAAATCCATCGGCGCATGCGGCGGCGGCACGCCGACGTCGCTGAGGTAGCCGGTGCAGTAGCGCGCGGGGATGTTCATGCACCTGCAGAACGCGACGGCGAGATGGGCATAGTCGCGGCACACGCCGGTCTTGTCGTGGAAAGCCTCGAGCGCCGTCCGGGTCATGCGCGCATGCTCGTAGCCAAACGCGATGTGCCGGTGCACGTAGTCGCAGATCGCCTGCACGCGGCCCCAGCCGGCCGGCGCGCCGCCGAACAGGCGCCATGCGATCTCAGACAGCCTGTCGGTCTCGCAATACCGGCTGCCGAGCAGGAACAACAGCGCTTCCTCCGGCAGGTCCGGCACGGAAGTCTGCGCTGCATGCGGCACGATCGCGTCGGGCGCGCCGCTGTCGTTCAGGGTGGCATCGGCCGAAACGCGCAGGCTGCCCTGCGGCGCGACGACGCGGGTGCACCAGTTGCCGAAGCTGTCGCGATAGGCCGTGGTCGGCACCGGCGGATCGAACATCAGGTCGTCGCGGCCGGTGAGGCCCGAAACCCGCGTGAAATGCACGTTCAGATTCAAGATCATCGGCGTTGGCTGCGGGCAGTCATAGGTCATATCGAAACCGACGCGAATTCTCATGATGGATCTCCAGAATGGCTCAAGGGGGGCCCGCGCAGGCCGCGCGCAGCGAATCGATCAGCAGGCGCCGCAGCTCGCGCCAGCGCCCGCCCCCGGAAAGGACGACACGCTGGTTCACCTCGAGCTCGATCCCGGCGTACGCGCCGGGAGGAAAGCGGCGCCGCAGATAGGACGTCAGCCCGTCGCCTCTTCCTGCGTACGGGTAATTGCGGCGCACGCGAAGCTGCGGGGCGCGATCGGCAAGCGAAGCCTTCCAGCGTCTGCTCAGCTCCGCCTCCCGGCGCCGCAGCGGGCCGGTGTGGTAGAGCAGGCCGACGTCGGCGTTGCGCACCTCGCCGTGCAGCTTCGGCACGAAGCTGTGCGACGAGATATGGATTACGCGCCGGCCGCGCGAAACAGCCCGCTTCACGAGACGCTCCACTCGCTCGCGGTAGGGACGGTAATGCCGCGCGATGATGTCCTCGCGAATCGCTGCCGGCGCGCCGCGCGTCGCCGCGGAAAAATGCGCGGGATGTCCGATGGAGCGGTTGAGGTCGACGAGGAGGCGGCTCACGGTCGAGCTGACGAGCGATGCGCCCAGCGCCGCCGCCAGCTCCCGCGCCATCACGAGCGCGCCGGCGTCGTAGCCGCGATGCGTCGCGAGCAGCGCACGGTAGCCGCGAAACAGCGGCCGGTAGGCCGCGGGGATGCGATTGCCGCCGTGCTCGCAGGTGACGAGGAAGAAATCGATCGGCGCACAGCCTTGCTAGGGGAGTTACAAGGTATACACCTCTTTGCCTTGGGATTCACAAAGGAGGCGAGCTCGAAGAAGCTGACCACGACCTACTGGCAGATCGACGGCGCTCAAGGCGACGCAGTTCGTGGTTGCGGCCGACCAGATGGCGGCCGCGCCGGCGGCGGTTGCCTAGCCGGCGGCTACTTCACCTGCTGCCGGACCGAGGTCGGACGGAAGTCGTTCGTCAGGTGGTCGACGAGCGCCGGCAGCATCTCCTCATGCGGATTCGCGTTGCGCGTCGAGCCGCTGATGCCCTGCTCCGACGAGATGCTGACGCGGTTGACCTGCCGCCGCGCCCATGAGGAGCTGCTCCACACGCTCGCGCCCGAGCGGGTCTCCACCAGCTTCACCGACATGTCGCCGCGGACCTCGGTGCGCATGCCGCCTTCCAGCTTGGCCAGGTCGCCGATCTTGACGTCGGTGGTCGGGTTCGAATAAGCGATGTCGCCGACGAAAATCGCGTCCACGCCGTACTTCGCGCCGATCTTGCGCAGGGTCTCGACGTCGAGCTGCCGGCCGCCCGACGTCGCGAGCAGCGCGTCGCGGCTTCCCAGATCCACCAGGCGCGTTCCCGGCTGCGCCGCGTGGATCTGCGCCTGGAACTCCCGCGTGGCCCGGCTATTGATCGCGGGGTCGGAATTGGAGGCGAACTCCACGACCCCGAGCGTGCCGAAGCCCTTCAGGTCCATCCTGGGCGGGACAGGCACGATCACTGTTCGTGTTTGTGAGCAGCCCCACAGCAGCATCACGGCTGACAGCAGAAGCGCGGGTACGGTGGACCTGATCATCGGCATTCTCCCTTTCGCATACTACCCCGTGGCAGCTGTCCGGCGGGCGCCGCCAGGCCTGCTCGAGAAGCTTGTTCTAGCCGGCGCTTAGCCGGCGCACGGGGTTGCTTGAGAGGATCGCTTCGAGCTCCTGCAGGACGACCGGCTTGACGATGTGGTGGCCGAAGCCGGCTTCGGCCGACCTGCGGCGGTCCGAGTCCTGGCCATATCCGGTGACCGCGATGAGGCGGACCTGCGCAAGCTCCGGCATGGCGCGCAGACGCGCCGCCACCTCGTAGCCGTCCATCACCGGCAGGCCGATGTCGAGGAGCACGATATCCGGCAGGAATTCCGCCGCCACCTGCAGCGCGCTCGCCCCGTCGTGGGCGACGCGCGCCTGGTAGCCCTTGTGCCTGAGCGCCTGGGTCAGCAGGACTGCGCCGTCCTCGTTGTCATCGACGACCAGAATTCGTGGCGCATCCGGCCGCGCCGAGGCGAGCGCCGCCGTCGCGGGTCTGGGCAGGCCGACCACGCCGCGATCGCCCACCGCCGCGGGCAGGCGGATGACGAACTCGCTGCCGCGCCCGGTGCCGTCGCTTTTCACCGAGATCGAGCCGCCGTGGCGCTCGACCAGGTTGCGCACGATGGTCAGGCCCAGGCCCAGGCCGCCCTGCGAGCGGTCGATCGCCTGGCGCTCCTGCACGAACAGGTCGAAGATGCGCGGCAGCACGTCCGGCGCGATGCCCATGCCGGTATCGCGCACGGTCAGCACCACGTCAGTCGCGGAGCGCTCCGCCAGGATGGTGACGCGCCCGCCCTGCGGCGTGTACTTCGCGGCGTTGGTCAGGAGGTTCGAGACCACCTGGCCCAGGCGCATGGGGTCGCCGTCCACCATCAGCCCATGCCGCGGCACGTCCACCACCAGCGTATGGGCGCGCTTCTCGAGCAGCGGGCTCGCCATCTCGATCGCCTTGGCCACGATCTCGGCCATCTCCACGGTCTCGGTCCTGAGCTCGACCTTGCCGCGGGCGATGCGCGACACGTCGAGCAGGTCGTCGACCAGCCGCGTGAGGTGGCCCACCTGGCGCTCGATCACGTCGCGCGCCCGCTCGAAGCTCTCTGGCCCCTGCAGCCTGGTGAGCTGCAGCGCGGTGACGATCGGCGACAGCGGGTTGCGCAGCTCGTGGCCGAGCATCGCCAGGAACTCGTCCTTCGCGCGGTTGGCGCTTTCCGCGGCCGCGCGCAGGCCATCCACCTGCTCGCGCGCGATGACCTGGGGCGTGACGTCCGAGGCGATGATGAAAATGCCTTCGACTTGCCCGTCGATGCCGCGGAACGGCGAATAGACGAAATTGAAGTACCCCGTCTCGATGGCGCCGTCGCGCTGCAGCCTGGCCGGCATCTCTTTTCCGACATGCGCCACGCCGCTGCGGTATACCTCGTCCAGCAGCGACGGGAATATCTGCTCGCGCAGCTCGGGCAGCGCGTCGAGCAGCGGCCGGTCGAGCACCGCCGCCTCCGCGCGCCCCCAGAGCATGCAGATGGGCGGATTCGCCAGCTCGACCACGTGCCGCGGCCCGCGCAGCACTGCGATCGCCGTCGGCGCCTGCATGAACAGGGAGTGCAGGAGCTGCTTCTGCAGCTCCGTCTCCTCGCGCGCCTGCAGGGCGACGATCAGGTTGCGCACGCGGACCAGCAGGTCCTTCTCGGAAAACGGCTTGACGATGAAGTCCTGCGCGCCTTCGTCCAGCAGCCTGACCATCAGCTCTTCATCGGCCTTGGCGGAGAGCAGCAGGACCGGCGTCGAGCGCAGCTCGGGCAGCTTGCGCATCTCGGCGATCATCTCCACGCCGCTCACGTTCGGCATCATGATGTCGGACACCACCAGCATCGGGCGGAAACGCAGCGCCTTCTCCAGCCCTTCGCGCCCGTCAAAGGCGGAAACCACCTCGTAGTGGCGCGCCAGGCACTGCGTGACGAAGCGATTCATGTCCGGGTTGTCCTCGACGACGAGGACGCGCGGCCTGCCGCGCAGGTTCCCGGCCGGGCCGGCCGCCTCTTCCGCCGGCCGGCCCCGGTCGGCGAAGCGCAGCTCCTCGATGACGCCGTCGAGCATGGTGCGGTCGACGCTCGCCTCCGCCGCGCCTCCAGCCTGCCCGAGGCGATGCAGCGGGATCGTCACCTGGAAGCGCGCGCCGCCGAGGTCCGAGTCGAGGACCTCGATGCGGCCCTTGTGCATCTCGACGAACTCCTTGGCGATCGCCAGGCCGAGGCCGGTGCCGGAAGCCTTGCGGTTGATGCCGCCGTCGCCCTGCCTGAAGCGCTCGAAGATGGCCTGGCGCAGCTCGGGCTTCACGCCCGGGCCGGAGTCCTCGACCGAGACCGTCAGCTCGGCCGCCGAGTGGCCCAGCGCGCAGCGCACGCTGCCGCCGGCCGGGACGAACTTGAAGGCGTTGCCGAGGAGATTCATCAGGACCCGCTGCAGCTTGTCGGGGTCCACTGCCGCCACGCAGACCTCGTTCGCGTCGACCCGGTACTGGATCCCGCGCTCGGCCGCCAGCACGGCGAAATGCGAGGCGAGGAAGCGCACCTGCGCCGCGACGTCGGCGTCCTGCAGCTCGATCTTCAGCTTGCCGGCCTCGAGCTTGGACATGTCGAGCAGGTCGTTGACGTGCTTGAGCAGCATGCGCGCGTTGCGCGCCACGACCTGCGCACCCTCGCGCCGCTCGGCGAGCGGCATGCCGCCGTCGTCGTCGATCAGGCGCTGCGCCGGGCCGAGGATCAACGCGAGCGGCGTGCGCAGCTCGTGGCTGACGTTGGCGAAGAACTGCGTCTTGATCTCGTCGAGCTCGCGGATGCGCTCGAGCAGGCCCTGCAACTCGAGGTTCTTCTGCGCGATCTCGCGCTCCTGCGCCTTCTTCTCGGTGATGTCGCGCCCCTCGGGGACGATGAACACCACCTTGCCGGTCGCGTCCTTCACCGGGATCATCGAGAAATCGATGATGATGGTTTCCTTGCCGCCGGCCCGGCCGTAGACCTCGACGTCGTAGCGGATGAACTCGCCCTGCGTGCAGCGCCCGATCGCCGCCTCGAGCGTGTCCTGGGTCTCCTGCGAGACGCCCCACCAGAAGCATTTCCAGAACGGCTTGCCCTCGACATCCGACAGCTTGAGGCCGCCGCCTTCGAGCGCGGCGCGGTTGACCTCGAGCAGCGTGCCCTGCGCGTCGAGCACCGCGACGAACTGGTACATCTCGTCGAGCGCGATGCGCGCGAGCTTCTGGCGGTACTGCTGGTGCGAGTCGCCGGCGAGGATCTCGGTCCCCCGCACGATCATCGGCTGCTTGGCGGTGTCGGGCATGTTTGGAGGTTCGTTGTTGAGCCGCCGAATCTACTGGAATTGCGCCGATTGCCTAGCCGTGGGAGCGACTACGGGGTGTAGCGAAGCGACTACATCTAGCCGGCGATGAGGTCGCTCATCCAGCGGGCGGTGCGAACCGCGCCGCCGAAGCTGTAAAGGTGCAGGCCGACCAGGTTGCTCGGCTCGCGCGAGCGCGCGTAGCGGGCGAGCGCGACGACGTGCTCGCGCGGGTCGGTGTGGGTGACCAGCCTGGCGATGCCCACGCCGAGGTTGCGCAGCGAGCGCAGCGAGACGCTGACGCCGCAGCGCTGCGCATAGCGGGCCAGGGCGGCGGGGTCGGTCGGGCCGGCGACGCCCATGTAGATGCCGACCTGCGGCGCGCTGCGCGCGAGGTGGGCGCAGAACTCGACCATGCGCGCCGGCGAGAACGAAAACTGGGTGACGACGTAGAGGCCGAGGCGCTGCCCGGCCGCCATCTCGATTTTCCTCCGCAGAGAATCTTCGAGGATCGCAGGCGGGATCTTCGGATGGCCTTCGGGATAGCCCGAGACGCCGATCTCGCGCACGCCGCACTCGGCGAGGATGCCCGACTCGATCACCGCCAGGCTGTCCTCGAACGGTCCCTTGGCCTTCGGCTCGTCGCCGCCGATGACCAGTACCCGATGCACGCCGTGCTCGTCGACGGCCCGCCTCAGGAAGTTCCTGAATTCGCCGCGGTCGAGGACGCGCCGGGCGGAGACGTGCGGCACCGGGTCGAGGCCGGCGGCGCGCAGCTTGGCGATCGCCTCCAGGGTGCGGGCGAGCGGCAGGCCGGGCAGCGACGGGATGTAGACGCAGGTGTTGGCCGGCAGCAGCGCGGCCATGTCGGCGGCGCGGTGCAGCTCGCGCGGCGCGAGCTCGAGCGAGCTCGCCGCCACCAGCTCGGCGAGCCGCTCCTGCAGCCCGGACTCAATCGCGCTTGCGAGAGACGACATAGGACTCGTCCTGGAACCACAGGCTGCCGTGCTTCTGCAGGACTTCGCGCGTCGCGTCGAGGTATTGCGTCTTGCCGAGCACCTCGGAGAGGCGCTGGTCGTCGATCTGCGCGACGTAGATCGCCGCGTTCCACGCCGCGAACAGGGTGGAAGTGCCGATCGCCGAGGAGATCTCGCTCGGCAGCGTGTGCATGTCGTAGCGGAACAGCGCGCGCGCGTCCGCGTACGCGTTGAAGTTGTAGCGCCGCGCGTCCTTGCCCAGCTCGCCCTTGACCACGCGCAGCAGGTCGTGGCGGCTCTGCGTATAGGGGTTCTCGCCCGGCCACACCTTCTGGATGATCTCCAGGCCCGGGTCCTGGCCGTGCGAGTGGATGCCGAGGAGGCGCCCGCCCTTGCCGAGCGCTCGCACCAGCGGCGTCACCACCTTCTGCGCCTTGAACTCGATCGGCGCGCGCAGCCTGTACGGCTGCGAGGCGATCACCATGTCGTAGTCGGCGCGCGCCTGGCCGCGCTTCGGGATGACGTCGTCCAGCAGGAAACGGTAGTCGTCGCGGTACAGCACCAGGGCGACCGGCTGCTCGTACATCGGGTTGCCGGTCTTCGGGTTGGCCTTAGCCTGCCAGTTCTTGGCGAGGAACGGCTCGAGCGCGGCGATCTGCTCGTTGAACTCGTGCGAGGTGCTGCCGGTGAGCGGCGCCTCGTGCCAGACCATCGAGGTCGCGGCGGTCACCTGCTTCGGCGTGAGCCAGGGCGCCTCGGTGTAGTACATGTTGGTGACGACCAGCACCGTCGCCGGATGCTCGAAGAAGCGGTCGGCCATCTTGCGCAAGGACAGGCGCACGTCCTCGAGGCTGATCTCCTTGCCGACGATGTAGAACGGCACGGTGGAGAAGCGCGTGTGCATCTCGCGCATGACGTGCGCGAGCACCGTGCCGTCGCCCATGCCGGCGTCGAACAGGCGCACCGCCGGCGGCTGCGGGTGGATATGGCCGAGCTCGAGGCCGACGCGCTTGGCCACCACGTCCTTCTCGCTGCAGGTGTTGACGAACAGCAGGTACTTCTGGCGGTTGTCGAAGAAGCGGAAGTTCTTCTCCGACGAGGTGTCGGTGCGCGGCATCGGCATCGGCGCCGGGTGGCTTGCGCGGATCAGCGGCAGGAGCTCGGGCGGCGAGTCGCCGGGACCCTGCATGCCGTGCTTCTGGATGAAGACGTTGACCCGCTGCAGCGTCTCGGGGGTCACGCGGGCGCCGTCGCGCAGCCGCGCCACGAACTTGCCGTCGTTCACCGCGCGGCGGCCGAATGTCGACTCCGCCATGCCGGTGCGCCGGCAGAAGTCGGAAATGCTTCCCAACAGGGTGCCGCTACCTGGTGCAACGACTGCTGCTTCCATAGATCCCTCCTCGTGGGGGAAAATCATCCTCGCCACCTTGTGGGATTTCAACCACAAGGTGTGCAGTGCAATAATTGGGATGAATCCCACACTTCTCGATCTTATAGGCAATACCCCGCTGGTGGCGGTCCGCCGCCTCGATACGGGGCCTTGTCGCCTGTTTCTAAAGCTGGAAAGCCAGAACCCGGGCGGCTCCATCAAGGATCGCAGCGCCCTGGCGATGGTCGAGGCCGCCGAGCAAGACGGGCAGTTGCAGCCCGGTGCGCTGATCGTCGAGGCCACGGCCGGCAACACCGGGCTGGGCCTGGCCCTGGTCGCCGCGCAGAAGGGCTACCGCCTTTTGATCGTGGTGCCCGACAAGATGAGCCAGGAAAAGATCTTCCACCTGCGCGCGATGGGCGCCGAGGTGGTTCTCACCCGTTCCGACGTCGGCAAGGGCCATCCCGAGTACTACCAGGATCGGGCCGCGCGCCTGGCAGGGGAGCATGCCGGCTCTTTCTACGTCAATCAGTTCGCGAATGAAGCCAACCCGCTCGCCCACGAGCGCACGACCGGGCCGGAGATCTGGCGGCAGATGGCGCACGACATCGACGCCGTGGTCTGCGGCGTGGGCACCGGCGGCACGATCACCGGCCTGTCGCGCTTCTTCGCCACGGTGTCGCCGCGAACCGAAATGGTGCTGGCGGATCCCGAAGGGTCGGTTCTCGCCGACTACGTGAAGACCGGCAGCCTGAAGAAGGAAGTCGGCTCCTGGCTGGTCGAAGGCATCGGCGAGGACTTCGTGCCGCCGGTGTGCGACCTGTCGCGGGTGAAGCAGGCCTACACCATCCCGGACGCCGAAGCTTTCTCCGCATGCAGAACGCTATTGAGGCAGGAGGGCATCCTGGCCGGCAGCTCGACCGGCACCCTGCTCGCGGCGGCCTTGCGCTACTGCCGCGAGCAAAAGGAGGCGAAGCGCGTCGTCACCCTGGTGTGCGACAGCGGCAACAAGTACCTGTCGAAGGTCTACAACGACTACTGGATGATGGACCACGGCTTGCTCGAGCGGCCGCGCCACGGCGACCTGCGCGACCTGATCGCGCGCCCGCACCGCGAGCACACCACGGCGACGGTCGGCGCGGGCGAGACTGTCCTTGCCGCCTACCAGCGCATGAAGCTCTACGACGTCTCGCAGCTGCCGGTGCTCGAAGGCAATCGGATCGTCGGCATCGTCGACGAAGAGGATATCCTCATGGAGGTGATCGACAACCCGGCCCATTTCGCCGAGCCGGTGTCCGCGGCGATGGAAAGCCGGCTGGTCACCGTGCGTCCCGACGCGCCCGTGGCCGAGCTGACGGGGATCTTCAAGCGCGGGCTGGTGGCGATCGTGGTTGACGGCGAGGAGTTCCTCGGCCTGATCACGCGCATCGACCTGCTCAACTGGCTGCGGAGAAAGAAGGCATGAAATTCGAGACCCAGGTGATCCACGCCGGGCAGGAGCCCGACCCGCGCACCGGCGCCGTCATGACGCCGATCTACGCCACCTCGACCTACGCACAGTCGAGCCCCGGCAAGGACAAGGGCTACGACTACGCGCGCACCCGCAACCCGACGCGCGACGCGCTGCAGGACTGCCTCGCCGCGCTCGAGAGCGGCACGGCCGGCTTTGCGTTCTCCTCCGGCATGGCGGCCACGGCTACCGTGCTCGAGCTGCTCGACGCCGGTTCGCACATCGTCGCGATGCACGACCTGTACGGCGGCAGCTACCGGATTTTCGAGAGGGTTCGCAAACGCACTGCCGGACTGCAGACGACGTTCGTCGATCTTTCCCGTCCGGAAAATCTCGAGACAGAGATAAAACAGAATACGCGAGTGGTCTGGATCGAGACGCCCACCAACCCGCTGCTGCAGCTGGTCGACCTGAAAGCGATTGCCGATATCGCGCGGCGCCACAAGCTCATCACGGTGTGCGACAACACCTTCGCCTCGCCCTGGATCCAGCGCCCGCTCGAGCTGGGCTGCGACATCGTCGTGCACTCCACCACGAAATACCTCAACGGGCACTCCGACGTGATCGGCGGCGCCGCCGTGGTGCGCAGCCCGGAGCTGAAGGAGAAGCTGGCCTTCCTGCAGAACGCCGTGGGCGCCGTGCCCAGCCCGTTCGACGCCTTCCTTACGCTGCGCGGCATCAAGACGCTGGCGCTGCGGATGGAGCGGCATTGCAGCAATGCCCTGCAAATTGCTTCCTACCTGGAAAAGCATCCCAAGATCGCACGCGTGCTCTACCCCGGCCTGCCGAGCCATCCGCAGCACGCGCTCGCGCAGCGCCAGATGAACGGCCGCTTCGGCGGGATGGTGAGCGCAGTGATCAAGGGCGGGCTGCCGGCGGCTACGCGCTTCCTCGAGCGCTGCAAGCTGTTCACCCTCGCCGAGAGCCTGGGCGGCGTGGAAAGCCTGATCGAGCACCCGGCGATCATGACGCACGCCTCGCTGCCCGCCGAGGTGCGCGCGAAGCTCGGAATAGACGACGGCCTGGTGCGCCTTTCGGTCGGCATCGAGAGCGTGGACGATCTGCTTGCCGAGCTGGAGCAGGCGCTGAAATGAAAATCAGGCTCGGCGATCTCGAAGTGAGCCGGCTCGGCTTCGGCGCGATGCGCGTCTGCGGCCCGCAGGTCTGGGGGCCGCCGAAGGACCGCCCGGCGGCGCTCGCGGTGCTGCGGCGCGCGTATGAGCTCGGCTGCAATTTCCTCGACACCGCCGATTCCTACGGCCCGCACGTCGACGAGGAGCTGATCGCCGAAGCGCTGCATCCCTATCCGAAGGACCTGCTCATCGCCACCAAGGGCGGGCTGGTGCGGCCGAGCGCGCCGCGCTGGGACGAGGACGGCCGGCCCGGGCACCTGAAGCAGGCGATCGACGGCAGCCTGAAGCGCCTCAGGCTGGAGCGCATCGATCTGTACCAGCTGCACGCCCCCGACCCGAAAGTGCCGCTCGAGGACTCCCTCGGCGCGATCGTCGACGCGCAGAAGGCCGGCAAGATCCGCCATATCGGGGTTTCAAATGTAAATGCAAAAGAACTGGAAAAAGCGAGGAACGTGGCGAAGATCGTCTCGGTGCAGAACCGCTACAGCATCGACGAGCGCAGTTCCGAGGACGTGCTGAAGGTCTGTGAGAAAAACGGCAT
>Ga0193752_1002277_pt1 | contig 14601 bp, 7 predicted proteins | sample H1c1metaG_FD_144924 | JGI IMG/M metagenome (GOLD analysis project Ga0193752, IMG submission 144924) | Soil microbial communities from a riparian zone of the East river system, Colorado, United States - H1c1 | ecosystem: Environmental > Terrestrial > Soil > Riparian zone | place: USA: East River... | reverse complement strand
AATATTTCACAATTCGAGGGATCGGGAAATTCCGAGTATAACGGGCTTGTGTTTTCGCTGAACAAGCGCCAGGGCAAGTGGGCGTCGGGTAGGGTTTCGTACACACTCTCGAAGGCGATGGACGATTCGGGTAATTTCTTTTTCTCGTCACCGCAGGATAATTTCGATCGCGCCGGCGAATGGGGACGCTCGGACAACGACCAGCGCCATCGTCTGACACTGAGCGGAACCTTGAATACATCCGCGGCTAACGGGGGCTCCGTGCTTCGGCAGATCTATGGCAATTTTCAGCTCGGATGGATATTCACTTACGCCCCCCGGCTGCCTTTCAACATCGTGACGGGCAACGACCGTAACGGGGATACGAACACCAACGACCGTCCGGGGGGCGTCGGGCGAAATTCAGGAACAGGGTTCGATTTTGCATCGCTCGATCTGCGCCTGAGCCGGAGGTTCGCGTTCTCGGAGAAGGTGGGGCTCGAACTGCTTGTCGAGGGCTTCAACGTGCTGAACCGCTCGAATTTCTCGGTCCCTAATAACACATTCGGTACCGGCGCGACACCGCTGGCAACATTCGGGCGGCCGACAGCCGCATTCGATCCGCGCCAGTTGCAGATCGGGTTCAGGTTCGATTTTTAGGGGTTGGATGATGTATAAAATCTATATGTACCGGGTGATATTTCTCTTAATTGTGGTGGCTTTGTTCTTTGGCGCTTGTACTCAGCCTGAACAAATCATCTTTACGTCACAGTCCGACGGTACTGTCAGTACGTTCTCCGTATCGCAGCCCAAATCGGATGCGGCAGAACCGGCAGTCGCGGCGGATGGCGAAGGAAATGTTTATGTGCTCTATGTCGAACATAACCCGGATAAAACGGCAGATCTGTTTCTCCAAAAAAGAAATACCCGTGCTATGGGGATGGCCGAGTCGATAACCCGCGTTAACCCGGATAAGGGTAGCGTAAAGGCATGGCGGGGCGACCCGCCTACCATCGCCGTGGCGTCGAATGGCACGATCTACGCCGGTTGGAACCTGAAGCGAGAAAGTGAAGGAAAGTCATGGAACGACCTGATGCTCTCGGTTTCCGCCGATGGGGGGAAGACCTTTGCGCCGCCAGTAAAGGTCAATGACGACACTGCGCGCGCATCGCACGGTATGCACTCTCTTATTGTTGATGGTGAAAGCGTGTATATGTCCTGGCTGGACGAGCGTAACATTAAGACCGAACCCGCTCATCAAGATGCGGCACCCGCCGCGGCCATGATGTTCCATCACAAGAAGGAGGATGCGGAACCCAATAGCGAGGTCTTTTTCTCAGTTTCGGCCGACGGGGGCAAAACGTTCTCGGCCAACAAGAAACTACGGGCGGCTGTATGTTTCGTGGCGGCAGGTGGTCGCGGGCGGCTACCGTCATATTGCGGTGGCGAGCTCGGCGGATCGCGGCGCTGCATTCTCGCAAGGCGTCGTGGTTAGCGACGACAAGTGGCAGATCGACGCTTGCCCTGTCTCCGGTTCGTCACTCGCGATCGGTCCCTATGGACTATTGTCGGTTGTCTGGTATTCGGCTGGCGAGGCCGGGCCCGCGGGCATATACAGCACCTTATCGAGCGACGGCGGCAGGACCTTCGCTCCGCGCCAACTACTTAGCCCCGAGGCCGTTAGCGGTACCCCGGTATTGACGGCCGGAAAGGACTCATGTGCGTTTGCCGTTAAGGATAACAAGGTTCTGTTTCGCACAGGGCCGGTTTCCGGAACGGGGAGCGGTAGAACGTTGACCGTTTCGGATGCATCATTGCCTGCCGCGGCGGTTGCTAAATCTGGTTCTTACATCGCCTTTGTCCGCACAACCGGTGAAAAGAGGGCAGTTTGGCTTGCGAGGTCTCCATCATGAAACTGTTTGAAAACCCCGCTTTTTTGGTTTGTTCGCTAGCGCACATAATATTAACAAAGAATCTTGACTTTTGAAAATAAAAGAGTAAGGTTTTAATTAAAATAAGTTATCCGCGCATAACTGGATCCGAGGTTACGGGCGCATACCCTTTTTAGGGAATCTCGAGCTAGGGCAAGTTACTTTCTTAAGATCTCCCAATCGATCTTGGATTTAGAATATTAGAACGATTAATTTGCGTCCATACGTCGGGCGTTTTTTGTTGATGCTCAGTTTTTGACAAAATAGGCCTCACTTAAATAAATTCGATTGATCCCTTGGGGGGTGTATATTGACAATCGTGTATCCTCGATCAGTCCTTACAAGCCATACTGAATTTCCAGCGGTTGTTTCATCGGGACGGCACCTGATAGACTCGAAACGACTACTGAAAATATGAAGGTAAGATTCCCGCGTAACCCGATCATACGTTACGGTGCAGCTCTTCTGTCCGTAATTCTATCCCTATTCATAACGCTACAGATTGATTTTCTCGCAGAGCGGATGTCTCTCGCGCTCTGTTTTGCCGTCATTATACTCGCGACCTGGTTTGGCGGAAGGGGCCCGGGGCTTACGGCACTCGTTCTGTCAGTGATCGGGGGCGAGTATTTTATCATGGTCCCCCGGTTCACCCTTGCCTGGGAAAATCCTGTAACTTTCTTCACCTTTGTCCCCTTGACCCTGTTAATAGTTTTTCTGCTCTCCGCAGTTCAGCATCGTGCGGTTTCATTACAGGCAGGCGAGATCCGCTACCGTCTTCTTTTCGAAAACAACCCGATGCCGATGTGGGTATTCGATCTGGATACTTTGAGATTCCACGCCGTTAACGAGGCCGCGATCCGGCACTACGGATATTCGAGAGAAGAATTTCTCTCGATGACCATTTTGAATATCCGGCCCGAAGACGACCTCGAAGCGGTTAAGAAAAATGTAGTTCAGACGGATAAGAAACTCCGGACTGGGTTTTGGAGACATCTGAAAAAGGACGGCAGTGTCATCGACGTAGAGATCACCGCCCATGAACTCGACTTCGAGGGCCGCCCGTCGCGCCTGGTCCTGGCAAACGATGTAACCGAGCGAAAAAGGGCCGAAACTTTGCTCCGTGAAAGTGAAACGCGTGTTCTCTCGATTATCGACACGGCCCTGGACGGTGTGATCGTTATCGATCATGAAGGGCGAATAATTACTTTCAATCTGGCCGCCGAACGGATCTTCGGTTACGAAAGTGACGAGGTGATCGGAAAGGAAATGGCCGGGCTTTTGATCCCCCAGTCAAAGCGGGAAGCACATCGTAAAGGCCTCAAGCATTACTTGGCAACCGGCGAAGGCCCAATTCTTGGAAAACGGATAGAGGTGTCCGCGCTCCGCTCCGATGGAACTGAGTTTCCCGTTGAACTATCGATCATGCGCATAGGCGCCCTGGAGCCCCCGACGTTCACCGGCGTTGTGCGGGACATAACGGAGCGAAAACAGGCTGAAAGCCGATTCCATCAGGTCATAGAGGGATCGCCGAACGGGATCGTGATGGTCGAGCCGAACGGCAATATCAGTCTCGTGAATGCCCGGATAGAAATGCTTTTCGGTTATTCGCGGGACGAGCTTCTGGGCTCGCCGATAGAAATGCTTGTGCCTGAGCGCTACCGGGGACACCATGCGGATTTTCGGCGGGGATTTATGTTCGATCCGGCGGCGCGGTCCATGGGTTCAGGGCGCGATCTTTTCGGTCTTCGCAAGGATGGCTCTGAATTTCCGGTAGAGATCGGTTTAAATCCGGTTGAGACGACGCAGGGAATGATGGTCCTCGGTACGATCGTCGATATTACCGAGCGAAAGCAGGCTGAGGAGGCGCTTCGGCGGAGCGAAGAGCGGTTTCGCTTTCTAAACGATCTGGCTGAGGGCACACGCAATTTATCCGATCCGGACGAGATTATGAAGGTAATGGCGCGGATGCTGGGCGAGCATCTTCGAGCGTCCCGCTGCGCCTATGCCGATGTGGAAAATGATGGCGAGCGGTTTAGCATCCGGCACGATTATACCGATGGCTGCGCGAGTACGGTGGGTGACTACCGGCTTTCGCTGTTTGGCACACGGGCCGTGTCCGCACTGCATCGCGGTGAAACCCTTATAGTTCACGATGTCGACGAGGAACTCTCGCCCGAAGACGGGGCCGATATGTTCAACGCCATAGGGATCAAGGCGATCATCACCTGCCCGCTGGTAAAGGATGGGGGACTGCTGGCAATGATGGCCGTGCACCAGACAACACCGCGCGACTGGACGCCGGAAGAGATCGCCATTGTTCAGGACGTGGTTGAACGCTGCTGGGCAACGATAGAGCGCCGGAATGCCGAGGACGCTTTGCGATTAAGCGAAGATCAGTTTCGGACCATGGCCGATTCGATACCTCAGCTTGCGTGGACGGCCCATGCCGACGGATCTATTTTCTGGTACAACCAACGCTGGTATGAATACACAGGTTCGACGGCCGAAGAGATGGAAGGATGGGGCTGGCAGAGCGTGCATCATCCGGAAGTGCTTCCTAAGGTCCTGGAGAGATGGAAGGGGGCGATCGAGTCGGGGGAACCATTTGAAATGGAGTTTCCGCTCCTCGGCGCTGACGGACGGTTTCGCGGATTTCTGACCCTCGTTCAACCGTTAAAGGATGCGGACGGAAGGGTGGTGAAATGGTTTGGTACGAATACTGACGTAGAAACCCTGAAGCGCGCCGAGGAGGCTTTGCGCAGAAGTCAGGAGCAGTTGGCCGGAATTCTGAATTCGGCGATGGATGCCATTATCACGGTTAACAGCGAGCAGCAGATCGTTCTATTTAATTCGGCTGCGGAGCATATGTTCCGGTTTCCGGCCGCAGATGCATTAGGACAACCACTTGACCGGTTCCTCCCCGAAAAGTTCCGAAGCGTTCACCGAAGCCACATCGAAGAATTTGGTAAGACGCACGTGACGCGGCGCTCGATGGCATCGCTGGGTGCTATCTTTGGCGTGCGCTCTGGCGGCGAGGAGTTTCCCATCGAAGCATCGATATCTCAGCTCACGTCGGGCGGCGAGAAATTTTACACCGTTATTCTCCGGGACATAACGGAACGGAAGAAGGCAGCGCAGGACCTGATAAATAGTGAGCGCCGATTTAGAGCCCTGATCGAACATAGCGGCGACAGTATTGCGCTGGTCGATCCGCAGCATACCATACTGTATCTAAGCCCATCTGTAACGACGACGGAAGGATACGAGCCATCTGAACTTCTTGGCGAGAACGGGTTGGAGAAGACCCACCCGGATGACATATCCACGGTGCGTGAGACATTTGCGCAATTACTTGCACGGCCCGGTGAACCGATTCCGAGATTATGGCGTAGAAAACATAAACATGGGCACTGGATCTGGCTTGAGGGAGTTGCGACGAACCTACTGGATGACCCCGCCGTCGGGGCAATTGTTACCAACTATCGCGACGTCACCGCCCGTCGGCAGGCAGAAGAGGAGATCCGGAGCCTTAACCTGACGCTCGAGAGGAGGGTGCAGGAGCGAACATCGGAGCTCCTGGCCGCGAACAAGGAGCTTGAGGCGTTCTCATACTCTGTGTCTCACGACCTGCGCGCCCCGCTTCGACATATAAACGGTTATTCCATGGCCCTTCTCGAGGATTACGAGGACCAACTGGACGATACGGGGAAGGGCTATCTGCAAGAGGTCCGCGGCGCAAGCCAGGAAATGGCACAGCTAATTGATGACGTCTTACAGTTGGCGCGGGTAGCGCGGAGTGAGATAAATCGGGAAAAAGTGGATCTTACCCAGATGGCCGCAAATATACTAGCCGAACTAAAAAGACGCGAGCCGGGGAGAACCGTTGCGATCTCGGTCGAAAAAGATCTGATCGGATATGGCGACAGACGCCTTCTGTCGATCGTGCTGACCAACCTTTTTTCAAATGCGTGGAAGTTTACCGGAAAATGCATTGATGCGGAAATACAATTTGGAAGTGTAGTGAAGGATAGTAAAACCGTCTTTTTTATTCGTGATAATGGGGCCGGGTTCGATATGGCATATGCCGACAAACTCTACGGGGCTTTTCAGCGGCTGCATAGCACAACCGAATTCGAGGGAACCGGAATAGGCCTTGCTACCGTACAGCGGATCATCAATCGTCACGGCGGGCAGGTTTGGGCAGAAGCAGAGGTCAACAAGGGGGCAACTTTCTATTTTGCGCTCCCGGATACCGAGGAGTCAGGGGATGAAAAACAAAGTGATATTACTAGTTGAAGATAATCCGAGGGACGAGGCGCTAACGATGCGCGCGTTGAAAAAAAACAACATAGCCAACGAGGTGGTGATAGCGCGGGATGGCGTCGAAGCGCTTGACTACCTTTTTGGTACCGGTATGTATGAAGGGCGCGATCCGTCTGTCACGCCCCAGGTGGTGATGCTGGACCTGAAACTGCCTAAGGTAGATGGTCTGCAGGTCTTACGAGAACTCCGGGAGAATGAGATCACACGGCGGCTGCCGGTCGTGGTTTTTACATCGTCCAGCGAGGAAGAGGATATGATCAAGAGTTACGATCTCGGGGCCAACAGTTACGTGAGAAAGCCTGTAGACTTTGAGCAATTTTCAGAGGCGACCAGGCGGCTAGGCATGTACTGGCTTCTTTTGAACGAGGCTGCACCTACGGATTGACCACATAAATGATTAGGAAGTTGAGGGTTTTGAACGTTGAGGATTCCGAACGCGATGTCGCGTTGGTGGTCCGGCATTTGACCGTCGCGGGTTACGATGTGATCTCGGAGCGTGTGGACACCGCCGCATCGATGAGAAATGCGCTTGAAACCCGGGTGTGGGACATTATCCTTTGCGATTACTCGATGCCGCGATTCAACGCGCTGGCAGCGCTGGCCGCGCTGCACGAAACGAAACTCGACATTCCGTTGATCATCATTTCCGGCACGGTTGGGGAGGATATCGCCGTTGAGGCGATGCTTACCGGAGCCAACGATTACCTGGCGAAGGACAATCTGACACGTCTCGTTCCTGCTATCGAGCGCGAACTGCAGGAGGCCAAGAACCGCCGTAAACAGTTTGAAACCGACAATGAACGGAGGATCATTTTCGAGATCATCCAGGGTGTGGTGTCAACGCCGAATCTTGACGAGTTTCTTAAGCTGGTCCATCTATCGATCAGCGCAATAATGTACGCCGAAAACTGTTTCGTTATGCTCTACGACGAAGCTACCGAGATGATGCACTTCGAATTCTGGGTCGATAAACGGGATTCTTTGCCCGAACCACAACCCCTTGCGCACGGATTCGCGAGCCACGTCGTTAGAACCGGCCAGCCGCTTCTTATTACGGAGGAGAAACGAAAAGCATTGATTGAAAGCGGTGAGGCTGAACAGGTCGGAACGTACTCCCCGTCATGGCTCGGCGTTCCGTTGCGAACTCCCTCGCGAACCATAGGTGTTCTCGTGCTCCAGCACTATGAAGACGAGCATGCCTATAACGAGCGGCATCTCGAGTTCCTGTCTTCGGTTGGTGACCATATTGCCCTTGCCATTGAGCGAAAGCGTGCCGAAGATGCGGTTCGTTTAAGCGAAGAGCGTTACCGCCTATTGTTCGAGAAAAACCCTGAGCCGATGTGGGTTTATGATCTGGAAACGCTGAAGTTCCTTGAGGTAAACAACGCCGCGATACACCACTATGGCTATACCCGCGAGGAATTCGGCTCGATGACGATCAAGGATATAAGACCGCATGAGCAGGTGCCGGCTTTGCTGAGATCGGTCCATGATGATGTTCCCGGCCTGCAGGACGGCCAGGCGTGGCAGCACCGCAAAAAGGACGGCACGTTGATCGACGTTGAGATCACGTCGCATTCCCTTATCTTTGCTGGCGTTTCGGCGCGGTTGGTGCTTGCGACGGATGTCACCGAAAGTAATCGTGCAAAATCGGCCCTTCGTGAGTCCGAAGAGCGCTATCGCGATCTCGTCGAGAATGCGATCGACATTATTTACACACATGATCTGGACGGGCGATACACGTCTGTGAATCGTGCCGTAGAGAACATTACGGGATATTCTCGCGAAGAAGCATTGAATTTGAACCTGATCGATACCGTGGCGCCCGAATATGTTGAACGCGCGAAACAGATGATAGCGGAAAAGCTGGCCGGGAGAGAGATCACGGCCTATGAAATTGAGCTTATCGCAAAGGATGGCCACCGGGTCGCTGTTGAGGTGAATTCGCGGATTGTTTATGAAAACGGAATACCCGTGGGTGTACAGGGAATTGCGCGCGATATTACCGAGCGCAAACAGCTTGAAGGCCAGTTTCTGCAATCGCAGAAAATGGAGGCCGTGGGTCTTCTTGCCGGGGGCATCGCGCACGATTTTAATAATCTTTTAACCGCGATTACGGGTTATAGTGACCTCGCATTAAGGAAACTTTCGCATCACGATCCGCTGAGGGTAAATATTAAGGAAATCAAGGATGCGGGTGAACGGGCCGCCGGTTTAACCAGCCAGCTCCTTGCCTTTAGCCGCAAGCAGGTTATGAAGCCGCGCGTTCACAATTTGAACACCGTGATCACGAATATCGAGCGCATGTTAAGGCGAATCATTAAGGAAAGCATCGATTTCCGTACTGTGCTCGATCCCCAACTCGGGAATATAAAGGCAGATCCAGGTCAGATCGAACAGGTGATAATGAATCTCGCGGTAAATGCCCGCGACGCCATGCCGGACGGCGGCACCTTAACCCTCGAAACGCGCAACGAGTACCTTGATGGCACCTACATCTCGCAGCATTTGAATACTTCCAAGGGTAATTTTGTCAGGATGACCGTAACGGATACCGGACACGGGATGGATACTGAGACCATGCGGCGTATATTCGAGCCGTTTTTCTCTACGAAGGAGGTAGGCAAGGGCACCGGCCTGGGGCTTTCCACCGTCCACGGGATCATAAAACAGTCCGGCGGAGACATAATGGTTTACAGCGAGCTCGGTCATGGTACGAGTTTCAAGGTTTACCTCCCCTGCGTTGACGAATCCGTCCAAACACCTCGCTGGGAGGAAGGGACCGTTGAGGACAATTCCGGCACCGAAACGATCTTGCTGGTCGAGGACGACGACATGGTGCGTAATCTCGTGCGCGAGATACTCGAGAGTCACGGTTATACGGTGCTTGAGGCGGTGAGCGGTGCCGCCGCATTGCCGATCTTCGACAGTTATCGCGATGGTATCCACCTATTGCTTTCGGATATGATCATGCCGGGAATGAGCGGTGTTGAGCTAATGAAAAAGGCACTGGCATTCCGCCCCGAACTAAAGACGCTTCTTATGTCCGGCTATACGGATGAATCACTCAACATCGGAGGGACAATGGATGTTGACACCGCCTTTATCGAAAAACCTTTCACCCCGGACTCGCTCGCGCGTAAGGTGCGCGAGGTGCTCGAATCCTAGCGCTTTTATACGTTAAACCGGAAATTGACGATGTCGCCTTCCCGCATAACGTATTCCTTACCTTCGACGCGTGAGAGGCCCTGTTCGCGGGCGGCCGCGTTAGAGCCCGCTTTTAGCAAATCGTCGTAGCTGACGATCTCGGCGCGGATAAATCCGCGCTCAATATCGGAATGGATCTCGCCGGCGGCTTGCGGCGCTTTGGTGCCGATCGGGATGGTCCACGCCCGGACCTCCTTTTCACCGGCGGTGAGGAACGACATCAGCCCGAGCATCTTATAGGCCGATTTGATCAGATTGTCCACACCACTGGAAGACAGTCCGAGATCCCTTAAATACTCCGCACGCTCTTCCTCTTCGAGCGCAACGATCTCCGCCTCGAGCTTGGCGCAGATAACAACTACCTCGGCATTTTCCGATTTTGCGTGCTCTTTTACCTTGACGACGTGCCGGTTCGAATCGGGGTCCGCGAGAGTTTCTTCATCGACATTGGCGGCGTATATCGTCGGCTTGGTGCTCAGCAGAAACCAGGTCCGTATGATATCGCGCTCGTCGTCGGTTAGATCGGCGGTACGGGCAGGGCGTCCTTCTTCGAGTACCGGCTGGATCTTGTCGATTATCTCGATCTCGCGCTTTGCATCCTTATCGCCGGACGATTTGGCGGCGCGCACGGCCTTATCGCGGCGTTTCTCTACCGAGGCAAGGTCGGCTAGCGCAAGCTCGATCTGGATCGTTTCGATGTCGCGAACCGGATTGACCGATCCTTCGACATGGATAATATTCTCGTCTTCAAAACACCTGACGACCTGTATCACGGCGTGCGTTTCGCGGATATTTGCCAGGAACTGGTTGCCGAGGCCCTCACCCTTCGAAGCGCCGCGCACGAGGCCCGCAATATCGAGAAACTCGACCGTGGCCGGGATCACCTTCTGCGCTTTGTTCATTTTTTCGAGCACGGGAAGACGCTCGTCAGGCACGGCAACGACGCCGACATTCGGCTCGATCGTTGCAAAGGGATAGTTTGCGGCCAGGGCCGCTTCCTGGGCGGTCAGTGCGTTAAATAGAGTCGATTTCCCAACATTCGGTAACCCGACGATTCCGGCTTGTAGCATATACGGTCCTCAAAATCCTTATCGAAATAACAAAACTTTAATTTTACATCCCGATGCGGATTTTGAGAAATGCCGCTACATGGTAGTTTCCGCCAGGTTCGATTTGTATTTAGTTTCCGTCTGACGGTCGTTGATCTCGATATAGATCCAGCTCGGCGGCACCTCGCCTTCGGGCAGCGCAAACCAAATGCTGTCTAGGCCATCACGATTTCCTAGCGCACAAAACCCATTCAGCCGCTTTCCTCTCTGATCAAAGAGATCGACCCAACTCCGCGATGAATTCGTATTTGCCCCGCATGACGGCAGCGCCGGGGCAGGAGCGAAAAGGTCGTTTGGGAAATCGGAGACATTAAATACGCCGTAACGGTACCGAACGATATTTTGGCCTCGAACGGTCGCAGCCTCCTGGCCCAAAAAGATAAGCACGGGGTTTGGTGTGACAGCCTTTACGTTAAGGCTCGCGAGCGCGGCAAATACCGTGATCGCCGCTACAAAAGCGAAGCGTCGGAGAATAGATCTCATATTGTCCTCTCTTCCAACGATCAAGGCGAGGCGTTACTACTTACTCCGCTGATCAATGGGATAATCTTAACTGAATCGGGTGATACATCAATAACTCTGTTTGAGAGCTATACAATAATGCAAAACGGTAGATTTGCAAACTAATGTCCAGACGCTATTTTCTTGTTCTTTTGCAATTCCCCGGGATCGGGATCGCCGGGAGCGCCGGCAAAGTTTTGAGTCTAAAGCCAATTGAGGTAATTTATTATCTATCAGCCGTACGCAGTAAATCGCAACGATAACACGCAGCCGAAAAAGAATGATCATTTCCATCATCGTGATCCTACTCACCACCCTGGGCGGACTCGGCCTGACGTATCTTATTTTTGAAGATAAGCCGCTGATGACGAGGCTGGCGGCCGGGAATATCATTGGCGCCGCGATCTTTGCGCTTGCAGGATTTATCCTTGCTTCCTTTCTGGGCCTTACAGCACTGATCGTGGTCCTGGCCCTGATCATAACGCTGCTTCCGGCCTTGCTTTTTCGAGACAAGGCGCGGCGCGGGCGGCTCAAGCTCGATTGGGCACGTGCAAAAGGCAAACTCGACGGCGCTAACTTTCAGAAGGGGCTGCGCTTTGTTTACTACCTGTTCTTCTTCCTGCTCTTCTGGTTTTTCTTCGACCGGGCGATGTTTGAAACATCTGACGGGATCCTTACCGGCGGCTCGCAAAATCTCGGTGATCTTCCCTTTCACCTCGGTGCGATCTTTAGTTTTACCGACGGTCAAAACTTTCCGCCGCAGAATCCATCGTTCGCCGGCGCACGCTTCTCTTATCCGTTTATGGCGGATTTCCTCACCTCTTGCGTGATGAAACTCGGCATCGATGTCAAAACGGCGATGCTCACGCAGAACGTCTCGTGGGCGTTTTCGCTGCTTATTTTGCTCGAGGGATTTGTCGTGAGGCTGACAGGCAATAAACTGGCCGGCCGCATCGCGCCGTTTATCCTGTTTTTCAGCGGTGGTTTGGGATTTTTATGGTTTCTCAGCGATTATTGGGAGCAGGGCACGGGACTCGTGGAGTTCTTGTGGAACCTCCCGCGCGATTACACCATCGGCGATAAATTTCGCTGGGGCAATTCGATGGTCACGCTTTTCATGACCCAGCGAAGTCTATTGCTCGGGATGCCGCTGACGCTGATAGTGCTTGGGTACCTGTGGAAAGTTTTTACCGCCGTGCGACCGGGAAGCGGAGAAGACGGTACCGTAATAGATGCCAAGGCCTCGGCTCCCGGTTTCCAATTCTCCGTTCTCCGTTCTCCGTTCATCGTTGGCCTCTTGGCCGGAGCTTTGCCCCTGATCCACCTGCACAGCCTGGCAGTACTCTTTATCACAGGAGTTTTTCTATTTATCCTTAAACCCGAGCGATGGAGGGAATGGCTGGCGTTTGCGCTCGGCGTAGCCATTATCGCGGTACCGGAACTTGCTTGGACGATGTCCGGAAGCGCCACTAAGGCCACTGAATTTTTCGGCTGGCACTTTGGCTGGGATTCCGGAAAAACTAACTTCTTCATTTTCTGGATCAAGAATACGGGCCTAGCCATACCCGTCCTGATAGCCGGGATGGTCATAGCGTATATTTCATTGAGAGGGACAGGCGAGGAGAAACGAGGTGAAGATGAACAGGAAAGCCGAGGCGTAACGCTCCTGCTGTTTTTTTTGCCGTTTGTTTTTTGTTTTGTTGTCTCAAATGTGGCCAAACTCGCACCGTGGGAATGGGACAACATCAAGGTCCTGATCTACTGGTTTATCGGTTCGATCCCTTTTATCGCCTTGGCGCTTGCGTGGGCCTGGCAGAAAAGCTCTGCATTGAGGGTAGTCGCGATAGGCTGCTTGCTGGCCCTAACATTATCGGGGGCGCTCGACGTGTGGCGGGTTGCCTCGGGAGCGATTAAAATAGACGTGTTTGATGCGGATGCTGTCGAGATCGCCGAACAGATACGCTTACGTACCCCGCCAAAAGCGCTTTTTCTAAATGCGCCAACCTATAATACAGCGGTAGCGCTAACAGGTCGCCGCTCGCTGCTCCGGTATATCGGGCACCTTATGTCGCACGGCATTAATTACCGCGAGCGTGAGGATGACCTCAACAGAATTTACGAAGGCAGCGCCACGGCAGACCTGTTTTTGCGAAAATACGAGATCGACTACGTGCTGATCTCGCCCGCGGAACGATCAGCGCAGGCCTTCAAGGTAAACGAGAATTATTTTAAGAAATACCCGGTGGTGGCCGAATCCGGCGAATATAAGGTATATAAGATTCGATAGTTTGCGATGAGTACAGAGATAAACATCCCCGAAGAGACACCTCCGGCCGAGGAGAAAAAGCCCGATATCGTGTGGCTCGCGAGCAGCCTACTGGTGACGGCGATCGGCTTTTTCCTGCGGTTCTTCTGGCTAGGCCTGAAGCCCTTTCATCACGACGAGGGCGTGAACGGATTTTTCCTGACATCACTGTTTCGTGAGGGCGTTTATAAATACGATCCGGCAAATTACCACGGCCCGACCCTGTATTACGTAACGCTCGCCTTCACCAAGGTGTTCGGATTGGAGACAGTGCCAGTGCGGTGGAGCGTGGCGATCTTTGGTGTCTTAACGGTCGTCCTTGCGCTCTATCTGAAGAGGTATATCGGGAAGATAGGTGCTTTATTCGCGGCGCTTTTTATCGCGCTATCGCCGGGAATGGTTTATATCTCGCGCTACTTTATTCACGAGATATCGTTTGTTTTCTTTAGTTTGGCGATAGTCGTATGTGTTTTACTCTTTATCGATAAGCGTAAGGTGGGTGTTGGCGGGATCGCGTGGATGTCGCTGCTCCTCCTTGTTTGCTTTTCGCCCTCGACCTTTAACCTGGCAAGCGCGCTCGCCGGCAAGAGCAGTACCGCTTTACTCGCTCTGCGGGCGGGATTTTTTATCATCGAGTGCATCCTCGTTTATTTCGTTATGCGGATGCTAGTTGCGTGGAACAACGGTACGCCGATCTACCTGCTGCTCGCTTCCGCATCCGTAATGCTGCTTTTTGCGACCAAGGAAACGGGGTTTATCACCGTCGGTACGATGCTGATCGCGTGCGTTTGTGTCTGGATGTGGCGGGGGCTCGCGCGGCTGGACCTTTTCGAAAAGATCAAATATGTCTATATAGTGTTGGCGCATCTCTTGCTTCTTGCCGTTGCCATTTATTATCGGTCGGACCTCAAGGAGGGGGCAAAGACGTTTTACCGCACTTTCATCCCGGAAGATAAACCGGGGCAAGAACTGGTGCTGCTCGGGATAGTTGTAACGGCATTGGCGGCGCTCCTGGCCTGGCTTGTTTACCTGATCTGGCTCGATAAAGATAAAGACGGCCCGTTGACAGAACCTACCGAACTGACCTGGTCCGGATTTGTTAAAAAACTCGGCGCGGCGCCGGACGCGATGCTGATGATCGCGGGGGCGGTCGTGGTGTTTATCTACGTCGGGGTGCTGTTTTTCTCATCTTTCTTTACCTATTGGGAGGGAGTTAAGGGAGCCGTCGAAGCATACGTTGTCTGGA
>Ga0193752_1002276_pt1 | contig 14602 bp, 13 predicted proteins | sample H1c1metaG_FD_144924 | JGI IMG/M metagenome (GOLD analysis project Ga0193752, IMG submission 144924) | Soil microbial communities from a riparian zone of the East river system, Colorado, United States - H1c1 | ecosystem: Environmental > Terrestrial > Soil > Riparian zone | place: USA: East River... | reverse complement strand
CTTCAATCAGATCTCCATGTGGATCAAGCACAGCTAGACCGTTACCCTGCGCCATATCCTGGGCGATCATGGAAAGTAGCAACGTGGACTTGCCAGTGCCGGTTGCTCCAATGACATGAGTATGCTTCAGGCGAAGGCTAGCCGGCACACTAATGATTTCTTCCTTTCCCTGATGGACGTTCTTGCCAATGATAAATGAATGTCCGTGCGTTTGTATTGGGGCGGGCTTTGTCTTCCTGGCATCCCGCTCGAGCTTCTGAGAGGTGATTTCATGCGTCGGGAAGGGCACGAGGGTTGCCAACTCCTTGGTGTTTAGGAGCATTCCCAGGCGATGGGATTTCCGAGAATACAGATCTATACCGAGTACTTCCATAGGATACTCATCTTGTGAGAGAAGCTGGAGCCGGTTGCCTTTGGAACCAGTGAGCTGTATCAGCGCTGCTGCAATGAGTTTTGCGATCTCCATATGCCTCAGTCCGGGCGTTTGGCATTGTCCGATTACTCGAATACAGACGGCAAAGAGCGGCGTAGATACCTTTTCTTGAGCGAGCTTGACCATATCCGGCGAGTCAGCGAAAAAAGAACCTCCTTCGCCATCGCTTACGGCCCGCATAATACTCTCTGCCCAAGGATTGGCCACGCCTTTAAAGAGCACTTGAACTACGCCCCGTTCACCCTCCTTAAGATGCTCAAGAGTTGCGAAAAGGCCGATGAACGGGTCTTGATCCAGATCGCCTGTCATAAGAAGCGGCCGCATGAACTCGTCTGTCAGGCCAAAGTCCAGAATACACGTAGGTGTTTCAGGATCGAGGAAGTACAGCCCTTTTTCCTTCCTTGTAACTGCGGCCGTTGGGAAATATGCCTTTATCTGGCTTTGCACATGGCTTTCGTCAGCCTCGCTGCAGGCTATTTGAATACTGATTACATGACTTGTGCCAATAATTTCAAAACTGACCGGATCAGTGGTGTAGGAAAGCATTAGAAGCAGCTGCTCCATGTCAGTAACTGCCAACTTCTCACCTTTTGGTAAAACGACGCTTAAGGCTGTGAGCGCGGTTTCCCGATAGGATTCATATGCTCCAACTGGTGGTATCTCGGCCCAAGCATTGTCAGTTTCCCGAGTGGCCTTTTTCTTGCTAAACAATGCTCCGATGCTGCTGAAAATGGTATGGCGCTTGCCATCATCAATAGCCTCTGCCGGAGGTGCAAAGTGTCCGAAGAACGGATGGAATCCTGGTTCGAGATCAACTTGAAACTCGAAGGCATGCCAGCCGCGGCCGCGCTCCTCCCATTGGTAGAAGCGTTGGGTAAGCTCGTCCGAAAGCGCAGGCAGCATCGAATTAATTCTTGGCGATTTGCCTGTCAAGCTCTGTCAGACCCCTCAGACCCTTTGCTGTTGCCATAGTATCTACAACAGTGGTCACAGTTGCGTGAACGGCTGAGCGGAACATGGCTTCCGTGTCCATCTGGTAGAAGGTCTTATTGCGGCGGTCTTTACCGGCCAATTTGCTTAAAAGGGGAATCTGCTCAAGCATGTTTTCACCTTTGATAACCAGCCAGGAAGAAAAGAAGGTTCCGGTCCCATAGGGTGCAGCACAGACGTAATACACGTATTCGTTCTGGGCAATGCGTAGGTATACACGCATTGCAGAAAATACATGTGATTCAAGGAACGACCGTTCTGTAATAGTTACATGCGTGATATTTCGTTCTTCAAGGCCGGCCCTAATGGCCTCATAGAAATCATTGGTGGAGATCTGGACCCCATCGAGAAAGGTCTGCCAGGGCTTCCTAATGGTTTCTGGGCCTCTGGCAATGGCAACATATGAGATAAGACCCAAAAGCATTAATAGTAGGAATGTCATAAACCCGGATGGTCCACCAAAAGAAGCTTGGAGCAAAAAGGCCTTTACATAGTATGTGGATTGAAGTGACTGCAATTGAAACAAGAACTGCCGAGCTTGCTGAGTACTTGAAATGCAGGCCCAGGTAGGCTCAAAAAAATTTAGTGTGTAAATGATGTGGTTTTCCATAGTTTTTTCGATTTGTGTCCGAAAAATAATATATCAGATGTTAGAATGCGATGTGATTTTCCCCATTTGATAATGTGATTTTCCCGCTTGACTAAAGCGCCATGAAGAATGTTCTATGCGATTACTCGAACTGGAAGTCCGTCAATCGAAAACGAAAGACCGCGGTTCGTATTCGCCTGAATCTGTCAAAAAAATCGTCTTCTCTTTATCTAGAGTTGTTACTGTTTCCCGTAAGTCTACGCCTCTTACCCAAATTCGATCTTAAGCCAGAATAGAGGTATTAACACCTAAGTGTTGTCATGGTATAAATGAAATCTGCACGGAAAAAATCAATAACCCCCAGCACAGGCGATTGTCCAACCAAATTTGCTTCAGAGGATTTGGGCCTGCGCTATCTAGCTAAGATTCTTGTGCAAGCATACCTTGACTATAAGGAGTATGAACGAATTAATTCCGACCAAAAAGAAGGCAGTCATTTATTGCCGAGTATCAACGAAAGAACAGGTTGAAGAGGGTAACAGCCTTGCAACGCAAGAGCGTATTTGTAAAGAGTATGCGCTTACTAACGGCTGTGAAATAGTAGAGACGTATCTAGAGCAGGGTGAAAGTGCTAAAACCGCCCACCGCACCGAATTGCAAAAGCTACTTGCTTACTGTTCAATGAAAAAGAATGGTGTGAAGCAAGTTATCATTTATAAGCTTGATCGTCTTTCCCGCAATACAGACGATTACAGCCAGCTTCGGCTGATGCTTAAGCGTTATGGCGTTGAAATCAAATCAACTTCAGAACACTTTGAAAACACACCCGTTGGCCGTTTTATGGAAAACACCCTCGCCAATATTTCACAGTTCGACAATGATATCAGAGCTGAGCGTTGCACAGGTGGAATGAAAGAAGCAATTCGTGAAGGCCGGTATGTTTGGAAGGCGCCGATCGGGTATGATAATGTGAGGGTTTGTGGTAAGGCAACGATTGACCAGAATCCCACACTGGCGCCACTAGTTCGCAAAGCCTTTGAAATGATTGCAAGCAATATTTGCTCGGCTGAAGAAGTGTATAGAGTTATGACAAAAGAGGGCCTCAACCGAAATGGCAAACCACTTGTCAATTCTTATTTCCGGGAAATGCTCGTCAACCGTCTTTACACAGGGTGGATCGAAAAGTTTGGAGAAACCCATACAGGCTTATTTGAACCGATTGTATCAGGCGAGCTTTTCGCTCAGGTGCAACGGGTTTTAAAATTTAAAGGGAAGCTGAATCCACCTCACAAAACTGACCATCCTGATTTTCCGCTTAGGCGATTTATCACGAACGAAAACAACACTAAACTTACTGGAAGCTGGTCAAAAGGTCGAAGACAGAGGTATCCATACTATCGCTTTGGAAGAACAGGAACCGGCCATAATTACAATAGAGACAGGTTTGAAAACCGTTTTATGCAGTACATGGATAGTTTCGGCTTCGGCGACCAGCATTATGAAAAACTCTCGCGATTTATTAAAGAAGAATTGACTGGCCGAGATCAAATTGAGCAAAAGGATATTGAAAAAATAAAAGCGCACATTCAGGAACTTACTAAGCGCCAATCCACTCTCGTAAAAAAGAATGTTGACGGGGTTATCAGTGATTCTATTTTAAAGCAGCAGCTTGAAGTAATTGACCTTGAGCTTACGAATGCTCATGCAAGCCTGTTTAGGGGCGTTTCTAGCCCCGTCATCGATCTTAATGAGGGCGTAGCCTATTTGAAGGAATATTTCAAGAATCCAAGTCTCGTATGGCGTCGATCAAGCCCTCAAACGAAACTTCGCTTACAGCGGTTCCAATTCCCTTTAGGTTGCACTTTTCAAAATGATTTTTTTGGAACCGCTCAAATATCCATATTCTTTAAAGCAAAAAGTGTTTTTGAGGGTTCAAATTTCGCTAGGGTGGACTCGGGCTTGAAAACTGGGAACAATCTACAAGCCACAACATCCCTTACTCAACAAGCTAGTAACAGTTCACCAGCAGAAAATAATCTACCAAATTTCGATGAGGATTTCTGGAGAGAATTCAGGAAAGACGTTTCCACTGTCTACGACATTTTGAACTCCAAGGAGCAGAATAATTCATCGTGATATCACTTCTGGTAATTGTGTCTGTCTGTGCTGTGCTCTTTACTCGTCTTACTCTTAAACTATGCAAAAACCACTCTTCAACAATCTTCGTGCAGCTCGTAAAGGTGCTGGGCTCTTACAAACTGATGTCTCTAAGAAACTAGGCATATCGACAACAGATCGGATCTCTCGTTGGGAACATGGACAAGGATGTCCGAGTCTCGTGAACCTCTTTAAGCTCGCGGCGATTTATGGTGTGCTACCGCATGAGCTATATCCTGAGTTTTTTCAGGAAGTTCGCTGGCAGCACGGTCGGCCTCAAGCGTATCAAGGTATGCCTGTACCAGAATCTTTGCGAGGTATCTAAGTTGAACCTCTTCATCTTGGCGAGCTTTAGATAGTCGGTCAAACTTTGAAGGACCGGTTCTTCGGCGCGTGTCTTTTGATAGTTCGAACGATTATGATGAGGAAATGTTCCCACTAAGACATATGAACCTATCATTTATGTGAATTGCTAGGGAGAATACTGTCAAATGTTGTGTAAATATTTGGCCGGTAGAACATAAGCAAATCAGTAAACTTTGTAGTTCAATATCATGCAAATGGAGACTGGGATACACAAGGTTTTCGAGGACATCGAAAGAATGAAGGAAGCAAGCAGTTCATTCAAAGCTCTAGAGGTGTTAGAGCGTAAGATGGACACATTTAAACGCAGCCTGGGTATAGCGGATACCGTTCGTGAAATGAATGCCTGGAGGTAGCAGATAAATTCGCTTAATACCTCGGCATGGTTGGATAAATCCGCGTTACTGTGGAAAGATCCCATTTTAGGTAATTGGACACAGAACATCTTTTTCAATGACGATCTCCAAATCAACAGAAGTCAACTTGCTTTTCAAGAGCTTATTAATGGCATTGCCGTGTCTAGGACTAGTAAAATTCACTTTGAAAACGATATTAGTAAGGCATTTCATAGATCGGATACGATCAATGAAATAGGTAATCTTAAGTACAGCGGCTTTTATGGATTAGATACTGCTACCGCTTCATTACAAAAAAGCTGCAGGTTAATTAGTTCGTATCTCGACAGTAAACATGAGTACTACAAAGTAGATTATGATTTCTCCGCTCCTAGCATGGCTGAAGAGCCAGAAAGGTCTGAAATAATCACGCCGCAGCTTTTAATAACAGAAACCCGCAGGATAAAGAAGGTGATTTTAGAGATTTACAAGAATAATCTGAACCTCTTTAGGGTTACCCCACGTGAATTTGAGGAACTGATTGCAGAATTGCTTGAACAAAAAGGCTATTCTACTGAGCTAACCAAGCAAACCAGAGATGGAGGGTATGATCTAATTGCTTTAAAGGATGATAACGGCTTCGCCCTTAAATATTTAGTGGAATGTAAAAAACATAGAAAAGACAGAACTGTTGGTATCGGTATAGTCCGTTCTTTTTCAGATGTTGTTAGAACCGAAAATGCCAATAGAGGGATCATCTTCACAACATCATATTTTTCCCCGGAAGCCCGAAAGCGGCAAAAAACCAACCCGTACTTGTTAGACCTCAGGGACCATGATGACGTTATCAAATGGGTCAAGGATTACATCGTTGGTATTTAGTTTCAGAATAGCAAAATCCGCTTGTTTCTACATGTATGATAAGTTCATCACCGCCGAGATTCAGCAGGCCCTTAACAGGATTCATTTCACCAAGTCTCAAGTTCAGTAGATCGAAGCTTACTGTCGAAGCTTACTGATAAACGAAATAACGGGGTTGAAAGCAAAGCCTCGGAGAATCTCGCGTACTCACGAGGGACAAATTGAATCTGTTGCGAACACGGGTTTTTGCGCCCGCTCAGATCATTGGAGAAGAAGGCAGATTAGCAGACTTGAATACGAAGAAAAGATCAAAGACTTTTCTGTATCAATCAAGGTCATCCTGGAGTATGTAGTCTCCTTTTCCGAATTGGCAAGCAATGCCGCAATGTATTTTGAAGAAGGACTGGATAATGAAAAACTGTAAATAGTGGTACAAATATTTACCGAACTCTTCATTGAGAACAGGCAGCTGAAATATGCAGCCACGGAAGCTTAAAATGCGCTCTTGATGTGTTTTGATACCTCTAATACTTTGCCTTGCGGGGAAGATAACTACTTTTTCGAACTCGAGCAGATTTACCATTTACTGAAAAAAGAACAGCCGTTTCTAAAGAGACTAATCAACAACTGCATTCTTCCTCAAGCGTGATTTTCTTTTTGGAGGCGCTGGTTCCGTATCCTCGAGATACAGTTTTGGAGGAGTGAGTACTCCATCCTTAATAGTATATCCCTCCGCGATGAGTCGTATGTGATAGTCGGTAACGTCTTAGCTACCAGGTACGCATCTTTCTTCTTCATTGCACCGTTCGTATTACCAGTAATGGTACATCTACCCGACTAGAGCGGATGTGTACCAAAATCTACACTAACTAGTATGAAAGTCATAGAGAACAGGCTCCGGGAATTCCGGAAGCAAAAAGGCCTCACCCAGCAAGACGTTGCTGATTATCTGGGCCTAAAAAGTAGCTCCCGCATTGCAAAATGGGAGAATGGCCATTTATATCCGCACGTGAAGAACTTTATACAGCTGCTGAAGTTGTATGAAGTATCTGCCGAGAAGGTTTATGAAAATTATCACGACACTAAAATATTGTGATATCCAGCGCTACTGGCCCACTATAATTAAATCCCATGCTAAAACTCATACGATTTCCTTCATTTAAGGTTTTCCATAGTTCTGGCGACAGCTCTTTTGTGTGTATAAAAATTTCGTCTCCTATACCATCTCTAACAACAAAGCCAAAATTTATACTCTTCTTGGTTACCTTTCCTTCAAATATTAATACATCGCCATTCTTTTTAAGGTGGTAGCGTATTTTCATTCGATCTTCGAAAGGTATTGGAGCATCACGTAAAAATCTAAAAATTTTCTTTGCTGTTTCTACACCTTTTAAGTCACCAATAACATAGGAATAAAATGCAAACCAAAATTGTGCATTGTAGTTCTTATCACTTGGAGTAAATCCTCGTTTAAAATGATAAACCAGATTAGTATAATCGTCAAAATTCACTGTCTGGAGAAATCGTGCTAAAGCATAGTGTAAGTTCGAATTACCAGGATTCGCTTCCAATGCTTCGCGAAGCACATTTATTGAGGCAGAAATATTTGTTGATTCATATGCTTTCGCTAGACGAATTGCTACATACTGATCCCTTTTATTGACATCAAATGCTTTTTCAAGGGCGGCTAGAGCTTTTACTTTATGGTTAAGGAGATTTTTTAAACGCGAATCTAAAAGCAGTAGATGTGAGTCCGAGGCATACTCCTGCAATCCATTTTCGATATGTTTTTCGATTTCGTGGATTAAGTCATCAATTTCCGGCTCCGTTAAACTAAGTCGTTCTAAACCATCTTCGAGCCGATTCAATCCTATTTTAACTATTGTATTTCTAGCATGCCGCTTTGTGAAAGGATCTCTCAACAAACTAGCGCAAATCTGCTCCGCTTCGCGTCTAAATTTTTCCTTTTCAAGATCAGTTTTTGCTTCATCTGCCCGTTTATTTGCCAGTTCAGCTAGAGAGTGAACTATAGTATTATCCTTACCATTTAACCTGCGAGCAGTTTGTAAGTATTCGGCAGCTTTTGACCAACTACCATTATCTCTGTTCATCTCATATACACCTCGTTGGTGCGAAACGTAAGAGCTATTTGGCTCTAATTTGTCGGCAATTTTGAAGAGGTCAGTTATGTAGCTGTGATCAGGAAAAAGATCTAGCAAAGCTTTTGCTTGAAGCAATTTTTTGAAGGCGGTGTAGTCTACAGAATATGAAATGTTTAACGCCTGGAGAACTTTCGCGTACTCGGCAAATTTGTCATCAGGATTGGCTAATACTCTTTGAAATACAATCTCTGCAATTTGCGGATGCCGAGCACGGTAGTTAAAGTCGCCATAGGATAGATCATCCGATGTTTGCACTACCTCCTCTAAAGGTCCTAAGAATCTTTTATAGAAATCAGTGAATATTATCCCATAGAGCCTTGATATCACTCCTGCCCGGACTGGTATCCGATATCTATTAAGTGTACAAATTGTGAGATATAGAGATTGTGCAAGCTGAGGTTTAATTTCATTGTATTCATCAATAATAATATCTTCAAAGCCCTTGCCTAAAGTAACCTCATGAAGTGCAACAAGCAACTGACGACCTGAGCGTTTCTCAAGTGATTTAATTCTTTGTTCTTCAGAAAGAGGTTTTAGGTGATTAAGAAGATTATGCTCTTCTAGTTTCCCTAAAAGAGCGATGATTTCTTTCCTTGATAAATAGGGCAAATCATAAGCACCAGAAACAAGTTTATCAAGTGGCTCACAATTCATATTCCACTCGTTATTTCGCTCAGTTACGATGATCGTTAACGGCAGCTTATCTTTTCGAGCACGAAGTAATACGCTCTCAATTTCATGAATTAAGTCAGATGCGTTATTGATGAATAAAAAAATGCGGTCTTTGGTTGCTAAATGAATTTCGTGAAGCGCTTCGTAACGCAGATTACTGGCTTCTTTAAGATATAGGCTAATTTGATTTGCGGTAATGCCCGTTTCCCAGGCAAGCCTACGGAGCAAAACGGTTTTACCAGCACCGGCCGGAGCTTTAATAACGTAAAAATCGGCTTTACTTGAACGAGCTTCCTCCCCAAGCAATATCACAGACCACAAGAGGGTTTCTAAAAGTTCACGCTCGATATCAAGTTTCTTTTCGATGCCAAACCAACCCAAATCAAATCCTCTATAGAATGATTCGATTGATTGTGTCTCGGTTGATATATTCGAGTGGAGATAGTCTACATCCTTTTCCAAAAAGTTGATGGTGTCTTTAGACAATTCATGTTGGACTATAAATTTCCTTTCAATAGGATGATCGGTCGGGAGCTTTGCAAGAATGCCACGAAACCCTTCAGGTACTTCCTTCTGTATCGTCTCAATAAAGTCGTCGAATGTTCCATCAATTGCGGTAATCTTTTTCTGCTCCCAAAACCTCTTTTCTTCTGGATACTTTTGTCGGCTAATAAGAAAGGATCTAGGTCTATCAACAAGTTCTTCAAGTCTTGAAAGTGCTTCTCGAATATCAGTGTCTTCAAGCCCATGGCCAATGAATAAAATTGGATATTCTCGAGCCCAGGTTGAAAATTGATCAAAAAGATGATCCCGGCCTTTTCGGTAACTTATGTACTGGTCAGTTGTTAGTATTAGTAGACAATGCGGATCACGAACTTTAGTGATGCAGCCGTGCAATTTAAACAAGGGCATTTTAGCGCGGTCACTAACTATTGCGTCGAAAATGTCGTTGTTAGAGATTAGAGGTGATATTTCCTGTGCTGCTTTCTCTTTAAGCTGACGGTACGCATCTTCAATAAGAGTGTCGTAGTTGGTTGTAAAAATTCCTCTCCAATTAAACGTAGGGATTTGTAAGTGATTTTTGGAAGGCTCCAAGCTTTTGAAAATGTCTCGAATGTATTCCTGTACCTGAAAAGTATTTGTCTCAGAAATTGCCAGTGCGCTTACATACGTTAAGTTCTTTCCATTGTAACGTCCACCAAGAAACTTTTCTGATAACAAATCTGCAAGTTCGCCACCCATTGGTGGTTTTGATCCGTCTTTACGAACGGAATTAGCAGACGCTCCAGAACCTAAGAACAATAATATTTTTCCACTTCGAAGAGATTCAATAAGAGCTGGGGGTAAATCTATTTGCATCAAAATAAGGGTTAGGTCTTCAAAGCTAACGTGCTCATTGTAATCAATCAGCGATAAATTTCAAAGAGTTAAGCCAGGTTAAAGAAAGATACAGCTTGAGTACTTTCTTAGTTCGAGAAACCTATATTTTGCAATGATGAATTGGCTATATATAGCCAGCTTGCGGGGAAGATTACTACTTTCTCGAACTAGAGCAGATTTACCATTTACTGAAAAAAGAAAGGCCATTTCTTCAGAAACTACTAGACCACAGTATTCTTCCGATGGCTGCGTGATCTCCCTTTCGGAGGGATCGCTTCTTCGGTGTACAGCTTGGGCGAATAAGAACTCCTTCCTTGATCATATACGCAAATAATCCGGTTTGATTTAATAACCAAAAATTCAAATTATAGCCTTGACGTTCTTATTTTTAATGACTCCTAGACGACTAGGATTTGAGACCAGCAACACCATTTTTGAACTCAATTGCGATGCCTATACGCTGGGATTAATGATCAATCGCAGGTCATTTTTACCCCGCAGAAGCTAATACCGGGCTCGAAAAAGTAAAATGAGATGCTTAAATCACTAACATTCTATGAATCCCAGCTTAAGTGAAAATCCAGGCAAAATCGACTTAGACTTGGCTGATCTGATTTTATTGAACGTATTGCATGCAGATCCGACGCTTACAATAACTAACATTCTTCTTTCAGAACACCTTGGAGTGTCTCAAGTAAGGATCGATGAGCATCTCGCTTATATTTCCTCCCAAGTAGATTTATTTGAAATATTTTCATCTTCCGGACCCTATTATGTCGATCCCAACACGAACATTACCAGACTTATTTATGCTACTAGTATTGATCGAGTCAGTATTAAAAAATTTTTGGAAAATGAGGGATTTGCACGCAATCAGTATAAACTTGAAGACTATCATACTATTGACCAATTGGTAGGCCCTAAAAAAAAGATTCTTGAACTCCTGGCTTTGCAAGGAGAGTTTAACTATACGGACATCCGCCCTTTGCTATTCGAGCTTTTTCCTTATGATAACTCTGTTAATAGGCTCTATGAATCGGGGATCTTTTATGGAATTTGCGAATTTTTATCCTGGATGAAGGGAAATGAATTAATCAAACTAAAAGATGGATGGCCCAAAGACTTTTACTTTAATATAGACACGGGCTTAGATAGCTGGAGACAGGTTCCTGTCCTGGCAAAAATGGGGAGTAAAGGGCATGAGTACCTGTCGACTTCATCCGTTGACTCGGTAAATAAATCAGAAAGTGAAAGTGAAATAGACGACAGTGGACAGATTCAGTCGGGGGTCAAGATTTTCATTAGTCATTCGTCCAAAGACAAAGCCATCGCAGACGCATTTATTGATTTGATTTTGCACGGTGCAATGCACATTCACACCAATGAAATCTTCTGTTCAAGCTCAGAGGGCTCTAGAATCAGGTCCGGAGAAAATTGGCGGGAAGCAATTAGAAAAAGTCTAAAGACTACGCAGATAACAATTCCCATTATCACTCTCAATTACCAGCAGAGTGAAATGAGCATGAACGAACTGGGCGCAATTTGGATTATGGACGGTAGGCTTTTCCCAGTGATTGTTGCGCCGATAACGTTTGAAACGGCGGGACCAATAGCAGCAACCCTGCAATGTGAAGACTTATTAATGAGTCAGGGCCTTGATCATATACGGGAGGCCATTGAGGAATCGCTGAAAATTCCAGCTGGAAACTTAAGGCTGGGAAGGTGGACGCAAAAGTCAGCATTTCTTCAAAAACTACTCGACTACTGTATTCTTTCGATGGCCGCGTGATCTCATCTTCAGAGGGATTACTTCTTCAGTGTACAACTTTGGCGGCATTAGGACTCCATCCTTGATAGCATATCTCTCGGCAATGAGCGGGGTACGGATACGCTTCAGTGCTCGTGCGTAATCAGAGAAAATTTCAATCGTCTTAGGAGTGACAATATGGTCCTGGTTACTTACGTCATTACTTAGTTTTTCCATCGCGTTCGTACTTACCAATAATGGTACATCGATCTAAATGAGAGAGCTGCATTCTGGATCGAAAAAAGAATGCTTCACGATAGTGCAACTGCTAAGTTGTAGCCGACCTTAAATCAATTACTCTCTCCATATTGGAATTAATGATTGACTGCAATACCGACTCAAATTCACAGGAATTGTCGAAATCAATTTTACCATCCTTATGAATGAGAATCCGGTCAAGTCGCTTAAAAGTACGGCCGCCTCTACTAAAGTTTTCCACTTGCAGCCTTGAGAAGAAGTTGTACCCCTCGCTGTTCTTCTTTGCTACAAACTCAACCCACGAACGGCGCAGCTTCCCAACCGTGTACTTCGGGAAGTGGGTTTTATCAATGTGCGTCATGGCGCCGCCCATGATCATGATGTGTGCCATTACTAACGGATATTTCTGGCAAAACTCTTCTTCAATTAAATCAAAACTCCTCCGTACAGACACACCATCAACCGATGTTTGCCAGATGAAATCCTTAGCAACGGCAACGTTCTTAAACTCAGTTAGAGAATTTCTTTGTTCCATTGCGTCATCTTCGAACGGTTGTAAGTCCTCAAACGATTTTATGTTTGTTAGGCCCGAACTATCCGCAATGATTACGGGTCGAAACCTCACAAAAATGGCAAGAATACCGAGCTTGTTGGCAGATTTGTTGGTAACTTTTATTTCAATCTCGACCAGCTTTTTATTGCCTACAGAATGAACCTTTGGCGTTGCCTCATACAGGAAGTAAACGTCATTGATCGCATTGCTTTTCCCGATATCTCTAAGCTGGATCTTAGCAGTAAACAGTCGGTACATGATCACTTGCCAAATGGCAAGAGCAAAGGTGGAAGCCGCCGTAATTATCTGAAGTGTGTTAGGAGCATCTGCCATGACGGGAGTATTTACTGAAATACAATATAAAAAGGAGTTCCCATCGGAACTCCTTTTATTGCGATTTTCTACTAGCCTAATCATGGTACTCATAGTTAGAGCGCACACCTTTTGATTGTCAAAAAAATAAGGTGTCCGGTTAAGGCTAATGAATTCACGCCGATAATCGCTCCTGCCCATTCCTTGTTGAAGCCGAGCCAGAGACCATCACTGACCATCTGAGCAATTGGATGCTCTAAAATTGGATTGCAATATGGTAACTGCTCTAAGATGAAAAACAAATTTGATAAAGCATAGGTGGCTACTGCGAATTCAGACCATAGAAAAAGTAGGGTGCCTGTGACTGGCTGAATGATAAACGTCGTTAGCTTATCGAGTGCGCCATGGTTTTTACTAAAAATGGCCCAGCTTCCTGCCACAAGCGTTGTGAGACTGAATAATAGCGTGATGAGTTGTAAAAGGGCGAATACTTCCATAGGAGGTGATTAAGTGAATGAAGTGAACCGCCTACATGCTCTTTATCGAAGCACAAAAGCGGTTCACCTGTTCACTCTGTCGACAGGCCTATGGTGACCTTATTAGCATGCTAGCACGCAAGTTCAATGCTGCCAATTCTGAAGCAGGGCTGAATTAATACTTCATACAAGTGAGTAGAAAGGCCCTAGAAATTAGTAGGATGGAGTTACCATATCTGGTAATTCTGCGGGGAAGATTACTACTTTCTCGAACTAGAGCAGATATACTATTTACTGAAAAAGGAACAGCCGTTTCTAAAGAGACTTATCAACAATTGCATTCTTCCTGGAACGTCGTGATTTCTACAGATCAAATTATTGTCGCATCAAGAAATAAGGCAGGTCCTATTGAAAATCCTGGATTGAGATCAAAATGGTTTTGTCTCCTTGAAAGAGGCGAAGTGGCTTTTAGTAAGAGGCAAAAGAAATACAGGCTTAGTACTGTGTAAGGTGACAATCCACTTGCCACCGATTGTCCATTCTGTAGAATGAGAATAAACCAAAAGTACTTCTATGGCTACATGGACAAAGCAACCACAAGAGCGTGAAGGGAACTACTTCTTTTCTGGCCGGTTCTATGTGACAAGGGGGGTGACACGTGAACTTAGTCTGGAGGAGATAGTATTTATATGCCAAGACCTCAGCCGATTTGTTTTGCAGGAGAATGGTGCAGATTACTTGCAAGTCTATACTGATGAACAGGAACGAAAGTTGTTCTTCATCGACCAGCTCAGTAAAGAAATGATTGAAAGCGGACAGTTTCAACCAGACGACAATTACTGCACCCTTCTTTGGTCGCACGAGTATTAAAAAAGTCCGGCGTGTCGCCGGACTTTCTAATTCTCTATGCACAAATTGCCTACATAACTCATCTCGTTTAGTTCGGTCTCGGGCCAGCTCGACCTTCCGTGTAGGATTGCTTCAATACGACAAATCGAATTTCCGTCTGTAAGATCGGGTTTAACTCGACCGATCGCATCTCTCGTTGGGAGATAGGGGTCTGCAAAGAGGCACTTTCAGAAGTACCACATGCTCGTCCACCACGACGAAATTAGTTCTGTTTCTTGGCTTTCCTCAATTGCGTACCACTCGGAGCAATTATTAGGGACCAACCCTTGTGATCGACCATGGCAAAATCAGAGATAATCACCGGTATGTGGGTAGACTATTGAAGTCGATTGTAAACAACTTTTCAGCCACCGCGAAATATTCGTATTAATGTGTGCGCGACCTTGCGGACTCCCTCTTTCATCT
>Ga0193752_1002275_pt1 | contig 14602 bp, 13 predicted proteins | sample H1c1metaG_FD_144924 | JGI IMG/M metagenome (GOLD analysis project Ga0193752, IMG submission 144924) | Soil microbial communities from a riparian zone of the East river system, Colorado, United States - H1c1 | ecosystem: Environmental > Terrestrial > Soil > Riparian zone | place: USA: East River... | reverse complement strand
ATAGGATTTATCGCAGGCGTGATGTTGCTGCTCACCGGCACAACGGCCGGTGCTGCCGTTGCCGTGATCTTCGCAAAATCCGTCACAGCATTAATTCCCGATGCGCCGACTTGGCTAGCCACTTCGATCGTCATCGCAACAATCGCGTTACTCGTCGTTGCAAACATTCGCGGCGTTCGCAACAGCGCTCGCGTCATCGAAGGCATCACGATCGCCAAGATCGTGCCCCTCATCGGATTCGTCGTCGTCGGCATTTTCTTCATCGACACCGACAACTTCGCATGGAGCGAAACGCCCTCGCTCACTCAGGTACTCAGCACCGCAGGCATCGTGATTTTCGCATTCTCGGGCATCGAATCGGCGCTGACCCCTAGCGGCGAAGTGAAGAATCCGTCGCGCACTGTGCCGCTCGCGTCGTTCATCGCATTGGCCGCAGCCACGGTGCTGTATTTACTCATTCAGGGCGTCGCTCTCGGCATTGAAGGATTGGCGTTGGGCAACGAAAAAGTCACCCCGCTCGCCAACGCCGCGCAATCCTTTGCCGGCCCGATCGGAAAAACCATCTTGATCGTCGGCGCCAGCATCTCAATGCTGGGTTATCTGAGCGCCAATATTCTGTCCGTACCGCGAAGCTGGTTCGCGCTGGGCCGGGATGGCTTCTTGCCCGCTGCACTCAGCGCCGTGCATTCGCGCTTCCATTCACCTCATATCGCCATCGTCTTGCACGGCATCGTCATCGGGGCACTTGCACTCTCCGGAACTTTCGAGCAGCTGGCGGTCTTCGCAAACCTCACTGCGTTCGCTCTTTATTTGCTTTGCGCGATTGCAGTGTGGGTTCTGCGTCAACGAGACGTGCGTAGCGATGGAGCGCCTTTCTTGATGCCGGGTGGACCGCTAATTCCGATTGCTACCGCGCTGGTCAGCGCCGGAATGATTTGGGCCACGGCAGGCGTTCAGGACTTGGTTGGTTTGGCGCTGGCGACAACAGCGGCATTAGCGTTCTACGGCGTCCGGGCCATGCGACGACGAGCGCCCTAACGCTCGAACCGTCCAGTCGAGTTATCGACCTTGCGCGACGACTTCGCCCGTAATCGAATCGATATGCCGGAATAATGCGCCGGGTAGTCCAGGCACGGAATATTCGGATGCGACGTACTGCTGCATGTCTTGGACTGACATGGGTCTCGCCAACAGGAACCCTTGCAGCGACGTACACCCCAACTCACGCAACAACTTCGTTTGCTCGTTGTTTTCGACGCCCTCGGCCGTCACTTCCAATTGCAACGCCGACGCAAGCCTCGCGACAGCCGAAACAATGGCCAGCGCGCCCGGATCACGTGTAATACCCACGACAAACGAGTGATCAATCTTGATCTTGTCGAACGGGAAGCGGCGTAGATACGCGAGCGAGGAGTAGCCCGTACCGAAGTCATCGAGCGCAATTCGCACACCTAGCGCCCGCAAACGCACGATGGCGGCCATCGCAACGGCCGTGTTCTCGATCAAAGCGGTTTCAGTGAGCTCCAGCTCCAAACGCTCGGGCGACAAGCCTGTCGATTCCAATACATCGCGCACCTGTCGAACCCAGTTCGGATGCACGAGTTGTTGTGCCGATACGTTGACGGCTATGCGCAGACCTGAAGGCCATCGCATGGCCGCTTCGCACGCTCGCTCTAGTACCCATCTTCCTAACGTACCGATGACCCCGGACTCTTCGGCCGCCGCAATAAATTCTACCGGCGAAATATCACCGCGCGTCGGGTGATGCCAGCGCACGAGGGCTTCGGCGCCGATCATACGGCCGTCAAACGCGTGAAACTGAGGTTGGTAGTACACCTCGAATTGATCGAGGTGCAGCCCGTCGCGCAAGTCGTCTTGCAATCGATGTCGACGCGCCGCGCGCTCGCCGAGATCTTGCGTATAAAAGCGCCAGGTACCGCGACCGGTATCCTTGGATTCGTAAACCGCGAGATCCGTGCATCGCAAAAGCGATTCGCCCGTGGCGGCATCGCGAGGCGCCTGCGCAATACCGATGCTCGTGCCGATGACGAAACGCAGCGACCCAACAATGCAAGGTTGGGTCAGCGCGTCGCACATCATTTTGGCATCGCGTTCCAGCGCGTGGCGATCCGTGTTGCCGAAACGCAAGACAGCGAATTCGTCGCCGCCGACGCGGGCGAGCAAATCGAGCGGTCTGATGCAATCGCGCAATCGCTCAGCCACTGCTTGCAACGCTTTGTCGCCCACGGCATGGCCGTGGACATCGTTGATGGCTTTGAAATTATCTAGATCGAGGTAAAACAACGAAGCGGGTTCCGCGCCGACACGCTGCAAAGCGCGCTTAAATGCGTGACGGTTGGCCAGGCCCGTCACTTCGTCAGTCGTCGCAAGCCGCTTCACCTCGGCGTGCGCTTCGTAGGTGGCCGTAATGTCAGAGCAGACACCGCGCCAGCCGATGATCGCGTTGCGCTTGCCGAGCATCGGCTTGCCACTAATCAGCCAACGACGCCACACGCCTTTGACGTGAACACTCACTTGCAGGGCACGAAAAGGCTGGTCGGTTAAGAGCGCCGCCTGTAAGCGACCAATGTCGTCGAGATTTGCGACGCTGTGAGATTCATCGCCTGAGCGTTCGACCAGCAGAGACACCAATCCGCGGCCATCCAACTGCACAGCTGCAACTCCGAAGACGGACACAATGCGAGGCGACACATTGCAAAGTTGGCCGCGCGCGTCGGTTTCCCAAAACCAATCCGAGGTGTGCTCCTGAAAATCGTTGAGCAGCAGCGATACGAGTTCCTGTTGCTGCGCGGCCGCCGCTTCGGCAACCAATCGCGCGCGAAAACTGCGAGCGATGCTGGCTGTGACTGCGAATAGGATGCACATGAACATTGCGAGCACAGCCAGGAACGGAACAACCATGTTGGGCGGCATCTGCAAGCATCCGATGAAGGAGCCGATCGAAAGCGTCACGACATAGGCATGGGACGCTCGCGGCAGAATTGCAAGCGTGAATGCGCCGCCACAGAGCATGCCCGTCGCCATTGCCACAATGAACAACTGCTCCGACGGGCCGACTTCGGCAAACACAATCGCTGGAATAAGCGCCCAGAGTGCTGAGATTAGAATTGCATGTCCGACCACACGCCACGTGGTTCGCTCCGACACTGAGTGCAGCGGATTACCTCGTGAGCGGCTCCAATACGGAATGCCCATACAGCCCACGACGACGACCGCAATGAACCAAGCAATGGCCACCCACTCGGGCCAAACGGGAAGCAGGAATCGTAATGTCACAACGGCATTGATGATGTTGGACAACACCACCCACGGCGTCACATCGACAATCGCTTGCAACTGACGCGCGCGAAACGCGGCCGCATGCTGCGTGCTCACAACACCGTTGCCGCTCTCTATCGACTCTGATTGATTGCGCTGTGTGGACACTCGATCCCTTGCCGGCTGCGCTTCCATTCGCGCAGTTGATTTTTAGCCGTTTCGCTGTTTCGCCGGAAGCCGTGCAGTACCGGGGAAACCCGGGCTTCCAAGCGAGGCGATAGCGTAGCCGCCCTTGGGCTAAACCCATGAGGATAGACATCACAATCGCTCAATCTGAGCGTCTAAATTCGGCGACAACCACGCCAAGAGTCCTGGAATGGCGTGTCGTTTACCAGAATAAGGTCGCGCTTAGGGGGCCCGAGTTTTCACAGGCTCGAATTTCCGCAGAGAGAAAGGCCAAGCCAGTGACTGGAAGAGCATCCCTGCTCTCCCCACGAAGGCCGTTACGCCAGCGCTTTCTTGAACAGCACTTGCAAACGATCCCAAGCCTTTTCTGCTTGAGCTTGGTTGTAAACCGCTCCATCCGGCGGGCACCAACCGTGCATCGCGCCCGCGTACACCTCGATCTCTGCCGGCAATTTGGCGGCATCGAAGGCTTCGCGCAGTTTGACCTTGGCCTCCGGCTGACGTTGATCGTCGTTCTCCGCGACCGCGAACAAGAAGCTGCCCTTCAGCTTAGGCACCAACAGGTGCGGACTATCTGGGCGATCGGTCACTAGGTTGCCGCCATGGAACGATGCGACGGCGCCAACGCGATCCGGCATCGCCGCAGCGGTGCGCATAACGAGTGGACCGCCCATGCAATAGCCGGTGGTGCCAATTTTTTTCTTCTTGTCGACAGAGGCTTGCGAGTCGAGGTATGCAATGAATGCCTTCGCATCGGTGTTCGCAGTCTCTGCATTTAATGCGCCCGCGAGCGCCATTAGCGCAGTCCGAGTGGCAGGATCTTGAAAGTTCGCGCCCGGTGCTGCGACGGGAGCCTTCTTCGAGCGGTAGAACGGATTCACGACGAGCACGGAATAGCCCGACTCGGCAAGGCGCTTACCCATCTGGCGAAACGCGGGGCGCAGTCCCATGATGTCCGGCCATATCAAGACACCGGGCGCACTGCCCGTCGCGGGATGCACGAAGTATGCGTCGCACACGCCGTCCGGCGTTTTGACTTCGACTTCCGATTCCTTCACCGACACGGCGCCCGCCACTGTCGGCAACATCGCCAGAAAACCTGCACCCATCGAGAGCGCACCGAATTGCCGGCGCGAAAATTCCGTTTTCTGGCTGTAAGCCAGCATATCGTCCATCGAATCGTTATCGCACATGTTCATCCCCTCACTAAGCTGAAATTTATTGGTACGAGAGCGAGCGCGTTTGGATCGCTGCGCGAATGATATGCCAACCTTCTTGCACTGTGCTTGCGCGATTGTTGCCTCAAAAAAATCTCGACCCTCGCTGCGTTGCCCTGCGCGGGACGCAGAAGACAGACCCGTCGCACTAAACATTACCGTTGCGTTAAAAGAGGGCCTCCCTGCCCTCGCACCATGATGTGGAACGGTCTACCAATCGTCGGAGAGTGTCGTGACGCTTCACGCTTGCGCCTGTAAAGGACCCTCCACGGGCGTGTTGGCGAGATTCGTCGTCAACGCTGCCATCGTCGAAATAGCCACTCCCGCAATCACCTCAAGCACCTGTGTAGGGCTGTAACCAGCCGCAACGAATTTCTCCACTTCTATGTTTGCGTCGTGGCCACGTTTTTCGGTAAGCGACTTCGCAAGCGCCGAAAGAGCAGCGAGCTTCGCATCGCTTGGCAGTCTTCCCGCACGAATTGCGCTGACATCGTCGGCAAGCACGCCGACTTTCGACGCGACTGTCGAGTGGAAGGCAACCGTCCAGTGACACTTCAGCGCCACGGCATTAGTCAAAAGTAGAGTCTGCTTTTCAACGTCGTTGAGCGTACCGCCGGCGAAACTGCCGAAGGCGCCCACGAACGCGTTGATGAGCATCGGATTGCCGGCCATGGTGGCCGCCGCGTTCGGAATGAACCCGAAGGCTTTCTGCAAACCCCGTAAGGCCGAACGCGAATGCTCCGGCGCGGTCTCGATCGTGTGAATTTGAAACTTGTGCATGGTCATCTCCCGTGTTGAACGAGCCGGGAGACTGATGCTTGACGCAACGGTAGAGTCAAGCCCCCGCCAAAAGAGGGGCTTTCGGAACGGCCGGCCTTCGCTCTTTAGAAGACAACACAAATAAGTACGCGAGTCGTGTAGCGAGACTGCAACAAGACCGGCAACCAGGGACCCGCAATCAGCGTATGCTGGCTCAGCCTGGCAAAGCCGACCGCAATCCCTGCTGTTTTGCGGCATTTCCTTTGATACGTTTACTTCCAAGTTCGTTTGGAGAACTTCGGATTAGACGCTTAGAGTCGAAACCGCAGAACTCCAAGACTCCCCATTCGCTTTCTCGCGTATCTGGCAACGCGCAAACGATACTTCACGCGTTGTGCGGAACCATCGGTCGGAGTGCCGCGGTGTCGCCGCCTACCGATAAGATCTTCTGGAGACCTCAGTGCATATTTCTCATCTCAGATTTTTCTCGGCACTTGCCGCCACGCTCTGCCTGCTAGTGGGCGCAAGTGGGCGTTCGCTTGCACAAGACACAACCGCCGTGACTGTTCCGGACAACTCGCGAGCAAGATCGTACGGCGGTGGCTGGGAATGCAATCGCGGTTATCGGCGCGCCGATGAATCCTGCAAGGCGGTACAAATCCCGGCTAACGCGTATGCAACGATGCAAACGTATGGCTCGGGTTGGGAGTGCAACCGCGGCTATCGACGCAATGCAGACAGCTGCGTCGCTGTTGTGTTGCCCCGAAACAGCTACTCAACCGACTCCAACTTCGATCGCGGTTGGAATTGCTCGCGCGGTTTTCGCCGTGTCGACGAAACATGCATTGCAGTCAACGTTCCTCAAAACGGATATCTGGACTACGGCGGCGACAGCTGGAAATGCGAGCGCGGTTTTGAGCTTCGCGGCGACTCATGTATCGCGGTCGCGGTCCCCATGAATGCCTACCTGGACACCTCGGGCAGCGCTTGGAAATGCGAGCGCGGCTTCAAGCGAGCGGGCAATGCGTGTGCGGCGGTTTCGATGCCGACGGGCGCGTACCTCGATTACTCCGGCACGGACTGGCAATGCGGCGATGGCCTGCGTCGACAGGGCTCCGTCTGCCTCGATGAGCAAGGACAGGCGTCTCGCTGAATCCGACGCAACGCCAATCCCATCCGAGAACCAACATGCTGAGCGAATATCTCATCGATCGACATCGCGTCATCTTCGACACCGGCATCGGCTGGCACTGTGTGTGCGCAGAATTCGAAAAACTCCGCGACTGCAGACACACCCGAGAGTCCGCCGGCAGACTGGCGGCACAGCATCGAATCCGCACTCGGACCAAGAACCCGATCGGAATGTTAGAGATGTTTTCCAACAAACCAGCACCCGATACCCCTTAGAACCCGCAACGCCTATGCATGATCGCCTCCTCGCTAGCAAAGCCCGGCACCGAGCTTATGACCGCGGCCGCCAAACCCAACGGCATCAGTTCCGCGCCAAAGAACGCCTCGGGTAGGGATGTGACTGGCCTAGTCGTCCAATTCGATCGCTGAACCCTGCTCGTCTGCACTAAGCAGCCTCCGTGTCGTTCTCCAGCCCTGGCCTCCGCCAGATCGGCTACAGTGACTATCCCGATCCCAGTGCGCGCAGTCATTTCTACCATCATTCCCACTGATGATCTCCAACCGCATGAGTCAATGCGTCTGGCCGCGCTCGATAGTTATCGAATTCTCGACACAGTACGTGAGCAGGCCTTCGACGACATCGTGACCATGGCAGCTGAAATGTGCGGCACGCCGATGGCCCTTATTTCGCTTGTGGATGACCGGCGCGAATGGTTCAAGGCGTCTGTCGGTGTCGATCTGCCGGAGATGCCGCGTGAAGGGGGATTCTCGGCTCACACCATTACGCGGCAGGGAGTGCTCCTGATCGAAGACATCGCCGCGGACCCCCAGTTCGCCAACCATCCGATGGTGACCTCGAATCCGCATTTGCGATTTTATGCCGGCACGCCGCTACTCACTCCGGATGGCTTGGCGATGGGTTCGCTTTGCGTCATGGACAGCACGCCGCGAAGATTGTCGGCCGAGCAGTACCACGCACTACAAGCGCTGGGTCGACAAGTCATGACGCAATTGGAACTGCGCAAGTCGCTCGCCGACAAATCCGAGAGTGCAGAACAATTTCAGTCCTTTGCGCAGATTTTTCCGAATCATGTATGGACTTCGCCTCCCGACGGTTTACTCGATTGGTTTAACGATCGCATCTACGAGTACAGCGGTCTAGCGTACAGCGACCTCCACGGCACGGGTTGGACGCAAATGGTGCACCAAGAAGATCGGGTCGCTGCCGGCGAGAACTGGGCTGCGGCTATCGTGCCCGGCGGACTGTATGAGGCCGAGTTTCGACTGCGCCGGGCGGATGGCGTCTATCGCTGGCATCTGGCACGCGCACTCCCCCTTCGCGGCAACGACGGACGCGTGTTGCGCTGGGTAGGCACGAACACGGACATCCATGAACGCAAGCTGTCGGAAGTAGAGATGACCCGCGACCACGATCGCATGTGGTCGGTGTCGCAAGAGTTGATGCTGATATGCGACTTTACCGGTCTCATTACTGCCGTGAACCCCGCGACAATTCAACACCTGGGCTTCAGTCAAGAAGAACTAGTCGGCACGAATCTCAATGAGTTGTTGCATCCTGAAGACCGCGCCAGCACGGCGGCGGAGATGCTCAAGTTAGCGAGCGGCGCGTCAACGCTCGCGTTCGAAAATAGGTATCGCACCAAGGATGGTGGCCATTGCCTGCTCGACTGGACAGCGGTTCCCTATGCTGGGCTCGTTCACTCGGTGGCCCGCGACATCACGAAGGAACGCGCCACCGACGATGCATTGCATCAGTCACGGAAGATGGAAGCCATTGGGCAACTCAGCGGCGGCATCGCTCACGACTTCAACAATCTTTTGCAAGGCATCACCGTCAGTCTCGACCTCGTGAAGAAGCGAGTGGGTCAAGGCCGGCTCGAAGACTTGGATCGTTACCTCGGCGGCGCAATGGGCTCGGTGCATCGTGCCGCAGCGCTTACGCAGCGATTGCTTGCGTTTTCTCGTCGCCAACCGCTGGACGCACGGCCTATCGAGCCGAACAAGCTCATCGATTCGATGGAAGACCTAGTGCGCAGAACGATTGGCGAGCACATCAAATTTGAGTCGTTGATGGATGAGGGTCTGTGGCTCACGCGTTGCGATTCGAATCAGCTCGAAAACGCGATTCTGAATTTGGTGATCAATGCCCGCGATGCCATGCCCAGTGGCGGCGTGCTCACCGTCGAAGCCGGCAACGCGCACCTCGATAGTGTTTATGCCTCGATGGAGCCGGATATCAAGGCCGGTCAATACGTCTGCATCGGCGTGACCGACACGGGCGTTGGCATGAGCGCGGATACGATCAGTAAAGCGTTCGAGCCTTTCTACACGACGAAGCCGATCGGTCAAGGCACCGGACTCGGACTCTCCATGATCTACGGCTTCGCGAAACAATCCGAGGGCTTGGCAAAGATCTACAGCGAGGTTGGCAAGGGCACCACAGTCAAACTCTATTTGCCCAGATATCTCGGCGACGCGGTTGCAGAGAGCCCCACGTTGGCAGCCGCCGTCGAACTTCAGACGGTAGCTAGCGAATCTATCCTGGTCGTCGAAGATGAAGAAGTCGTTCGCGCGCTCATCGTCGAAGTCATGCGAGAACTGGGATATCGAGTTTTAGAAGCGAAAGACGGTCCGACTGGCCTTGCAATCTTGCAACGGAATCAGTCGATCGATCTGCTCATCGCCGATGTCGGCTTGCCCGGCTTCAACGGCCGTCAGCTCGCGGAAGCAGCTCGCCAGGTCAGGCCAGAGTTGAAAGTTCTCTTCATGACGGGCTATGCGGAAAACGCCGCAGTCACATCGGGCTTTCTGGAACACGATATGGCGATGATCACCAAACCGTTTGCGGTGGAAACCCTGGCGGCGATGATTCGGCAAATGCTGGAGACCTGAGCAAGACTCTTTCATTAAAAAGCGATGGGGTTGGGTGCTTTCGACTATCCGCACAACCCCATCGCTCAACTCTGGTGTTGATGAGCCGCCAGAGCTTCCAGCATCACTTCCCGTCATGCGCACGTTTCAGTTCCGCGATATCGAGCTTCTTCATCTTCAGCATCGCGCCCATCGTCCGCTCCGACTTCTGTTTGTCGGGATCTTGCAGGAAGTCGATCAACACGGTTGGCACGACCTGCCACGATAGGCCGAACTTATCCTTCACCCAGCCGCATTGTTGCGCCTTCGCGTCGCCACCGGCGCCCAACTTCGCCCAGTAGTAGTCGAATTCTTCCTGATCCTTACAATAAATCTGCAAGGAAATCGCCTCGCTAAACTTGAAGAGCGGCCCGCCGTTGAGGCCTGTGAAGTGTTGGCCATTGAGGGTGAACTCAACGGTCAATACGCTGCCCGGCTTGCCGCCTGTGATGTCTTGACCCGTCTCGCCGTAACGCTGAATGCGCCCGAGCGTTCCATCCTTAAAAATGGAAACGTAGTACTTCGCCGCTTCCTCGGCCTGAGTGTCGAACCATAAGCAAGGTGTGATCTGTTGCATACCGATGCTCCCGATAAATTGGAGAGGAATAGGTCTTCGTCGCACATCCCTACTTCGACATGACCAGCGACGTGAGTTGATCTGTGCACTGACCCCAGCCTTGATGGAACCCCATCTTTTCGTGCGCCTCGCGGTCCGCGACTGTCCAATGCCGCACTTGTGCGGTGTAACGCGTCTTGCCGCCGACGTCTTCGAATGTGAGGATCACCGTCATGAAAGGCTTCTCCGATGGCTGCCATGCGGACACATAGGCGTCCGTGAAAACTAGTCGCTCATTGGGCACGACTTCTAGATAGGTGCCTCGATTGGGGAAATCGTTCCCATCGGGGCTGCGCATCACTATGAAATTTTCCCCACCGGCCCGAACATCCAGCTCGGCGACCGGCGTCGACCAAGGCTTCGGCGCAAACCATTGTTTCAACATCTCAGGATCGGTCCACGCGCGATAAACCAATTCTCTCGACGCATCGATCACGCGGGTAATCACCAGATCTCTGTTTGCGCCGTCACTCATGCCGTGTTCCGATTGTTTGGTTTCGCCGCTTGCTGCGGCCGTATCTAAAGAACGATCGATCGACAGCCATTCCGACATCGATTCGAAAAAAAAGAGAGGCCGTTAGCCGGCCGACAGGCCGTCGAGATGTGCGCGAATATGCGCAGCTTCAGCTGCTGTCCGAGCCAATGCGATGGCGCGATCGAACGAAGTACGAGCTTCGATTACCTCGCCCAGTTGCTGATGCAACGCGCCTTTGACGCCATGAAAATGAAAATAGCCGTCCAGCGGTCCAGCCAGCGGCTCAATGAGTTCCAATGCAGCAGCAGGTCCTCGCGCCTTCGACACTGCGACCGCTCGATTCAATGTGACAACAGGCGATGGCTGCAAGCGCTCTAGCCCCGAATATAGCTGCTCGATTTCTTGCCAGTCGGTCTCCGCTGCCGTTGCTGCATGCGCGTGCAATGCGGCGATCGCTGCTTGCAGCTGATAGGGGCCCGGTTGGCGGCGATGCATTGCCTTATCCACCATGGCAAGGCCTTCGTCGATTAGACGGCGATTCCATTGGCTACGATCCTGCACTTCCAGCAATACCACATTCCCATCCGCATCCAATCGGGTGCTCGTACGCGAATGTTGCAACAGCATTAACGCAAGCAGTCCCATCACTTCGGGCTCGGACGGAAATAGCCGCAGCACCATGCGTGCGAGTCGAATCGCCTCTTCGCAAAGCGGTGCGCGAATATGAGCTTCGCCACCACTGGCGGAGTAGCCTTCGTTGAACAGGAGATACAGCATTGTCGCGACTGCGCCGAGACGCTCGCTGCGTTCGACGGCGCCGGGAGTTTCGAATGCCACATTGGCTTCTGCCACTCGGCGCTTCGCGCGCGTGATGCGCTGCTCCATCGCCGCCTCGGTGACAATGAATGCACGCGCAATCTCGGCGACCGTTAGACCGGACACGATGCGCAGCGCCAATGCAATCTGCTGCGTGGCCGGTAAATCTGGATGACAGCACACGAACAACAACCGCAGAATGTCGTCGCGGTACTGGGAATTGTCGATGCGCTCGGCCAGCGGCATCTCGACATCTTCCAGATTCGAGAGCAGCGATTCATCCGGCAGCGGCTGGTTGCGACGCTGGTGCCGCGCTTCGTCGAGCGCAAAGTTGCGTCCGACCATGATGAGCCAAGCTGCCGGGTCACGCGGGGGACCATTTTGCGGCCAGCGCTGCAACGCGCGCAGTCCCGCTTCTTGAAATGCTTCTTCGGCCGTATCGAGATTTCGAAAATATCGCAGCAGCGCCGCAATGACTTGCGGACGCGCGGCAGTTAATGCGGCATCGATAAAGGCGAGGTCGGACACGGTCCTACAGCGAACCCATGTCGAAATAGCGCATCGGACGAATTTCGAGCGCTCCCGTCAAGCCCACCGCCGCACGCGGCGCAGCCAACCGTCGAGCGGCCTCGATGGCGTCTTCCAATGTCTCGCAGTCGACGACATAGAAGCCAAGCAGCTGCTCTTTCGTCTCCGCGAAAGGACCATCCAGAACGGCGATTTCGCGCCCCTCTCTCACCGTCATGGCGGCGGTTGTCGGCATCAAGCGAGCTGTTGGGCCGATTCTGGCGCCTTTACCAAGATTGGCTTTCACTGCCTGCAGCTCGGCCATCATCGCGTCGTCCTTGTCTTTGGACAGCGCACAGGTCTCAGCTTCGGATTGGTAGCAAAAGATGGCATAGCGCATGACAGTTCTCCGGTATTCCTCAAGGACGGATGAGTTTTAGCCGATCCGACAGGGATCCGACAATTCTTTTGGCCGGCGAGACAGCAGAAAGCACAGATGAGTGGCAAGGAAGCCATTTCGCAATCTGACCGCCGCCCTGCAGCCACCCCTTCGCCGTCGCCCACCTGTTGTCAGGACGGCAGCACCTTCTAACGAGAAGTTGCCCGCCAAATTTAACTTCACTCGCGTCACCACTGGACGAACGCGCCGCGGCAGCTAAGCCTGCACCGCCAAAGGCCTTTGGTGGCGAGAGCGCTTGCTGGGATGCGATGGCAACGACGAAGAGGTGGCCTACAGGTCGGCTTCAACTCTGCCTTGATGTAGTTCCTTGAAACCATCAACAAAGACCAAGACGTGTTGTGCGTCGGTAGTCACGTAGGTTGGGTTGAGTCTTCGAAGACTCAGCGCGACCTACATGGACGCAGGGAATGTCGATCTAGCCGGGAGCATTGATCGACCAACTACAGGTGCAGCCGAGCTGTACGCCACCCCTTCGTCGTTGCCATCGCACATCAACAAGTGTTGTCGCGACTAAAGGCCGTTGGCGGTTAAGCGTGCGGTGACGACGCGGTGTCGTCCAGAGGTCACGGTGGTGTAGGTCAACGTTGGCGGGCACTTTCTCGTTTGATCACACGAGGTCCTTCCAAAACAGGTGGGCGACGGCGAAGGGTGGCCTGCGGGGCGGCGGTCAGCAGACGCGACGCTAAATTTTCATAGAACCAATGAGGAACCCTCGTGTGCACGCGGGTGTCGTTTTTTGATTGCGATGCCGACTTTGCTAGTAGCCGACCTGCAGGCCACCCTTTGTCGTTGTGGGAGTTACCACATGGCCGCTTTCGGACAGCAAGGCTGTGAGCGTAGAGTAGGCCGGCTTTAACCTCTCTCGTTAGGAGCTCCCATGGCCGCTTCGATGTATGACTTAACTGTTCCTGCGCTTTCCCGCGCGCTCACCAATTTGCTGAATCAGGTCGAGAAAGCGATTGCTCACTCGGAGTCGAAGAAATTCGATAGCAAACAGCTCGTAGAATCTCGGCTCATCGCGGACATGCTGCCGCTCAGCTCGCAGATCCAGATCGCCTGCGACAACGCCAAAGGCCCGGTTGCGCGCTTAGCCGGAATCGAAAACCCCAAACATGAAGACAACGAAAAGACTTTGCCCGAACTGAAAGCTCGCATCACTAAGACGTTGGACTTCATCGCAACAGTGAAGCCGGAACAGTTCAACGGTGCGGAGACTCGCGAAGTCGTATTGAAATTTCCGCAGCTGACGCTGACCTTTAACGGGCAGGACTACCTCACCAAGTTCGCGCTGCCCAATTTCTACTTCCACGCCACGATGGCCTATGCATTACTGCGCAAGAATGGCGTGGTGCTCGGCAAGCCGGATTTCCTCGGCAACATTCAGTAAGCATCGTCTAAGCATGGCCCAAAAGACAACGCCGACTTTCGTCGGCGTTGTTTCAACACTCAATCAGCCTCTGAGCTGACGACCTTATCGACCGAATGGATTGGCCGCCGGCACGGGCACTGGCGGATTCCAAGAGCCCTTCGCGATCTTGCCGCCCTTCGCGGATACCGCAAGCTCGATGATCTTATCGGTCACGTTCGGCTCATAGCCTTCGGTGTGGCCCTTGCGAAGTTTCACGACATCCGCCACCACGCGCCCATCTTTGCAGTTCGGGAATTGATAGACCTCTGATCGGCCCGACTTTGGATAGTGACCCCACCCATCGGTACCAGGATCCTGGCGCGTGGAATCCCAGACGTAGCCTGCCTTCGCATCGACCACTTCAGGAAGTTTGACTCGCTTGCCGCAAGAGTATTTATCGGCCAGCGGCGAAGTTTCAGCCAATCGAGAAAATGAACGAGTAATCACATGAACCACCGGCAGGGCCGGCCGCAGCAGCAGCAGGCGGCGCTCGTGGCGCTGGCGTAGCGGCAGCGACCGCCGCGGCATCGCCACTCTTATAGACAGGCGCACCGCCTGCACCGAAGCCGCGAGTGCCCGGTGTGACAGGACCGATGCGGCCGCCCGACAAACTGATGCGCACGTCAACTTTATCCTTGAAGTAGTCGGTGCAGATGATGCGATTCGACGTCATGCCACCTTGGCTATGACCGGCAAGAATGAAGCGCTCAACGTTTTCTTTGCCAACGGCGCCCACCACCATGTCGACGGTGTTTTGCAGATACTGATCGTCCGCTTCGCTCCACACGCGCGTCCGCGATCCTGGGTTGATGATGAC
>Ga0193752_1002274_pt1 | contig 14611 bp, 13 predicted proteins | sample H1c1metaG_FD_144924 | JGI IMG/M metagenome (GOLD analysis project Ga0193752, IMG submission 144924) | Soil microbial communities from a riparian zone of the East river system, Colorado, United States - H1c1 | ecosystem: Environmental > Terrestrial > Soil > Riparian zone | place: USA: East River... | reverse complement strand
ATCGCGGGTATGAAACGCTCTACTGGTATGCATACCTGCTCAACCGTTATGGAACGATCTTCAACGATCATTACGGCGATAACGGAGTGGCGCCCTTTACCCGCTTTGATCTGAAGCTGGCGAAGGATAGCGAGGGGCAGCCTGAGTATTATGAGAATAACCACGTCTATCTCTACCGCTATCAGGGCGGATCTTTCAGTGTAGAGCAGTAAGAGTAGGGCATTGAATAAAGTGCCTGTGCTTTCGACCCGGAAGGACCTCATTCGCAATCTGGTCTGAGCGTCCGATCGAACCCATACTTGCCCAGCATCCGCTGGCGTTGAATTTCAAATCGCACAGGCGAAGAAGAGAAGCAATACAGCAGCGGACGCTGCCAAAGTTTAGCTCCGGGCGGGCGATTGCACCCTTATCGGGAACGGTGTTTCCTCCACAACGTTGTTAGCAATTCAATAGCCCTACGCAAACCAAAACCCGCGTAGGAATGCAGTAGGAGCACGCGGCGCCCGGCAGACTGCGCATTTCAGTTACTGCTCAGATCAGAAAGAACCAGTTTCGACTCGTCTCTACGCATGGGCTCGTCTATATGGATTGGTTTTCCATTGACCACAACCGTACTGGGTACGGTTATTCCCCCGTTGAGAACCACGCTTTTGGCCCTTAAGCGACGACGGAATAGCGGTTGCTGCATTCCGCCCAGCTGCAGGTGGGTGCGGCGCATATACACCAGCACGCTGTACATTCCAAGCATAAACACCAGCAGGCTTCCGATGGCAATATTTATATTGTAATGCTGCACAAACAGGGACATGGCAGTCAGCAGTATGTTTGCTAATAAGATGACTGATACAGTCTGTCCGTGCGACAGCCCGATGTCGAGCAGGTAATGGTGCAGGTGGGTGCGATCGGCACGGAAAGGAGAATGCCCGCGCAGGATACGCATGGTAAACACGCGGAAGGTATCGAACACCGGCAGGAATAGGATGGCGAGGGTAATCACCAGCACGCCGGGAGAGGAGATAATTACTCCGGAAATAGTTCCGCCGGGATGGTAGGCATTGATCGTAAGAATGCCTAGTACGGAAACTATAAAACCTATGAGCAGTGAGCCTGTGTCGCCCATAAAGATCCGGGCGGGTGGGAGATTCGATTTCAGAAATCCTAAAAGGGCGCCGCTGAAGCTAAAGGCCATAACAGCTGCGCTTGAATTTCCGTATGCAGCCAGGCAGAGGCCGAGCATCAGGCAGATATAAATGCCGATAGCGCCCGCCAGGCCGTCAATGCCATCGATCAGGTTAAAAGCGTTTGTTACAAAGATGCAGCCGACAATGGAGAATGGGATAGATGCCCAGTCTGGCAGCTCGTGTATGCCGAACAGCCCACCAAGGGAATGCAGCCGCACATCGGCCATGATAACAGTTATACCGGCCGCAAATGCCTGGGCGATGAATTTTTTACTCGGGCTGATGGTAACAAGGTCATCTTTCAGACCGGTGATGAATAAGATCAGACAGGCCGTGGCAATGTAATTCCACTTGGTAAAATCAACCTTGATGAACAGCGACGCGGTAATAAAAAATGCGAAGAAAATGCCAACGCCACCCAGATTCGGTACAATGCGGGTATGCAACTTCCGATGATTGTCGGGCATGTCAAACAACCTCTTCTTCTTTGCTATATAAATAATATTCGGAATAGAAAAAAGGCTGATCGCGAGTGAAGCAATGAGGGCAAGCAGGTAGGATAAATAAGGTTGAAATGCTATCATACTCAATCTGTTTTGCTCATCACACGGGCAAAGATACCATTGCGATGATGATGAATGTTTGAAAATAAATTTGCCACAATTCACCGGGGTTTAGGTGTTCAATAATTTGCCAGCGGCGCCGAAAAATACAAAACAATTACAGTAAAGTGAAATTTCTATTAACCAAGTGTTAGCAATTTGTGTTGTTTAATTCTTTAATAACATGAAGGTTTTCATGTAATTATAATATCAATTACGAAATTATCCTCTATTAACATAATTATTTTAAAAAATAATCATACTAAATTCTTGAACAGACAAATACATGTTTGTTTGTTGTTCATAATTTCTACCGTTTGAAATAGGAACAGGCTAAGGCATTGACATGTTCACCACTGTTTTTCACATTTCAGAAACTCAGGATGAAAATAATAGTTGTATTTCGCCTTTGCAAATAAAAATTAAAATATATACTAACTGAAATCATAACTGATAGGCATATTATTCATAGTATATTTTTTCATTAATGCATTATAAATTTTTCAACCAGTATGCCAGTAACAATCCGGCAGCTAACGGTCCGGGAACTTAACCAGCACACAACCAGCTGATAGCATTAATATTCGTGCCGCAACCCTACAATCCGCATGAAGCAATTCTGCGAGCAAACGCATAGACGTTAAAGTCGTCCTTCAGTTGTCCCTGTTGCAGCGCTTCGGACAGCGCTGCTTTTGAGATATCGGACATGCGCATCTCCTGGATCAGGTGCCAGGTTTTTTGCAGCTGCAGGTGGGCCCGTTTATCCTGGTTGCTGCCTGTTTCGCCCAATGCGGTATGAATAGCGGCGGCCAGTTCTTTGACTCCTTCGCCGGTGTTTGCTACGGTCTTTAATACCGGTGTCTCCTGCTCGTGATGTGACCGCTCATGGGCCATAATGCGCAGATTGCGGTAGAGGGTATCCGCTGCATCCCGATCACTTTTATTGACCACAAAAATATCGGCGATCTCCAGCAGGCCTGCCTTCATAGTCTGGATCATATCGCCGGCTTCCGGCACCAGTGTCACTACCGTACAGTCGGCGATCCCCGCAATTTCAACTTCGCTCTGACCCACGCCTACAGTCTCAATCAGGATGATGTCGAAACCCGCTTCCTTCACTACATCCGTGATCTCGAAAATTCTTGGATGCAATCCGCCCAGTGCGCCGCGGCTGGCGAGCGAACGGATAAAAACCTGCGGGTTCGTATAATACCGGGACATGCGGATGCGGTCGCCCAGCAGGGAGCCATAGTGAAACGGGGAGCTTGGGTCCACGGCGATCACAGCAACATTCAATCCCGCATCCGTCCAGATACCCAGAAGCGCGTTGACGAGCGTGCTCTTGCCTGCACCGGGTGGACCCGTGATGCCGACCAGCCGTGGAGCTACCGACTGCTTCAATGCAGAGAGGAGGCTGTCAGCGCCTTCGAGGCCATTCTCGACAACGGTGATCGCCCTTGCGAGGGCAAGTCGGTCGCCCGAAATTATTCGGGCTATTAAGGATTCTGTTTTGGGAGGCGGCACTAAAAAATATCTTTGCCCGTTTAGGTGGGGTATTAATCGGGTAGCGTGGACAAAAATAGCTTGCTGGAAGCGAAACAGGTATGGAAGGGCCGTATTGCGTTGATTACCCTCCTGGGTATGCTGATCGGCATGCTCTGCGCGCGCTTTGTCGCATCGCTGTCCATGATCCTGTTTGGCCTGAATGCGCTTTGGGACATACATCCCCGCTATTGGCTCCGGCAGCGATGGTGGCTATTCGGGCTTGGCTGGGTAGCCGTCTATGCGCTATCGGCCCTCTGGTCTTCGAATACCGAAGAGTGGTTTGCGCATTTGCAGGTTAAGTTTCCGTTCCTGTTCATGCCACTGGCATTTGCTTTCCTGCCCAGGTTTTCGCCACGGCAGTTACGCCTGTCCACCTGGTGTCTTGTAGTGGTGATGTGTGCAGGGGCTGCTTATAGCATGAGCTTTCTCTGGCGGGACGCTACTGCGCTCATAGAGGGCTACAAGTTTGCGCAGGTGCTGCCCACGCCCTTCTATAATGACCATATCGCTTTTTCATCCGGAGTGGCGCTGACGATTGCCTGGACCATTTTCTATCTTCCTTATATGGGGAAACGGCTGCCGCGCATGCTCTTAGGCGTGCTGGTATTTTTCCTTGCTATCTATCTCCATGTCCTGGCGGCGAAGACCGGCCTGATTGCCTTATACATCTTACTGGCCGGGGTTATCACTTACTACATGATCCGCGCGCCGCGCAAAGGTGTGCTGCTGCTGCTTGCCCTGGCGGCATTGAGCAGTATTGCCTACCTGTCGCTGCCTACGCTGCGGGAAAGGGCGGGCTACACCATGGTTACCTGGCGCAGCTATGTAATGGGCGAGCGACATGGCATCTACAGTGATGCAGGAAGGGTGATCTCCTATGATCTTGCCTGCAAATCAATCGCCGCGCACCCGCTGACCGGAGTGGGCGCGGGGGATGTGCTCGATGAGATGAAGCAGGGTTACTCGCGATGGTATCCGGCGGTTTCCGAAGCGCAGCAATTGTGGCCGCATAACCAGTTTCTCACCACTGCCATGGCCGTAGGTATCCCCGGAGCGCTGCTTTTTACGATCTGGATAGCTGCCCCATTGCGCAGGGTAAGGCGGGATCGTACCGGCTTTTATTTTATTTTGGTATGGCTCATGTTGCTGGTACCACTGATGGTGGATCTCTTCCTGGAAGTACAAATTCCTGCTCTGGCAACGAAAAATGATGTCGGACCTTTATGCCGGGGAGGACGCAGGAAAGAGCATTCCGGTTGACGCCCGGCAACGATGTAACTCCTAGCGAAATAAGCAGTGTGTCATGACCAATTTCATCCCCATATTTCCGCTTAATATCGTCGTGTTTCCGGGGGAAGCGCTCAACCTGCACATTTTTGAGCCGCGCTACAAGCAGATGATCGGGGAATGCCTGGAGGAAAAAAAGCCTTTCGGCCTGCCTCCGGTTATTGACAACAACCTGCACGACGATCTCGGGACTCTTATTGAGATCGTGGAGCTGGTTCAGACCCATCCCGACGGAACCCTGGACATCCGTACCCGTGGGCAATCGGTGTTCCGCATACTGCAACATATTGAGGCGATTCCGGACAAGCTTTACGCGGGCGCAATCGTCAATTATCCGGAGAATATTACGAATCCCGGCGATACCTACACTTCACGCACGATCGTCGGCGAGGTGAAAAGGCTTTACGCGCTGCTAAATGTTTCCGAGAAATTTCCGGCAGATAGGGATGAGATGCTTTCCTATGATATTGCACATTATGTAGGTCTTAGCCAGCTGCAGGAGTATGAGCTCCTCGGGCTGTTTACAGAACTGCATCGCCTCGAGTATATCCGCCGCCATCTTGCTAACATAGTACCTGTCATCCAGCAACTGGAGCATTTAAAAGATCGTATTCAGCGCAACGGGCATTTCCGGGATCTGTCGCTGGGGGGCTTGCAATAATTCGCCAATTCGCCAATTCGCCAATGCACTTAGCATAGAGGTTAATTAGCCAATTCGCCAATTAGCCAATTAGCCAATGCACTTAGCATAGGGGTTAATTCGCCAATTCGCCAATACACTTAGCATAGAGGTTAATTAGCCAACTAGCCAATGGAGACGCGAGCATCGCGTCTCTACTCCATCCGCAGGAGTTAACCAACATTCCAACCATTCCAACCTCCGGCCGAGACGCGAGCATCTTGTCTCTCCCAACTCCCATTGGCGAATTGGCTAATTGGCTAATGGGCGAATTGGCGAATTGGCGAATTAAAAACAGGCTGTCTTACATTTAAGCACCAAACACACACTACGACATGACCTTTCTCTGTATCGACTGGGGCAACACACTTGTTAAAGCTGCTGTCATGGCTGAGCCGGATAGCTTCATCGTCCAGGAAACCTTTGCGCCTGCCGATGCGCTGGATAAGCTTACCGCGCTGCTGGATACACACACACCCAAAGCGTCCATTCTTTCCTCGGTAGCGGATCACGATCAGATGGTGGATGCCTTGATGACGGAGCGGACACATTTCGTTCGCCTGGACAGTAAGACGCCCTTGCCGATCATGAATGCGTATCATTCTTCCGATACGCTGGGCACCGACCGACTTGCTGCCGTAGCCGGCGCTCACGCAGCCTATCCCGACAAGAACAATCTCGTGATTGCCTCCGGCACCTGCGTGACCTATAATTTCATTACAAGGAACGGCGCTTTCCGTGGAGGGGCGATCTCTCCCGGCCTGCAAATGAGGCTGGATGCGATGCATCATTTTACCGACGGCCTGCCGGTAGTTTCCCGCGAAGGCGACACCCTGCTGCTCGGATATGATACGGCTACATGTATGCGAAGCGGGGCTGTTTTTGGCCTCGCGGCCGAAATTGATGGAATGGTGACCGCATTTGCGAAAGAATATGGGGACTTTAACGCTGTTTTAACCGGGGGCGATGTACCTGTGTTGGTGCGCCATATCAAAAGCGGGATATTTGCCGACCCGCAGATAATTCTGAAGGGATTGTACCAAATCCTAAAGCATAATGTTCGATTTCTCCGCTAGGCACCTGCTTACCGCATCCCTTATTTGTGCAGCGACGACGGCTGGCGCCCAAAACGGAAATTCCAATAAAGAAAATGACCCATACTCACGTTATGGTATTGGTGAGCCTTTAACAGGCACCAATATCCTGCTCCGCGGGATGGGTTATGCCTCAACGGCATTTCAAAACAGCACAGCGGTCAATACCGATAACCCGGCTTCTTACCCAACGCTGAAGCTGACCACGTACGAAGGCGGTTTTACCGGCAGCGTGCGGACGATCCTTACGGACAATAAGAGCTATGGTACAGGTTCCGCCACCCTGGCCTACCTGAGGGTCGGTGTACCCCTGGGCAAGCATGCAGGTATGGCTTTCGGCATACAGCCCCAGAGTCATGTGTTTTATCATTCAATAGACAGCTCGTCGACTTTGCGTATTGAACGCCCCGGAGGCGATACGCTTATCGCTAATAAGAATGCCAGCGAGTACACGGGCGAAGGCGGCCTCAATTATGCTTTTATCGGCGGCGGGGGCGAAGTCAAAGGCTTTTCCTTCGGCGTCAATTTCGGTTATATGTTCGGCAATATCCGGAACACCAGCCGCCTCGTGAATCTCGACTCTACCAGCATCACGGGTACTGACTTCTCAAGATATACCCGCTATGGAGGCTTGTATTGGAAAGCCGGCGTCCAGTATCATGATACCCTTAGCAATGGCCTGCATTTGAGACTAGGTGCGACAGCTGCCCTGAGCCAGGATCTGAATGGCACTCGTGAATCCTATAGCTCTTCTTTCTTTTATAATGGCAATACGGAATACCCCGATACGGCCTACCATAGTTCCGGCGAGAAAGGGCAGCTGGTGCTGCCATCCAGCTATTCATTGGGCGCACAGGTCGGCGGCGGAAAGTGGAGCGTAGGCGCTGACGCCACGCTCATGGACTGGAAAAATTTCAGCAATTATGAAGTGCGCGACTCGGTCAGGGACAAAACCATGCGTTTTAATGTGGGTGGTGAATACACGCCCGATCCGCTGAGCGTGTACCGGTACCTTTCGCGGGTGACTTACCGAATGGGCTTCTACTATGGCACTGACTATGTGCAGCTGCGCAATACCGATCTGAACTATTATGGCTTTACTTTAGGCGCGTCTTTCCCTTTCAAGCGCAGCACTGACCGCATTCATACCGCTTTGGAGGTCGGCCGCCGCGGCACAGAGACGAACGGGCTGGTACAGGCGAACTACGTTAAATTACACCTGGGCATTTCGCTCAACGACAAGTGGTTTATCAAGCGCAGGTATGATTAAGCATAGACTCCTTCATTTAAAAACTTTTACCCGGATCATACTTCCGGGTATTTTGTTTGCATGCACGATCAGTTCCTGCACCAATAGCATAAAGGAGATCAATGAAGTCACCGGAAAGGCAAAGGTCGGGGAAGACCAGGGAAAGGATGTTACGATCTACTATAGCAAGGGCGGGCATGTAACGGCGCGGTTGTTCGCCCATACGTTTATCCGGGCTGAAAGCGCCAATCCTCCCTACACGGAAATGAAGGATGGATTGAAAGTCGAGTTCTTTAACGACAGCCTGCAAATAGAAAGTACAGTCACGGCCCGCTATGCCCGCTGGTATGAGCGGGAGAATAACATTCTCATCCGCGACAGTGTGCGTATCGTAAATGACAAGGGCGAGCAATTGCAGACCTCTGAGCTTGTCTGGAATTCGAAGATCCAGAAGTTTTTTACGGAGAAGCCGGTGCGCATCATCACACCCACACAGATCCTGAACGGTACCGGCATGAAAGCCAGCCAGGATTTTTCCACGTATGAGATCAAGGATCTCACCGGAGAGGTGCAGGTGCAGAAGAGCCAGATGCCGGTGGAGTAGGGGATTGTCGGATGTTGGACGTTGAGGTTGGAGGTTGGAGGTTCGGAAAATACTTGCAGCGACTCACCCCTTTAGGGGTCTTAATAGGATAACATATAAGATCCGCCAAGCCAGGCTTTTTATTGTATATCCAACAAAGATCCGCCGCGGCGGATGGCAAAAAATCGGGAAAGTAAAACCGATGGATCTTAAAGTTTGTTGCTTCATCAACTCTTGCACGTCAAAACCATTTTTTCAGAAATCTCACCCCATTCTCCGTAAATATCCGCTGTACGATTTCATTGGAGCTTATTTGATTGAATGACTTCAGCGTTTTGCCCTCAGTATTCATATAGTTAAAAGCATGCCGCTCCAGGTAGGATTGCAGGAACGGAAGATATTCTGCAGTGAGGAATCCGTTCAGCGGGTCTATTGTTGCGTCAAAATCGGAGCCTAGTGCCATGCAATCCCAGGCAGGAAGACCGTGCTTGTCCAATAATTCTGCCACATACCTGATATTGTACCAGAGCAGTTCTGAGCGGTAATGGCGTATCTCATTCAGGAACATCGAATGCTTAACTTTCTTTAACGCTGCTTTGCTGACCAGCCTTCGTTCATCCAACTGCAGCCCGAAGATGCCGCTGGTACGTGCAATGGCCAGGATCTCTTCATCGTAGAAATTGATGCCTTCGGCCAGCAGCTTTTCGGCACGTATGGGATTATCGCTTGCAGGCTCGTCCATGGAACGTAGTCCATTGGCGGCTGCATGACTGGCAATGATTGGAATCTGCTCGCCCGCATAATCCTTCGCCAGTATTGCGAAATACTCTTTCCGCGCCTGCGGGCTCATGTGTTTGATGTCGATATAGATACGGCGGCCGTTCTGACTGCTCAGCGTTTCGTGCAGGACTGCCAGGCCAAGGTCCGTAAAGCCGCTTAGCATGCCATCGCTCTGATCGCTCACCTTCCCTACAAGATCGAAGAGGCTTTTTGCATGACCGCAGAGATGGTTATTGAAATGGTGGGCCAGGGTAACGAAGAAAGGAGGATGATTCCAGGCTTTGATCGCGCGGAGGTTCCGGATAAATGAGGCTTTATCCGGCGGCGCATCCATATTGTTGTTGAGCACATGCAGTCCCTCGATGGTCATGATCAGGAAGATAGTGGTATCGCCGTCCTCCTGGCTCTGTGTCTCAATTTCCGCCCAGTTGCGTACGAGACGATAGCTGGCAGTGCCCCCTTCGACCTGCACGGTCATGCCATCCAATTGCTTGTAAAAATCATACTCACCGCAGAGATCCTCAAAATAGTTCCGGATATCCTGGATGCACTGGACCCGTTCCCGGCCCACGGAAGCAACGAATGCATTGACATTCTCGTTTACACAATTCTCACCCAGGCTGTTCCTAAAGAATCCCCGTTCGACGGGATATATCGAGGCGCAGACGATCCTGCTATTGCCATACAGCAGCGTACTGCAATCGGCCTGCGTGAACTTGCAGATGCCCGCCCAGGCCTGCACGCCCTTATCGATGAGCCGCGGAGGATCGTAGTGCCAGATGCTGTGGCGGTCGTGTCGATCAGCGGAATTATCGTTGCGGCTTTTGCCTAAAAAGCTTTGTCCATAAGGCTTCAGTGCAGGATGGCAGTGGAAGTCCACAAAGGGCGGCTGCATAGGCAGGTTTTTTTTGTTTTTTCGCGTTAAAGGTTCAAATATTTTTTGATGATGCAATATGCCAGTTAATCCGGAATTCTATTCGCAGGTTAAGAATTTAGGACGCAATCTGTATAAAGGGTTGAAAGAAGCCATCAGTATATCAGTTTGTTTTTGATTTTAAGTCCAGATAAGGCTAAAAGGTACTTACCGCATTCGGCGTAGCGCGCATCACCCGTATAAGGCGGCGACCACCTGCTGGGAAAGTGATAAGCCGATTGTGTCCGGCCTTCCAGGATCCAAACCGCACCGTCACGTCCTGACCTTTTCTCTGTCGATGGGATACTCCAGAAGTTCAGGATCTTGAGTTTTTCAAGGAAGGTTTCCCATTGATCCGATGTCAGAGCAATTGTACGATCAAGTGCAATCGGCCCTGGATTATAACCGCCAGCCCCGGCGCACAGCTTAGTCGTTAGTGTGATCCCGCTGTCGCCTTTTTCGATGCGGAATGCAATAGGATTATGAAAAGTTCTGAGCCAGGTGAATCGGTAGATTTCACTTTCTGTTTTAAGATCGAACAATGCGGGTTCACCTAATGCAGTCAACATGCGGGAATACCAACTATTGCTAAACGTATCCAGATCGGCTGTAGGAAAATGAAAGACTAAGCCTGTATCATCATGGCTATTCCTTCTAGCAGCGGAGGACATTAGACCACCTTGAATGGTATAGCCGGCTTGCTTAAACCTGGCATCCATCGTTGCTCCAACCTCCTGTGCCCTGTTATTGTTCCACCCGCCTGTTATGTCCTGTGTAATTCTTACCTGTATCAGAATTTGGGTATTGTTCAATTGTCTGTCTGCTATATAATAAATGCCGACCAGAGATTTCCATTCATCAGCCCGCAGACCGCGATATCCCAGTATCACGCGATTAACTGAATCCGTTGATTTTAGCCTGTAATCATTCATCGCGAATGCGTTGCTAACTGCGTCGCTGAAGCAGCCCTAATCGCAATACCGATCGTAAGCAAAATGATACTGGTATACGGTTCTTGAAGTCCAGCTACGTTTGGGGTTAGGGTTACTTGTATGTTCGCTGAAATTTATTTCTGTCGCTGAACGAGGGAAGCTACTGTACCGGGCTGCCGAGCAACCTAGTAAGAAGAAAACGGCGACGGCCAAACAGAGCAGTATGGATTTCGGAAGGGACATTTCATTCTTGAATATGATCGGAATATAGTGCAGGCCGGGGGGACGCAAAAAATAACCGCCGCAGCACTGTGCTACGGCGGCCATTGGCGAATTAGACGCCCATCTGCAGATTACCCGAGGTCCAGCACTGCTATTGTAAATTCTTTTATTACAGGCAGCTTATCAACTTCAAAAATCAATTTGGTAATGATATTTGTGACGCTCGCCATTGGCTAATAGTAGGTTTTCTTCCAAAGAATTTTTTCCGGCTCCCCACCACTATTACTTCAATTTCGCACACAGCATTATTGGGAACAATTAGTGTTTTGGCAAAAGAGGTAGATTCTTTTAAGCTAACACGATATTTATTTTCTGTATAAATTGTCCAAGGAACATGTATTTCAAGGTCGTTATTAATATTATTTATAGTTAATCTTTTAACTCCTTCCAAATTAAAAATCTCTTCTACCGTGTTATTGTATGTAATTCTCCCTTGTACCTGATAAATGTCAAGCGAGGCATTTTCGCCTCCAATTAAAGTCAAGTCAATGACCAATATATCTTCTTGGTCATTTAACTTTTTTCTCTTGTCACTTTTTAAGTGTAAACTAAGTGAAACATAAAAAGCACCTGAGTATGCTTTGAATATAAAAAAAATAGCTGCTGAAGCATAAGCTAAAATTTCAAATATTGTCTTAATTGATTCAAGCATACACATAACGTCAATCTTGAAAATTAATAGTTGTAGCAAGGTTGCGTAAAGCTGTATCATTTGCAGCTGAATTGAAAGCATGACCGTCGATAATATTGAAAACATTAAAACTACAAAAACAAAGCCGCCGCAGCACTGTGCTACGGCGGCCATTGGCGAATTAGGAAATTGGCGATTTAAACACTCATTTCCGCAAAATACTTATGGAAGTAAGGGATCGTCTCGATGCCCTTCTCATAATTCGCGATATCAAACTTCTCATTCGGTGAGTGGATATTGTCGCTGTCGAGGCCAAAGCCCAACAGTACAGTCTTCAGTCCCAGTGTCCGCTCAAACAGGGCTACGATCGGAATGGAACCTCCGCCACGTGTAGGGATCGGATCCTTGCCGAAAGTGGTTTGGATGGCCTTCGCCGCGGCCTGATAGGCGACAGAATCGGTCGGAGTCACTACAGGCTCACCACCGTGATGGGCAGTGACCTTCACCGTCACGCCCTTTGGCGCCATGCTTTCAAAATGCTTTTTGAACATATCCGAGATCTCGTCGCTTACCTGGTTGGGTACCAGGCGCATGGAGATCTTGGCAAATGCCTTTCCGGGCAGTACGGTCTTCGCGCCTTCGCCGGTATAGCCGCCCCAGATGCCGTTGCAATCCAGGGTAGGGCGGGTGCCGGTACGCTCGAGGTTGCTGTAACCCTTCTCACCCCATTCTTCACCGATCCCCAGCTCTTCATTATATTCTTTCTGGTTGAAAGGGGCTGCATTCAGATTTTTCTTCTCCTCATCACGCAGCTCCTGCACTTTATCATAGAAGCCTGGGATGGTGATGTGATTATTCTCGTCATGCAATGACGCGATCATCTTGCACAGCGCATTGATCGGGTTTTGCACCGCGCCGCCGTAAACGCCGCTGTGGAGGTCACGGTTGGGGCCGGTCACTTCCACTTCCATATAGGCCAGGCCACGCAATCCGCTTTCGATGCTCGGATGCTCCATGCTGATCATGCTCGTATCGCTCACCAACACGATATCTGCCTTCAGCATCTCCTTATGATCTTCGAGGAATTTGCCGAGGTTGGATGATCCGACCTCTTCCTCGCCTTCGATCATGAACTTCACATTGCAGGGAAGCTCACCCGTCTTAGCCATCACCTCGAAGGCCTTCACATGCATGAACATCTGTCCCTTATCGTCGCAGGCGCCGCGGGCGTAGATCCTGCCGTCTTTGATCACCGGCTCGAAAGGACCGCTGGCCCACAGTTCGAGGGGATCGGGCGGCTGCACATCGTAGTGGCCATACACCAGTACAGTTGGCTTTGAAGGATCGGTGATCTTTTCGCCGTAGACTATCGGGTGACCGGGAGTCGGGATGATCTCCGCTTTATCGGCGCCGGCTTTCAGCAGCGAATCTTTGACGGCTTCGGCGCAGCGCGCTACGTCGCCTTTGTACTTGCTGTCGGCGCTGACGGAAGGGATGCGGAGCAGGTCGAGGAGCTCATTCAGAAAGCGATCCTTGTTCTGGGATTGGTAGTCTTTCCAGGCGTTCATGTTGGAGTGTTAGAATGTTAGAGTTGCATTGCCCGCCGAAGCTTTAGCGAAGGCGGGTTGGATGTTTTGGATATTCGAGGAATGGGTCTGAATGTCCGCCGCTGCGGACTGACCCCATTCAAATACGGTATTGATATTCTTTAAAAAATTCGCGACAAATGTAAGTGCCGTCGGCCGGGCGAAAGGAGTGATTTTATTACTTGCAGGGATCGCCGGCCACCTGGCCGCCGCCATCTACCGCCATGCCACCAATTGCGTGGCCACGCAGAGCAGCATTGACTAAAGTGATGCGCGCATTCAATTCATTGTGAACATCCATGAGCGGCTTATTGCAGCCAAAGCCAACGGGGAGGAGCCGTTTGCAGTCAATGCCCTGTTCCACCAGCCAGTTGCAGACAGCCTTTGCGCGGGCCTCGCTTAATGCCTGGGCTCCGGTGCCGCAGCTGACGTGACCTTCGACGCGCAGCAGCGTGATGTAGTTTTTATCTTCCAGGTACTTCTTTATGGTAAGCATTGCCGGCAGGCTTGCAGGTAACAAATCCGCCTTTCCGTTAGCAAAAGAAATATCATGTTCGGTTCTTACTTCATTGTTATCGATCCAATATTTCAGAGCGACGCTCTCCTTTTTAGGCTCATTGTACGCCACTATACTGGGTTCCTGTTGTGCCTGCACTGAATGGATCAATGAAACGCAAAGGATAAGGGTGGCGATCAGATATTTCATAGAATTATTGTTTGCAGTTGATGAAGATAGGCAGATCAAAGCCTCGCTACCAGGCTTTCGATCAATTGCGAAAGCTTCGGCGCCGCGCCAGCTGCTGCTTCCAGCACTTCTTCGTGGGTGATGGTATTCAGCTCTTCCCGGATACCGATATCGGTAACGATGCTGGCGCCAAACACCTTCATCCCGCCATGGATGGCAACGATCACCTCCGGCACCGTGCTCATGCCCACAAGGTCGGCGCCTATGCCATGTAGCCAGCTGTACTCGGCTCGCGTCTCAAAGGTGGGACCCTGCAGTCCGGCGTATACGCCTGTTTTTATATCCAGCGACTGCTCCCTGGCAATATCTACGGCCAAAGCAATCATCGACAAATTGTACGGCTCGCTCATGTCGGGGAAGCGCGGACCTAAACGTTCATCATTTTTTCCGCGCAAAGGATGCTCAGGGCAAAGGTTGATATGGTCCCTGATGATGACGATATCACCCACCGAAAAATCCCTGTTCATGCCACCGGCGGCATTGGATACGATCAGGGTCCGGGCGCCCAATGCCCGCATGACC
>Ga0193752_1002273_pt1 | contig 14616 bp, 13 predicted proteins | sample H1c1metaG_FD_144924 | JGI IMG/M metagenome (GOLD analysis project Ga0193752, IMG submission 144924) | Soil microbial communities from a riparian zone of the East river system, Colorado, United States - H1c1 | ecosystem: Environmental > Terrestrial > Soil > Riparian zone | place: USA: East River... | reverse complement strand
GCTTTGGCCGAGGTGCTGAATATCAAAGTGATCGAAGAGCTCCGTGAAAAACTGGGCGGTATATATACCGGCGGATTCCAGGCCGAAGTCGCCAAGGAGCCTTATGCACACTACCAACTATTCATGTACCTGCCCTGCGGCCCGGAGAACGTGGACAAGCTTCTGACGGCGGCAAACATCCAGATCAAACTGCTTCAGGAGAAAGGTATCGATGAGAAGGACCTGGATAAAGTAAAAAGCCAGTGGCGCGAGAAGTATCGTGTGAGCGTCAAGGAGAACAAATACTGGAGCGAAAAACTCGAAAGCGTACTCTTCTGGGGCCGTGATAAGGGCCATATACTCGAGTATGAAAAATGGATCGACAGCCTGACGCCTGCTGATATACAGCAGACCGCTAAGCTGCTGTTCGACGGCAAGAACGAGTTTATCTCGGTACTGAATCCGGAATCTTAGTTATCGCAACAATTGATGAAAGCCCGCCCCCCGTTAAGAGGGCGGGCTTTTTCGACTTGGCAAGTCCGGCATCTCGACTTGGCAAGTCGAGGAACCGAGGGCAGCCCCGTGCACCTTGAGCTGCTGGCATTTTGCAAAACCGACTTGGCAAGTCGCAACACTCGACTTGCCAAGTCGGTTTTGACGCTCTCCTATCATTTTACTTGCCAAGTCTTCCTTCGGGACCTGGCAAGTAAAAGCCCTGCACGAAACCGTGCAGGGCTTTGTATTTCCAAATACTGTTATCCACCGCGGCGGCGAAGGGGGATTACGCCTCGGCAGGTACCATCAGCTGCTCGCGGATGCGGGCTTCCACTTCTTCGGCGATTTCCGGATTGTCATTGAGAAAGGTCTTCACGGCGTCGCGGCCCTGGCCGATCTTATTGTCGCCGTAGCTGAACCAGGAACCGCTCTTATTGAGGATGCCCAGATCTACGCCCATATCGATGATCTCACCGATCTTGGAGATGCCTTCACCGAATACGATATCGAACTCAACCTGGCGGAATGGGGGTGCCACTTTGTTCTTCACCACCTTCACGCGGGTGCGGTTGCCGGTAGCCTGGTCGCCATCCTTGATCTGGCTGACGCGACGGATGTCGAGGCGCACAGAGGCATAGAACTTCAGCGCGTTACCGCCAGTCGTCGTTTCGGGATTACCGAACATCACGCCGATCTTTTCCCTGAGCTGGTTGATGAAGATGCAAACCGTATTGGTACGGGCAATGGTAGCCGTCAGTTTCCGGAGGGCCTGGCTCATCAGGCGGGCATGCAGGCCCATCTTGCTGTCCCCCATCTCGCCCTCAAGCTCGCTCTTGGGTACGAGGGCAGCCACGGAGTCGATCACCACTACATCCACAGCGCCTGAGGAAATAAGGCGGTCGGCTATCTCGAGCGCCTGCTCGCCATAATCGGGCTGAGAGATCAGGAGGTTATCCACATCCACGCCCAATTTGCGCGCATAGCTCGCGTCAAAAGCGTGCTCTGCATCGATGATGGCGCAAATGCCGCCCTTCTTCTGGGCTTCGGCAATGGTATGAATGGCAATGGTGGTCTTACCAGAGGATTCAGGACCGTAAATTTCAACCACGCGGCCGCGCGGGAGACCACCGATCCCCAGGGCAACATCGAGGCCAAGCGAGCCTGTAGAGATGGCTTCGATCGCATTCCCACCCTTATCGCCCAACATCATTACGGAACCTTTTCCGTAGTCTTTTTCAATCTTGTCTATTGCGAGTTTTAATACTTTAAGCTTGTCTTCTGCTGCTGCCATTGGATCTTGTTTATTAAAGTTGAATTGTTTACAAATTTAGTCCGAAAGCCGCGCCTGAACCGTTCCTGATACTCTGAATTATCCACACTACTACAGGGTTTATGCGCTGCTTAGCCGCACAAATGTAAGATATTAATCGTAACAAAAAACTGACACTAATAATATCCGAAGAAAATTTTTGTGGGATGATCAGAGACCCTTTTCAAGACAGGATAGCCATCCTAACGCATCATAAAACAAGGTATCCAATAATTTCACAGCCCATTTGTCAAGTAATACCAAGCAAGGTTTTGCAGGGAGGAATGCCTGATCAGAGAGGGACAAGTTGGATCAATTTCTAAAACCGGAGCAAGGCAGTCGTATCAGAAAGCTCGCTTCCATCGTTGAGGCTGAAAACGATCCGGAATTGATGTTCATTGCCGATGATAGGTTTCGTGACGAGGAACACAAAGTAGTTGAGAGATGCGTTGTTGATCTCCGCCGTCGTGCCGGGTGGGTTAAGCTGGCCCATAACATAACCCGTATCCGGGATATATACGGGCTCTTTAAAATAGCCGGTCACATCGCTCATCTCCGGGTGACCGGTATCGTAGTCATAAAGAGTGAAAATCTTCATGTTGGTGACGCGGCGCTCGGGAATAAATAGCTGTTCGATATCGCATTTACAGGCATATGCACAGCCAATTATCCCGGGGAATGAGCGATGGTTAGCTGCGATCAGCTCATAAGTCATGCGGACCTCGATCGCTGCATTCTGGCTGACAAAATCACTTGACGTATCCTGGATGCGAACCGATGCGGAATCAATGGAGTACCGGTATGGTCTCAGGTCCATAGACGTCCACCGAAACTTCCGCGCCGGATTAGGCGAACAATTGCAGCAGCCGGACACTATCAGGGCTAATGAATACCAGGCGGCGATGAGGAACGTAGCTTTGCGAAACATAAACAAGATGGCGATAGGTATCTTACCCCGGATAATTCATTCGTTTTAAGAAGGGCTGAAAACGGACATCTGTTCTTATGAATGAAAGAAAGGGATAGCCGCTTATCGTAGCCAGCAGGCTGGCTCGCTCTTCAAACGCCTTTTCCATGAATACGAGTGCCTGGGGATGATTATTGGAATAGTATGCTGCCACGGACAATGACAGGTTGGAAATATATTCTGTCCCGGACCTGGTCAATAATTCATCGAGGATACTCTTTGCGCCGGGAATGTCATCATTGATTGCAAGGAGCCAGCTAAACATAAGCAAGGCATATTGATGGCGACCGGAGATTTTTACAGCAAATCTGATCGCATCAAGTGCTTCGGTGGATTTACCCTGGCCATTCAGGGCCATACTAAGCGCACAGTGGGACAGAAAGGAGTTTGCATCGAGCTCGATTGCTGTCAGGCTGGCATTGTAAGCTTCCTCGTATGCTCTGGCACATACGTAAACAGAAGCCAGGATATTAAAAACATGTGAATTCAAAGGCTCCAGCTCAATGGCTTTCTTTGCTTCCTCCGCAGCCCGCATATAATCCCGCTCGACCCAGCACCAATAATTACAATACCAGTAGTGCGTAGCAGGATAATCGGGATTGATCTCCAGGGCTTTCTCAAATTGCAGCTTTGCTTCACTCCAATCCCAATAATAGAACGTGGCCATATAAGCAAGAACGGCGTAAGGCTCTACCTTGGCGGCGTTAACGGAAATAGCGTTTTCCGCAGCCTGTCTCGCCTTTGGAATAACCTCGTGGGAAGGCAGAATCGAATAAAAGGCGAACAGCGCGTAAGTATCTGCAATAGCAGCCTGCGCAAGAGAAAATTCAGGATCCAGCGCCACGGCCTGTAAAAAATAGCCAAGGCCTTGTTTGAGACTGGTACCACGACGATTCCAGTAGAATCGTCCTTTTAAATAGAGGTCATAAGCCTGCTTGTTGACCGTCGGTGTCCTGGTAATACTTTCCTTTTCGCCGTCCAGCAACCTGATCTTCAGGTTTTCCGTAACCGATAGGGCCACTTCATCCTGTATCTCGAAAATATCATCCAACTCGCGGTCATACCTTTCGCTCCAAAGGTGAAATCCATCCTCCACATTGATCAGTTGCACCGTGACACGAAGGTGATTTCGCTGCTTACGTACGCTTCCCTCCAGCACGGTATTGACGCCCAATATATGTCCCATTTCCCGCAGGTCTACATTCTTACCCTTGAACTGAAAGGAGGAAGTGCGTCCGGCAACTTTCAATTCGTTTAAATGGGACAGGGAATTGAGTATTTCTTCCGCAATTCCATCCCCGAAATACTCCTGTTCCGGATCATTGCTCATATTCACGAAAGGCAATACGGCAATGCTCTTTTTAAGTATCGGGGAGATGATCGGAGGCGCTTTTTTCTGTTCCGTTTTCCCAGTCAGGGAATTGGGTTCCGGCCGGACCAACCCGGGATGGTCCAGGGCAAAAACTTCGACCTCCCGGTCTATATTCTTGAATTGGTAAGAACCCATAGACCGGGTCTTAAACGATCGATGACTATGCAGTTCATCGTTTACTTTATCCGAGATCAGTACGCAGCCGGCGACGCCCAGGGATTCAATTCGGGATGCCAGGTTTACCCCATCCCCATAAACGCTTCCATCCTTGACCATGATGTCCCCGATATGCATCCCCATTCTTACAGGAACGGCCGGCATTTGATTAAAAAACTGCTGCATGTTTAGTGCGCATTCTACGGCCTGCACTGCACTGGGAAAGATGCTCAGCGTGCCATCCCCATAATACTGGATAACGGTCCCGTTGAATTTCCCATGCGCATCTTCAAGAATGGACCGGTGCCGGTCTCGGAGGAGAACGGCATGTTCTTCATTGCGCTGCATCATTGAAGTATAACCTTCAATGTCTGTGAACAGGATCGCCGCTAATTGTCTGGAGGCAGGCATGTGGCCAGGCGTTTTAGAATAGAAATCTACTCATATTTCTATACAAACTCTCCCGGCTAATGCAATTTCCCGAAGCCTGATTAAAAGTGCACTACTGAAGTCGTAGCTGCAATTGTGCTGCTGTCGTTCAGGGTAAAAACAACATAGACTGGTGGTCGGTACCGATAGCAGGCCTTTTATACAAATAAAAATCATAGTCTTTTACCGGCATTTTACCTTTATAGCCCTGGCCCAGCGGCAGATCCAGATTCCTCAGCCCATCAGGCTGTCCTTTGTCATTATAATTCTTTGATTTGAAATATTCGGTCACCTCACTCATTGCAGGGTGCGTGATATCGAAAGGATGCACAGATATCACTTTAAGCGATGATAGCGTACGGTCCGGATTGTAGAGGGGGTCAGCACAGGAACAGGCATAGGCTTGATTGATCATTGATGGCCCGGGGCACTGAGTCGCTGTGATCAGCTCATAATCCAGACGCGCCTTGATTAAGAGGCTCTTCGCGGTGAAATCAAGACTTGTGTCCGGGCTTTCGGAAACAATCCAATCCGTTATCGAATAGGCATGAGTCGTAACAGCCATATTCGTCCACCTGAAGTTGTAGGTTGGTTGCGGCGGGCAATTGCAGTTGTTGCGACAGCCGGACAGGATGATTGCAATGACGTACCAGGCAATGGACAAGGCGGCGGCTTTTCTGAGCATAGGTGGTGATGGTGTGGGAAATCCATTAACAGAAGCAAACCTACTTCATTCAGGTTACTGTGTCATTGGCACCCATAGGTGTCACCGTGGGACTAAGCTGAGGTGTCACCTCGAGGTGTCACGTCGAGGTGACACCTTGGAATTAAACTGTAGGTATCTCATTGAGGTGTAGGTGTCACCTTGAGATTAGGCTGAGGTGTCACCTTGAAACTGAACTATAGGTGTCACCTTGAGGTGTCACCTCGATCGTAGACCTGGAGTGTCCCATGGTGTCTAGCCATCAGGTATGACTTTGAGTCTACCTCGAGGTGTCACCTCGAGGTGTCACCTAAAGGTGTCACCTTGAGATCAGCTGGACGTTTCACCCAAGCCGATTAGATATCCGGAAGTACAAGTGTGCGACGCAACAGACGATGAAGAAAGCTGCAAAAGCTGACCAACAAAAGTCTCAAAACGAAAACAGGCTGCCTCTTGCGAGACAGCCTGCCATTCAAAAATATAGTTATTACTAAACCCGGAAGTGGGAGAAAGCCTTATTGGCTTCAGCCATACGGTGCGTATCTTCTTTCTTCTTAACTGCAGCGCCTTCACCCTTGGAAGCGGCAATGATCTCATTGGCCAGCTTGTCGGCGATGGTCTTACCATTGCGCTCGCGGCTGTAACGGATGAGCCACTTCATGGAGAGGCTGATCTTACGGTCAGGACGTACTTCCGTCGGGATCTGGAAGGTAGCGCCACCGATACGGCGGCTACGTACTTCTACACCCGGAGTAACGTTGGCGAGGGCGCGCTTCCATACTTCGTAACCATCTTCGGAAGTCATGGTGCTCACCTTGTCGACGGCATTGTAAAAGGCAGTCAGTACAACGCTCTTGTTACCACCGATCATCAGGCAGTTTACAAAGCGGGTAACCTGCTTATCGTTAAAGCGCGGATCTGGCGCGAGGGGCAGCTTTTTGGCTTGTGCTTTTCTCATCTTTAATAGTGAAAACCGGGCGAACCGGAATTTTTTAATTCTTGATTATTAAAAGATTGTGGACACGCAGAACGTATCCTTATCATTTATTTGTTAATCGGGGGACACGTATGCGTGTCCCTACACCAATTATTTCTTGGCCTTTTCGCGCTTGGTACCGTACTTGGAACGGCTCTGCTTGCGATCTTTTACGCCGGCAGTATCCAGTGCGCCACGTACGATGTGGTAACGTACACCAGGGAGATCCTTCACACGACCGCCGCGGATCAACACGATGGAGTGCTCCTGCAGATTGTGGCCTTCACCCGGGATGTAGGCGATAACCTCAATCTTATTGGTGAGGCGCACTTTCGCTACCTTACGCAGGGCGGAGTTAGGCTTTTTTGGCGTAGTAGTGTATACGCGGGTGCACACACCACGGCGTTGAGGACATGCATCAAGGGCGCGTGATTTGCTCTTGACATCAAGTGCTGTACGACCTTTACGAACAAGTTGCTGTATAGTAGGCATTAGGGGACCTTTTCTGAAAATTTTTATCGGGAGCGCAAAAGTAAGGGAGAATTCTCAAAGAACCACAAAAGAACCCGGATTTTTTTGATTTATGGATTAGCCCCGTTAAGTAGAATTGGGTTTCCTAGCGTGGTAAATCCAATGAATCCTGTTTCTATGATCCCGGTTCTAATGAAACCGATATGCAAAGCCAAAAGCCAGGACTTCCTTGATCTGCCACCAGCCTAGTCCATTTCCCGGCTCGTCCTTATCCCGCCGGATGCCGGTACCCGCTTCCGTATACTCCGCCTGGTAAGGAAGGTCATTGTCGTAGATAGCCGTCAGGGCGAGATTCAGGTTGAAATATTTGCCCAGCTTGATGGTGATTAGGTTATCCCAGAATACATCCACATTGCCGGGATGATCGCTTTTCACCACCGACCCAAGGCTATCTTTACTGTCCTTAGCCAGGTAGTTCGCGTACAAATCAAGCCGGGTCTTGTACCGGACGGTCGGTGACAGATCATGCTGGTAGCGGCCTGAAAAATAGGCGCCCAGTTCCAGCCTTGACTGTTCTCCATACGGAATGCCAAAGGCGCCTTCCGGCATTCGCAGCGTGTACTTCCGGTCCGCCAGCGTCAGTCGCAATGCAGCCGGTGAGAAGAACAGGGATATATCAGCGCCGCGCCGGTATTCCAGGCCCGCCGCCAGCGTAAAATAGGCCGGAGACATGAAATTAGACGTAGAGACGCTTTGCCAGTCGGGCACGCTGTAGTCATAGCCGCTGGTGAATTGCGATTTGAAATTAAAGAGGCCCGTAAGGTAAAAATTCTTCGCTGTATCCAACCGCGTGCCGTATTTGGAAGTAAAGTCCAGCCGGTCGTCCACCTTGCGGGGCACAAAATGATTGGAAAATGCGTAGAAAAGGCTGTAGGAGGCATCGAGCGTGTTGCTCCAAACCTGCTTACGGTAAAGCCGGGTGATGTTGGCGCTCAGCAGACCATCCATCGCCAGGGACACCACTTCGCCGCCAGCCGCCCAGTTGTGGAGAAAACCCTGATTCAGCCCGAGTTGCACCACCCCACTGCGGATCCAGGCTACCGTATCCTTATTCTCCAGGCTGAGTGCAGATTTGACCTTCTCCGCTTCCGTAAGCTGCGCAAAAGCGGTATGAGCCGCACACACAGATATGAGTAGGGCGATAAAGAGCTGTTTCATATGTGGTTATTTAATTAGCCAATTTCCTAATTCGCCAATTCGCCAATGCTCTTAGCATACAGGTTTATCTCAACCTCCAACTTTCAACCTCCAACCTCCTACCTCCTACCATTATAAAATTAACCAATATACTACGTGCAGTGGCCTAATTGCCTAATTGGCTAATTGGCTAATTGGCTAATTGGCTAATTATCTAGGCTTATACTGCCCACCCTGGAGGATGGCCGGGGCGTCGGCTTGGGCAAACAGCGCTTCCATCTTCATATCCGGATGCTTCGCTACATATGATCTCACGATCTGCAGTCCCAGCCAGGTACCCACATTACCGGGACTCTCCTTCGGCATGCCGGTGGCTTCAGGGGCATCTTTGACATAGCGGAGGATCTTTGCCCAGTTCTTTTCATACAGAAAGCCGCCTTTCACGAAAAAGTTATAGATGAGCGCTTCATTTCCTTTACACCAGTCGAGCTGCGCTTCGGTGAATCCGAGCCGGGTGGCCTCGGGGATGAAGGGAATGATCTTCGATAAGTAGTATTGCTCCTTGCCGCGCTGCACCATCATATCAAGCAGGTCACGGTTTTCGGCCACGAACGGGTGACCGTCTTCGTACAGAGCCTTAAACACATTCACGGGGACCGCTTCCGGACGAAACTGCCGCGTCATATAATCGGCAATGCCAACAGACTTATAGAATGGATAGCCTTCCCCGAGGTACATGTCGAGACCGATGCCGACAATCGCCGTATCTACCGTTACAACACTCCAGTTGTTGAGGCCGGACACGAAGTAGACGATCTTAGGGATGCCGAAAATCCTTGTAAGTGAGGAATTGGCGCAGATGCTCCCGCACACCTTTGGTCGTATCTGAATAATTACCATTCACGCCAAACTGCATCAGCTCGTCGAGCCAGAAGTCCAGGAAATCCGGGTACTTCTGCTGCAGCGCCTGCAGGCCGGCAGTCAGGTTGGTGGTATCCATTTTAGCCAGGTCCAGATCGAGCCTACGGGTATCCAGCGCCACTTTGAGATCGGATACGTCTGGCGCGTCCTGATCATCATGGCATGCGGAAAGAGGTAAAATGGCAGCAAGCAGCACGAGCCCGAGAAAAGCTGCTTTGCGGCAAGCGGCATTAGCGGCGGTCAATACTAAACGGATGGACATGGCGCGAAAATAAGTGCAGTGCCGCAATGGCGTGAAGTTTGTTGCCAGTACTTTTGATCAAACACACTATTATGAAGAAGGCATTTATTCTTGGATTTCTTATTGCAATAAGTTCTACAGCATCGGTTCACGCCCAGGGCAACAATACCAGTAAAGAATGTTCTATTGACCTTTTTAATGCAGATCCTATGCAGGTTTCCCCAGGGGGGTCGGCCGTGCTTAACTGGACTACCTCGAATTGCAGCAATGTTACAATCATAGGAGGCAGCCTTACAGGCTATCGGCCTACTTCCGGCAATCTCAATACCGATCCATTATCAGCGACGACGACATTCACGCTTACGGCTGCAAGCGCAACAAGCACGGCCACCCGCGACCTAACGGTCACAGTACAGCAGCCTGCTGCACCGCCATCGTCTTCCATCCCCCCGGTCACGACTCCTGTTACAACAACAACGATCGAAACTCCTATACCACCGCCACCGCCGGCTGCCGAAACAACAACCACAACCACAACCACGAGTACTACTCCTCCTGCAGCGCCAGTACCGCCTCCGGCAGCACCCGTTACGACGACAACCGTTGTTACAACCAATCCGGCCGCGGCCACGCCGACCTATGACGTCAGTCCCCGAAGTTCCATCAACGTTAACAAGCTCCGGTTTGGAGCATTTGTCGCGCCTTCGATCACCTGGATGAAGCCTACTGCTTCAACGGATGATGAGAACAAGTTTAACGTGGTCAGCGACGGCACCAAGATCGGCTTTACCTATGGCTTAATGGCGGATTACAATTTCGCCCCCAACTATGGCATAATCACCGGGATTCAGATCACCCAGACCGGCGGTAAGATCATTACTACCAATAAAGACCAGGCGATCCAATCCGATAAGGTCCTGAAAGCGGATTTCAATTACCGGCTGCAATATGTTGAAATACCTTTGGCTTTGAAGCTTAGGACGGACGACATCAACGGTTTTCGCTTTTTCGGGCAACTAGGCGCCTCTATCGGATTCAATATCGGTAAGAAGGCGGACTATACCGTAAGCTCTGTTCGATCAAACGCGACTGCTGCTTATGATACTTCCGGCACTAAGATCAAGCTTACGGGCTCATTAGGCCATATCGCACCGATCATGTTCCAGATGAATATTGGCGCAGGTGCGGAATATCCGTTCAACAACAGGCTTACCGCTTATTTCGGCCTGTTTTTCAATAACGGCTTTGCGCCCGACGCTACCAAGCCTGACCTGTTTGACGAAGGAAAACTCGGTTATTCAGGCAGCTTCCGCGATGCCAATACCCGTCTCAACAACTTCGCGTTGCGGGTCGGTCTCTTCTTCTGATCATAAATCGCTGAATGCGCATGGGTTCGTTCTTCCCATTGTATAATGCCTGTGACCTCCGTCACGGGCATTACTTTTGAAAAGCCAAATCATTATGAGCGATTCATCAATTTCCCAAACCAGTCAGAACCCTCATGGGGCTAAGGGATTAAAAATCTACCTCGCCCAGCAGAATTACCATATCGGGAATTTTGACGCCAATACGAATAAGATCATCTCCGCTATCCGGGAAGCCAAAGCAGGCGGCGGCGACCTGATCGTGTTTTCAGAACTCAGTGTCTGCGGCTATCCGCCAAGGGATTTTCTGGAGTTTGATGATTTCATCAACCAATGCCAGGATGCCATCGGACGAATCCGCGAAGAGGCCGACACGATCGCAGTACTGGTCGGCGCGCCTGCCCGTAATGCTAAGCTGGAAGGCAAAAACCTATTCAATGCCGCCTACTTCCTGTACAATGAAAACATACAGGCGGTCGTTCATAAAACGCTGCTGCCCAACTACGACATCTTCGATGAGTACCGCTACTTTGAGCCTGCATTCGACTGGAATGTAATCCCCTTCAAAGGTCATCGCCTTGCCGTTACGGTTTGCGAAGACATCTGGAACCTGGCGGATGATCCGCTTTACCGCATCAATCCCATGGATATGCTGATCCAGCAGCAGCCCGACCTGATGATCAATCTAAGCGCCTCGCCTTTTGATTATGTTCATGGCGAGGGCCGCCGCCATACTGTGCGCGAGAACGTGGAGAAATATCACCTGCCGATGATCTACTGCAACGCAGTGGGCGCGCAAACAGAAATAGTATTCGACGGCGGATCGATGGTAATGGCCGGCAATGGCGACATCATCCTGGAGATGGCTTATTTCAAAGAAGAGATCGGCTGTGTGGAACTGCAGAGCGACGGACACTTTTTACAGCCTGTGATTCGGCGCGGGGAAGAGATCCGGGAAATGGAGAATATTCCGGAAGCGCTTGATGAGCATCACAATATCGGGCTGATCCATCGCGCACTGATCATGGGCATCCGCGACTATTTCAACAAGATGGGATTCCGGCAGGCGATCGTGGCGTCCAGCGGCGGAATCGACAGTGCCGTGGTCCTGGCCCTGGCTTCCGAGGCATTGGGCGCCGGCAATGTCCGGGCGCTGCTGATGCCGTCCCAATTTTCTACGGAACATTCCGTCGCTGATGCAGAGCAGCTTTCCAAAAATTTGGGCAACCAGTACGATACGATTGCCATCAGGGAGGTTTTCGATGCAATTATGGTCGCGCTCAATCCCCAGTTCGGCGACCTGCCCTTCTCCCTTGCCGAAGAAAACCTGCAAAGCCGTATCCGCGGAAACCTGGTGATGGCCATGGCCAATAAGTTTGGCTATATCCTGCTTAATACCTCCAATAAAAGCGAGCTCGCTACCGGTTACGGCACCCTTTACGGTGATATGGCCGGGGGGCTGGGTGTGCTGGGCGATCTGTACAAGTTGCAGATCTACGAGCTTGCCCGCTTTATCAACCGCAATGGCGAAATAATCCCGGCCAATATCATTACAAAACCACCCAGCGCCGAGCTGCGCCCCGGGCAGAAAGACAGCGACAGTCTGCCGGACTATTCGGTTATGGACCCGATACTCTACCAGTACATCGAGCGCCGGCAAGGGCCAAAAGAGATTTCGGCTATGGGCTTTGACGAGGCTTTAGTAGCCCGCATCCTGAGGATGGTGAATATGAACGAATACAAGCGGGCTCAGTTCTGTCCCATCATCCGGGTGTCACCCAAGGCTTTTGGCACCGGCAGGCGGGTCCCCATAGTCGGGAAATACTTGTCGTAGCATTCAGGAGCTCATATCCGTATTCCGTTCTGTAAGATCTTCCGGTGTAATCTGCTTATGCCCGTTACTATCGGAGTCGGCGTGGCTATGGTGTTTCGGACGCAGTTTGGAAGAGTGATTTTGCTTCGCTTCATCGATGGAATGCGTGCTGAAAAGCTCCGCGTCTTGTTCCGCCATTTCTGATAGCTGTATGTAAAATGTCTTCAGCGCAATCAGTTCATCCTCCGTCAGATCCTCTATGTCGATCAGGCGATTACTGGCATTCTTATTGGCCGCAATCAACTCATTCAGCTTCAGATGCAACGCGACAGTGTCTTTATTCTGCGACTGCTGAATGACAAATACCATGAGGAAGGTTATAATGGTTGTGCCCGTATTGATAACAAGCTGCCAGGTTTCGCTGAAGTCAAACAGTGGACCCGACGCAGCCCATACCAAAACGACGAGTACAGCCAGTATGAAGGAAACCGGCCGGCCTGTAAGGCGGGTGATTGCTGTGGAAAACCGGTCAAACATGAGCTTGAGGCCACTTACTTCTCGTTTATTGTCTTCCATGGTATAGCGATTTAGGGTGGAGCTTTGAATCAGGCCGCCGATAAGGCTGTAAACAAAAAATGCGCCCCGGGGGGCGCATTTCGTATATGCCATCTTAGAAACGCAGGGCTTGGTACCCGATGCAGGTCTATTTTTTCTTCTTCGGCGTGAAGATGGCGATCATCCGTCGGCCTTCCATCTTCGGCATGCTCTCCAGTGAGCCCCACTCGGCCAGCCGCTCGGCAAATTTCAGCAGCATCAACTCACCCCGCTCCTGGAACATGATAGCACGTCCACGAAACTGAACATAGCACTTCACCTTGTCCCCATCCTGAAGGAATTTGGCTGCATGCTTGGATTTAAAGTCGAAATCGTGATCGTCCGTATTGGGCGTAAAACGAATTTCCTTTACCTCGCTCTGCTTGCTTTTCGCCTTCTGCTCCTTATCCTTTTTCTTCTTCTCGTAGAGAAATTTGTTGTAATCCACGATACGGCATACGGGCGGTACCGCCTCTCGGTCTTTTCTGCATTAATGGTTGTTGAGTAAAAAATTGGTTGGCGCAAAAATAGCGGATGTGGCCGGAGTTTGGTGTCTAAGCCCGGAGTTATCCAATCTTTATTATGTTATGAAATTCCGACGCCTTCATAGACTGTGGTTTCTTAAGAAAAATTATGCCGTCAAAAAAGCTCATAAGCAATAATTAATACTAAAAATCCTACTATGCAACACCTACGGGCTTAGCCCCTAGCATTTGCGTGTCAACAGCCAGCTTAAGCTCTGCCGCAAACAGGTCAATGGCCATTGCGCCCTTATCCCCTTCTCCGTGCCTGCGCACGGATACGGTCCCATCCGCGGTTTCCTTCTCTCCGACGATCAGCATGTAAGGGATCTTGGCAAGCTCCGTGTCCCGGATCTTGCGGCCTATCTTCTCACCTCGCTCATCGAGCTCTGCCCGGATGTCGAAACGCTTCAGCCGCTGAGCAACCTCGTGCGCCCATTCGCTGTACTTATCCGATATCGGCAACACCTTCACCTGAACAGGGGTCAGCCACAGGGGCAGGTTGCCTCCGCAATGCTCCAGCAGCACCGCGATGAAACGCTCCATCGACCCAAACGGGGCACGGTGGATCATAACAGGGCGCTTGCGCGTATTATCGGCATCCACATACTCCAGCTCGAAGCGCTCCGGAAGGTTGTAGTCTACCTGGATGGTACCCAGCTGCCAGGAACGGCCCAGGGCATCGCGCACCATAAAGTCGAGCTTGGGGCCGTAGAATGCCGCTTCGCCATATTCCGTAACAGTATTCAGGCCCTTTTCGGCTGCAGCTTCTATGATCGCCTGTTCGGCAATTTCCCAATTCTCATCGGAGCCAATATACTTGCTGCGGTCCACCTGGTCGCGCAGAGATATCTGGGCGGTAAATTCAGGGAAATCCAACGAGGTTAACACATACATCACCAGGTCGATCACTTTCTTGAACTCATCCTTTACCTGTTCCGGACGGCAGAAGAGGTGAGCATCGTCCTGGGTAAAGCCGCGGACGCGGGTCAGGCCGTGCAGCTCGCCGCTCTGCTCATACCGGTATACGGTGCCGAACTCTGCGAGGCGCAGGGGCAGGTCCTTGTATGAGCGCGGTGATGACTTGTATATCTCGCAGTGATGCGGG
>Ga0193752_1002272_pt1 | contig 14621 bp, 17 predicted proteins | sample H1c1metaG_FD_144924 | JGI IMG/M metagenome (GOLD analysis project Ga0193752, IMG submission 144924) | Soil microbial communities from a riparian zone of the East river system, Colorado, United States - H1c1 | ecosystem: Environmental > Terrestrial > Soil > Riparian zone | place: USA: East River... | reverse complement strand
CATCCGATCGGCGTCTCGTTCCCGGCGTACTCGGCCGCGAGCGAGAAACAGCTGCGCGACGGCCTGCTCTCGAGCAAGGCGCTGCCTTCGTTGCCGGTGCACGCGACGCAGCTGTACGAGGCCGCCGGTTGTTTAGCGCTGGCCGCGGTGCTCGCGCTGTACGTGCACCCGCGCAAGCGCTTCGACGGCCAGGTGATGCTGAGCTTCCTCGGCGGCTACGCGGTGCTGCGGTTCGCGGTCGAGTACCTGCGCGACGACGACCGTGGCGGCCTGCTCGGCTTGTCCACGTCGCAGCTGATCGGCGTCGCGATCCTCGCGATCGTCGTGGCGCTGTGGACGAAGCTCGCGCCGCGCGCGGCGCACGCCCACGCTTGATCAGCGACCCTTGAGGCGAGCTTCCGCGGCGTCGACGGTGTTGCTGAGCAGCATCGCGATCGTCATCACGCCGACCCCGCCGGGCACTGGCGTGATGAAGCCAGCGCGCGCTTGGGCGGCCGCGAAGTCGACGTCGCCGTACAGCTTGCCGTCCTCGCCGCGATTGATGCCGACGTCGAGCACGACCGCGCCGGGCTTGATCCACTCGCCCTTGATCAACGCTCGCACGCCGACCGCAGCGACCACGATGTCCGCTTCGCCGACCACGGCAGCGAGGTCCTTGGTGCGCGAGTGCGCGATCGTCACCGTCGCGTGGCGTGCCAAGAGCAGCTGCGCGATCGGCTTGCCGACGAGGTTGCTTCGCCCGACGACCACCGCGCGCTTGCCTGCAGGATCGCAGCCGATCTCCGCGAGCATGCGCATGCAGCCGAACGGCGTGCACGGCACGAGGCCGGGCTTACCGAGCGCTAGCTTGCCGGCATTGATCGCGGTCAAGCCGTCGACGTCCTTACCGGGATCGATCAGGCCGATCACGCGCTCGGCATCGATGTGCTTGGGCAGCGGCATCTGCACCAAGATGCCGTCGACCGTATCGTCGGCGTTCAAGCGCTGCACCAGCTCGGTGAGCGCCGCCTCCGAGGTGTCCGCGGGCAGGCGATGCACCGCGCCGCGCATGCCGATCTTGGTGCTCGCGCGCTCTTTGTTCCGCACGTAGACCTGCGACGCCGGATCCTCGCCGACCAGCACGACCTCGAGACCGGGCGGCCGGCCGTAGCGCGCCGTGAGCTCGCGGACGCGAGCCTCCACCTCGGCCTGAACCTTGGCAGCGATCGGTTTGCCTTCGATGAGCTGAGCCGGCGCGTTCATCGGCGGATCCTTACCTCATTTGCGGGTTTTTTCGGCAACAGGGTGTCGGCTGGCCACGGCGCTGGCTGGGTGACAAACGCCGGGTGGCACCAAAACGGGGCGGATTTAGGACCCCAAGCTCAGCTGGGTGTGTCGGAAGCTGCTGCGGCCGCGCGATCCGGTGCTCGATATCGGTGCCAACCTTGGCCTCGTCGGCTCGATGATGCGCGGGCTCGTCGGCGCGCAAGGCGTCGTGCACGCTTTCGAGCCGGAGCTTGATCTCGCCGATCTGCTCAAGCGCTCCTCGAGCGCCAACAGCTTCGAGGACATTCACGTGCACGGCGTCGACCCTCGGCATGAGCGATTCGACGCTCGAGCTGTTCGTGCCGGCCGAGAACCGCGGGGCTGCATCGCTGACGCGGCGTAGCGACGGACCGGGCAAGACCTTCCAAGTGCCGGTTCGCAACACGTCGCATTATTTGGACACGCTCGACCTCCGCATCCGCCGCTCGCTCGACTGCTGAGGCTGGTAGGCTGCGCTCGCATGCCCATGCGAGGAGTCCGCCCGTGACGATCGAAGACCTTCGAACGCTGCCCGATCGCACTACGATTCAGGCCGACCTCTGCATCGTAGGCTCGGGACCTGCGGGCCTCGGCATCGCGCTTCAGCTGATCGGCACGGGCCAGCGGGTCGTGGTGCTCGAGAGCGGTGATCTCGACTGCACGCCCGAAGCCGAAGCGCTAAACGAGATCGAGAGCATCGGGCTGCGCCGCGCGCCTCAAGAGCTCGTGCGCCGGCGAGGCCTCGGCGGCGCGTCGGCGCTGTGGAGCGGCCGCTGTGGCGTCTTCGACGCCATCGATCATCAAGAGCGGCCATGGGTCGCGAACAGCGGCTGGCCGTTCGACGAGACCGAGGTCGCTCGCTACACCGAGCGCGCCGGGCGGTTGCTCGGCCTCGGGCCGGCCGTGTACTCCGATCGCGCGCACGTCATGCTGCGCGACAGCAAGTCGGCGCCGCTCTGGAACGAAGAGCTGCTGCTCCCGGTTGTTTGGCAATACAGTAAGCACGTTCGAGAAGACGCCGTCGCCGTGCGTGACTTCGCGAGCGCCGGCGTCGATGGTGCCGAGCATATCGGAGCGCTGCAGCACGCCGCCGCGCCCGGTGCCCGTCGCTTCGGCGAGACCTATCGCAGCGTGCTGCGCGACGCGCAGAACATCCGAGTCTTTTTGAACGCGACGGCAACGTGCGTGGAGCTGGAGCCGCATGGCCAGCGCGTTCGCGGCGTGACCGTCGCGTCGCCGCCGTCGGCGGCACACCCGAGCCGCGCGGCCTTCGTGGCCTGCAAGCACCTGGTGCTCGCCGCCGGCGGGATCGAGAACGCGCGGCTGATGCTGGCGTCGCGCTCGGTCAATCCACGAGGCGTCGGCAACGACCGCGACGTCGTCGGTCGCTACTTGATGGATCATCCGTACGCCGTGATCGCGACGTACGACGGCCCAGGCAGCGAGGCCCTGCGCAGGCGCCTCGGGCCCCGCTGGTACGACCGCGGTGGGATCCGCCACGTGTATCAGTTGGGCATTCGGTTGAGCCCCGACGTGCAGCGCCGCGAGCGCCTGGTCAACAGCGTGGTGCAGCAGATCGAGCACGGCGACGGCGCCGCGCCGATCAGCCTCGTCGGCCGCGTAGCGCGGTCGCTCAAGAACGGCACGGTGACGCTCGACGTCGCGCGCGACGCGCTCGCGGCGGTGAAAGATCCCACAGGCTTGGCCATGGGCGCCTACGATCGCTACGTGCGGCACAGGCCGTCGATGAGCAGCCCGACGCACGTCGAGTTCGGCTGCGTGCCGGAGCAAGTGCCCGACTGGTCCAGCCGCCTGACGTTGAGCGACGCGACCGACGCGCTGGGCATGCCGCGCTCGGTGATCGATTGGCGCGCAAACGATCTCGAGTTCGAAACGATCAAGCGTACCGGCGAGATCTTCGTCTCAGAAGTCGCGCGACTCGGCTATGAGCCACCGACGCTCGCGCCGTGGATGCAAGGCGGACCGTCTGCGTATCGCGAGGTGGTCCACGATATGGCCCATCCCACGGGCACCACGCGCATGTCGAGCGATCCCGGCCGGGGCGTCGTAGACGAGCACTGCCAAGTCCACGGCATCGAGGGGCTGTACGTCGCGGGCAGCTCGGTCTTTCCGACGGCGGGGTACATGAACCCGACCTTGATGCTGCTCTCACTCAGCCTGCGCCTCGCCGACGACCTCAAGCGCAAGCTCGCGCGGACGAGCGTGGCTAGTAGCGATGCGACGGCGAGCGCGCGCGTCACGCGTGTCGGGATCATCGGCGCCGGCGCTCGCGTGCGAACCATGTACCTGCCGATCTTGCGCGCGCTCCGCGACGAGCTCGAGGTCGTGGGCGTGGTGGGCAGCAGCCCCGGGAAGCGCGAAGCGGCCGCGGCGGCCACATCTGTTGCGGCCTTCGACGACGCGGCCACGCTGGTACGTGAAACGAACCCCGACTTCTTGATCGTCGCGGTCTCGTCGGACGCGAACGACTCGGTCTTCCCTTCACTCGTGGAGCTGGGCGTGCCGCTGCTGCTAGAGACGCCGTTCTGCTGGAACGTGCGCAAGGGCCGCAAGCTCGCCAAGCGCATTCAGGAACTAGGCCTGATCGTAGGCGTGGCCGAGCAGTTTCCGTTTCTTCCCGCGGAGCAGCTCAAGCGTCACGTGATCGCGCGCGGTCTCATCGGTCGGGTCGTGGCCGCGCACAACGACTTCGCCGTCTACGACTACCACGGCATCGCCACCCTGCGGGCCGTGCTCAGCCAGAGCCTGCTGCCGACGCGCGTGAACGCGCAGTACATCAAGCTCGGCTCCGGCGAGCACGCCGCGATCGACCACGAGACCTGGATGCAGGGCACGGCCGTGTTTCCAGACGGCTCGATGCTGGCGCACTCGTACAGCCCGGGCTACGCCGACTCGCCGATCCGCATGCCGCGCAGCCTCCGCACGTATGGCACGCAGGGCAGCATCGTAGACGACACGCTGCGCGCTCAGGACCAGTCCGCAAGCGTGTTCGACGCCAAGCTCGAGCGCGACGAGCAGCAGGGGCGCTTACTCGGTATGTCGGTGCGCACGCCGCTCGGCACGGTGCGCTGGGCCAACCCGTTTGCAGCCCATGCTTTTAGCGACGAACAGATCGCGGTCGCCACCCTCGTTCGCGGCATGAAGTCCGCGGTCGACTTCGACTCGGTCCCGGCCTACGTGCCGGAAGAGGGGCTGGCCGACATGGAGATCCTCGCGGCCATGGGCCTGTCGGCGCAGCGCGATGGCAGTCCGATCGGTATGCCGCTACAGCCCGAGATCGAGAAGGCTCGCAACCTCGGGGTACGGATGGCGCGCGAAGGCGCGCGCAAGCTCGTCAGCAAAGCTCGCCTTTGATCGCAGCTAGGGAAGGGTCCGGGCCATGTTGAGGTCGTACTTTCTCGTCTTGGGGCTGTGCCTCGCCGCCAGCACCGCCGTCGCTTCGCCCAGTTATCCAATGGCTATCGCGAGCGAGCTCGATCTGCCGTGCACACCGGAGTGCACGCTCTGCCACACCCGATCGACCGGCGGCTTCGCGACCGTCAACACGCCGTTCGGTCTGACCGTACGGATGCAACACGGGCTCACGTGCTGCGATCCGCAGCTGCTCGCCAACGTGCTGGACGAAATCCACGAGGCAGAGACGGACAGCGATGACGACGGCGCAAGCGACGTCGCCGAGCTGCAGGCGCTCACCAGCCCGAACACCTCGGAAGATGTCGATCTCGCATGTGCAGCCGCCGACGACACCTCGGGTTGCGCCGTGACCAAGCCGGGCACCCGTCAAGCGCCGCCGTTCAGCGGCGCGCTACTCCTGGCCGCCGTCTTCGTCGTGGTGGCCGCCCGCCGCCTCGCATAGCTCGATGCAGTGCTCGCTCTCGGCCATGCACTCGGTGTCGTCGTCGTCGTGCGCGACCTCGTGGCACGCGGAGATCTCGCCTTCGCCGACATCGACGTCGTGGCAAGCGTCCATGATCGCCTGACAAGCCTCCGACTCGAGGTGCTCGTGATGGCTGCCGCCCTCATCGACTGCACCGTCCGCGTCCACCGGTTCGTCATCGCCGCAGCCCGAGACCGCGGCCAAGCCAAGCATTGCTGCAACTACGAACGACTGAGCAATTTGCATCGGCGTTTCGTATGCGGGGCTAGCCGGCCGAGCAATGCGACAGATTGTCGCTGCGACAACGAGTCCGTGCTTCTAACTAGCGCTCGAAGACTTCGATCAGCCGATCGAGCTCGTCGTAGCTCGTGAAGGCGATGCTCAGGTGGCCCTTGCCCTTGCGGTCGGCGACCACCACCCGGGCGCCGAGCTTGCGGGTCAGCCGCTCCTCGAGGTCGCGCGTGTTCGCCGACTTGGCCGGCGGCGGCTTGCGGGCGTGCGACTCCGCGCGAGCGCGGCGCTCGGTCTCGCGAACGCTCCAGTCCTTTTCGACCGCCTCCACCGCGAGCATGGTCATCGCCCGCTCGTCGCCGGCCGAGAGCAGCGCGCGGCCGTGGCCTTCGCTGAGCTCACCGGCTTCGATCTTGTCCACGACCGACGCGGGCAGCTTGAGCAGCCGCATCGCGTTGGCGATCGTCGAGCGGTCCTTGCCGATCAGCTTGCCGATCGTATCGACCGAGTGCTCGTGCTCATCGATCAAGCGCTGGTACGCGCGCGCGGTCTCGAGTGGGTTCAGGTCCTCGCGGACCAGGTTCTCGACCAGCGCCGCTTCGAAGGCTTTGACCTCCGACAGCTCGCGCACGAAGACGGGGACCTCGTGCAGGCCCGCGCGCTGCGCCGCGCGCCAGCGCCGCTCGCCCGCGACGATCTCGAAGCCTTGCGCGCCGCTGCCTGCGGCCGCTGACCCAGCAGGCCGCTTGCGCACCAAGATCGGCTCGAGCATGCCGAGCTCGCGCAGCGACGCGGCCAGCTCATCGAGACCCTTCTCATCGAAGCGCGTGCGCGGCTGTGAGCGGCTCGGGTGCACGTCCTCGATTGGCGCGAGGAAAGCGATCGGGGTGGCGCCGCCGGGGCTCGTTGCCGGCCGACTCGGCGGCTGAATGGGCGCTTGCGGCAGAAGCGCATCCAGCCCGCGTCCCAAACCCCTCTTCTTCGTCGGATCCATGCGTGGTCTTAACCAGCGATTACGCAGCGCCTTCGAGGATTTCTTTGGCGAGGCTCAGGTAGCCGTGGGAGCCGCGCGAAGCCGCGTCATACAGGATCACGGGCCGGCCGTACGAGGGCGCTTCGGCCAAGCGCACGTTGCGCGGGATGATCGTTTCGAACACGCGGAAGTGCTTGCGCACCTCGTCCGCGACTTGGGTCGAGAGGTTGTTGCGGGCGTCGTACATCGTGAGCAGCACGCCCTCGATCGACAGCGTGGGATTGAGCGTGCCGCGCACCCGCTCGATCGTGCCGGCGAGGTCGCTGAGCCCTTCGAGCGCGTAGTACTCGGCCTGCATCGGCACCAGCACGACGTCGGCTGCGGTGAGCGCGTTGAGCGTCAGGATGCCGAGCGAAGGCGGGCAGTCGAGCACGACGTAGTCGTATTGGTGGCGCACCGAAACCAGCGCATCGCGCAAGCGCGTCGAGCGCTCTTCGGCGGTGGCCAGCTCGATCTCGACACCGGCGAGGTCGCGCGACGCGGGCACCACGTCGAGGTACGGCAGCTCGGTGCCGCGCTTGACCTCGTCGATCGTCGCCTCGCCGAATAGCACCGGGTAGAGCGAGCGCTCTGCGGTGCGCTCCATGATGCCGACGCCGCTCGAGGCGTTGCCCTGCGGGTCGAGATCGACGAGCAGCACCCGCTTCTCAGCCACCGCCAGGCTGGCCGCGAGGTTCACCGCGGTGGTGGTTTTACCCACGCCACCCTTTTGGTTCGAGATCGCGACGACCTGGCCCATGCGCGGACCCATGTACCCCGCGCGGCATCACAGACACAACGGCGAGGGCGTTCTGCAGATTTTTAGCGTCTGTGATCTTTTGTGGCACTGTGTCGCCAGATGTAGGTGCTTGTGATCCTGGAGGATTGAAAAGACCATGCTGCCCAGCGCTGCGAAGAACTACGACTCGTTTGCCGCCTTCGAACGCGAAGAGCTCCGCCCCATGAACCGGATTGGATTCTCGCTCGACGATCTCGAGGCCGAGGCCAGCTCCAAGTTCGGCGATGAGCAGGTCGAAAAGAGCTCTGACGAGCTCGATTTCGGCTGAGCCCACTCAGGTTGCAGCGCGCTGATTTCGCCTGATCAGCGCGCTCAAAAGGCCAGCGGAGCGCCCTCCGCTGGCCTTTTTCTTTAACAGCCGCGCGATCGCGTTGACCGCGGAGCGGGCCACAGCTACATCCCGCGGCGTTCACGCCCAGGAGAGCAAGCCCGTGCCCGTCAGCGATCAGGACAAGCAGCGCATCGCCAAGGAAGAAGAAACGTGGAACGCGCCGAAGCTTTTCGTGCTCGGCTTCTTGTTCCTGGGTGCCTGCATCACCGTGATCATGGTGATTTCGCACCTCTGAGCTCGTCTGGCCAACTCGGTCACAGCGCCCTAGGCTCTGCCAAAGCATGAGTAACATCGAGATCATGCCGCCTGCGCAGGTGGAGCGGATGCGCACCGCGTGCTCTCTAGCCGCCGAAACTCTCGTCGCGGTCGGCGAGCAGCTGGCCGTCGGCATGACCACGGACGACATCAACACGATCGTCCACGAGCTGACCGTGAAGCAGGGCGCTTGGCCGTCGCCGCTGAACTACCGCGGCTTCCCGAAGAGCGTGTGCACCAGCGTCAACGAGGTCGTGTGCCACGGCATCCCTGGTAAGCGCGTGCTGAAAGATGGCGACATCGTGAATGTCGACGTCACCACGTACTACCCGCGCGAGAATGGCTTCCACGGCGATACGAGCGCCACGTTCTACGTCGGCACGCCGAGCGACCCCGCCAAGCGCGTCACCGAGACCGCGCGCAAGTGCCTGGAGCTGGGCATCGCCGAGGTCCGCGACGGCGCGCGCATCGGCGACATCGGCGCGGCGATCCAAGAGCACGCTCACGCGCAAGGCTGCTCGGTCGTGCGCGACTACGTCGGCCACGGCATCGGCCGCGAGTTCCACATGGCGCCGCAGGTGCCGCACTACGGCACGCGCGGCAGCGGCAAGCGCATCAAGGCCGGCATGATTTTCACGATCGAGCCGATGATCAACATCGGCCACTACGAGTGCCGCGTGCTCGACGATGACTGGACCGTCGTCACCACCGACGGCTCGCTCTCGGCGCAGTTCGAGCACACCGTGCTGGTCACCCAGAACGGCTGCGAGGTGCTAACCGCGCGCAAGAACGTGCTCAGGCAGAGCGAGGACGTCGCCTGGGCCGCGCTCGGTCCCAAGTCGGCGCCGGCCGCGTTCGGCACCGCGGCTCACACCGCCGCGATGAGATAGAGCGCGTCGTCCTCGACGACCAGCTCGAGCGCCATCAGCGCGCGGCCCGTGCACGGGCCCTCGAAGCACATGCCGTCGTCCAAGCGATAGCGCGCGCCGTGCGTCTTGCACTCGAGCGCTTGGTTATCGCGGGTCAGAAACTCGTGCGAGGCGACGTACAGCGCCTGCCCGTGGCCCGTCGGCCGCGTGAACGACAGCGGGATCGGCAGATGACGGCAGCGGTTCAGGTATGCGCGGGCGACGCCGGCGAGGTCGCGCACGACCAACCCTTCCACGGGCACGACCGGCGGCGAGCCGAACGAGCCGCGCGGCAGCGGTACGACGCGTACCGTACCGGGCTCGAGCGAGCTCAACGTTCCTGCCGCGATGCGCTCGGTCATCGTGCGCTCAAGTCGCCGACTCGCGCGTGATCGGCGAGTACTGCCGCTTGGCCGGCACCGACACCAGCTTGCGCTCCGGCAAAATGCACGCGCTCAGCTTGCCGCCGTAGACGCAGCCGGTGTCGAGCCCGATGGCATGCGGATGCACCTGCAAGCCGGCTGAAGCGTGGTGCCCGAACAGCACCAGCTCCGGGCCGAGCCACAAGCTTGCCCACAGCACGCCGTCGTTCGGCTTCTTCGAGCCGGTCCCGTCGGGGCGAATGCTGCGCAGGTTCAGCAGCAACGCGGGCTCCTGCTGCTCGAGCGGAACCGCGGGTACGCGGCCGCGTGCACCACGATCACCTCGTGGTCGGGCAAACGCAGGTACGTCGGCAGCGCCTTGAGCACCGCCCAGTCCTCGTCCGTGAAGCTCTCCGCGAGCTCGGCGTGGGTCGGCGACAGCCGTAGCGGCTCGACGCCGGCGTCTTTCGCGTCCTTCCAGCGCAGCACATGGGCGTCGTGGTTACCGCGCACCGAGCGAAAGCCTTCGTCGCGCACGCGCGCCAGCACGTCTCGCGACGCCGGGCCCTTGGCGATCAGGTCCCCTACCAGCACGACGTCATCGCCGGACTCTGCGCAGCACTCCTTGAGCAGCGCATCGAGCTCATCGGCGCAGCCGTGGACGTCGCCTATGACGATGCTTCTTCCGGTGCTCACAACGGCCTCATCCTAGCGCATACCCATTGCTGCTTCGCAGCCGGCTGCGCAATAGTCCGCAGCCAAGATTTCACCGGAGGTCCACGTGATCGAAGAAGGCAAGAAGGCGCCCGCGTTCAAGCTCGTCGGCGACGACGGGGAGAAGCACTCGCTCAGCGACTACGCCGGCAAGAACGTGGTCCTGTATTTCTATCCGAAGGACAACACGCCGGGCTGCACGCTCCAGGCGCAGGCCTTTAACGTGGCGCTGCCCAAGCTGGCCAAGCTGGGTGCGGTCGTGCTCGGCGTGAGCAAGGATTCGACGGAGTCGCACTGCAAGTTCCGCGACAAGTACGGCCTCAAGTTCCCGCTGCTCAGCGACCCCGACGGCACCACGATCGAGAAGTACGGCGCATGGGGCGAAAAGAACCTCTACGGCAAGAAGTCGATGGGCATCATCCGCAGCACCATCATCATCGGAAAGGACGGCAAGGTCGCCAAGGTCTTCCCGAAGGTGAAGGTCGCCGGCCACGACGAGAAGGTCCTCGAAGCGATCAAGGCTCTCTAGCGGTCGTCAGAAGATCACGACGAGGATCAGCGACAAGAAGAGGGCGCCGGTGCCGCCGGCGAGCAGCATGAAGCCCTTCTTGTACGCGTCCGCGTCGAATGAGCCGGTCGCAGCGCGCAGCAGCTCTTCTTCCGCGCGCTTGCGGTCGCGGCGCTCGGCGGCTTCGTTGACGGCTTGCAGCTCGGGCTGGGCGATCGCTGCGAGCCCGCTCTCGATCGCCATTTGAGCCAGCGCCGACAGCGCGTCGCGCCGTGCGCCGTGCGCGCTGCCGCTCGACACGCGGTGGTTCTGCTGCGCGCGATTGAGCGCGGTCGCGGCGGCTTGCTGCTCTTGCTGCAGCGCGGTCAGCTTGCGCAGGTGCACGGCGAGCTCGCGGCGCACGACCGAAAGATCGTCTTCGAGCGGCCGCAGCTCGACGCCGAGCGTCTGCACCTCGCCGTGCGCCGCTTCGCGTTCGGCTTTGAGCCACTCGAGGATCTCCGGATCGGCGTTGGGCTTCTTCCGCGCCGCTTCGAGGTCCTGCTCCATCTTCCGGCGCCTGGCATCGGCTTGCTTGGCGCGCGCCTTGATCGCGTCGACGCGCTCCAAGAGCCCCGCTTCCCTCACCCGCAACGGCGATGCGTCCGCTTCCGCACCGCGAATGTCGTCCTCGAGCTGGGCGCGCTCGTTCTCGATGTTCTGCTTTTTCTTCTGGCCCGCCTTTTCGACGGTGCCGATCGCAGCCTCGGCGCCGGACACCGCCTGCATCTGCTTCGCCAGCGTCGCCAGGCGCGGGTCCTTGCGCTTGCCGTGCAGCACCTCGCCGAGCTTCGCGATCGCCTCGCGCGCGGTGTCATCGGTGCGCTTGCGCTGCGCCGAGAGCGACAGCAGCTCGGCGTCGAGCTCGCGCTTGCGCAGCGTCACCCGCACCCAATACGCCATCGTGCCGACGAGCTGCGCCGGTGGCTTGCCATACTGCGCGAGTTGCCCGACCTCGATCGCGCGCTTCTCCTCGGCCGTCAGCTCGCGCGGCGGCGGCGGCGCGTCAGGTGCCGGCGCAACGGCTCGCACGCGCCGGCGCGGGTCGGCGTCCTCCTCGATGTCGAGCGAGGCTTGCGCACCCTGACCATAGCCCTCGGCTAGCGGGTCGTCGCCGAGCACCAGTCCGCGACCCGACATCGCCGCGGGGTCGACCTTGGGCTGTGCGGCGGGGCGCGGCTTCGGGGCAGCGGGCGAGGGCGCGCGCGCAGCGCTGGCGCTCGCCGCGGTCTTGCTCGCGGCAGCAGGAGCCCGCGCGGGCGCAGCGCCTGCTGCCGACTTGCGCGGCTTCGGCGGCTCGACGTCCAGCGCGAGCGAGCCCACCGCCGGCGCACCGCCGGCCGCCTCGAGGTCGAGCAGGCCGTACGATCCGCCGCCGGTCGCGATCGCCTGAGCGCCGCACCGACCGCAACGTTTGGCACCAGTCGGAAGCGCGCTACCGCATTGCGCGCAGGAAGTGCTCATGAGCTACGCAACTCCACAATATGTGGAATTTACCAACGCTGACTGAATCCGTGAACGCTGACCTACGCCCCGCGTGGGACCTCGCTCGCCTTTTTGTGGTGGCGGAGGTGGGCACCGCACACGTGGCCACACCTCGCAGAGTCAAGTCGAAACCGCATTGAGCGCCCGCGAACGAACAAAGGCGATCGCCCCGCAACGAACCGGCTGGCAGCGACCAGACATTTGAGATATCCGGGCGCGCTCGGGTTTCGGCTGTCGCGACTCAAGACGGCCTAATTTTTCGCATGCAACGCCCTCCTGACGCGATCACCGACATCATTCCGCCGCGCGAGGGCGAGTTTCGTATTCAGCTGCCTGCGTTCGAGGGTCCCCTCGATCTGCTCCTGCACCTCTGCAAGAAGCACGAGCTCAACATCCTCGACTTGCCGGTGTCGTTCGTCACCGAGCGCTACCTCGAGTACTTGAAGCTGATGCAGGACCTCGACCTCGACGTCGCGGCCGAGTACCTGCTGATGGCCGCGACGCTCGCGCACATCAAGTCGAAGATGCTCCTGCCGCGCACGCCGGTGGAGCAGCAAGACGACGGCGACCTCGGCGAGGTCACCGACCCGCGCGCCGACCTGATCCGGCGCCTGCTCGAGTATCAGAAGTACAAGAACGCGGCCGAGAGCTTGGGCGCGCGCGCGATCAGCGGGCGTGACGTGTTCCCGCGCGGCTCGACCGCGGCCGAGGCGGAAGGCCCAGCGCCCCTGGCCGATATCGGCATGTTCAAGCTGCTCGATGCGTTCGAGGCGATCCTCAAGCGCACCAAAGACCGAGCGGCGTTCGAGGTCACGTCCGAGCGCATCTCGATTCAAGAGCGGATGACGCAGATCTCGGATCTGCTGCGCGAGCGCGGCTCGTGCACGTTCGAAGAGCTCTTCGAGAAAGACGTGTCGCGCTACGAGGTGGTGATCACGTTCTTGGCGCTGCTCGAGATGACGAAGATGCGGCTCACCCGCATCCATCAAGCCGAGTACGGCGCGGCGATCCACGTGCAGCACGCGCTGCTCGACGCATCCGCGCCCACGATTCCGCCGGAGCGCGAGGGCGCACCCGCGGTGGTGGCGGCGGCGAGCGCGCCGGTGAGCGAGGAGGAACCGCTCGCGACCGCTGCGGCGCTCGCGCTCGACGAGGAGCTCGATGCCGAGGTCGATGCCGAGGCGCTCGAAGCCCTAGCGCAGGCCGAAGCCGAGGCGCTCGAAGCCGAAGCGCAGGCCGAGGCAGAGGCCGAAACGCCCGAAGCGCTCGAGGCCGAAGCGGACGTAGCGGACGCCATCGAAGCGACCGAAGAAGAATCGCCCGAGGCCGAGGCGGCCGAAGACGACGAAGACGATGAAGATGACTTCGACGACGACGAAGACTCCGACGAAGAAGACGAGAGCGCCTCATGAGTAAGGGAAAAAAGGCCAAGCCAGGCAAGAAGGGCGCTGCGAAGCCGAGCAAGAAGGCCGCAGGCTCCAAGAAGGCTTCGAAGAAGGAAGCGCCTGAGAGCACCGACGCGGCGTTGGCCGCTGCCGACGAGAACGCGCCCGAGGCCGCGAGCGCCGAAGAAACCGAAGCGACGGAAGAAGCCGCGGAGCCCGAGGCCGCAGCGCCTCAAGAAGCATCCGAGGAGCCTCAAGCGATCGCCGCCGACGAGGTCGTCGCGACCGCCGAAAGCGAAGCTGCCACCGCTGCGGAGGGCGGTGACGACGATGTGGCGGTCGAGCCAAAGGGCCCGGACACCCCGATCGCAGATCTGCCGCGCGCCGATCAAAAGCGCTTGGTCGAGAGCCTCGTGTTCGTCTCCGATCGCGCGATCAACCCGCAACAGCTCGGCCGCATGCTCAAGATCAAGAGCGTGTTGGCCAAAGAGCTCGCCGACGAGCTCATCACCGAATACGAAGGCCGCGGCATCGAGCTGGTCGAGCTCTCCGGCGGTTATCAGTTTCGGTCGGCACCTTCCTCGGCGCACGTGGTGCGAGAGCACATCTCCCAACCGCCGGTGCGGCTCACCCGCGCGCAGCTCGAGACGCTCGCGCTGGTCGCCTATCGCCAGCCGATCACCCGCCCAGAGATCGACGACGTGCGCGGCGTCGACAGCGGCTCGGCGCTGCGCGTTCTGCTCGAGCGCGGCTTGCTCAAGATGCTCGGCCGCAAGGATGAGCCGGGCCGCCCGCTGCTCTACGGAACGACGCCGTTCTTCCTAGACTTCTTCGGCATGAAGGCCCTCAAGGACCTGCCGACGCTGCGCGAGTTCACCGAGCTGAGCGAAGAAAATCGCGCGCTGTTCAAGAAGAAGACGGGCGAGACGATCGAAGAAGCCGAAGCGGCATTGCTCGCCGCTGAGGAAGCTGCGCAGCGCGACAGCTTGGCCGCTCCCAGCAACGACGAAGCCGAGGGCGTGCCTCCTCAGGATGAGGACAACGGCGAGACCGCAGAGAGCGCTGCGGCGGGCGAGGGAGCCCGCGAGGGCGAGCCACGAGGCGCGTCGGAGAGCCCGGCCGAGGCAGAGGCCGAGCCGAGTGATCACGATCTGGAGGTGGAGGCGGAAACCTTCGCCGCCGGGTCATTGCAGACATCACCTGACAGCGCGAATGACGAAGAAGCGCAGGACGAGCAGGAGCTTCCCCCGGCTCCTGAGGCCTGATGATTGGTGCGCGCACGGCAACTTAGCCGACACTCGACAGATCTAAGATTGCGACTGCGACGTATCGAGAACGGGCGAGACCAACTCTCGACCTTGACCTCGGATGCCCGTTGGCCAATGATCGCACGAACTCTTTGGGGTTTTT
>Ga0193752_1002271_pt1 | contig 14625 bp, 9 predicted proteins | sample H1c1metaG_FD_144924 | JGI IMG/M metagenome (GOLD analysis project Ga0193752, IMG submission 144924) | Soil microbial communities from a riparian zone of the East river system, Colorado, United States - H1c1 | ecosystem: Environmental > Terrestrial > Soil > Riparian zone | place: USA: East River... | reverse complement strand
TACATAAACAGCGACAACCGGAAAAAGCTAACGGCAAATCTCAACATCAGTAGCGGCTGGGGTTTTCAAAAAACGGTGTTGTTCCGCGATTACAGCCTCGGCATCAATGCGCAACCGGTCAATGCCTTTAACCTGAGTCTGAGCGCCGGCTATACGACCTTCTTTCGCAAGCAGGACCAGTTTGTAGAGCAACGCAGCTACAACGGCATGCCGCGCACCATTGTGAGCGAGGTGAACCAGCAAACGGCTCGCATTACCCTGCGATTGAATTACAACATCACCCCTGACCTGACCGTGCAATATTATGGCCAGCCATTCATCACTCGCCCCCGTTACACGAATTACGGCTATGTGGTGGACCCACTCAATAAGTCCTACAGCGAACGCTTTCACACATTTTCCACGACCGAGCTCCGCAATACTGCTGACCATTATGAAGTCGACGAAAACGGCGATGGGATGACAGACTACAGTTTTGACAGCCCTGATTTCAACTTCGTACAATTCCGCTCTAACCTGGTGATCCGCTGGGAATACCGGCCGGGTTCTGAGCTCTATCTCGTCTGGTCGCAGGGCAATACACCGGATGTGGCCCAGGACCTGAATACGCCGCTGCAGAACAGTCTTTATGAAAACATTTTTAGCAGGGAGGCGCGAAATATCGCACTGGTAAAGCTCACCTACCGCTTTTTGAAATAGAGACGCGGAGCCTGTTCGACAACCTACACTCCCGCAGATAACGCAGAGAACCGCAGAGGAAATAAATTTTTCCGCCAGACGTCGAGAGGCTACATCAGAGTTAGCACAAAAAGAAAGGCGCACAATAAATGATGCTGCGCGCCTTTGATCTGAATGCCGAGGCAAATTTCCCTACCGGATAATCACCAGCTTCTTCGCCTCGAGGCGCTCTTCATTGATGACAGCGCCAACAAAGTAGACACCGGAACCAAGCGCGGTCAAGGGCAGCAGGTAGTTGCTCTGACCCGCGGTATGATTAACCGAAGCCTCCATTGACTTTCTGCCATTGATATCGGTAACAATGATCTGCATCGGCCCGGAGAATGCCGAGCTCACAGTGACATTCACCTCAGTACGCGCAGGATTGGGGAAGAGAACAATCGAATTGTCGCCGGCCGGTTTAGTGGTGCGGCTAAGCGTCACAGTAGCTTCGGCCTGCTGCGGCTTTGTCTCGGGATTGCCAACGTTATCCTGCCCAAGCACGTAGAATGAGTAGGTTTCGCCGGGCGTGCCGATGAGCTTTACTCCGGTTTCAGTGATTGGGAAAGGTGTTGCCGACCAGCTGCTATCCCCAATCTTTACGTACAGGTTATAGCGATCCAATCCACTTTCGGTATCGGTGCCTGAAAGCATGAGGATCATCACGGAATCTTCCGTCACCTGCACGGTCGGATCCAGCACGGTAACCGGCCTTCTGTCGTCAATTGTGTTCGTCCAGATATCGGTTAGGATGGGAGCGTTGTCATCAAAGTAGATCGATGCAAAGGTGGAGACTGTATCCCTGTTGATCACAGACGGCTTAAGCCGTGCAGTGAATGTTACGCCGCCTTCACCTTCAGGAGATACTTTGTTAGGAGGCAGGAAGCCGTCGTCAACGTCAGTGATCAGATTCATGGTATTCGGATCCAGGGATAGGAATTCCCAATAGATCGTGCCTTTGACTGTGTCCGTTTTAGCGTTCACGCGCACCTTCATATTCCTGGCGGGACGCAGATCAATGTCCCGGTAGAATTCCTTTCGATCGTCTTCGAAAACGTAGGTTTTGCCGCCAAAAGAGACATTGCTGAGATAGATGCTGCTCAGATCATACTTCGCAGGATCGAGGGACACAGAAACCTTCACGATCTGCGCCGGCGCAATGGCCGTGTCCACATTCTCGAATGTTACATCATAGCTCAGGCCTTCGGATTTGCGGATGTAGCGCTCCGGTCCGTAGCCCTCATTGCCGTAAATCGCGTTCGGATCCATGGATGCAACAGACGACACCTTCTTGCGAGCAATGTCCTTCGGGAACAGCAAATCGGCCAGTTCCTTTTCTGTGAGCCTGATCCCTTGCTTGATGCTGTACTGATAGACATTGTTCAACAATGCCTCTTTCTGAGCCTGTGTCAGATTATCGCCGGCTTCGGCAATCTTATGCTTCAGAACATCCAACTGCTCGCTCATGTGCTTGGCGAGCTTGGGATCCTTAATGCCTGATAAAATGAGATCCTGGTCAAAATGGAGGTTTTCCGTCCGCCTTTTGATCTGCCGCCTGGCTGTATTCACCTGGTCCAACGCATCATCAGCTTTATTACCAAAGGGCAGTAGCTCTCCCGCCACTTCTCCCGTGAGGGCAATACCCTGGCGGCCGTAGAATGCATCATCCGCCACATTGGTTCCGTAATACCAGTCGAAGAATTCGGCAAAGGCAACCTGGGAGCCGATATCAACATACCCTGCCGATTTACCAACGGCCTTCAAGGCCGGATGCGGCGACATTTCAGCAAGCGCGGCACCCTGAATACCCATATCATGGATATAGTCGAGCGTTTCTCCGGAGACAGGATTTTGCCGCACAGTCCAGGGCGTCACATAGGCCGCGACGGTATAGTCGCCGTTAGCCGGTGTCTTAGCCTTGAAAGAAAGCGTATGGGCGCCTTTAGCCTGAACATAAGGCACGTAGATCGGGTACACCGTTCCTTTGAATGGCTGCCCGAACAGCGAGTCGATATCGATGCTGACCATCGAATCATATTTGGTGTATAGCTTGTCGTAATCCACCTCGATGGTATCGAGAAGCGGATTAAATGTGCCTTGATAATAAAGCTGATTATAACCGTCGCGGTCTATGGTCAGCTGGTTATAGTCATCGCCCTTTACTTTCATCACTCCGGACCGCTTATGCAGTATCGAGCCAATATTCGTCGTAACGCCTCTTGACACTACGATGAATGCCCGCACACCATTCGCGTCTTTGCCTTTATCATTCCAGATCTTTACCGTGTAATTATTCTCGCCCCCGGTTCTCACCCTACTGGGTGCAATGATCTCGGTACGGATGCGGAAGCCAGGCGAATCCTTATACACTTCGAATCCTGCCGGGTAAGCGAACACCAGGCCACCGGAAAGCTTGATCTCTACATCATAGATGCCGGGGGGAACGACTTTAAAATCGAACGCGCCGGTAATCTCCGATTGGTTCGGCGAGCGCTTTTTGACCGTTGAGTAAACGGAGCTGCCTTTCTTCAATAGAATGGTCGCGAGCGTATCAAGGCCAGCTCCGAAAGCACGAATATTGAAAGTGCCGAGAGCGTTATCCGAACCTGCGCTCTTGGGTGTATAGTATTCGATGCCGTCGATCTTCAGGGTATCATTAAACTGCTTCGTACCGCAGGAATTCGTCGCGGATAGCTTTACGATAAAGGTCCCATTGCCGAAAACATGCGTGGGCGCAGCTACTGTGTCCGCCGAAATTCCACTGGTATTTCGTAGCGAAACAGGTGGTATTCATAAAGCTGAAGTTGTTGCCAAACCGCGCATGTTCAATAGCGATCTGCACAGGCCCGGTCTTCGTATTCATCAGCCGCAGGCTGTATTCCTTGCAGGAGCCGCTCCATTCCTGGAATCGAACAAAAAAAGTATCTGCCGCGAAGCATGGAAAGTCGAGCGTGTCCCGCCTGAGAATATTGCTAAGCGTAATATACCTGTTGCCGATCAGCGCACCGGTTTTGCTGTAAACATGCACGTACATAGCCCCGGTAGTGCCTTGCCCGATCGTCCTCGATGCCGTCAGCACACGCAGCCCTAACCCATTCTGAGGCGGAATGCACCGGAAGTAATCCTCCCCATCGGTTCGTGCAGCGGTTGCCATATATACCTGCGTGCCAAGGTGCCCGCTCGTGTCCTTGTCAAAAAGAATGGGCGTTGCTGTCGCAATCGTTTCATTCGGCTCAGCATCATTGGCGAGGGTAAACTGATTGGTGTAATCCACCTTAAGACGGTATTCCTTGCAAGAGCCGCTCCAGTTGTGGACCCGAACATAAAATGTGTCACCATCAAAACAGTTGAAGTCAAGCGTATCCAGGTGTGCAGTATTCGAAATTGGCACATACACGTTTACCAGCTGTTGCTGGAACCTGTTGTAGAGGTAGTAATAAACAGCCCCCGTAGTGCCCGGCGGTACCATCCTCGTTGATGCAGTCAGCCGAAGGCTTTTACCTCCCGGTGGCAGAACGCAGCGGTAATAATCATCGTTGTCATCGGAAGCTGCCGCCAGATAGCGCTGTGAGCCAAGATGCCCGGTCGTGTCTTTCTGGAATGTCAGGTCTTGCGCCGAGGTAAAATTGTCGTTTGGCTCGCTGTCATTCTGCAGCGTGAATTTGTTGGTGTAATCCGCTTTGATGCGGTATTCTTTGCAGGTGCCGCTCCAGTTGTGCACCCGCACATAAAAGGTATCTCCCTCAAAGCAGTTGAAGTCGAGTGTATCCAGATGCGCTGTGTTGCCAAAGGGCACATACACGTTGATCAGCTGTTGCTGATACTTGTTGTAGAGATAGTAATAAATAGCGCCCGTAGCGCCCGGTACCACCATTCTGCTTGACATGGTCAGCCGAAGACTTTTAGTGCCCCCAGGCGGCATGATGCATCGGTAATAGTCATCATTATCGTCGGAAGCTGTAGCGAGGTAGCGCTGCGAGGCCAGATGCCCCGTGGTGTCTTTCTGGAACGTCAGGTTAAGTGCAGAGGCGAAGTTGTCATTAGGTTCGCTGTCATTCTGCAGGGTAAAATTGTTGGTGTAATCCACTTTGATGCTGTACTCCTTGCAGGTGCCGCTCCAGTTATAGACCCGGACGTAAAAAGTATCGCCTTCAAAGCAATTGTAGTCAAGGGTATCCAGGTGCGTTGTGTTGCCAAAGGGCACATACACGTTGACCAGCTGCTGCTGATACTTGTTGTAGAGATAATAATAAATAGCGCCCGAAGCACCCGGCACTACCATTCTGCTTGACATGGTCAGCCGAAGGCTCTTGGTGCCGCCAGGCGGCAGGATGCAGCGGTAATAATCCTCATTATCATCGGAGGCTGTCGCCAAATAGCGCTGCGAGCCGAGATGTCCGGTCGTGTCTTTCTGGAACGGCAGGTTCAGCGCTGTCGTGAAGTTGTCATTGGGTTCGGTATCATTCTGAAGGGTAAAATTGTTGGTGTAGTCCATCCTGATGCCGTATTCCTTGCAGGTGCCACTCCAGTTATAGACCCGCACGTAAAAAGTATCGCCTTCAAAGCAGTTAAAGTCGAGCGTATCGATTCGTGTCGTGGTACCAAAAGGCACGTACAGATTGGTGAGCTGCTGATAATACTTGTTGTACAGATAGTAGTAGACAGCGCCCGAGGCGCCCGGCATCACCATCCTGCTGGACATGGTCAGTCGCAGGCTCTTGGTACCACCCGCCGGCAGGATGCAACGGAAATAATCTTCGTTATCGGTGGAAGCTGCGGTCAGGTAGCGTTGCGAGCCAAGGTGCCCGGTCGTATCCTTCCGGAACGTCAGTTCCTGGGCCGAGGTAAAATTGTCGTTGGGCTCGATATCATTCTTCAGGGTAAAATTGTTGGTGTTCTCGCAACGGATGGTGTATTGTTTGCAGGTAGTACCCGACCAGTACTGCATCCTCACGTAAAACGTATCGCCTTCAAAGCAGGTGGCATCGAACGTATCGGTAAGGCTGGTGCTTGTAAGCGCCAGGTACTTATTATCAAGTTGTTGCTGGTACTTGTTGTAGAGGTACACATAGATGGCCCCTGTTTGCCCCACATTTATCATGCTGGCGGTAGTAATCAGGCGAATGCTCTTATTGCCCGTAGGTAGCACACAACGGAAATAATCATCATTGTCGCCCGGGCAAAGGCCTCCCCCACTCACGTTTGTGGCAAATGCCATTGGGTTTGCTGTAGTAAAGCCGTTGTTGGGTTCGGTTTCTGTCTGGGCGTATAACGCTGACGGAAAAACGGTGAACAAGCAAAGAAGCGCAATGAGAAGGAGGGACGCGGTAACGTAGCGTTGTATCATAAAATGCTGATTGAAATAGTTGAAACGAAACGTTCGACAATCTGCATAGAAAAGCCCCGGCTGGTGGCACACATTCATCCAATAAGCATAAAATAAGCGATTATTCTGCGAACATTATAATTACCCACATTGATTTTTGAGGTGAATTTCCGGCTCAGGAATCGCGGGTCTTCAAATAATAAAGAGGCTATGAAAGTCCAGCCGCGGCAACCTTCTGCACGATGCCTGTAACTTCGATAGCAAAGTCTCTCAATGATTGAGCAGGTAGAAATAGGGTCCCTTCATTTTGAAGATTATCAGCAGCTTCTGGACGCGAGTAAAGCCTCTTATCCCGACTGGCAGGGCGGACACTGGAGCCCGGCTGCTATAGAAAACCTGATCACCCGTTTTCCGGAAGGGCAGATCGTGATCAAGGTTGGCGGCGTCGTGGTTGGCTGTGCGCTGTCCCTTATTGTCGACTATAAAAAATTCGGCGACGTACATACCTACAAGCAGATCACCGGCAACTATACTTTCAATACCCATACGCCCAAAGGCGATGTGCTATACGGCATTGACGTGTTCATTCATCCGGACTATCGTGGGCTCCGGCTGGGCCGCAGGCTGTATGATGCCCGCAAAGATCTGTGTGAAAGCCTGAACCTCAAGGCCATCATATTCGGAGGCCGGCTGCCCAACTATCACCAGTATGCCGCTACCCTTTCGCCCAAAGAATACATTCAGAAGGTGAAGAACAAGGAGATCTATGACCCGGTGCTTTCTTTTCAGCTGGCCAACGACTTCCACGTAAAAAAAGTGCTGAGCAATTATTTGCCAGATGACGTGCAGAGCAAAGAGTTTGCAACACTCCTGCAATGGTTCAACGTCTATTACGTATCCGACCTGAAGAACCTGTTCAATGTAAAGACCTACGTGCGGATCGGCCTGATACAGTGGCAGATGCGTCCGTATAAGAACCTTGACGAGCTGTTTAGCCAGGCAGAGTATTTCGTCGATTCCGTGTCTGCCTACAAGAGTGATTTTGCAGTATTCCCGGAACTGTTTAACGGCCCTCTGCTCGCGGCCTTCAACCATATGTCGGAAGCAGAAGCCATGCGTGAACTGGCGAAATTCACCCCCGAAATAAAGGAGCGATTCCAGGAACTGGCGATCCGGTATAATGTGAACATTATTACCGGAAGCCTGCCCAGCATGGAAGAAGAATCACTGAAAAATATCGGCTACCTCTGCCACCGTAACGGCTCCGTAGATAAATACGAGAAGATCCACATTACCCCCGACGAAGCCAAACACTGGGGCATACAGGGTGGAAACCACCTCCAGGTATTCGATACGGATGCCGGCCGTATCGGCATCCTGATATGCTATGACGTGGAATTCCCGGAACTGCCGCGCCTGTTGGCTGAGGAAGGCATGCAGATCCTGTTCGTGCCTTTCCTGACCGACACCCAGAATGCCTACATGCGGGTGCGCTTGTGCGCCATGGCACGCGCAATTGAGAACGAGTGTTTCGTGGCCATTACCGGCAGCGTGGGCAATCTGCCCAAAGTGGAGAATATGGACATTCAGTATTCCCAGGCTGCCGTTTTCACACCCAGCGATTTTGCATTCCCGTCCAACTGCATCAAAAGCGAGGCAACGGCCAATACGGAGATGATCCTCATCGCAGAAGTGGATCTGTCGTTGCTACACGAGCTGCATAGCTATGGCAGCGTCCGGAATCTGAAAGACCGGCGAACAGATTTTTATGAGTTGAGGCTGAGAGATAAGGGCGCAGCCGGCATGTGACGACATTGAATTGCATTTTGCAGGAACGCGATTTGGCGCGAACGCGATTGCAGGAGGATGTGATTGCGGGGAGAACGCGCCTCCAGGCGCGTTCCTACTGATTGGATACAACCCTGATCTCCACCCTCCTGTTCAGGTTTTCATCCGCGGGGTTACGTTCCGGATATACCCGGGGTCTTGAGAATCCCAGGCCTTTGTAAGAGAGCCTGCCTTCCGGGATCTCATGGGCAATGAGGTAGCTCATTACCGCTTTTGCCCGCGCCTCGGAAAGGCGGTACCAGGAATCCATTTTAGTGGATGATCCCGGGGCGCTGCCGCAACAGATATGACCTTCTACCCTGATTTTCACTGTCGGGAATTCTTTCAGCACCGCGACCAACTGATCCAGAACCGGGAAGGAAGACGTTGATATTATCGAGCTGGATACATTGAACAGTAAACCCTTGATCTCGACGATATCATTCACCTTCATCCTGCCCAAAGCCTGCAAGCCGGAGTCCGGTTCAGGAAGCGCTGATACAGGGGGCGGGGTGCCGAGGGAAGGCTTCTCTTCACGAAGAACTTCAAGATCTGCTCTGCGCTGACCCGGTTACCGACGCCGGTACAGGAAAGGATCTGCCCCCCTTTCATGCCGGAGGCTATGAGGTAAGCCCGGACGGAAGCGGCTCTCTGTTGGGCCAGGCTTTTATTAAGCGCGGCAGTTCCTGGCTCATCTGCGTAGCCTGTGATCCGGATGTCGACGTTACCTGCAAGTTGCCCGCTGTATAGCAGCGAGTCGAGACGAGCGCGTTGCTCCATATCCAGCTGTGCTTTTCCGGTAGCGAAATACAGGCTGAAGCTATCGGCCTGGCAGTAGGCCGTCACTGGCATAATTGCCAGCAGGAAGACCAGCATATTCCGGATCTGATTCATGAATGGCCGCCCCGGGGTTTATCATTGAGGCGACACCAATTTAAGGCGCATAACCCGGCTTACCCCCCTTCCAGGTCACTGGATACCGGGCACAGCCATTTGTGGTGCTTCCATTCACGGCAGAGGGATAGCAATCGCCATAGGCATAGATGCCATAAGGATCGAAGAAGTACCAACGGTTATCAACCGGGTCTCGATGGGCAAAGAAGATGTGCAGGTGGGTATTGACCGGCGTACCTCCGCTGGCACAGCCACAGCCTCCGGGGCCTGTGCTGCCGGCCCAGGCGACTGGATCGCCCGCTTTTACATTCTTGCCGACAAGGGTCATATCGATTTTCTGGGCGTTAGTACCCCAGTTATCCGATTTTGGGGCGCGGTCGGCTACTTTCTGCGGGCAGCCTGTGGCTTCCAGGTAGTTTTTGTAATTCTGCTTGGTATTCTTCGCAGGATCAGGATCCGTACCCAGTCCGGGCACAGTGTTCGTCCAGGCGGCTGCGCAATCTTCGTTTGGGCCGTTGCGCAGGTGCATGTAAATGGTGCGGTACTGATCCTTCTGATTACCGACGTCGTGGCTGATGACCATGGTATTACCGGACCAGTTATCCCAACCGACATGGATCACTCTACCGGGAGCGGCGGCGCATACCTGGAAGGTTTTCGAGCCGGTCTTCCAATAGTCGATCGCATGGTGCCAGGAACCTGCCTTGTACATCCAGCCATTATGCCCCATGTCGCTGGCCTTATCTTTAAAGGGAAGGGTAAAAATGGCATCCTTCGCATCCCAGATTACCGAGTTGCGCATGTAAAAATCGGAGCCGATCTGGAGATTAGGCCAGCGGTAAAATACGTTTCCGCTAGGGGCGGGACAGCTGCTGGGCAAGCCCTCGCAATGCAGGGCGCCTGCGGTTACCCCATAGTTGTATTCGTCCCGGCCGGTAGTGGCCGGATCATCCGGCATCAGCACCTGGTTGAGGCACTTATAGTCGCAGCTCCCGTCGTAGGTTTCAAAATCCACCAGGCGTAGATTATTCTGATTGTTCTCCGCCCATTTACCTGTGAAGCATTCCCAGTCTTCCTGCCCGCCCCATAAATAAGTGCCTCCGCCTGCTTCCCGCCATACGCCAAGATAGATACGTTTGCCACCTGACTCGAAGGTTTCCACATCGATCAGCCGCAGCTGGTCTGATTGGGCTTTCCAGAACGTGACGAACTCGTTCCAGTCTTTGCCATTGGGGGACAGCACATAACCGCCGCTACCGGCGCGGAATACGCCGAGATAGCAGCGCTTGCCGTTGTGCATGTATGATTCGATATTGATAAGGCGCTGACCAAGCTTACTGTTGTCATCCCAGAATTTGGCAAAGGCTGTCCAGTCAAGCCCCAGGGGCGTAAGCATGTATCCACCGCTACCTGCGCGGAATACGCCGAGAAAACGCAGTTGCCCGCCGTCGACGTAGGTCTCCACATTGATCAGCCGCTGGCCAGCCTTGCTGTTGTCGTCCCAGAATTTGGCAAAGGCTGTCCAGTTAAGCCCCGCGGGCGTTAGCACATAGCCGTCTGTGCCTTCCTCCCATATGCCGCCGAAGTACCGGGTGCTGCCGACTGTATAGGTCTTGATATTGATGAGCCGCAGGTTTTGCTTGCCCAGGTCCGCCCATTTCTTGCTGAAGTCCGTCCAGCTCACGCCCGACCACAGATAATAGCCTTTGGTCCCGGATCGCCATACACCGGTGTAATATTTCTGCGCGATGGCATTGAACGTAATGCACAAAAGACACAGGAAAAACAGGCAACGGAAGAGGACTTTCATAATTGTATATTTATGATAATGAGAATAAATATACAATAGGCGCCGAATAAAGCACTATTCAGACATAAATATTTAAAACAGCGCGGAAGTCCGAACGCTGCGTTCACGACCAACAAGCCTCAATTGCCGTTTTGCTTTCCGGATGGAATAAAAATTACTTCCTGACCGGGGATCCGATCAGCCATCTCTCACTTCAAATGAATTTGACAACCTGCCGCTGATCGCATTTCTTATATCCCCACGGTCATTTCGTTTCCTCTAAAAACTGGTCAAATGAGATGAATTCAACCAGGTCGTCAATATTCGAGGTTTCATCGACTTTTTTACCAAGGTCAATTTTAGACTCGAGGGATTTCCTGAAATTTCTCAGCTCTTTTTCCTTTAGCAGTTCCCGTATTTCAGGATGCTTAGTGATGAGGTCAATTGCCTCGATGGACGAGTTGAGCGTCGTGGGCACATCATAAATGATCCATTCATTCGCCTTCTTCTCTTTGGCGATCAGATTCTTAAATGTGATGCACCGGCTTTCGCCCGGAAAGCTGACAGCAGCAAACCTGTTTTTATCAAAATGGGGTATAAACTCCTTTTGCCGCGCGCCTTCTATGGATGTGGGAATGACCACTTTTAGCTTGATATTCTTCGCCCCCTGAATGATACCACGGAATTGATCCAGGCTGTCTCTGGAAAGCCCCATGCCATTCCATATCTCCGGATAGGCATCATTTGCTTTGAAAGCATTGACATTCTTTACAAAAAACCGGAGGAAATTATTGTAGTAACCGATAGCAAGGCTGACTGCCGGTAAGAACCCAATCTCGATCTCGTCAAAATTCCTGATAATCTGCGTCTTGATTGCTTCAATAGCCGCTTCAATGCTGAGCGTACCTTCAGGCGGCGGAGCCGTTTCACTGGCAAATGCGGGCTGAGTCTGCCCTTTGTATGGATACAATTCAATTCTAAAATCGGCATTGACTTCTATGTTCGTCGCCCGATCATCAAGGTTTTCTTTTAAATCAGTGAAGAACAGATCAACAAAATCCCGGGTCGCTTCATCAAATAAAATAAAGCTTCGCTTAACGCCGACGCGGCCTAAGAACATTCCGAATTCAAAAACAACATTATGACGGGTAACGAAGGCCTTCCTGGCTTCACCACCCTCCATATCGAACCTTGTCCTGCTCACTATCTCGTCTTCAGGAACGAAAATAAAAATGGCAAAATCATAGATGTCGGTAAAGTTCTTTAACCATTCCATGTTCGACAATCCACCGCCTTCCGAAGAACGGGTTTTGCCGAAAATGCCATCCGACCATAAGTCGACCTGAAACTGCTCTTTGGGAAAGTTTGCCTTAACCTTTTCGGCAATGTCAATGGATTCGCGGGAAGATCCAATGAATACAGAAGGCTTCCCGATATTAGCGAGCTTTTCTTCCAGTTCTTTAACTACGCCAGACTGTCTATTTCCTTGTTCGCTCATGGGGAAAAGTATTTAGAAAGCGAAACGCCTCCTGGTAGAATTTTGAATTATCCTTATACCGAACATTGAAGTTAATAAAAGCCGTATATGCATCCTTATAGATTTGCCTTGCCTCTTCAGAGGCAAGAAATATAGCCAGGATCTTCTCGCTTTCTGATTGAAGGAATGCATGGTATGCTTCGTCAAGCCGGCGACAATACTCCAGCGAAGATGCCCCTGCATCCACCTGCCTTGGGTAAGGACCGAACCCTCCGATCGCACGCGTATCCATAGCCAGCCGCTCGAAGGCCTTACTGTATTCCACATCATGCTGCCCGAACACTACCCTTTTCAGGGCAGTCATGGTCATCATGCCAGCACACATTACGCAGGGCTCCAAAGTAATGTACATGGTAAAGCCCTGGAGGTTGAAGCATTTAGCCTGTGCCAGGTAGCCGGTAATGGCCCTCAGCTCTCCATGTTGCGTGGCATCATTAGTCGAGTTAATGGAATTCAGACCCAGATACACCGGCTGCTGCCCGGCATCCACCAGCACGGCGCCAATATTATATCCCCGTCTTTGCTCACGCGGCACATCCCCGGGTTGCCAGTCCCGATACACAAAGGAATAGGCCAGCAGGGCATATATATCATCCAGCTCCTTCTGCTGAGCAGGCTGGTTTTCTATGGTGGATAAAGACATCATAATCCTTCGCTCAACCTATGCGGAAGAGCATTCATAAAATTAACCGTACAACAGCTGAATCTGCGTAGATCTGCGTTTTCTGCAGGAGTAGCCGCCTACTTTCCATTGTAGGTAATCCGGTAGATGCAATTCGCGAAGTCGTCGGAAATAAGCAATGAGCCATCCGGCAATTGCAGTACATCTACGGGGCGGCCCCAGGCTTTGCCATCCTTCAGCCAGCCTTCAGCAAATGGCCCGTAGCTGGCCTTACCGTCGCTGCCCGTGCGGACCATCATGACGCGATAACCAATTGGCGTCGTCCGGTTCCAGGAACCATGCTCCGCGATGAAGACGGTGTTCTTATACGCTGCCGGAAACATACTGCCCGTATAAAACTTCATCCCCAGGGCCGCCGTATGCGCTGCCAGCTTAACTACAGGGGGTGTATAGTCCGAACAGGCGTGGCCTTTACCGTACTCGGTGTCGGGAATACCACCCTCATGGCAATATGGGTAACCAAAGTGCATACCCGCCCTGGGCGCGGTATTCAGCTCATCAGCCGGGATATTATCGCCCATCTCATCCCCGCCGTTTTCCGTGAACCAGAACTGCTCCGTTTGAGGATGCCAGTCGAAACCCAGGCTATTGCGAATGCCTGAAGCAAATATCTCGAAGCCGCTGCCATCCGCATTTATCCGCGCGATGGACGCAAAGCGAGGGTCGCGCTCCGCCTCATCGCAAATATTGCAGGGCGCGCCAATAGACACGTACAGCTTACCGTCGGGGCCGAAAGCGATGTACTTCCAGCCATGGTGTCGCTTATCGGGCAGGCCATCGAAGACGAGCACCGGCGCCGGCGGCTGCTTCAGATTCGCTTCGATATTATCGAGCCGCCATATCTTATCCCGCTCCGCGACATAGAGCGAGCCTTTCCTGAAAGCAATGCCGTTGGGCATAGTCTTACCGCTGAGTATCGTGTACTTTTCATCGGAATAGCCGTTCCCGTCATTGTCGACCAGGGCATATACCTTATCGCCCTGGCGGTTGCCAACGAAGATGGTGCCTTTGTCGCCCCTCGCCATCGAACGGGCATTGTCCACATCTTTCGCGAAAACGGAGATATGAAAACCCTTGGGCAGACGTATATCCTGTATGCGTGGATCTTCGTTTTTGCGAAGGGCTTTGTTTTTACAGGCCGCCAATGGCGCAATGGCCAGCAGCAGCAGCAGAACAGCAAGCATACGGAGCATAGTCAATGAATTTTTACTGATGGAAATACAATCATGCCGATGACCTCAATTCAGGCAACATCTCACATGAACGCGCCGGAGGAACGCGCCTCCAGGCGCGTTCCTCCAGGCTCCGATGCCGGCACAAGCCCGAAAATGATGGCGCCTGCAACACAAAAACGAAATTCCTCCTATTTTGTGCCGATGCAATCAATCATTCTGCTGCACGGAGCGCTGGGTGCGGCGCAATCCCTGCTCCCCCTCAGCCAGGCGCTTTCTTCCCTTGCCGACGTTCACATGCTTGAGTTCTCCGGGCATGGTGATGCCGCCTGGCCGGAGCAAGGCTTTACGATGGACATCTTTGAGCAGGACGTGCTGGGCCTGATGGAGGCTAAAGGCCTCGAGACAGCGCATATATTTGGCTACAGCATGGGTGGCTTTGTCGGACTTCGCCTGGCAAAAGCGCATCCGCATCGCTTCGGCAGTGTCACGACCCTCGCTACCAAGCTTGACTGGACTGAAGAAACCTGCGCAAAAGAAGCGCAGATGCTGGATGCGGACATACTCGAAGCCAAAGCGCCGAAGTTTATAGCCGGGCTTTCGCAGGTACATACCCGCAATGGCTGGCGCACCGTTATGGAGGAAACCCGCCGCATGCTGCAGCGTATGAGCAGCTATCGT
>Ga0193752_1002270_pt1 | contig 14625 bp, 6 predicted proteins | sample H1c1metaG_FD_144924 | JGI IMG/M metagenome (GOLD analysis project Ga0193752, IMG submission 144924) | Soil microbial communities from a riparian zone of the East river system, Colorado, United States - H1c1 | ecosystem: Environmental > Terrestrial > Soil > Riparian zone | place: USA: East River... | reverse complement strand
GGAGAACAAGCGCCGGCCACACAGCACTTCCCAGAGCACGACACCCATGGACCACACATCCCAGCGCCGGTCCGCCGCGCCGCCATGAACGAGCTGCTCCGGCGCCAGATAGCCGACCTTGCCCATCACGATGCCGGCCTCGGTGCGATGCAGCGCAGCCTCGGAATGCGCGATCCCAAAGTCCATCAAACGAACCGTGCCGTCATAGAGCACGAACAAATTCTGCGGCGTGACATCGCGATGCACGATATGGAGCGGGCGACCTCGCTCGTCGCGCGTCTCGTGAACTGCGTGCAAGCCCTCGCACAAGCGCGCGAAGATACGGGCCGCGAGCAGCGGCAAGCGCGCCGATCCGCCAGAGAGGTCGCGATGCCGCTTACCGAGCGCGTGCACGACCTCCGAGAGCGGCTCACCGGTGACGAACTCCATGACCAAGAAGTAGCTGTCATGGGTCTTCCCGAGATCGATGAGTGAGCAGACCGCCGGATGCTTGACGCGCGCGAGCAGCTGCGCCTCATCGAAGAACATCTTGACGAACTCGGCTTGCGCCGAGAGATGCGAGTGCATTCGCTTCAGCGCGACCACGCGCTCGAAGCCGTCGGTCCCCCGATACAGCGCAGCATAGACGGAGCCCATGCCGCCCGACGCGAGCTCCATACAGATGCGATAGCGACCTTTGGAGCTCAGATACGGATCGACGCCCGGATCGAGCGGCGCCGGCTCACCGACGCGCGACGAATAGTCCGTCACGGACTGTGTGGTTCCCATGCCTGTCCCCCCGCCAAAATCTGCACGCTACGGTGACGCCGCGCCAGGTGCGTCGACATCGGCAGACACAAAATCCTTCAGCCTGAATTCTACCCGTCGGTTTTCTGCACGACCGGCCTCGGTCGCGTTGTCTTGGAGCGGCTGATCTTCGCCATGCCCTATCGCCGACAACCGATCACTCGGGACCCCGTGCTCGGCCAGGAACTTGAGCACGCTGTCCGCGCGCCGCTGCGAAAGCTTCTTATTGGAAGGGGCCGAGCCCTGCGAATCGGTGTGACCCTCGATTGACACGGCGCCCAGCTCTGGATGCGTGACCAAAGACTTCGACATCTCCTCGAGCAACGGGAAGCTGCGTTCGAGGATCCGGTCGCTGCTCGTCGCGAAGTGAATCTTGTCGAGAATCTGGATCCGCCCTTCCTCGCGATCGACGCGAATCAGGTCGGGACAACCATCCTCGTCGTCTTTGCCGTCCTTCGTCTCGGCGTCCAGCGGGCAGGCATCGACAGGACCGAGGATGCCGTCCTTCGCGCGGGCGGCGCGCATGTGCGAGATGGATCGCTCGCACCTGTTCCAGATGCTCCGCCGCCATGGCCTGCGGTGATCGGAACGGCGTCGCTACCCCACGCGACGGCGCTCTGCCGATTCTTCCCAGCGCGCCCACAGATAGTCGCGCTCGATCAGCGACGCTTCGCCGCGATCGACGATGCCCATCGCGGCGAGCACTTCGAGCAGCGGGATCGTGTCTTGGCCCTGCGTGCGCAGCAGCTCCTCGAGCTGGCGGCGATTGATGTAGCCGAGGTCCATCGCGATCTCGCCGAACGGACGCAGCTTGTCGAAGCGTTTCCACATCAGCACGGCGTCGACGTCGCGCGCGCGCATCGCGCCTTCGCGAACGGCGATCTCACCGAGCGGCGGGCGGCTCGTTCGCTGGCGGTCCAACGCGTCCGAAACTTCGGTCGGCGTTGCGAGGCTTTCCTTCACCAAAAACTCTTCGAGTCGCATGGGCACCCTCGTTTGGTTGAGCGCGGACAACACGCACGCGCCTTGGGACCGCTTCTTGTGCGGCCACTACGCGGCAAGCCATTGCACTTTCGAGACCAACGAAGAGGTGCGCTCTGATCGCTCATGCGAGCGCATGCGGAGCGGGAATCGCGATGCCTAAGCCCCTCAACTACGTAGGGGGTAGCCTACGTTACGGCGTCCCCGCCGTGGGTAACGTGACACGCTTCATCGCGACCGCCCCATACTTCACATCCACTGTTACCGACACCACCGGACCACCTGACACAGGCCGCACCTCGAGCGTTTGTGCGCCCACCGGCAAAGAGATCCCAAGCGGCGCGCGGCCCAGCCGCTTACTGCGAAAGAAGACTTCCGCCGGCTCGTTCGCGGAAACGAATACTTGGCCGCGCACGACCGCCGCTGCGGTCTCGCTCACAGGCTCGGATGGCGCAGGTGGCGCGGCCGGCGCAGGCGGAGGTAACGGCGCGCGCGCAGCTACGCGGCGAGCCGGCACGCGCGTGGTGACGACAGGCGCGGCCGGCCGCTCGACGGGCCGCGGTGCCGGCGCTGCGGCTAAAGGCGCGTCAACGCGTGGCGGCGTCGCGGGTGCCGCTACCGGCGTCTCGACGCGCGGCGGCTCCGGCATTGCCGGCTTAGCAGAGCTGGCCGCCGCAGCGACCGATATCGGCGCTGCAGCTCGTGCTGGCTCTGGCGCTCCCGTCGCTTCGCGATGAGCGAGCGCCGCGTACAGCGCGACGATGCCGAGCGCGAGCACCAACGCGCTGCCTAGCGTGGGCAGGATCCGGCCGCTGGCGAACGTCACGCGCGTGCGCGAACGGCGCACCCGCGGCAACGTGATGTTGTCGCTGAGCTCCTCTTTCTTCAGGGGCACGGCGAGCGGCGGCGGCGACATCGACGTCGGCACCATGCCCCGTGTCCGCGAAACCAGGTCGCGCCGGCGCACCGCCTCGCCAGGGAAGAGCCCGTCGAGCCAATCGGTGACCTCCGCAGCAGGCACCGTGTCCTTGCGCGTAGACAAGAACGCCTCGAGGTCCAGCGCGAGCTCGCGCGTCGTTTGGTAGCGCTTGCTCCTGTCGCGCTCGAGCGCGCGCAGCGCGATGTCGTCGAGCATCGCGGGCACGAACGGATTGACCTGCGACGGTGGCCGCACCGGGCGACGCTGGACCGCATCGACGGTGGCGGCGACGCTCGGCGCCGAAAACAACCGCTCGTTGGCGAGCAGCTCCCAGAGCACGACGCCGACGGACCAGACGTCGACGCGCCGATCGACCGGCTCCTGCCCGAGCTGCTCCGGCGCCATGTAGCCGATCTTGCCCTTGAGCACGCCGCTTTGCGTTTGATGCACGCGATCGCGACTGCGGGCGATACCGAAGTCGGTGACGCGCACGCTGCCGTCGTAGAGCACGAACAAGTTGTGCGGCGTTACGTCGCGATGAACGATCTCGAGCGGCCTACCCTCTTCATCGCGCGCCTCATGCACCGCGTGCAGCGCTTCGGCCGCGTCGGCGACCAAGCGCGACACGAAGAACGGCGTGCGCATCATGGTCGTCGCGCGCGACCGGTCCTGCAGCACGGAGCTCAAGCGCTCGAACGTCTCGCCGACGAGATACTCCATCGCCAGGAAGTAGCTGTCGCGCGTCCGACCGAAGTCGTAGAGCGCGCAAACACCTGGATGGTCGATGCACGCAGCCAGCTGGGCTTCGTCGAAGAACATCTCGACGAACTCGGCGTGCTTCGCGAGATGCGGATGGATCAGCTTCACCGCGACGGGGCGCTGCAAGCCATCGGTACCCCGATACATTGCGAGATAGACTGTCGCCATCCCGCCCGACGCGATGCGCAAACACAGCTGGTAGCTACCCTCCGAGTCGGCGAAGGGCGCGGCTAAGAGCTTCGCATCTAAGTACGGTGTGGTCTTATCAACTGCTCGCATCGAGCTCCGCGACATGACTGCCCCGCCCTCAGCGAGGCATGGCTATGCTAGCTGACCCGCAAGCCAGCCACGCTCCCCCGAACGTGTCATGAGACCCGAGCTGCGTAGGCCTACGCAAGGTCACCTGTGTAGAAGCTCAAGAACTGCAGACGGCCCGGCGCCGTCGCAGCATCAGAGCAAAGCCTAGGATCATACCGATCCACACTGAGGCTCCAGCGCGACTCGACCCTGGATTAGCAGCGCTGCACAGCGCGCCGCCGGCCAAGCCACCCAACGCGAGATAGTCGGGCACGCCGTCGCCGTTCGAATCACCGCCACCTTCGTCGCGATCCAACACGCCATCGCCGTCCGAGTCGAGGTCGAGGTACGCCGGGACGCCGTCGTGATCGATATCGCTGCCGAAGCGACGACCGTCGGCGATCTCGTCCTGCGTCGAGATGCCGTCTCCGTCATCGTCTGGATCGACGTGATTCGGCATGCCGTCATCGTCGGTGTCGATGCTTCCGCCCGCGCGCTCTTGGGACGTGGGCACGCCGTCGCCATCGTCGTCCCGATCGATGTGGTCGAGCGTGCCGTCACCATCGGTGTCGCGCGGCGCTCCGTCGTCGAGCTCTGAAGCCGTCGAAAAGCCATCGCCGTCGTCGTCGGCATCGAGGCGGTTGGAAACGCCATCGCCGTCGGTGTCCTGGTCCGAACCACTCTGACGTTCGTCGCGCGTGAGCACGCCGTCGCCGTCATCGTCATCGTCCTCGACATCGGGCGTGCCGTCGCCGTCCGTGTCGCGGCACGGCCTCGCCGGGCATTCGGCTGAATCGCCCACGCCGTCTTGGTCGGTGTCGTCTGGGACCTCGACCGGATCGAGGAAGCCGGGCACGCCATCGTCGTTGCGGTCGGTCTCGCCCTCTTCGAGGTCGCTGACGCCATCGCCGTCGCTGTCCTCGTCGAGGTGGTTCGGGACGCCGTCGTCATCGATATCGTTGCTCGACTCGTCGTCGCGGAGCTCGAGCGCGGTCGGGATGCCATCACCATCGTCGTCCGCATCGAGGTGGTCCGGTGCACCGTCCTCGTCGCTATCGCGATTGCGGCCGTTCGGGCGCTCCTCGTCGGTCGAGAGTCCGTCGCCGTCGTCGTCGGCGTCGAGGTAGTTCGACACGCCGTCGTCATCCGTGTCGAGGTCGCGATCGCCCTCAGACTTCGTCGCTAGGCCGTCGCCGTCGTCATCCACGTCGGCGTAATCGGGATCACCGTCCTCATCGGTATCCGGGCAAGCATCGAGGTCGGGGCACTCTACGAGATCGGGTACACCGTCGAGATCGCGATCGGTCGGCGCGACGCTGGCATCGAGATAATCGGGCACGCCGTCGCTATTGATGTCCGTGCGCTTCTCGAGCGCGTCCGGGGCCTCATCGCCGTCGCTGTCGGTGTCGCGCCAGTTGGGCACGCCGTCGTCGTCGATATCGGCGCCGTGCTCTGCGGCATCCTCGACCTCGACGTCGGTCCGGATGCCGTCGCCGTCGTCGTCCGCATCGCGGTAGTCGGGCTTGCCGTCGTCGTCGGTGTCGCGCGCGTCCTCGGGGCGACCGTTTTCATTCGGATCGGCCGCTTCGTCGCCGGTATCGATGCCGTCGCCGTCGTCGTCGCGATCGACGTGATCGAAAAGGTCATCCTCATCGGTGTCGCGGCTCTGGCCGCCGGGACGTTCCGCGTCCGTGTCGAGCCCGTCTCCGTCATCGTCGGCATCGATGTAGTCGGCCAGGCCGTCGCCGTCGGCGTCCTGAGCGTCGTTCGGAAAGCCATCGCCGTTGAAGTCGGCGTGCTCATCCTCGGTGAGTAGGCCATCTCCGTCGTCATCGTCGTCGAGGTAATCGGGCGCGACGTCGCTGTCGACGTTGCGTGCGTCGTCGGGATCGCCGTCGCCATCCGGATCGCAATCCTCTTGGCGGGTGCGCAGGCCATCACCGTCGTCGTCGGCATCCACGTAGTCGGGCGTGCCGTCGTCGTCGCTGTCGTCGTCCGCCGGATCCTCGCTGCCATCGACGTCCTCGAGCTGGGTGACGATCCCATCGCCGTCATCGTCGGCATCGCGATGGTCATTTAGGCCATCGCCATCGGTATCGCGGTCCACCCCTGATGGGCGCTCGTCGCGGGTGGGCACCGAGTCGTCGTCGTCATCATCATCGAGGTGATCCGGAGTGCCATCCTCGTCGAAGTCGGCGTCGGCATCATCCGGACGCTCCAAGAACGTCTGGAGCCCGTCGCCATCGTCATCCCCATCCTGGTAGTCCGGGATGTCGTCGCCATCGAGATCGCCATCGAGCTCGGTCGCAGTCGGCAGGCCGTCGCCATCGTCGTCATCGTCGCGATAGTCGGGCGTGCCGTCGGCGTCGGTGTCGTCGTCGCGCGTATCACCGTTGCCGTTGGCGTCCTCGCCTGTGCCCGTCACCGTGTCGTCGTCGTCGTCGTCGTCGAGGTAGTCGGGCGTCTCGTCGCTGTCCGAGTCGTCGTCCTCGTAATTTTGGTTGCTGTTGCGGTCCTCGAACGAAGTCGGCGCGAGATCACCATCGTCGTCTGCATCAACGTAATTCGGCGCGCCGTCGCCGTCCGTGTCGTCGTCGGTCGGATCGTCGTTGGCGTTGCGATCTTCATCGCGCGTCAGCAGCCGATCGCCGTCGTCTTCGTCGTCGAGATAGCTCGGGCGGCCGTCCGAATCGGGATCATCGTTGAGCGGACTACCGCTGCCATCGAGATCCTCGGTCGCAGTCGGAACCAGATCGCCGTCGTCATCGGCGTCCAGGTAGTTCGGCGTCTCGTCGCTGTCGGCATCGTCGTCGCGTGGATCGCCGTTGACGTCGAGGTCTTCGCTCGCCGTGGGAACGAGATCGCCATCGTCGTCCGGGTCGACGTAGTCGGGCGATCCGTCGCCGTCGGTATCCTCGTCGCGAACGTCGCCGTCGTTGTCGTAGTCCTCGTCGTTCGTCGGGACGTCGTCGTTGTCGTCGTCGGCGTCGAGGTAGTCGGCGATGTCGTCGCCGTCTGTATCTGTGCCCGCTTTGAACGCGCCGAATCCGGGCCGCTCGAGCCACGTAGGAAGGCCATCGCCGTCGTCGTCGGCATCCAGCACGTCGTTCGGGCCGGTACCATCGGTGTTGCCCGAGACCTCGAGCGAGTCAGGCACCAGATCGCCATCCTGGTCGATGCCCAACACGCCCGGCGGCACCTGGCCTTCGACGCCGCGCGCGCCGTTTTGCGCGCCTGCGCTGTCTTGCTCGCTGTTTTCGCCGGGCTCACCGCCGCTCAAGCTCACGCTGCACGAAGAGCCAGCCGCACCGTGCACGCTGAAGCGACCGCCGCCTCCACCGCCGCCGGCACCGTGCAGCGCGCTCGAGCTGCCACCTCGGCCGCCCTCGACGCTCGCTTCGCATGTAATCACGCCGGTCGATTGGACCAGCACGCTACCGCCGGCACCGCCGCCGCCGGCGCCATCATTCGTTGAAGTAGCGGCGCTCGCGCCGTTGGCGACGAGCCGGCCCATGCCCGAGTAGCTCAATGCGCGCACGAGAATCGCGCCGCCGCCCGTCGCGCCGGCGCTAGCACCGCTGTTGCGATCGTGGCCTGCGCCACCGCCGCCGCCGAGCGTGAGGTGCTCGATGAGCGAGCTCGAAACGAACGCTAGCCCGCCGACACCGCCGACCAAGCGATTGCCGTCGCTCGCATCGCTGCGGCCGCCGCGCGCGCCGGCACCACCGTTGCCGCCGCCGGCTCCGCCCGAGCCAACGCAGACGCCGCCGCCGCCGCCATTGGCCGCGCTCGCGCGACCGGTGCCCGACGCGCCGAACGCACTCGTCACCACACCTTCGCCGCGCCGTGCCCCTGCGGGCGCGCTCTGATCGAGACCTTCGCAACCGGTCGTCGCCGACGCGTCGTGCGCGACGACGCCACCGCGATGACCGGTGCCGCTCACATCGATCGCGCCATTGACGGTGACCGCACCGTTCGCGAGCAGCACCACGACGCCGCCCGTGCCGGTAGCCGGGTTCCACGCGGGCGCGGTGATCGTTCCGGTCGCGCTGACCGTGACGGTCGTGTGCTCGGGGACGCGCACGACTTGCGCCGCGCCCGCGCGATACGAGCGCACCATGGCGCTCGCCATCGTGAACCGCGTGGGCGTCAGGCTTTGAATGCGCGCAAGCTCGAATTGCCCTGCCTGTGTGCCGTGCAGGTCGATGCGACCCGCAGCGTCGACGCTCGCCGAAGCCAAGCCCGCCGCTTGCCACAGGAGCACGAGGTCACCGGTCGCGAAACCGGTCGTGCTCGGCACGTTGACCTGCGTATCGCCTATCGCCACGTTCTGGCTGAGGGCTACGTACGAGTTGATGATCGTGCCCGGCAACGTGACCGAGAGCGAACCGTCTTGGCCGTTGCCGAGCAGAAACGTGTCGGGCGAAGCAAACGCCGATCTCGCGCAAAGCAGCACGAACAACGCGGCGAATGCCTTCAGAGCTCTCACGAGCCACCTGCGGGATCGATCAACCGGAAGCGAACGTCGAGCGCAACACCCGACGGCTCGGTCTCCGCGATCACGACTTGCGGCGTGTTGTCATCGTAACCGCCGGTCGAGACGCGAATCCGGAGGTACTCACACTCGCCAACATCGGTGTCGTCGACGCACAGCGTTGCCGCGCTCTTGTCGCAATCGGTGTCAGGTCCGTCTTGCACGAGGATGAGGGGGTTGCTGCCCGCAGCGGCATCGACGCTCACCTCGAGGTCCGCTGTGCCCGACGTCTTCACGTTGAACACGACATCGCGCCCCGTGCCTTCGCCGCACTTGCCGATGTTCGGTACGAGACCGTTGGTCGTTGCCGTACCCGTGCGATGAAACAGAGTGTCGCCGTACTCGAGCGCGCTCATGTCGATGACGATCGGCGCATCGCATGTACCGCTCGCGTTCGACACGGTCTCGTCGCCACCTTGCAAGCACACCGCGTCCTGCGGGCCAGCGTCACCAGCATCTGGCTCGGGATCTTCTCCACCGTCGCCGCTCTCGCCACCGTCGCCGCTCTCGCCGGCTTCGCCGCCTTGACCGCTCGTACCGCTGCTTCCGCCTTGGCCGCCCGCGCCGGAGCCGCCCTCGCCGCCGCTTGCGCCGGACCCCGCGCCGCCTGCACCGCCAACGTGATCATCGACAGCGGAATCGCCGCCCGACGCGTCCTCTATGGAGGCGTCATCGCCGGCTCCGCCTTCGCCACCTTCACCTGACTGGCCTTGCCCAGCGTTCGCTGTCTTTTCTTCACCACACGCCTGAGCAGAGCCGAGCAACAGCGCGAGCAGCACCGCCGCGCGCCTTCCCGTCGACCGGTTCGAGCCTCGCTTCATGCGAAATCCCCGGGCCTATGTTCTCAGGCCTGCCATTGCAAATGCACCGGAAAAAGTAGGCTGAGGCATACAATCAGTCTGCTCAGTTTCGCTCTTGCCGGAATCCACTATCGCAGTAAAATGGCTCCATGACAAGAATTCGGGCTGCACTGCTGTTGGCCGTCTTTACGGTCTCGGCGTGCAGTGGGGGCGATGAGACGCCGAGCGGTCCGGCGAGCGTAGGTAACCCCGATTGCGTTGACCGCGATGGCGACGGCTACGGCGAAGGTTGCTCGCGCGGCGACGACTGTGACGACCAGAGCGCGGAAGAGACAACCGAGTGTTTGCGATGCGCCCAGCCCAATGCCGGCTGCCCATGCGAGCTCGGCACGCAGCCCAACACTTGTTACCTCGATAAGACCGAAGCCGATGACGGCACGATCATGTGCAACGAGGGCACGCGCTACTGCCGCAATTCGCGCTGGAGCGCGTGCGAGGACGTTCATACGTATCCGAAGCCCTTTCAATCGGAGGCCACCGCGCTCCTCGAAGGCGACGGCGGACCGGTGCAGTGCAATGACTGCAGCGTCAACTGCTTCCGCGTCAGCGACAACCTCGATCCAATCGACGGCGGGCTCACCAACGACAACTCGAATCACACCGCGTTCGTGCCGGGTGGCGGTCTAACGCTGGGTCAGATCCCACAAGACGCTGCGGTGCCTGAGGATCCCTACGATCCGTCCACCTGCATGCCGGGTACCGCGCCCGACATCGACTGCGACGGCATCCCGGATATCTACGATCCGTTCCCGAACGATCCGCCGTTTGCGACTGCGCATCCCGGCATTTTCCTCCCCATCGGCCCCGGTGAAACCGGCACCGGCGTGATCGATCTCGACTTCTATCTCAACTCCGCAGACGTGTACTTCCTGGTCGACCAGTCGGCGTCGATGGCCGACGAGCGCGATCGATTGAAGGCCGACCTCGTGTCCGGCGACTTCATCAACAACCCGAACTACAACTGCGCCGACGTCAACCTCAACCACGTGGCCGATGACAACGCGCTGAAGAGCCAGGGCATCGTCGGCGCGATCAACTGCATCATCCGCGACGCGAACTTCGGCACGGGCTTTCACCGCGAGATCCCGTTCACCGACTACGCGGACAACAAGCAGATCGCGTTCGACAACTACCAGGACATCACCTCGAACCGCATGGACGTCCTGGCCGCGATCGGCCGGCTCGACACCATCGGCAACATCGACTGGCCGGAAGCCTCGGCGCTCGCGCTGAACACCGTCGTGACCGGCAACGGCATGTACTTCGGTACGACCAAGCGCGGCATTCCTCCGCGCATCGACTGCCCCGCGGGTCGTTGGGGCTACCCGTGCTTCCGAGAGAACGCGATCCCGATCGTCATCCTGTTCACCGACGCGATGATGCACAACGGCCCGGACAACAACGCGTACGCGTACACGGCCAGTAAGCTCGGCATCACCAAGGGCACGAACGCCCAGTACTACCCGCTCGCGTCGACGAACGAGACGTTCAGCAACGCGTACGCCGGCGGCGACCTCACCAGCACGGTCAAGACGTTCACCGGCGACACCGGCGCGATGACCTCGGCGATCGACAAGTCGCAGTTGTCCTGCTTGAGCCAAAATGGCGGCGCCGATGCGTTCGTGAAGTTCGATCTGACCCAAACGCGGACCGTCCGGATCAGCAGCGAAGGCACGCGCTTCGACACCGTGCTCGGCTTGTACGCGGGCCAGCCGCAACCAGCGGTATCTCTGCCGGCGTCAACGAACACCAACGAAACGTCGGCGACCGCCAAGAACCTCGGCAACATCACCGGCGCCAGCGTGAAGATCACCGGCAACACGTCCGCGATGGTGTCCAACTACGACTGGTCGACGGTGCAATGCAGCGCCGATCCTGCTGCCAAAGACGCGGTCTATTCGTTCTCGGTCAGCTCGCCGACCAGCGTACAGATCAGCACGGAAGGCTCGGCGTTCGATACGGTCATCGGGCTGCACAACGGCGTGCCGCCGCTCGCGCCGACGTACACGGCATCGACCAACCTCAACGAAGCGCTCGAGAGCTCAGAGCTCATGGGCGCTGCGTACAACGCGGTGCTCGCGCGCTCGGGCAGCACGACCGGCCGCATCGCCAATTACCAAGGCGCCGAGGTCGGCTGCGGCGCGGACACCACCTCGCCCGACGTCGCGTACAAGTTCACGCTCGCGCAACCGACGCGCGTGCGCATCTCGACCGAAGGCTCGTCGTTCGACACCGTGATCGCGCTGGTCGGCGATACCTGCGGTGGCGCGTCGACGACGCCGCCGGTCAACACGGACACCAGTGGCTCGAACGCGGTCAGCGGGGCATCACGCACGTTCCTGCCTGGCTCGTACGTGATCCCGATGGGCACCACGTACCAGAGCAATGGCATGCTGAAGGCGTACGGCCTGGTCTATGCGCTGCTCAAGGGCGACGTCGCCGTTAGCTGGGTGATCAAGAAGAACAAGACGACCGGCGAGGCAGACTTCACCGCTTCGGCCACGAACTTCCTCACCAGCGCCGTGATCACGAACCACGCGTATAAAGGCGGTCCGTTCGTGGTCGATTCGGTCGATGCTCCGCGCGCGCAGTCGATCATCACGTCGTACCTCGCGCTCAACCCCACGGTCGTCGTGCACAAGACGACCACCAGTTTCGATGGCTATGTACGCCGCCAGCTCACCGGCGCGCCGCGCTTTGCGCTGATGAAGGACGGCTCGGAAGCCACGGCACGCAGCTACCTCGCTGCCGCCAATATCACCGACTCGCAAGGCACCGCTTGGCCCGACACGGCCAACGACGTAAAGACGCTCGCTCAGCTCGCAGGCGCGACCACGACCGCGTACGACGGCGCGCTGTTCGACAACAACGCCACGCCGACGTTCTGCGGCCTGATCTCGGCCGGCTGGACGGTCGCCGGCGCGTCTACGGCGCAGGGCGCCGAGGTCGTGCGCGAGACTCGCCAATTCTTAGAGGGCGCGGGTTCGCTGTTTGCTCAGAATGCCGGCCCGCTCGCTTTCGAGAACGGCACGTACGGCAAGTTCCTCACCACGGCTGGCTTCAACTCGACGACCGCGCCAGCGACCCTGTACGAGCTGAATCTGGAGTCGCCGTTCGCGCAGATCGAGGGCCCGCTCGCGAGCAGCGGTGGCACCACCGGCGGCCTGGCACTGCCCCAGCTCGACCAGTTCAAAGACAACGACATCCCGATCTTCGGCAAAGACGACGGCTCGCCGGGCGAAGCGGATCTGTGGCTCACCGGGCGCCTCGATGGCGACTGCTCGATCCTCAACGACACCTGCGCCGCCGGCGATGCGCTCGGGCTGGTCAGCTACCTCGCGGGCGGCGCGTACAGCACGACGATGCCGGTCACGACCAACCCGCAGGCCAACGGCGTGCGCTTGTTCCTGAACGCGTTGTTCGCGGCGGACTGCACCGCCAAGGAACGCCGCCCGGCACCGTGCTCGTGAGCGGCGCGAGCGGCACCACGACCGCGATGAACACGTACACGATCACGTACACCAACGACGGCACGGGCAACGCCCACAGCGCGGTGCTCGAGTACACCGTGCCGACCGGCGCGACGTACGTCAGCTCGAGCAACGGCGGCGTGCTCACCGGCGGCGTCGTGCGCTGGACCTTGAACAGCTTGTCCCCGAGCGAAGCAGGCAGCGTGACGGTCACCGTCTCGTACCCGGCGTTCGGCTCGTACGCGAACCAAGCGGCCGTTCAGTACACCCAGGGCAACACACCGCGCACGCTGCTGAGCTGGGTCGTCACCACGAGCTACGCCAGCTCGACGAACGTGGGTTGCACGGCGCTCGGCGTGAACCAAACCGTCGTGGGGTCGACCAATGAGCTGCAGTCCAGCGCGTACGACGTCGGCGAGCTCAAAGGCCGCGTCTACAGCTTGAGCGGCTCGACCGGCGGCATGACCAACAACTACGCGTCGTCCGAGACCGGGCTGACGTGCGGCGCCCTCAGCGGTGCGCCCGATGCGGCGTATAAATTCCACCTCGCGCAGGCGGCGAACGTCACCGTCAGCACCCAAGGCACGACCACGTGGGACACCGTGCTCTCGCTGTACAACGGCACGGTCACGTCGACCGAATCGGCGACCGCGAACAACACCAATGAGACGACGTCGTCGCCGCAATCGCTCGGCAACTTGAACGGCCGGCGCGTGACCGTGACTGGCGGCAATACCAGCTCGATGGCGTCGAACTACATCAACGACGAGGTCGCGTGCACGTCCGACGCTACCGCGCCCGACGCAGTGTACAGCTTCACGCTGACCTCGCCCACACAGGTCCGGATGAGCACCGCGGGCTCGAGCTTCGACACCGTCGTGAGCCTGCACAACGGCGTCATCATCACGCCTCCGCCGGCCACGACAGGCACGGTGGGCCTGACCAACGAGTGGCTCAACAACCCGTTCGTCGTGCCGCTGAACGTGAGCACGCGCGATCAGATCTTCACCGGCACCACGTCCGGCATGGACGGCCACTTTCAGATCCCGAACACGTGCTTCGTCGCGACGTCGCCGAGCATCGACAGCCCGGACGCGGTGTTCAGGTTCACCGTCGCGAACAGCGGCACCTACGAGATCGACACCACCGGCTCGAGCTTCGACTCGGTGCTCGCCGTTTACGACACCACGCCGCAGTTCACCAACACCAACTTGTTCGACGTCGGCGAGCTCGACACTACGCTCGCCAATCGCTTCCCGATGGGCTCAGTCACGAAGTCGTACCTCAGGGTCACCGGCGACACCCAAGACAACGGTGCGAGCACCTGGGCGACGACGACCTGCAGCACGATCGCGGCTACCAGAGACTCGTTCGTCGCGTTCTCGGTCACGGGCACGACCAGCCGAACGATCGTGCTCAACACCGAAGGGTCGAGCTTCGACACCACGATCCAGCTCTACAAGTACGACTCGGCCGCGCAGACGACCTACACGGCGGTCGGCTGCGACGCCGACTCGGGCCAGGGCAACGCCTCGAACCTTTCGGTCTTGCTCGCCCCCGGCGACTACTTCGCCGTGATCTCCGGCGACGTCGCCAGCGCGGAAGGTACCTACGAGCTGCGCATCTCCGATTCGGCGCCCGTGACCGACGTGCTCGACTGCAACGACGACCCGGTGAGCGGCGTTACCCGCGCGCGCATCCCGGCGGTCTCGCTGACCGCCGGCACCACATACCTCTTGGTGCTCAAGGGCTACGCGTCGAACTCGTACGGCACGTACCAGCTGCAGTTCCGCGACAACACGCTGCCCACGGCCAGCACGACCAACCGGCTCGACTGCAACGACGACTTCAACGCCACGGCGCAATCGTCGCTGACGTACCCCCCCACCACAGCCACTACGCTTCCGGCAGGCACGTACTACGTCGTGGTCAAGGGCGGCTCCCCAAGCGCGAAAGGCACCTACACGCTGGTCGTGGAGGACGTTACGACCCCTCCGGTCGGCGCGTTGGTCGAATGCG
>Ga0193752_1002269_pt1 | contig 14625 bp, 19 predicted proteins | sample H1c1metaG_FD_144924 | JGI IMG/M metagenome (GOLD analysis project Ga0193752, IMG submission 144924) | Soil microbial communities from a riparian zone of the East river system, Colorado, United States - H1c1 | ecosystem: Environmental > Terrestrial > Soil > Riparian zone | place: USA: East River... | reverse complement strand
TCCTCTATTATACTGCCTGCTAAGTTCTTTTTTGCAGTATCAAAAAACGAATTTTTAAGAGTGAAAAGTTAATTATCCATTTTTGAGATGGCTTCTAGTAAATTTAGATGCTTCGGATCGACTGTTGGCTTGATTTCCTTCAAACAAATAAGATAAGTCAAGTTGTTTATGAATGAATCCCTTCAACGTATCAATTAGCTGTCTCTCAACAATTGGTATTGTTTTCCTGTTAATCGCGGTGGCAAATCCAATTTCCTGATTTACCCATTGGGTGGTGATTGAATTACTGGTCAGGATTGGGACAAAATAATCACACTCGAAAATTCCTGTTTTTACTTTTTCGGTCAGTTGTAGCAAAACCTGTCTATTATCAGCTATTACTATCGGTGTGAATATGTCAGTACCATTTATAAGTCTTTCAACAGAGCGCATTTTATTTCTGTCAGCATCTGAGTAACTAATGAAGATTTTCTTTTTCATAAAAGAGAATATTGAAGCAAAGTTGATTCTACCGAAAACCTACTGACCATCCTTCCTAGTGATTACGATATCGGTCAGGTTTAATGCAATCTGTCCGTCACCTTCTTTGAGGACATCATAATAATCCTCGTAATCACGAGGATCCGGATCATCATATGCATCATAATCTTGCTGGTTACTATAAATGCGTTCGATTTTATCCTTAAAATCTGTAGTCATTGTTTTCACTTTTTCGTCCTTGAATAGAACTTTCGCAAAAATTTCAAATTCGACCTGCTTTTTTAATAAAATAAACTTTGGGAACTGCTGAAATTCAATGAATACGTGTCTAAAATTTTTGAACTTAAAAATTGGATGAATGACCTCAATCTTGCTGACAATAGTTTTTCCAAATTCAAAATTGAAACTTTGACAAATGGCTTTCGACACAGGAAGAGGTTGTCCAACAAATTTGACTTTCAATTTTATTTCCCGACCTGAATAAGCAGCTGGAACAAGAAAAAATAAGTCCATTATCTTTTTCGTATTATCATATTCGTCTTCGATCACCGCAGTCGCTTTGGGTGTCAGCAACTCCTTAAATTTTCTCTGGAGCTTAGAGACCAAGTCTTGGGAGTTTGAAAAACTGTCAACTGTGTGTTTGTCTCTGAGAATCGTTTTGAAATTATTTAGCTTCTGTATTTTGTCGTATTGAATTAAGTTCGGAGTAACAGTGGAATTTTCCTCATCAATCAAATAAATTAAAATTTCCTTAGCCTGTTCAATAGCTTTTTCATACTCCAACTGAGAATAAGATTTTCCACTATTAGGCTCTTCACTTCCATATCTCATTCCAACAATACCGACATAAATATCTGACTGCTCTACCTCCGATATGCATGTGGTTAATGGACTAGGTGTTCTGGCTCCAAACTGTTCCATACCTTTAACCGTTACGTCAAACTTTTCAAGGCATTCCCAAACCTTTTTTCGTTCTTCCTTGAGATCCACAAAGGTAGATGATATAAAAACCGTTTTTCTTGTCATATATTTTGTCCGTTATCAATCCAGCGTTAGAACTGTACAAGGCAAGTTACACAATCCACCTACCCTACCCGTTTACAAACGGATAAAACTGCTTCAGCAATCCAACACACCCAAACACGCATTGACGCACCCTTGGTTCCCTAAATTCTCTAATTTTACTATTCAATTTCAGTTCCCATGAAACCCCAATACATCACCAACGAAAAAGGCAAAAAAATAGCCGTTGTTATACCGGTGAAAAGGTATGCGCGCATGGTAGAGCAACTGGAAGAGTTTGCGGATATCCGAGCATACGATGACGCGAAAATGATGAATGAACCATCTATTCCGATTTCACGGGCATTTAAGGAATTGGACGCAAAACGGAATTGATATTAAACACCTGGCATCATAGAAATGTGAATCCCTTAATGTCCTCTTTCCTCCTTAAAAAGCAATCCCGCGCCTAACGTCAGTAGAATGATGATGATCAATAGGCCAAAGGAAAACGCAATATCCATTCCTTTCACGTGAGGATTACTGAGTGGACGTTCAGTAATCTCATCGGAATTCCGGAGGTACAAGTAAAAATCTCGCCCTTGGTATTTTTCGCTGAGTTTCTTAAACAATCGATCGAAGGAATTGTATACCAACGGCACCATCATTCCCAGCAACAAAACTTTTAGCTCCTTGTCGGCCTTCAGGTTGATCAGAAATATTCCAATCAGTCCCACGATAAACGGAAGTCCGGTTATGGTCCATCTTAAATGATCAGTGTTCCACTCTTTCTTTCTCTTGTACAAGAGAAAGAAGCTTAATCCTAACGCAATGCCAATTCCTGTAAATATCAATGGACTCTTTCTGTTACTATAAAAAACATTTCACGGAAACTATTACCGCGCCGCCGTCTTCCCCGTAAGCCCCACCGGAATCAACAAATCGCCTTTATCATACATATTGATGTAAATATTCAGCGTGTCTTTGCAGCCTTTCCAGTAGACGCGGTATTTATCGAGCAGTCCGCCGCCCATCATTCCATTGGGAGTTTCAAAGGCGCAACAGCTTCCGGCGCGGAAATATTTGATCTGCTCTCCATTGGGGCCGGCCAGTCCGTTCAGAAATCTTTGTTCGTTCTTAGGTCCACTGCTTTCCTTGCTTCCTCCAACTTTTACGGCATTCAACTGCGTGTACGCATAGGTTGAGTCAGTCGACTTTTCCGTCAGCCGATACGTGTAATCATCCAGCAGGACAACTTTTTTTGTGCGTGTGTCACCTTGTGCACTATTCGAAGAGGTTGCACTTTTTTTGGTGGAGCAGCCCAGTACCAGGATTGCGGCGATGAGTGTAATTGTTTTCGTCATTGTTTGAAACTAAAATGAAAATCTATTCTTTGTTTTCTATATCAACCGCATGCGGTTCGAACGTGCCGGTTGGATCAAAGTTGAATTTCTCAATCGCCTGTAAAGCACAATACTCCACCAGCTCCGGACTCAGGCTGTCCAATGCGTGCATGTTGAATTTTACATAGCGCAGTGAGCGGGAGTATTCATCCGGCGACAATACATTTTCAGAGCTGTCTTGCTTTGTATACATGATCCGGATGTTCTCAAACGGATTGCTGATCACAACCACATCTTCCAGGTCGGGAAAGCCAAAAAAACGTGGTGAATAATTTTTCAGTTCTTCGGCTGGAATGTGAAATCCTGCATAAACTAATTTGTTGTCAACGAGCGGCTCTTTAGCGGAAGAACCCAAATGAATAACTTTTGAATCGTCTTTTCCTTCAATCCAGACTTCCGTGATCCAGTTCTCAACCCCGGACTTATTTGTAAACTCCAGCGTTAATGTATTTGTGTCCAGTGCGAAACGGATAACCGTATCGGGCATGACATAGTTTTCCTCAATAAAACTATCCAGGGCTGCTTGTTTTTCTTCTTCTGAGGGGCCGCAGCCGATGAGCAGAATCAAACTTGCGAGAACGATCAATTTATTCATAACGCAATTTGTCTTTAACATGGTTTCTCCGGCCCTCACTGTGTCTTCCAATATTTTCCGGATGATTTCAAAATCAACTTGTCCGGTTTTTGCGTCGCCGACCATGGTTGAACTTTTGGTGTAAAAAGATAAGGAAAGTTGTGGATTAACGCTCGCTGTTTTGACAAACCCGAACAACAAGCAAATCCAAGGGCCCATATGCGTGCAATCGCCTGCGGCAGCAAGGAATTTTTTCTTTTTTGGTTATTAACCCCGGGTTACGTTCCTGCGGAACTCACCCGGGGTTAATAACATTCGACCCCTTCAGGGTCGCGCGGACACTAAACGGTACTGAATACAGCTCTGCTCCCGCGTATCGCTTAAGTTCGGCCTCCGCACTCCCCTCTCCCATCTCCGAACTATCCTTACCTTCGCGCCATGAATCCAGATCGCACGCACGTCATCCTCTCCTCCGGTAAAGATCAATCCCTGAAACGTTTTCATCCCTGGGTTTTCTCGGGAGCCATCAAGAAAATTAAAGGGCCCGTTCAGGACGGAGATATCGTGGACGTGTATTCCAACAAAGAGGAATTTCTCGGCACCGGTCATTACCAGGACGGATCAATTGCCATTCGTATTTTTTCTTTCCAGGAAGTGGAACCCGGTGTTGAATTCTGGAAAACGAAAATCCGCAAGGCGTGGGAATACCGGAAGAACGTTGGAATTACAGACGACCCGAATACCAATGTGTTCCGTTTGATCTACGCAGAAGGCGACGGACTTCCCGGACTCATTGTTGATTTTTACAATGGCGTTGCTGTTTTACAGGCGCACTCCGTAGGCATGCACCGCAACCGTCACGAAATTGCGAAAGCATTGAGTGAAGTGATGGGCGATCGCCTGACAGCGGTGTACGACAAAAGCAAAGAAGCTTTGTACCGCAATGAGGGCGGTGAAAGCATGAACGGATATATTTTCGGAAACGCTGAAGGCTCGGGTGAAGTGCTCGAGAACGGCCACAAATTCCTGATCGATTGGGTGGGCGGACAAAAGACCGGGTTCTTCGTTGACCAGCGCGAGAACAGAAAACTGCTCGGACATTATTCCAAAGGGAAAAGCGTGCTGAATACATTCTGTTACACCGGGGGATTTTCGGTGTATGCCGGAAAAGCAGGCGCCACACAAGTGCACAGCGTTGATTCTTCGAAGAAAGCCATTGCGCTCACCGATCAGAACATGGAACTGAACGGCCTTACGAATCACGCTTCTTTCGCGATGGATACGTTCGATTATCTCGAAGGAAAAGAAAATCAATACGACATTATCATTCTTGACCCGCCGGCATTTGCAAAAAGTGTGAGTGCGCGTCACCACGCGATCATGGGTTACAAACGCCTGAACGCAGAAGCGATCCGTAAAATAAAACCGGGCGGGATCTTATTTACGTTCTCGTGTTCGCAGGTTGTGGACCGCAGAATGTTCCAGGATACTATTGTTGCCGCGTCTATCCAGGCCGGAAGAACGGTTCGATTGATGCATCATCTTACACAACCGCCTTGTCACCCGGTGAGTTTGTTTCATCCGGAAGGTGAATACCTGAAGGGGCTTGTGGTGTACGTGGAATAGACGCCAGAGGATCGCTGCGCGATTTGTATAGTAAATTTTTTACCACGGCGTCACGGCGCCCAGTCCTCATCCACTACTTGCGCGGCACGGCGAATGGAAAATATCACTTCGTGATATCATTACACTAACAAGTTTGATGTAAAGCATTAAATCGCAAAGCGATTTGCGGAGCCTGTCCTGAGGAATCGAAGGGCCCCATGCCGACGTAGGAAGCACTTAAGTTTTGCGCCGTAACGCCGCGCCGCCGTGGTAAAATTTAAAATACGAATACGAATCGCGCCGCGATTCAAATCCGATTCAATCCGCTTGATCCGCGTTCTATTAAACGGTATAATACCCGAAGTAATACAGCAAGCTTGCCAGCAACGTAATCGCAAAGATCCCCGAGATGTTTACAACCAACCCCGCACGCGCGAGTTCTTTCGTGGTGATAAACTTCGTCCCGTAGACAATTGTGTTTGGCGGTGTGGCAATGGGCAGCATAAACCCGAGTGAAGCCGCCATCGCTGCAGGCAAAAGAAAAAACAAAGGATGTATTGTGCCCGCACCGAATGTGGCAATCAGTATCGGGATCATGAGCTGAATGGTAGCAACGTTCGATGCAAATTCACTGATCACACACACCAGCACAGCAATAGACACCACGATGATAACCGGGTGAACGTTCTGCAAACCGGAAAGCGCTTCACCCATCCACGCACTGAGACCGGAAACCTCGAAGCCAAACGCCAATGCAAATCCTCCACCGAAAAGCAGGATAACTTCGAACGGAAGCCGCTCCGCATCGCGCCACACCATGATCCGTTCACCGGGTTTCGAAGAGGGAACAAGAAAAAGTACAATCGCTGCAGCAATGGCCACCGTACTGTCTTCAATGAACTTTGCGTGTTCACCGAATAGTCCACCCCATCCGTGAATCGTAAAATACCCGAGATCGATATCCGATCGCGTAAACCAGAGAATGGCCGTGCAGAAAAATATTCCCGCCACGGTTTTCTCTTCGTACGTCCATGCGCCCAGCGATTTCAGTTTCACGCGGAAATAATCGCGGGAAACAACTTCATCGCGCGTGTTCCTGAAAAACATCAGGCGCAATGTCCAGTACGCACACACAATCATAAACAGCGAAACCGGGATTCCGATCTTCGCCCATTGGAAGAAATCCATGTCGTGCGCATCGGGAAAGGCATTGATGTATTCCCTGTAAAAGATCATGTTGGTTGGTGTTCCAACCAGCGTGGCGAGTCCACCTATGCTCGCGGCATACGCAAGTCCGATCAGCAAACCTGCGGCCAGTTTTCGCTTCTGACGTTCATCGGCAATGTGTTCCCCTACTTCATTCACCAGCGATAAAACGGCGGCGAGAAGCATCATGACCGTTGCCGTGTTGGAAATCCACATCGAAATGGTGTATGAAGAAATCATTACACCCAGGAGAATCCGGTCGGGACGCGTGCCTGTTGCGTTCAGGATCATGTATGCAATCCGCTTGTGCAGGTTCCATTTTTCCATGGCAAAGGCCAGGATAAATCCACCGATGAACAGGAAAATGATGTTGTCCATGTATTGACGCGCAACATCTTTTGCCGGAGCAATTCCGAGCAGGGGCAGCATGAGCAGCGGAAGCAACGAGGTAACTGCAACCGGAATGGCTTCGGAGAGCCACCACCAGGCCACCCAGATCACCAGCGAAAGCATGAAGACAATGTTGATGTCGACATTCGAAAACAGGTACATCAGCGCGCAGCACGTTAAAGCTGCCACCGGACCCATTATGATGTGTATGCGTTGTTTCATTACTTTTGTGGAAAATCAACCCCAATGAACAAACATACTAAACTCTTTGCGGTACTGTTGGCTGCAATTTTCGTTATAGCCTGCTCGCGCGCGAAACACATCACCATTTCTGATTCCGATATGGAAGCACAAGGTTTCGTAAAAGCCATGGTGATTACGATGGAACTCGATGGATGCACGTACATGCTCGAACAGGAAAGCGATAAGAAGCGTCTCGAACCGGATGGTCTGCAACCTGATTTTCAGAAAGACAGTCTGAAGGTCTGGATCAAGTTTAAGCCGGAGGACAGGATGAGTGTCTGCATGGCTGGTGAGACGATTAGCCTGATAGAGATCAAGAAGCGTTAGCGCTTCGCGCACGACGCGGTGAAAAAATTTCAGTATCAGTGTCAGCCGTAAGCGTTTTCTCCGCGATCACGGCATGCTATAACTAAAGGTCTCTGCGCCTCAGCACCTCTGCGGTGAAAAAATAAAAGCAAGTACATGCAGCCTGATCCTAAAACCGTTCGCATTATTTTTCTCGGCACGCCGGAATTCGCCGCGTGTTCGCTGGAGAAACTGGTGGCGGAAAAGTACAACGTTGTGGCTGCGATCACTGCTCCGGATAAACCTGCAGGACGTGGACAGGAGATCAGGCAGAGTGAAGTGAAACAGGTTGCAGTGAAGCATGGAATTCCTGTTTTGCAACCGGAAAAACTAAAGTCTCCCGAATTCCTGGAAGAACTGAAATCGTTTGACCCGGAACTGATGATCGTTGTTGCGTTCCGCATGCTTCCCGAATTGGTCTGGTCGATGCCCCGCATGGGCACATTCAATTTACACGGTTCCCTCCTGCCCCAATACCGCGGCGCTGCTCCCATCAACCGGGCGGTGATGAATGGAGAAAAACTAACTGGTGTCACTACCTTCTTGCTGAAACAGGAAATCGATACGGGCAGTATTTTACTCCGCAAGGAAATTCCCATTGGAGAAAATGAAACTGCCGGCGAATTACACGACCGGATGATGGTGATCGGTGCAGACCTCGTAACGGCAACTGTTGATGCGCTTGCGGAGGGAACGATTCAACCTGTGGACCAATCGCATTTTGTGGGCGAAGGTGAAATGCTGAAAGATGCACCGAAACTTTTTCGTGATACCTGCCGGATCGATTGGTCGTGGCCGGGTGAGCGGATCCGTAATCATGTGCGCGGACTGAATCCTTTTCCGGCCGCGTGGAGCGATCTGCGTCGCGCTGATGGTTCTGTTTTGTCAATGAAAATATTCCGGTGCAGTTTTGTTCCGGGTGAGCCTTTTGGAAAACCGGGAACGATTAACGATCAGTTTCATGTTGCTGTAAGCGATGGGACAATCCGGGTGGAGGAAATTCAGGCTCCCGGAAAAAAGCGCATGAACATCAGCGAGTTCCTCAAAGGTTTTCGCGTGACCGGTGAAGAGTCTTTCATGTGATCAGAAGGTTATTTTTTTAAGTGAAGCTGTTCGGCGGAGTGTCGCCGTGTCAAAAACAAGCAATACAAGCACACAGCGATTCTTTGCGTTCCTTGCGGTCAATCAAAAACTCTGCGATTTTCTTTGCGTCATTGCGCCTCTGCGGCTATTAAGCAAACCCCTGAAACCCTTTATTGACGCGGGAATCAGCGGCGGTTATCAACAGGAATTTCAATTTATCAACAATATCCTTCCTATCTTTGCCGAACACCTTGCACAGTGCGCGTTTCGTTTTATTTTTGCGCCTCGGAAAATTCACATCTAACAATACTTAATCATTCATTACATGAACAAAGCAGAACTCGTCGACGCTATCGCAACGTCGGCAAAAATTACCAAGGCAGACGCACAGCGCGCACTCGATGCGACAATTGAGAACGTTACGAAAACACTTAAAAAAGGCGATAAGGTTTCCCTGGTTGGATTCGGAACTTTTTCCGTAGCTAAACGTGCAGCCCGCACCGGCCGTAATCCGCAAACCGGTAAAGCAATTAAGATCGCTGCAAAGAAAGTTGCCAAGTTCAAAGCAGGCATTGACCTTGCAAAAACCGTCAATAAATAAGCAGGAGAATCTATTGCCTGTTACTACACCAAATTGACCGGATATTGATCAGGTATTCACCTGTATTTTCGTTGTGCCTGAGTGGGGAAATAGTTTAGCTTTGTCTTCTCACTAAAAAAAACACACTCATGAACAAAGCCGAACTTATAGAAGCGATCGCTACTGATTCAAAACTTTCTAAAGCCGACGCAGGCCGTGCACTTGATGCAACAATTATGGCGATCACCAAGTCGCTGAAAAAAGGTGATAAAGTATCACTGGTAGGATTCGGAACATTTGGTGTTGCGAAACGTGCTGCACGTAACGGACGCAATCCGCAAACCGGAAAAACGATCAAGATCGCTGCTAAAAAAGTAGCTAAGTTCAAAGCAGGCACAGACCTTTCGAAGACTGTAAATAAATAAACTGATTGACCCTATTGAAGAAGGGCTCCTCGCATGAGGGGCCTTTTTTTATGTTGGCTATCCCGAGGAACTGAATTTAAATTGACCACGGCGGCACAGCGACACGGCGCCTATTTGTTGTTAGTATTGCCCGCGGCACGGCGGATGAAAATATCACTTCGTGATATCATTTTGCAAACAGCACCTGGTACACTATAAATCGCGCAGCGATTTACTCCGTTCGCCGTGCCGCGCGGTCAATATTTAAGTTTGGCGCTGTGCCGCCGTGGTTAATTTTTCCATACAGGCATAGGTCGTGGTTTTCGATTACCTGTTTTGATGGAAGTCCCTTTTTTATTCCGGCGAGCCTACAACGAATTGCCTGATATACGTCCGGATGCGATGCGGATTTTCTGCTGCGAATAATTTGTATTGATCGTAAAAGGAAAAATGGAACAGGCTTACGAACACGTAGCAATCCAGGTATCCCTTCTCCCGCATTTCATTGGCAAATTTAAATTCGGGATGATCATTCGCCTGGTCAAGCATGTATGACCAACTCGCATATTCCAGGAAACGCTCATTGCCCGCCGCTGCATCAAGCACACCATATCCGTTGCATTGAGGCAGTACCTCCGCTTTTTTCGCACGGTAGTACGACCATGGAGCATCGCTGATTTTGTCCTGCGTAACAGTAACCTGGTTCGGCATATTCCATCGTGCCATCCAGTGAGAAGTAAATTCCTTTCCTTGTTTTTCACAGATAAATGCGAGCTTGATGTTGAATCCCTGGGAAGGATAGGCGATTATTCCTTCAATGCAGGCATCAAGCGCGGCTTCCCACTGCCGGGTGATTATGTATTCATTCGCAAGCAGGTCCCATTGCTGCCACAGGTCAGGCCGCAGATGTGCTGCACGCAAATACCATTCAGCCGCCTCGCGGTGATTACCTTCAATCGCACTGATCAGCCCCAGGTCGTTGCACGTTCCATACCAGGTGGAATCATGCGTGTACGCCCTTTCAAATTTTTCCCGCGCGAGGTCATACTTTCCGTAGAGCATGTCCATTTGTCCGGTCACTAAATAATACTGTGCCGAATCCGATTTCATGGTATCGTCGTAGTGTGCTCCGAGTATCGTGTACAGGTGCAACGATGCTTTCTCCTGTTCATTGCCGTATAGGGTGGCAAACATGAACTGTCGAATGGCCTCATCCCGGTACCGGACCAGGTTATCGGCTGACTTTTTGTTACCGGGAACTACACTGTAATAATAAGACCTGTAACGCTTGTATTCATAATCCACGCGACGTCTCCACAATTGCTCACTCAACAAATGGGTTTGCTGGACCTCATCCAGTTTCAGAATAGCCTTCTCTAAATGGTTATTCTCAAAACTGCGTTCTGCGGCATTGATCTTCTTCAACTCCGCCGCAGTAAACTCATCCGCGTAAATGGCCTGTACCCGTGGTTGTGCAACCAATACAGCCGTTGAACCACACATGAAAAGGAAAAGAAATAAAGTCAGCCGCATCTATGGAATCTATTCACTAAAGTTACCAGATTTTACTTCCGTGGTTAATGGCTGTCCTTCTTATTGATAAATTTGCAACGTCTATGACCAAAGAGCAAAAAATCAAAAACTTCGATCCGAATTCGCCAGGCGATCCGGATGCAAATATTTACGGTCTTCCCTTTTCCTGTGAAGAAGCCGACACAGTAATTATTCCTGTGCCGTGGGATGTTACGGTTTCGTATGCCGACGGAACAGCACAAGGTCCCGAAGCGGTTTTCGCTGCATCGTTCCAGGTTGATCTCTATGAACCGGATTTACCCGATGCATGGAAATTCGGAATTGCTATGGACGAAATTCCAACGCAATTAAAATCGAATGCAGAAGGCTTGCGCGAAATGGCCATCCAATACATCGACGCGCTGACCAATGGCGAAGATGTGGAAAATGATCCTGCATTTCAGAAAGCATTGACAACGATCAATCACGCTTCTGCAGAAATGAATGCCTGGGTAAAAAGCCGGTGCATTCACTGGATGAAAAAAGGAAAACGCGTGGGACTGCTCGGCGGAGACCACAGCACGCCATTCGGGATGTTCCAGGCGCAGGCAGAAATGCACGGCGATTTTGGTATTCTCCAGATTGATGCGCATGCGGATTTACGTGTGGCCTACGAAGGATTTACATTCTCGCATGCATCCATCATGTACAATGCGCTCACCATTCCGCAGGTCAAGCGACTCGTGCAGGTGGGCATCCGCGATTACTGTCAGCAGGAACGTGAGATCATTGAAAACAGCAAAGGCCGTGTGATCACGTTCTTCGACCGCGATATGCGTCATGAAAAATACAAAGGCACCACGTGGCACGAAATCGTGAAACGCATCATTGCTTCATTGCCCGATAAAGTCTACATCAGTTTTGATATCGATGGACTCGAACCGGGATTGTGTCCGAATACAGGAACGCCCGTTGCCGGCGGACTTGAATTCGAACAGGCCGGTTATCTGTTCAATGAACTTGTGAAATCGGGCAAGAAGATCATCGGTTTTGATCTCAACGAAGTGGCTCCGGGTCCTGATGGTGATGAATGGGATGCGAACGTGGGCGCGCGGATGTTGTACCGCATGTGTAATGTGATGACGATGGCTGCAATCCGGAAATAGATGCTGCACCAATTTAAATTTAGGAATCTATCCCATAAGGTCAAACAATAGCAAATCATGACTTGTTTATGAATTTGAAAAATAACCACGGAGGCATGGCGACACGGCGCCTCGCATTTCATAACCGTTACCCGCGTCGGCACGGCGTTGGTAAATATCACTCCGTGATATTATTACCCAAACACATTTGGAGTAACACAGTAAATCGCGAAGCGATTTGCTCCGTCGCCGTGCCGATGCGGAAAACAGATAACCAATGCGCCGTGTCGCCGCGCCTCCGTGGTTAATTTAAGTTTTATTGCCTTGAAGAGATAGCTACCATAATTTATATGGATCAATACAAACAGGAATTACTTCAGTTTCTTTCGCAATACATCAGCGAAAACCGCCTGGCGAAGATCGAACACATCGCCAAAGAACGCACGCGGTATTTATCGATTGCTGTGGAAGACATTTACCAGCCGCACAATGCGAGTGCCGTAATGCGCAGCGCAGAATGTTTCGGTATCCAGGATGTACACGTGATTGAAAACAAGAACAAGTACAAACCGAGCAAGGAAATCACCAAAGGCGCGAACAACTGGCTCACGATGCATCACTACAATGCGGCGGAGAACAACACGCTGGATTGTATCCGTACGTTGAAGAAGCAAGGGTATCGCGTAATTGCCACTACCCCGCATGAGAAATACAGCATGATCGACAAGCTGGACGTGACGAAGGGAAAAATGGCCCTGTTTTTCGGAACGGAACTCGAAGGAATCAGTGAAGATGTGCGGAATGAGGCCGATGAACTGGTCCGTATTCCCATGTATGGCTTTACTGAGAGTTTCAATATCTCCGTTTCGGCTGCAATCTGTTTGTACCAGCTTACCATGCGGCTTCGCGATTCAGACATTCACTGGCAGCTCAACGAAGAGGAATTGCTCGACATTAAACTCGAATGGGTGAAAAATTCCATTCAACGTGTGGAATTAATTGTGCAGGAGTTCCAAAAACGGCGCGGTATCTGACAGGGATTTTTATATTTGTACAGAATCAACTAACCAGAACAAGAATAATTATGGGAAAAGGTGATAAAAAGACCCGCAAGGGCAAGATCTTCAAAGGTTCGTACGGGAAGACCCGTCCACAGAAAGTGAAGAAAGCAGCTCCTGCGAAGGCTGCAGCGAAGAAAAAAGCTCCAGCGAAAAAAGCTGCTAAGAAAACCGCGTAAAAAAAAGCTCCTGAGAAATCGGGAGCTTTTTTTAATGTGCTACTCCGCCAGACTCCGCCAGACTTCGGCGAGCTTGTCCAGAGCGAAGCCGAAGGGCTCAGTCTGACAAGTCGTCTCTATCATAATTTCGTTTTAAGACCACAAGACACACGTCTCATTTAGATTGCTCTTGAAATGAAACCACTTGTCAGACCGGGCGGAGCCGGGGTGACAAGCACCATCAGCACATCAGTCAGCGTGCGGATAGTACTTCTTCTTCTCTTCCGCCGACAACACCGGCGCCACAATCTCCAGTCCCGACGTTTTTCCCAATGCAATCTGGTTGATCTTCGAACCTTCACGTCGCTCGATCACCTTGTTCTTTTCGATTACACTCGTCTGCAAACTATCGAGAATCCGGGTGTGTAATTCTTTGTACGAAAACCCTTCGCCATTCTCAACAGCTTCAATGGCTAACTGCACACCGAGGTATGCAGCCGCCACACGTTGATTGGGTGTTCCGTGGTGCTGCGGAGAAGTGACATCGTAATCGCCCGTGTTGAGCGTGCTGGCGAAATAGCCGTGTATCTGCGACCAGGCGAAACCTTTTTCAAGGGCCATATAGAATCCCGATATGGCGTCCGCTTCGAGTTCTGCTTCCTGGGTCGTCATGTCTTTTTCGAAACCGTACGTGTACTGCACACGGTGTCCCCATTCGTGCGCGAGGATTCCGGCCACAGCCAGTTCGTTGTAATGTTTGATGGTGTAGTAAAACATGTTCTTCCCGAAATAGATCTTACCACCCTTGGTTGCAAACGCATTGCGCAGTTCGTACGAACGTTCATCGAGAATGAGGACCTTGGCCTGAACGCCCTGGAAAAACCGGCGCTGGCGGCCCACTTCATCGCGCATCTTTTTATCGTCGGCTGCGTTACCGAGTGAAGCACGCGTGGTACGACCGAGAAAATCATCCAGCCCATCCATGCGCAAAGCCTGCGACACTGCATCCGTGTGTTGTACGAAAACCAATGCGCCCTGTTGCTTCAAGCGTCCGGATGGATTTCCGGTTGGAACAATAACGGCAAGCGCAACAGCAGTAAGGAAAAGGGCGAGCGTTTTCATAGCGTTTGTTTTCTACTCGTATAACGGCAAGGAAGGTGCCATGTTACATAAACGATGCGGGAATGGCAGATATTACATAACCGGTGAAAAAGGTGCGCCAGGTGGTGCCGTGGGCAGGAGAATTGGACTGACAGAATTGCATTTGCTGCAATGCTTCCGTAATTAACCTCGTTGGATGACCCAAACGGTTGTGGTTTACACAATGAAACCACAATAGGAACATAGGTAACATAGCTTATTGGTGGATAGATGGCTAAAGTTCACATCAGCGGGAAGAATTGCCTCCGCAATTCCTTCTATTTACACTTAACAATA
>Ga0193752_1002268_pt1 | contig 14631 bp, 16 predicted proteins | sample H1c1metaG_FD_144924 | JGI IMG/M metagenome (GOLD analysis project Ga0193752, IMG submission 144924) | Soil microbial communities from a riparian zone of the East river system, Colorado, United States - H1c1 | ecosystem: Environmental > Terrestrial > Soil > Riparian zone | place: USA: East River... | reverse complement strand
ACCGCGAGGGGTTCGCGCGGGCCGGGAAGAAGCTGGACATGGGGAAGTCGTGCGTGCGGTTCAAGAAGCTCGAAGACCTCCCGCTCGATGTGGTCGGGGAGGCCGTGGCCGGGATGTCGGTGGACGACTACGTCGCCCGCTACGAGGAGGCACACAAGAAGTAAGCACCCCATGACGCTCGCCTGGGCCTTCGCCGCCGTCCACCTCCTCGCGCTCGGAATCGGGCTGGGGGCCGTGTGGGCGCGCGCCCGCGCACTCCGCGGCACGCCCGACACGGACGCGCTCCGCCGCGCGTTCTACGCCGACGCCCTCTGGGGGCTCGCGGCGGTGCTGTGGATCGGGACAGGGGTGTGGCGCGCCTTCGGCGGGCTGGAGAAGGGGACCGCGTACTACCTCGCCAACCCCTTCTTCCACGCCAAGCTGGGGATGCTGGTGCTCATCCTCATGCTGGAGGTCTGGCCCATGCTCACGCTCATCCGCTGGCGGCAGCAGGTCGGCAAGGGACAGATGGTGGACGTGGGGCCCGCAGCGCGCATCGCCACCATCAGCCGTGTGCAGGCTGCGCTCGTCGTGGCGATGGTGCTGGCCGCGACGGCGATGGCGCGCGGTCTGGGGAGCTGAGGGCAGCGTGGCCGAAAAGCTCCAGCAGATCGCGCAACGGCTGGGCGTGGACCGCATCGAGCGGCACGTCTTCCTCTGCGCCGATCAGACCAAGCCGAAGTGCTGCTTCCTCGACGAGGGGATCCAGTCGTGGGAGTACCTGAAGGGGCGGCTCGACGAACTGGGCCTCTCGGGCGATGGCGGGGTGTTCCGCACCAAAGCGAACTGCCTCCGCATCTGCCGCCAGGGCCCCATCGCCGTGGTCTACCCCGACGGCACGTGGTACCACTCCTGTACACCCGAGGTGCTGGAGCGGATCATCCAGGAGCACCTCATCGGGGGCCGCGTGGTAGAGGAGTTTTTGATCACGCAGCACCCGCTGCCGGAGCCCGGGGCAACTGAGAAGCCGTCGGACGAAGCGCTGGCCTCCCCCGACTTGTCATCCTGATCGGAGGGCGGCGAAGCCGACCGCAGTCGAAGGATCTCAGACTTGCGGGACGTTGGAAGCATCCTGAGATCCTTCGACTGCGGCCCTACGGGCCTCCGCTCAGGATGACAAGAGTGGAGGGACGTGCCTTACCCGACGGTCTCAAAGCGGGCGGCTTGCGCGCTGGGCCGCAGGGTCGGAGTTTGGCGGGTGTCCTGTGACTTCCGCCCCATGCCTTCCCTCGACAGCGCCCGCGCCGACCTCAAGACGGGCGACCTCGTGCTGTTCTCCGGCAAGAGCCAGTTCTCCAACCTCATCAAGGTCGTCTCGGGCGGCAAGTGGTCGCACGTGGGGATGGTCATCATCGAGCCGAAGCTCCACCCCGACCCGCTCCTGTGGGAGGCGACGATGCTGTGCGACGTGCCCGACATCTCGGGCGCCGACGCGACGCCGGGCGTGCAACTCGTCACGCTCGCGGGGCGGTTGGCGGCCTACAACGGCGAGGTGACGTGGCGCTCGCTGAACCGCCCGCTTGAAAGCCCGCATCTGGACCTGTTCGCGGGGCACCGGACGGCGCTGGCAAACCTCCCGTACGAGCAGAGCAAGCTGGAACTGGCGCGGGCGGTCTACGACGGGTGGGGCGGCGCGAGCCCGGCCGAGGATCTGACGAGCATCTACTGCGGTGAACTGGTGGCCGAGGCCTATCAGGTGATGGGGCTCCTGCCGGAGTTCCCCGTCGGGCTCCCCTCGAACGAGTACGTGCCGCACGACTTCTCGGAGGAGCAGGCGCTGGAGTTGCTCGGAGGTTTCACGCTGGGACCCGAAGTGCCGCTCACGATCCGTTGATAACCCCAGCACCTCCGTCGTCTCCCCGTCTCCATGCTCTCATCCCAGGCCGACCTTTACGTCCAGGTGTGGCGCTCCCGCCTCGTCGCCGAGAACCTGCGGACGGGGGAGCGCTTCTCCGTGGAAGAGGGGTTCGGACACCCGCGCCTGCTCATCGGCGACTTCCTGCGCGCCGAGACGGCGCTGCGGCGGGCGACGGAGCACGTGTTCGGGCCGGGGCAGCGCCCGCGGCGGCTCCTGATGCACGCGCAGGAGGAACTGGAGGGGGGACTCTCCGAGGTCGAACTCCGCGTGATGCGCGAGGCGGCGCTGGGCACCGGCGCGCGCGAGATCTGGCTCTACAAGTCGCCCCGGAAGCTCACCCGCGACGACGTGAACCGGCTCCTCAACGGCACCGGTGACCCCGACCTGATGGGGCCGAGAACGGCGTGACCGCCCTCCGGGCGGGCTGGAAAGCGCTTACACGGTAAGGCACTAGCATCGCCTCTTCTCGTCTAGCATGAGTATGGATGGCGACACGATCAGGTAGCCATCGGCACACTCAGGCAGGCGTCGATGAGTGCGGCCGATTAGCTTGCGCCGTACTTGTCTCTGCTGAGCTTGCGGACCGATACTAGGGATCAAGGACTTGGAGAGTCATTTCCGTATGGAGACTCCCGGTTTGCTTATTGTGCCATTATATGTCTATCCAAGTCACTGCCTATCGTGTCTTTATCGCCTCCCCTGGGGGGCTCCTAGAGGATCGCAAGCTCGTGAAAGAGATTCTTAGGGAATATAATGAAACAGAAGGAATTGATCGGGGTGTGCAATTCGTCGCAGTAGACTGGGAGGGGAACTTGGGTGGCGTAGGGCGCCCCCAGGCGCTCATCAATGAACAAGTTCGAGAGTGTGACTATTTCGTATGTCTATTTCATGATCGATGGGGTATGTCCCCTGGTGCTGACGGTGTAGAGAAGTATCCGCGCTATAGTTCGGGTACAGAAGAGGAGTTCTATGTGGCACTAGATGCCTATCGTGATTATGCTTGCGCCATGAAGCAATTAGTGGTTTGCTTCAAGGCAGTAGAGCCGGAAAAGATGGCTAATCCCGATAGGCAGCTCCAGAAGGTTCTTAGATTTAAGAAGAAACTGGAGACGGAACGCTTGGTGCTATTTCGCACCTTTGATGAGGCGCGGGCGTTAGAACGGATCTTGCGTCAGAATCTGGGCCAGTGGGCTAGGGATCACGCAGCAGGGCATCCGGTAAATCGAGTTGATGCTGTAGAACCTGCGGAGCATCTAGCGTCTCCTCTCGAAACCGCCGGTATCCAGAGTCTTAACGCTTCTGCTGAGAGACCAGCTCCCAATGAGGAAGATCTAGATCAGGCCCGGAAACTGGCTAATGAAGGGAAGCTTGTAGAAGCGGAAGCTCTATATGCTCAGGCTTCCATCAAAGGGGATGACCCGAGGGCCTCCATACAGTATGGCTGGTTCCTAAGCCGCGTAGGGCGACTCGCGCAAGCCGAGGCGATGTTCGAGCACGCGTTAGAACAGGGAACGACGAGTGGTGACCAGGCAATGATTGCGCGGGCACTCAGAAATCGAGGTAACGTGCTCGGCACGCGTGGAGACCTTGACGGGGCAGAGGAGATGTACGAAAAGGCACTGGAGATTGACGAACGGCTGGGGCGGTCGGAGGGGATGGCGAGCGATTACATGGGTCTCGGTAACGTGCTCTACACGCGTGGGGACCTCGGCGGCGCAGGGGGGATGTACGAAAAGGCGCTGGAGATCGACGAGCGGCTGGGGCGGCCGGAAGGGATGGCGAGTGGCTACACCGCCCTCGGTAACGTACTCTACACGCGTGGGGACTTCGGCGGCGCAGGGGGGATGTACGAAAAGGCGCTGGAGATCGACGAGCGGTTGGGTCAGTTAGAAGGTATGGCGATCTCTTACAGCAACCTCGGTAACGTGCTCGACACACGTGGGGACCTCGACGGGGCGGAGGAGATGTACCGGAAGTCCTTAGAGATCAACGAGCGATTGGGCCGGCTGAAGGGGATGGCAATCTCTTACGGAAACCTCGGTAACGTGCTCTACACGCGTGGGGACCTCGATGGGGCGGAGGAGATGCACCGGAAGGCGCTGGAGATTGACGAGCGGCTGGGGCGGCCGGAGGGGATGGCAAATCATCATAGTAATCTCGGGGGCATATTCGAAATCAGAGGTGATCGAAACGGAGCTCACGAGCACTGGCAGCAGGCGATCAATCTCTATGGGCTCATTGGAATGTCTCACATGGTTGTGAAAATCACAGGTTGGCTTGCGGAGCTTGAGCAGGATAAAAGCGAAACCCCCGGCCCTGAGAAGGACCGGGGGCGAGTAGTCGTGTAGCGGCTGCTTGCACCCCTACATCGGGGCTCAGGCGTTGATGGGCATGCCGTAGGCGTCGCGGACGGCCTCCAGCACGGCCTCTGAGAGGGTCGGGTGCGGGTGCATGGACTCCAGGATCTCGTGGCCCGTCGTCTCCAGCGTGCGCGCGACGACGGCCTCGGCGATCATCTCGGTGGCGTCGTGGCCCACGATGTGGCAGCCCAGCCACTCGCCGTACTTCGCGTCGAAGATCACCTTGGCGAAGCCCGCCGTGTCGCCGATGGCGGCGGCCTTGCCGGAGGCGGCGAAGGGGAACTTGCCCACCTTCACCTCGAAGCCGGCCGCGCGGGCGGCCTCCTCGGTGTAGCCCACCGACGCGATCTGCGGCTGGCAGTAGGTGCAGCCGGGGACGTTCCTGTAGTCGACGGGGTGGGGGGCGTGCTCCAGCTTGCCCTCGGCGTGGGCGATGCCCTCCACGCACACGAGCCCCTCGTGGCTCGCCACGTGGGCCAGCCACGGCGACCCGATCACGTCGCCGATGGCGTAGACGCCCGGGACGTTCGTGCGGAACGACTTGTCCACCTTGATGGCGCTGCGCTCGTAGGCGATGCCCACCTCGTCGAGCCCCATCCCCTCGACGTTGCCGACGACGCCGACGGCGGAGAGTACCTGGTCGACCTCGATGGTCTGGGTGCCCTTCGCGGTCTTGACCGTGACGACGCACACGTCGCCCGAGGTGTCGACGCTCTCGACCGACGAGGAGGTCATCAACTTCACGCCCATCTTCTTGTAGGCGCGCTCCAGCTCCTTCGACACGTCGCTGTCCTCGACGGGCACGAGGCGGTCCAGCAGCTCGACGATGGTGACCTCGGTGCCCATGTGGTGGTAGACGTAGGCGAACTCGACGCCGATGGCGCCGGCACCCACGACGAGCAGGCGGGCGGGCCGCTCCGTCTGGAGCATGGCCTGCCGGTAGTCCACGATCTTCTTCCCGTCCACGGGCATCGACGGGAGCGCGCGGGCGCGGGCGCCGGTGGCGACGATGTTGTGGCGCGCCGAGATCTCGCCGGGCTGGCCGACCGTCTCGCCGTCCATCGTCTCGGAGGGCTCGATGCTGATGACGCCGTTGCCCTTGAGGGTGGCGGCGCCCATCACCACGTCGACCTTGTTCTTCTTCATCAGGAAGGCGACGCCCTTGTTCATCTTGTCGGCCACGCCGCGGCTCCGCTTCACGACGGCGGGCCAGTCGGGCGTGATCTCGGCGCCGTCGCCGAGCGAGATCCCGTAGTCGGCCGCGTGGCGGAGCGTGTAGGCCACCTCCGCGCTCTTCAGCAGCGCCTTCGTCGGGATGCAGCCGATGTTGAGGCAGACGCCGCCGAGCTTGTTCTTCTCGACGATGGCGGTCTTGAAGCCGAGCTGCGTGGCGCGGATGGCGGTCTCGTAGCCGCCGGGGCCGCTGCCGATGACGACGACGTCGTAGGAGGGGGTGGCCATAGGGAGAGGGAGGACGGGAGGGCACGAAGGTTAACGCCCGCGAGGGGTCCGGGATCGTTGAAGAGTTGTCGAGCGTGGGGCCTGCCGGGGTTGTGGCGCTGTCTCATTTTGATATACATAATTGTGTGTAAAGAAGCTCCCTTCGTACAGTGTCAGGTATGTACGGACGGGCTCCGTACTTCGTGGTTCGGTCTTGCGTTAATCCGGCCCCACACGTAGGTTGAGGCAGCACGGGGACCTGCGGCCCACCACATCTGCTGCCCTCCGTGCCCCCTCCCACCACCACACCATCTGCCGGCGCCATGTTCATCACGAACGGCATCGAGGCGATAGCCACGATCACGGAGCTTCGCTCCAAGACGAGCGAACTCGTCAACCGCGCGCACGACGTTACCACGGGCATCATGATCCAGAAGAACAATGAGCCCTACGCCGTGCTGATCTCTTACGACCGCTACATCGACCTGATCACGGCCGAGAAGAAGAAGACCCGCTGAGCGTCTGTTCGCAGTCGCTCTCGTCGGGGCGCTCGGGGAGGACCGGGCGCCCCGACGTGTTTTTTAGACAGGGACCGATTCCCGTACCCGCTGCGAGGTCTCGCCACGCGTCCCCACTGGCACAGCGAGGGCCGAAGCGGCTGTAAGCACAAGGCCGATCCAGATGAGGTCGGTCACGAGGAGGTGGGCGATCTGGACGGGGACGGGGGCGCGGAGCGTGACGTTGAGGAGCCCCAGCAGCATCTGCGTGCCGAAGAGGGCGAGCACGCCCGTGGCGAGGCGCGAGGCCGGGGGGCCTGTCCGGCGCGCCTCGGCGGTGGCCCACGCCACGAGCCCGAGGACGACGCAGGCGAAGAGGGGGTGGTAGAGCCGCAGGCTGACGAGCGTGGCGACGACGGCGTGGCGCGCCGGGTCGAGCCCGCCGCGGAGGGCGAGGGTGTCGCCCAGCGCCGTCACGGCCCCGCTGACGCCCAGTAGCAGCGTGCAGACGATCGCTAGCCCCAGCGCGAGCCCGCGCCGCCCGCTCCCGCGCAGGCGCAGCGGAGGGTGCCCGGAGGCCCACCACGCCGTGAGCGTCGCCGCGCCCAGCAGGAGGAAGGTGTTGGCGAGGTGGGCACCCATCCAGTAGGCCCGCGCCTCGCGCGCGTCGAAGGCGACGTATTCGAACTTGACGAGCCCGGCGCCGAGCGCGGCCTCGACGATGGTGAGGACCCCTACGGCGACGGCGGCGCGCCGGACGTGCGACCCCCTGGGATAGATGCGGAACGCGGCCACGACGAGCCCCAGCACCAGAAAGCCGAGGGCGCCGCTCGTGAGCCGGTGGCCCAGCTCGATGAGGGTTTCTGCTGTGGGCGAGTGCGGCACGACGACGCCGTTGCACAGCGGCCAGTGGGCGCCGCACCCCGCGCCCGAGCCCGACGCGCGGACGTATCCGCCCCACAGGATCACGCCCACGGTGACGGCCAGGACGGCCCAGGCGAAGCGGGCGAAGCGTCGGCGGCGGGCATCCATCGGGCGGGGCGGCAGGGCGCGGGAAGGTAGGCGCACCCGGTGACGGCGTTCCCGCTTCGACGAGAACGCAAGCTGGGCCCTACCTTTCGCGGTGCCGCCCGCCTCTCCCGCCATGCGCTTCTTTTCTTTTCTCATCATCCTGCTCGTCCTCGCGGCGTCGCCCGAGATCGCGCAGGCTCAGGAACACACGTGCGCCGGGGGCGCGGGCTCGGGCGACCTGGGGCAACTCGGGGAGGTCGTGTTCCCCAACTCCGGCGCCGCGGCGGCGCAGCCGGCGTTCCTGCGCGGGCTGGCCCTGCTCCACAGCTTCGAGTACGAGGACGCCGCGCTCTCCTTCCGGGAGGCGCAGACCCTCGACCCCCACTTCGCGATGGCCTACTGGGGTGAGGCGCTGAGCTACCGCCACCCGCTCTGGAACGAGGAGGATCTGGAGGCGGCGCGCGGGGCGCTGGCGCGGCTGGGGCCGACGCCGGAGGCGCGGGCGGCCCACGCACCGACCCCTCGCGAGCGCGCCTACATGGCGGCCGTGGAGGCGCTCTACGCCGAGGGTCCGCAGCCTCAGCGCGACCGCAATTACGAGGCGGCCCTCCGGCGCCTCCACACCGACTACCCCGACGACGACGACGCGACGACGCTCTACGCGCTGGCGCTCGTGAGCACGCACTACTACGAGCCGCCGGAGGACCGGCGCCGGGCGTGGGTGCAGGCGGCGGCGCTGCTGGACGACGTGTTCGCGCGGCACCCGCAGCACCCGGGCGCGGCGCACTACCTCATCCATAGCCTCGACGACGCCGTGCTGGCGCCGCTGGCGCTCCCGGCGGCCCGCGTCTACGCCGACATCGCGCCGTCGGCCCAGCACGCGCTCCACATGCCGTCCCACATCTTCCTCCAACTCGGGCACTGGGACGACGTGGTGGCGTCGAACGAGGACGCCTACGCGGCTTCGCAGGCGTGGGCCGCGCGGAAGGGCTACGACGCGACGGAGCGGGACTGGCACTCGTTCGCGTGGCTCCAGTACGGCTACCTCCAGCAGGGTCGTTTTTCGGAGGCGGCGGCGCTCATGGACACGGCGCGCGTCCACCTGCGCCCCGCACCGGGCGAGCCGCCGTACCGGGGGATGGCCTTTTCGCTGGCGTTCATGGGGCAGCAGCTCGCGAGCGCGACGGGGGACTGGGCGGCACTGGCCGAGGACGCGCTGCCGGATGCGGGGTACGCGCTCTACGTGAACGGGATGATCGCCGCCGAGGTGGGGGACTCCGCACGGCTGGCGGCCATCACGGCGCAGACGCGGGCGCTGGCCGACACGCTCTCGAACCCCGCGCAGCGGCTGCGCTGGGAGATCGTCACGCTTGTGTTCGACGCCTATGGGACCCGGCAGCGGGGGGATCTGCCCCAGGCGCTCCACATGATCAGCGGCGCGGCCGACCTCTACGACGGGATGGTGCTGTCGGGGCCGCCCCAGTACGTCCCCCCGTCGGAGATCATGGGGACGTGGCTGCTGCAGAGGGGATATGCCGAGGAGGCTGCGGTCGCCTACGACCGCTCGCTCGCGCGGGCGCCGGGCCGGATGCAGGCGCTGCTGGGCCGCGCCCGCGCCGCCGTGCGGATGGAGCGGCCCGACGAGGCGGCGGAGTATTACGCCCGCCTCCTCGCCGGCTGGCACCACGCCGACCCTACGCTCCCCGCGCTGCTGGAAGCCCGGGAAGGAGCCGCCACGGCTGGGACGCACTAACCAGCAGAATCCACTCTCGGTGGACCTGCGCAGGCTGTCCCCCTTGCTCCGCGAGGGGACAGCCCCGCGCCCGTGAGCGCTGGAGGCACGATGTGGGGGGGCGGGTGACGTGCGAGACCGGACGATGGTGGCGCACCGATCAACCTCCCCGCATCTCGCTCTGCTCGCCGCTGCCCCTCCTCAGATGAGGAGGGGCGGACTGTTTCTTTCTCCGCTTGACTCGCAGATCCAGGCCTAACAGATCACCTCCGTGATATAAATAGCGCCGTCGGGTTGGATGACGACGCCGAAGCCGTGGTGGCGGGCGTTCTGGTCGAGGAGGGCGAGGCGGTGCGGGGGGCTGTGGAGCCAGCCGTCGATGACCTCACGCGCGATGGTGTCGGGCGCGCGGGGGTGCTCGATGGTGCGCGTGGTGGCACCCTCCCGGACGGTCGTGGCCTCGCGCGAGATCCACGTCTGGAAGAGGTTCTCGTTCACGCCCTGTCGGACGTAGGTCGGGCCGTCGGGGCGCTCGCAGGCGATGCCGGCGCGACGGGCCCGTATCACCGGAGTCAGGCCGTCGGGGTTGACGTGGCTGAAGAAGCCGCGCGCGGCCATGTCGCGGCTGTGCGCGAGGGCGACGGCGCTGAGGTCGTCACGCGTGCGGAGCCTCCGCCGGCCTTCGCGCCTCCGGGCGGCGTTGGCTTCGGTGTGGAGTAGGCGGGCGAGGTCGTCCGGCGTGACGCGTACGGAAGAGTCGGCGGGCGCGTCGTCGTCGGGACCCTCGGGGCGGCGGTCGGCGCGCGGTGCCGTGGAGAGGCACCCCACGAGCACGAGGGCAGCGGCGAGGGCAACGGGCGGGCGCATGGGGACGTGGGCGCAGGCGTACGGGAGCCGCGGCCACTAGCCGGGGCGTCACGTCGTGCGCCGAACATCACGCCGGGAAGCCGCGGGCACAAGGCAAAAAAGACGGGCGGTCCCCCTGTGTAGGGAGACCGCCCGCGTGGCGTAAGCCGAGGTGGACTAGAAGTCCATGTCGCCCATGCCGCCGCCCTGCATGCCGCCGCCGCCGCCGGCCGACGCCTTCTCGGGCTTATCGGCGATGACGGCCTCCGTCGTCAGGAGCAGGCCGGCCACCGAGGCCGCGTTCTCGAGCGCGGTACGGGTGACCTTCGTCGGGTCGACGACGCCCATCTCGATGAGGTCGCCGTACTCCTCCGTGCGGGCGTTGAACCCGAAGGCGCCCGTGCCCTCCTTCACCTTCTGGACGACGATCGAGCCCTCCATGCCGGCGTTCTGGACGATCTGGCGGAGCGGCTCCTCGAGGGCGCGGCGCACGATGCGCACCCCGCTCTCCTGGTCCTCGTTCTCCGTCTTGAGGTTGTCGAGCGCCGCGATGGCGCGGACGAGCGCCACGCCGCCGCCGGGGACGATCCCCTCCTCGACGGCCGCGCGGGTCGCGTGGAGGGCGTCTTCGACGCGGGCCTTCTTCTCCTTCATCTCGATCTCCGTCGAGGCGCCGATCTTGAGGACGGCGACGCCGCCGGAGAGCTTGGCGAGGCGCTCCTGGAGCTTCTCGCGGTCGTAGTCCGACGTGGTCGACTCGACCTGCGCCTTGATCTGGCCGACGCGGGCCTGGATCTGCTCGCTGTCGCCCTTGCCGCCGACGACCGTGGTGTTGTCCTTGTCGATCACGATGCGCTCGGCGCGGCCGAGGGAGTCGAGCGTGGCGTTCTCGAGGCGGTAGCCGCGCTCCTCCGAGATCACCGTGCCGCCCGTGAGCGCCGCGATGTCCTCCAGCATGGCCTTACGGCGGTCGCCGAAGCCCGGGGCCTTCACGGCGGCGACCTTGAGGGTGCCGCGGAGCTTGTTCACGACGAGCGTGGCGAGGGCCTCGCCGTCGATGTCCTCGGCGATGATGAGGAGCGGGGCGCCCATCTGGGCCACCTTCTCCAGGACCGGGAGGAGGTCCTTCATCGCGGAGATCTTCTTGTCGTGGATCAGGATGAGGGCGTCCTCGATGACGGCCTCCATCTTGTCCGGGTTCGTCACGAAGTAGGCCGAGAGGTAGCCGCGGTCGAACTGCATGCCCTCGACCACGTCCAGCGAGGTCTCGGTGCCCTTCGCCTCCTCGACGGTGATGACGCCGTCCTTGCCCACGCGCTCCATGGCGTCGGCGATGAGGTCACCGATCTCGGAGTCGTTGTTGGCGGAGATGGCGCCGACCTGGGCGATCTCGGTCTTGCCGCCGACCTCGCGCGAGATGCTCTTGAGCTCGGCGACGACCTTGATGACGGCCTTGTCGATGCCGCGCTTGAGGTCCATCGGGTTGGCACCCGAGGTCACGTTGCGGAGGCCGGCCTGCATGATGGCCTGGGCGAGCACGGTGGCGGTCGTCGTGCCGTCGCCGGCCACGTCGGAGGTCTTGGAGGCGACCTCCTTGACCATCTGGGCGCCAACGTTGGCGATACGGTCCTCCAGCTCGATCTCCTTGGCGACGGTGACGCCGTCCTTGGTGATCGTGGGGGCGCCGAACTTCTTCTCGATGATGACGTTGCGGCCCTTGGGGCCGAGCGTCACCTTGACGGCGTTAGCAAGGGCGTCGACGCCGGCCTTGAGCTGGTCGCGGGCGTCGACGTCGAAGATGATGGACTTGGCCATTTCGGGGTTTTTTTGCTTGGTTCGGAGAGAGGAGGCGGGTGCGCGCGGCGCGTGCTCGGAGCGTTTACTCGGAGACGACGCCGAGGATGTCGCTCTCGCGCATGATCATCACCTCCTCGTCGCCGAGGGTGATCTCGGTGCCGGCGTACTTACCGTAGAGCACGGTGTCGCCCTCCTTCACGGTCATGTCGATCTTCGTCCCGTTCTCGACCTTGCCGGGCCCGACGGCGACGACGGTGCCCCGCTGGGGCTTCTCCTTGGCGGTGTCGGGGATGAAGAGGCCGCCGGCCGTCTTCTCCTCGGCTTCCTGCGGCTTCACGACGACGCGGTCGCCGAGCGGCTTGAGCGATGCTGCCATGCTTGGGTACGGATTGGATGTGGACAGGGAGCGAGAGCTTAGCACTCGCCCTGTGAGAGTGCCAAGTGGTCTACCCACTCCCCCCCCTCCCGGATTCCGAAGAGCCCATTAAGAGTCTGTGACCACGCCCCTCCCTGCGTCCCGTTCGCTCCCGCGCGCCTGGCTCGCGGCGCTCGCCCTCGCGCTGGCCGCGGTGGCGCTCGCGGCGCTGCCGCCGTTCGTGGGGACGGGGCTGCGGGGGGTGCTGATGGCGCTGTTCGACCCCCTCTGCCACCAACTCCCGTCACGCTCGTTCCATGTGGGCGGTGTGCCTTTCGCGCTCTGCCACCGCTGCTTCGGGATCGCCGCCGGTCTGGCCGCGGGCCTCGCGCTCGCCCCGCTCGTCCGGCACCGGCTGCCCGCCGTGAACGGGGCGGACGGGCTGCTCTGGATCGCCCTCGGCGCGCTACCGATCGGGCTGGACTGGGGGCTGGAGGCGCTCGGGCTGTGGGCCAACACGCCCGGCTCGCGCCTCCTCAGCGGCGCGTCGTTCGGCCTCGTGGCCGGGGTCGTGATCGCGCACACGCTCATGACCCCGCGTCCGACGGTCGCTCCGGCCGTGCCGCCGGCCGGCTAGCGGCGGGTGCGGCGGCGGTCCGTGAGGATCTCCTTGAGGATGAACGCGGTGCGCATGCCGCCGGGCGCCTTCAGCATGGCCACGAGAGGGTGCTGACGGGCGGCGGCGGCGGCGCGGGGGTCATGGAGGTGCGCGCCGGGCATGTCGAGGCTCGGCATATTCGCCGACGGCGGCGGGCCCGCCACGACGCGGTGGCTCTCGTGGAGCGCCTTCTCGGCGGGCGAGAGGTCGTAGATCGGGTGGAACTCGGCCTCCTCCGGCCGCTCCAGCGTCACCCCCCGCTCCAGCGTTTCGCCGCGCTCCAGCGTGATGCGCTCCAGCGGCGTCGGCTCGTTCACGGCGCGCTCGGTGGGGACGAAATCGCCCTCCCCCCGCCACTGCGTGAGGCCTGCCCCCCCGGGCCGCGTAGCGGCGGGACGGGGAGGGACGGCGGGGGGACGGGGTGGGGGCGTCCCCTGTCCGCGGGCGGTGTTCTGGCGGGCCGCCTCCTCGGCCGCCTTCTCGATGCGGCGGATGAGGTCCTCGAACGGCGAGGCCGCGGGCGGCCCGCTCGTCACCTGCTGCGACGACACCATCGGCTTCGCCGGGGTCTGGGCCTTCTTCCCCTTGCGCAGCAGCAAGCGGAGGAAGACGAGCAGGAAGATGACGAGGGGGAGGTAATCCAGAAACGTGTCCACGACCGTGGGGGGTAGGCCGCTGCAAAGTACGGGACGGGCGCTCGCTGGCTGCAACCCGGGGCCGTGTTCCTCCCGTACGGGCCCTATGCCGCCTCGTTACGCCGCCCCCGCCATGCGACCCCCGCATCCCGCCCCTGCCGTCGTCGCTTTCGAGGGCCCGTTCGCCGGGCGCATCCACGGGGCCGACCTTCAGGCAACCGTGGCCGACCTCGTCGCCCGGCGGCGCGCGGAGGTGGTGCTCGACCTCCGCGACGTGACGCTCATGGATTCGGCGGGGCTCGGGTTGCTCATCGAGGCGGCCACCTCGCTCCGTGCCGTGGGCGGCGACCTCCGCATCGTGGCCCGCGACCCCCGCGTGCGTGCGCTCTTCCTCATGACGGGGCTGCTCGGGCGTGTCTTCGCGCTCTACGCGACCGTGGCGGAGGCGGTGGAGAGCTACGCGACCGACGTGGAGACGCGGGCGGCGCTCCATTCCGCCGCCGTCGCCGCCTGAAGGGTTAAGTCCCCCAAACTAAAAGAGCGTCGGGCGACGGTTCCGGTCCTCCAGGGCCTCGACGATGCGGCGGTTGGCGCGCGGCATCGCGAGCGCGGCCAGTTCAGCGCCCGTCACCCAGCGCATCGGCTCGCCTGCGTGGTGGCGCGGCTCGCCCGCGGTGAGGCGGCAGAGGAAGGCGTGGAGGGTGACGGTGAAGTGGGTGTAGGCGTGGTCCACGCGGGCGACGGGGGCCCCGACGGCGATCTCGACACCCAGCTCCTCGGCCACCTCCCGGCCGCACGTCGCGGCGGGCGTCTCGTCCCCCTCGACCTTCCCGCCTGGGAACTCCCACAGCCCGCCCAGCAGCCCGTCCTCGGGCCGCCGCTGCACGAGCACGCGGCCCGCGTCGTCCTCGATGACGGCGACGGCGACCTCGACGTGGGGCACCGGCTTCTTCTTCGAGACGACGGGGTAGGCCTCGGGCGCCCCCGAGGCATACGCGGCGCAGACCGTGCGGAGCGGGCAGGCGGGGCAGGCCGGACGGCGTGGCGTGCAGACGGTGGCGCCCAGTTCCATCACCCCCTCGTTGTGGCGGGCGGGGTGGGCCGTGTCGAGCAGCCGATCGGCCACCTCCTGCAGCGCGGCGCGGGTGGCGCCGCTCCGGGTGTCGGCCTCGACGGCGAAGACGCGCGCGAGCACACGGATGACGTTGCCGTCGAGCACGGCCAGCGGCACCCCGAAGGCGAGCGAGAGCACGGCGGCGGCGGTGTAGGGCCCGACGCCCGGGAGCGCCCGGAAGGCTTCTTCGTCGCCGGGGATCGTCCCGTCGTGTCGCTCCACCACGGCGGCAGCCGCACGGTGGAGGTTGCGGGCGCGGGCGTAGTAGCCCAGCCCCCCCCACGCCTTC
>Ga0193752_1002267_pt1 | contig 14634 bp, 11 predicted proteins | sample H1c1metaG_FD_144924 | JGI IMG/M metagenome (GOLD analysis project Ga0193752, IMG submission 144924) | Soil microbial communities from a riparian zone of the East river system, Colorado, United States - H1c1 | ecosystem: Environmental > Terrestrial > Soil > Riparian zone | place: USA: East River... | reverse complement strand
GTCGGAGCCATAGATTGCCGAGGCGCTGCCGGACAGCAATTCGACGCGGTCGAGCATGCCGACCGGGATATTGGAGACGTCGGTGAAGTTGCTCAGGCCGTCGAGGGGCAGCGGAAAGTCGGCAATGCGCCGGCCGTTCACGAGCACGAGTGAGTGATTGGGGCCCAGGCCGCGCAGATCGACCTGGTCGGATCCCGGCGTGAAATCGGCCGCGCCGTAAGCCTGCTGACTCTGCGTCGCGCCACTGTTCTGCGTCAGAACTTTGAGCACATCGGGCACGCTGGTCAGTCCCGCATTCTCGATCTCGCGGGAGTCGAGCACCGTGATGGGTGCGGGACCCTCGGCCTTGAGTCGCGGGATACGCGAACCGATGACCGTGATTTCGGCGAGTTCGGAAGTGTCTTCTTGCGCGCGTGCGAACGGCGCAATTGAAATGACCGCCATCGCGGCGGCCAGGACTCTTGTTCTCATTTGTTCTCCCCCAGATGCGGACTGATCAGATCTGCGCGTCGATTCTAGGGGTGCATCGTAGCCAGCGTCGACTGCGGCGCGCGGCGAGCGTCACTAATTTGTGTAAAGCTGCGCGCCGGCGCGTCGCACGGCGACGAAGCGAGGGTGGTGATGCTGAAGGTTTCATGGTTTCTCTGTCTGGCCGTCTTTTCGACGGCTGCGCACCCCGCGGCCAAACCCGCGCCTGCGTACGATTACTATTCGGCCGGCGACCAGAATGCCCCGCGGCCTAGGGCCACCGAAGGCGCGCTGATGCTCCTCGGCGGCGGCGACTGGCCGGTTCCCGCCTTCCGCTGGTTCGTCGACAAAATGGGACACGGGCGCCTGCTCATCATCCGCGCCTCCTACGGCGACGAAACCCAGCAGGATTTCCTCAAGGAGATCGGCGGCGCGACTTCGGTCGAGACGCTCGTGTTCCATTCGCGCGCCGCGGCCAGCGATCCGCGCGTGCTCGATATCGTCCGCCGCGCCGACGGCATCTTTTTCGGCGGCGGCGACCAGTCTAACTACGTGCGCTACTTCAAGGGCACGCCGATGAACGAGCTGCTCGACGCGCACGTGCGCGGCGGCAAGCCGATCGGTGGCACGAGCGCGGGTCTCGCAATCCTCGGCGCGTTCAGCTACGGCGCGATGGACGGTGGCAGTCTGGTCTCGGCGGATGCCATGAAGAACCCGCTCGGCAGTGGCGTTACGATCGTCGGGGATTTCCTGCACTTGCCGTACCTCTCGCGCGTCATCACCGACTCGCATTTCGCGATCCGCGAGCGCTGGGGGCGGTTGCTGGTGTTCGTCGGCAGGCTCGCGAGTGAACAGCACGACGCGGGCATCACGGGCATCGGCATAGACGAGAAGGCCGCGCTGTGCATCGAGGCCAACGGCACGGGCCGCGTGTACTCCATCGGCCGTGGATTTGCCTGGCTGGCGCGACCGCTGCGCGCGCCGGATGTGCTCACGAAAGGACGTTTCAATTTTCGTGAAGTGCCCATCGTCGGCATTGGCGCGGAGAGCGCCGTCGACATGAACACATTCGCGGTGACGCACCCATCGTTCGCGCTCAAGGTCAGCATCGTCAATGGCGAGTTCGACGCTCCTTCGCTGGCTGAATTGAAAGCCGCGGCGCTGACGCCGCCGCCGGAGTCGGCGGCCAACGCGCCCCGCAAGTGGACCCTCGCGATTCACGGCGGCGCCGGCGTGATCGAGCGCGGCGATCTGACGCCCGCGAAGGAAGCGGCGTATCGCGCCTCGCTCAACGCCGCGCTCGAAGCCGGGCACAAAGTGCTGGCCGGCGGCGGCGCGAGTCTCGATGCGGTCGAGGCGGCCATTCGCGTGCTCGAGGACGATCCGCTATTCAACGCGGGCCGCGGCGCGGTCTTCACCGCGGACGGCCGCAACGAACTCGACGCGTCGATCATGGATGGCGCCACGCGCAAGGCCGGCGCGGTCGCGGGTGTCACACGGACGCGCAATCCGATCACGCTCGCGCGCACGGTCATGGAGAAATCGCCGCATGTGATGCTGGCGCGCGATGGCGCCGATCAGTTTTCGGTGGAGCAGGGCCTGCCACAGGTTTCGCCCGACTATTTCCGCACCGAGGAGCGCTGGCAGCAGCTGCTCGAATGGCGCCGCGACAACGCGAAACTGCTGGACCCGACGCACTCACGCGGCACGGTCGGCGCGGTGGCCATCGACGTGAATGGGCACGTGGCCGCCGGCACTTCGACGGGCGGCATGACGGGCAAGCGCTGGGGCCGCATCGGTGATTCGCCAGTCATCGGCGCGGGCACCTACGCCGTCGATGGCAATTGCGCGGTGTCTGCCACCGGTTCGGGGGAATACTTCATACGCGCGAGCGCCGCGCGCCAGCTCTGCGATCGCATCGCCTGGCACGGCGAGAGCGTCCAGGCAGCGGCCGCGGCGACGATCGCGAATATTGGCGACATCGGGGGCGACGGCGGCGTGATCGCCATCGACGGCGCAGGCAACATTGCGTTCGCGATGAACTCGAGCGGCATGTATCGCGGCTGGGTGGCGAGCGATAAGTCCGCGGCGACGGCTATCTACTCGAACGAGACGGGACCGAACTGACTAGCGGCGTCCGGACTGGAGTTCGGCCATCACGACTTCTTCCGGGGCGTTGACGAAGTAGCCCTGGATGAACTGCACGCCGAGCTGCCACAGCACGGCCATGGTGTTGGCGTCCTCGACGCGCTCGGCGATGGTTTCGATCTTGAGCTTCATGGCCTGTTCGACCAGCTTCTTGACCACGCCCTGCGTTTCGAAATTGCCGGAGAGGTCCTGGACCAGCGCGCCGTCGATCTTGATGAAGTCGAGCGGCACCGCGCTCAGCAGTTTGCCGGGATCGCGACCCGAGCCGAAGCGCTCGAGTGCGATACGGAAGCCCATTTTCTTGAGATCGCCGAGCTGCTTCACCGAAGCGTTCATGTACTGCTCGCAGATGGTCTCGGTGATCTGGAAGCAGATTCGCGCCGGCACGTGCGCGCCGGTCGCGAGCTGCGTCTTGAGCCACTCGCTGAAGCCCGCATCGAGCACGCTGTCCTGCGACAGGCGCACGAACAAACAACCTGGTTTGCGTTGCGCGGCGAACGACAGCGAGGCGCCGACCACCCAGCGATCGATGTTCTTGAGCAGGTCATTGCGTTCCGCCGCGGCCATGAACTCCGCGGGCAACACTTCCTTCCCCTGGTGATCGAGCATGCGCACCAGCACATCGAACATGTTCGGGTCTTCGCCCTGCAGGCTGGCCACCGGCTGCTGCACGAGACGGAAGCGGTTCTCCATGAGCGCTGACTTGATGTGCTTGACCCATATCTTGTCGTAGGCCTGCACGCGCGTGTCGGTGTCGGCCTTGTCGAGATGGAAAACCTGGTTGCCACCCTGGCCGCGTCCGCGCCGCACGGCTTCGATCACGTCGGCGACGATGGCATCGATGCTCGAGCCCGCGGTGGGCACGGCCGTCAAACCGATCGTGCAGCTCGAATGCACGGATTTTTGCCCCACGGTGGAAGGTGACTCGCTGAACCGCGCCAGGACCGCGTCGGCCCAGGCCTCGACGTCGTGCGAGTTGCCGCGTTCGAGCAGCGCGAGGAACGCGACGCCGGCCAGGCGACCGGCGATGTCATTGGGGCCCAGATACGATTTGAGCGTGGTGGCGTACTCGGCCACCAGTTGTTCGCTCATACGTACGCCAACGTCTTTCTCGAGCTCGGCGAACTTGTCGGGGCGTACCAGCGCCATGTAACGCACGCCGCCGGCGGGCGGCGCGGCGATCCGCGCGCCGATGGCATCGAGCAGCGGCCGGCGCAGCAGCAGGCCGGTGGTCGCGTCGCGCTTGACGGCGTCGGACAGGTCGGTAGTTAGCTGGCGATCGTCGCGCTTGCGCGCCGGCACCATGATGCGCACGCAGGGTTCGTTCTCGTACTCGCCCGGCGTCAACACCAGGTCGAGCTGCAGCTGAGTGCCGTCGCCCAGCAACGCGGTCACCTTCAGCGGATGATCCGTCCACTTGCCCTGGCCGCACGCGACCAGCGCGCCTTTCAATGCGGCGTGCGAACGATCGTCGAACAGGTCCATCAACGGCTGGCCGACGACGGCGCCTTCCTCCGCGTAACCGAACAGCTCGAGCCAGGTCTGGTTCGCATCCACGACGATGCCTTCCTGCACCTGCAGGATGGCGTCGTTCGAGCGCTGCAGTACCGACTGCAACTGGCGCCGATAGTCGCTGGCGGATTGCAGCGTGGAGTTGAGCGCGCGCTCGAGCCGGAACGCACGCAGTTCGCGCGACACCACTGCTTGGACACGGTCGGTGGACGACAGCGACACCACGTCGCGCGCGCCGAGCTTCATGCCGTTGGCGATGTCGGTTTCGGAGAGCTGCGGGCGCACCAGCAGCAGCGGCACCTGGGGCGCGAGTTGGTCGCGCACCTTGGCGGCCTGTTGCGCGTCACTCTCGGACACATAGGCGCAGATCAGTAATTCGGGGTTCAGTTGCTCGAGGGCTTCGCCCAGGTCGCGCACCGCGGGAATCCAGGTGCAGTGCACGGGTTCACCGGCCTTGCGCATCAGGCTGTTGATGAACTCCGATGGCTCACGTTGCGGCGAAAAAACGATGAGTGGAACGGCAGAATTGTCCGTCAAGGCGACTCCCCGGGCGGCGGCGCAAGCGCGCGCAGCATTCAAACAAGCGGGCCGGAGTTTAGCACCCACCCTTTGCTATCCCCGTTGGGGTCTTGCGGCTGGGAGCCCGGTCACAGTACGTATCCGCGCCCGCGGCGCCTCCAAACCCTGCCTCGGCCGGACCTGCGATTGGCGTTGATGGAAGGGCGCCGCTATCATGCGCGGTCTTTTTTGCAGGCCCGGCAACGGGGCGATTACGGGAAACCCATGTCCAATTACACGACCAACGAAATTCGCGGCGGAATGAAACTACTGATCGACGGGGACCCGTATTCCGTGATCGACAATGAGTACGTGAAGCCCGGCAAAGGCCAGGCGTTCAACCGCATTCGCGTTCGCAACCTGCGCACCGGCCGCACCGTGGAAAAGAGCTATCGATCGGGTGAATCGATCGAGGCCGCCGACGTCCTGGACCAGGAGCTGCAGTACCTCTACAAGGACGGCGACTTCTGGAATTTCATGAATCCAGAGAACTTCGAGCAGCTCACCGCGGGTGAAGCCGCGGTCGGCGATGCGGCAAAGTGGTTGAAGGACGGCATCGTCTGCATCGTCACGCTGTGGAATGGCGTGCCGCTGCTGGTCACGCCGCCGCCGCACATCGACCTCAAGGTGATCGAGACGGACCCCGGCCTCAAGGGCGACACCGCCACGGGCGGTCAGAAGGTCGCCAAACTCGAAACCGGTGCGTCGGTGCGAGTGCCGCTGTTCATCAACGAAGGCGAGCTGCTGCGCATCGACACGCGCACCGGCGAATACGTGTCGCGCGCCAAGGGCTGATCGTCCCTAGCTAGTCGAGAGAATCCAGGAAGATCTGCGCCAGCCGCTGGAGCCCGTGCGCATCGGCGCCAGAGAATCGCGCATGTTGCGGGCTGTCGAGATCGAGCACTCCCAGCAATTCACCGCCACGGATCAGTGGAATCACGACCTCCGAGTTCGAGGCCGAATCGCAGGCGATGTGCCCGGGGAATGCATGCACGTCTTCGACCAGCACGGTTTCGCGCCGCGCGGCCGCGGTGCCGCAAACGCCCTTGCCCATGGCGATGCGCACGCAGGCCGGCTTGCCCTGGAAGGGCCCCAGCACCAGTTCGCCACTCTTATATAGATAGAACCCCGCCCAGTTGAGTCCCGGCAGCGCGTCGTAAAGGAGCGCGGCCGTGTTGGCGGCATTGGCGATCAGGTCGCGCTCGCCACTCAAAAGCCCGGTGAGGTCGCGCGCGAGTTCGGCATAAGCCGCTTCCGGCTTGCCGAAGTCGTAGTTTTGCGGGGAATGGCTCATCAGGCACGCTCTATGGGAAAGGCCAGCACTTCGTCGATACTGGTGGCGTCGAGGGCCAGCATCAAGACACGGTCGAAACCCAGCGCGACACCCGCGCAGTCGGGCAGGCCAGCGTCGAGCGCCGCCAGCAGGTTTCCATCGAGCGCGTACGTCGCGAGGCCGCGCGATCGGCGTGCCGCCTGGTCCGCGGCGAAGCGCGCGCGTTGTTCGGTGCCGCTCGCCAGCTCGTGATACCCATTCGCCAGCTCCACACCGCGATGATAGAGCTCGAAGCGCAGCGCGAGGCGCGCGTCTGCCGGATCGAGCCGCGCCAACGCGGCCTGGGTCGCGGGATAGCGATGCAGGAAGGTGAGGGCGCTCGACCCCAAGGCCGGGCCGACCTGCGCACCTACGATGAGATCGAGCAATTCGTCGCGCCCGGCGCGGTTCGCCTGCGCCGCGTCGAGTCCGAGCGCTCGCGCTGCGCTCTGCAGTTCGGCATCGCCGGCGTCGAGCGGATCGAGACCGGCGTGTTGTCTCACGGCGTCGCGATAGCTCACGAATTCCACCGGCAGCTCCACGCCTAACAACTCGCGCACCAGTTCGCCGACCTCGCGCATCAGGTCTTCCAGCGAGAACCCGAGCCGGTACCACTCGACCATGGTGAATTCCGGGTTGTGCTGTCGGCCGCGTTCCTGGCCCCTGAACACGCGGCAGATCTGGTAGATGTCGCCGAGACCCGCGGCCAGCAGGCGTTTCATCGCGTATTCGGGCGAAGTGTGCAGGAACAGCGGCGCGCCGCGGCCGGGCACCAGCGCCTGCACGCTGCCGAGATTCACATCGGAGACCGGCGCATTCACCATCGCGGGCGTCTCGACTTCGAGCACCTTGCGGGTGTGGAAAAATTCGCGCGTCGCCGCCAAGGCCGCGGCGCGCCGGCGCAATGCGGCGGGCTTGGCGCTCGGGCGCCACGCCGCGGCGCCGTCGTCAGTCACCGCGGGCTGCCCACGGCTGCAGCGTGCCGATGCGTTCACCCATGCGCAGGGTTCGGCCGGCGGTGAGCGTGGCTGCCCATTGGGCGGCGCCGGATGGCAGCAGCAGGATCACGGTGGACCCCATGTTGAAGCGCGCCATTTCCGCGCCTTTCTGCAATTCGAGCGGCGCGAGCACGTCGGTCACCGGCAGCGCAGTCACCTCGCGATGCTTGCGCGGTGTGACGTCGCCATGCCACACGGTCGCCATGCTGCCGACGTTGAGCGCGCCCACCAGTACGATCGCCCAGGGCATGCCGCCCGCGTCGAAACCGCAGAACACCCGTTCGTTGCGCGAAAACAGGCCCGGCACCAGCCGCGCGGTGGTGCGGTTCACGCTGAACAGCCGGCCAGGCACGTAGAAACTTTCGCGCAGCTCGCCGCCCAACGCCATGTGAATGCGGTGATAGTTGTACGGCGCCAGGTAGATAGTGGCGAAACTGCCGCCCGCGAAGGTGCGCTCCCAGGCCGCATTGCCGGCCAGCAGCGCGCGCAAGCTGTAGTCATGATCCTTGGCCTGCAGCAGGCGATCCGCGCTGAGCGGTCCTGCCTCGCTCACGGTGCCGTCGACGGGCGAGACGATCGCGCGCGGATCGACGTCCATCGGGCGTGTCCCGGCGCGCAGCGCACGCGTGAAGAAATCGTTGAAGCTCGGGTACGCGGTCGGTTCGCGCTCGACCGCGTCGCTCATGTCTGGCTTGAAACCGCGCACGAACAGTTTGATCAATGCGTTCTTGAATGCCGGATGGCGCGAACGCGTGGCGGCGAGCACCAGGCGCGAGATGCCGTGTTGCGGCAGCAGATGTTGAAGCGCGACGAAGGCGCGGCCTGCGGCGCCGGGAGCCGCGTCGCTCATGTTTTGGCGTCGAGCACGGGCGCAAGCCGCGCCAGGTCGCGCGTCAATGCCGCGGCCGACAGGGGCGGGGTGAACACCGCGACGATGCGCGCTTCCGAATCGAGCACGAACACGGCGGCCGAGTGATCCATCGTGTAGTCGCCGCCCGGCAGGTCCACGCGGGCGGCCGCGACGCCGAAGCTCCTGGAGGCATTCACAATCTCGCGCGCGCTGCCGGTGAGGCCGATAAGATCGCCGCCGAATGATGAGATGTACTGACCGAGCTGTTCCGGTGTGTCGCGCTCCGGGTCCACGCTGATGAGCGCGATCTTGAGACTCGGTACGGCCACCTGCTTCTGCACGCTCGTCAACAGGGCGAGAGTCGTGGGGCACACGTCGGGGCAGTGCGTGAAGCCGAAGAACACCAGCGTCGGGTGTCCGCGCAGGGTGGCGGCGGAGGCGGCCGCTCCGTGCGTATCGAGAAGATTGAAGGGCGCGAGCACGCGCGGCGTTGGCAGCGACGTGCCGGCTTCGAGCGAGGGCACGGCAGGTTGGTTGAGCATGCGCGCGACGTACACACCGGCGAGCGCCGCAGCGACGGCGATGGCGCCGACGGAAATCCAGTAACGATTCGACATGGCGCGATTATTCCATACGAAGAGCGGGCACACGCAGCCCGGGGTGACCGCCGGCGAATTGATCGCGAGCGCGACACGGCGGCTGCGTCGCTCCAAGGTGTTTTTCGGCCACGGCACCGACAATGCGCAGGACGAGGCGGCGGCACTGGTCTTCCACGTGATGCACTTGTCGCACGACTCGCCGCCCCAGGTCCTGGCGCGCCGCGCCCGCCCTGCGCAGGTGGCCCGCTTCGATGAACTGCTCGCCCGGCGCATCGCCGGGCGCGTGCCGCTCGCCTATCTCACCCACGAGGCATGGTTCGCCGGCCTCAAGTTTTACGTGGATGAGCGGGTGCTGATTCCGCGCTCGCCGTTCGCGGAGCTCATCGAGAAGCGCTTCGCACCGTGGATAGACCCGCGGCGCGTGCAGCGTCTGCTCGATCTCGGCACCGGTTCGGGTTGCATCGCGCTGGCCTGCGCGAAGGCGTTCCCGCGCGCCCGCGTGGACGCGGTCGACATCGATGCGGGCGCGCTGGCGGTCGCTGCGATCAATCGGCGGCGCTTGCGCCTAACACGGCGTGTAAGACTGATTCGTTCCGACCATTTCGCGGCGCTAACGGGCGCGTCGTACGATATCATCGCGAGCAATCCTCCCTATGTGGGGAGGCGCGAAATGCGCGGACTGCCGCGCGAGTACGGCCATGAGCCTGCGCTCGCGCTCGAGTCCGGACTCCACGGTCTAGACTCCGTGGAGATCATCCTGCGTTCCGCCGCGCGCCACCTGCGGCCGAGCGGCCTGCTCGTGGTCGAAGTGGGTAACACCGAGCGGGCCCTGGCGAAACGATATCCACGCGTACCGTTCACCTGGCTCGACTTCGAGCGCGGTGGTGGTGGTGTATTCGCGCTCACGCGCGAGCAGTTGGTAAAGGTAAAGGTAAAGGTAAAGGTAAAGGATGTCCGGTAATTCCATAGGCCGATTGTTCACGGTGACCACCTTCGGCGAGAGCCACGGGCCGGCGCTGGGATGCATCGTCGACGGTTGCCCACCTGGTCTTCCTCTCAGTGAAGAGGACATACAGCTCGACGTCGACCGGCGCCGCACCGGCACTTCGCAGTTTGTCAGCCAGCGTCGTGAAGGCGACGTGGTGAAAATTCTCTCGGGCGTATTCGAAGGCCGCACCACCGGTACCCCGATCGGCGTCCTGATCGAGAACACCGATGCGCGCTCGCGCGACTACGAGAAGATCAAGGATCGTTTCCGACCCGGCCACGCCGACTACACCTATCAACAGAAGTACGGCTTTCGCGATTACCGCGGCGGCGGCCGGTCTTCGGCGCGCGAAACCGTCATGCGCGTGGCCGCCGGCGCCATTGCGCGCAAGTACCTGCGCGTGCGCTACGGCGTCGCCATCAGCGGATACCTGAGCCAGATCGGCGATCGCGTCATCGACGCGGTGAAGCCCGAGAGCGCCTACGAAAATCCTTTCTTCTGCCCCGACCCCGCGCGCGTGCAGGAGCTCGAAGACCTCATGTGGAAGATTCGCGGCGAAGGCGATTCGCTCGGCGCGAAGGTCACCGTTATCGCGCGCGGCGTGCCGCCGGGTTGGGGTGAGCCCGTGTTCGACCGGCTCGACGCGGATCTGGCACACGCCATGATGAGCATCAACGCGGTGAAGGCGGTCGAGATCGGCGCGGGTGTGCTCGCGGCCGCGCAGCGCGGCAGCGAGCATCGCGACGAACTGACTGCGTCCGGATTCAAGACCAACAACGCCGGCGGCGTTCTCGGTGGCATCTCGTCGGGCCAGGACGTGCTCGTGCACGTCACGTTCAAGCCGACCTCGAGCATCCAGGTGCCCGGGCAGACCATCGACGTCGCGGGCGCGCCGGTCGAGGTCGTCACCACCGGCCGTCACGACCCGTGCGTGGGTCTGCGCGCGACACCGATCTGCGAGGCGATGCTGGCCATCGTGCTCATGGATCACGCGCTGCGGCATCGCGGCCAGAACGCCGACGTGGTCGCGGCGACCCCCAACATCACCGCGCCCCGCGCAGGTAGTTAGTCAAGATGGCGGCAGAGAAACCGGGCGATTCGTCGAAAGGCTATGGTGTCGCCGTGCTCGGTGCCACCGGCCTGGTCGGCGAAACCATGATCCGCGTGCTCGAGGAGCGCGACTTCCCGGTCGCCGAACTGTTTCCGCTCGCCAGCAATCGCTCGGTCGGTAAGCGCGTTCAATTCCGCGGCCGGCACCTGCCGGTCATCGACGTCGCCACGTTCGACTTCGCGCGCGCGCAGATCGGCTTGTTCTCCGCGGGCGGAGAAGTGTCGCGCGAGTACGCACCGAAAGCCGCGGCCGCAGGCTGCATCGTCATCGACAACACCTCCGAGTTTCGTTACGACGACGACATTCCGCTGGTGGTGCCCGAGGTCAACCCGCAGGCGATCTCGGGCTACAAGACGCGGAACATCATCGCGAATCCGAACTGCTCGACCATCCAGATGGTCGTCGCGCTCAAGCCCATCTACGACGCCGTCGGCATCACGCGTATCAATGTTTCTACCTACCAGTCCGTGTCGGGCGCGGGCAAGGAAGCCGTGGATGAGCTCGCGGCGCAGAGCACCGCGCTCATGAGCGGCAGCGTGCCGCCCAAGCCGAAAGTGATCCCAAAGCGCATCGCCTTCAACGTCGTGCCGCAGATCGACAAGTTCATGGATAACGGCTACACGAAAGAAGAGATGAAGATGTACTGGGAGACCCAGAAAATCCTCGGCGACAAGGCCATCCTCGTGAATGCGACCGCGGTGCGCGTGCCGGTCTTCGTCGGCCATTCCGAGGCGGTCAGCATCGAGACCCGGCAAAAGATTACCGCCGAGGCCGCGCGCGGATTGCTCAGGCGCGCCCCGGGAATAGAGGTGTTAGACGAGCGGAAGCCCGGGGGTTATCCCACGGCAGCCATTGAAGCCGCGAACCGGGACACGGTTTATGTCGGACGCATTAGAGAAGATATAAGTCACGAACGCGGACTTAACTTATGGATCGTCTCAGACAACATCAGGAAAGGAGCTGCCACGAACAGCGTCCAGATTGCCGAGATTTTGGTGCGCGAGCATATTTAAGTTATATTGCGGGCGGTTTCAGCTTTGAGTCGGAAGTTTCGGCTCTAAGCATCTGTTTCAATAAAGAAATCTCATAGCCGACGGTGTGTGTGGAGACGCGAATGAAGCGTATGGGTCTCGCCCGGGGTTTGCTGGCGTTTTTGCTGTTGCCCGGAATCTCCCTTGCCTTGGGCCTGGGGGACGTTCATCTGAACTCGCCCTTGAATGCGCCGCTCGACGCCGAGATCGAACTCGTCAACGCGACGCCGGAAGATCTGGCGACGCTCGATGCGAAACTCGCCTCGAAAGAGACCTTCGCGCGCTATGGCCTCGACTGGCCACCCTTCATGGCCGGCATCACGGTCACGCGTGATCGCGCCGCGAATGGTGGGCAGGTCCTGCGCATCAAATCCACCGAGTCAGTCACCGAGCCGTTCCTCACTCTGCTCATCGAAGCGTCGTGGGCGCGCGGCCGCCTGGTGCGCGAATACACCGTGCTGCTCGATCCGCCGGTGTTTGCTCCCAGCAGCGTTGCGGCAGCTCCGGTGGCCGCGCCGTCCGCCGCTCCCGCGCAGAGCAGCGGGCAGATTTCACGTCCAGTGCCGCAGGAAGCCCCAAGCGCCGCGCCGCTGCAGGCCGGCGGTGGCGATAGTTACGAAGTGCAGCGCGGCGACAGCCTTTCGGCGATCGCCCGGCGCCTCTCCGCGAGCACCGGTGCCGGAACGTCGCAGCTCATGGTATCTATCTACCGCGGCAACAGCGGCGCGTTCGAAGGCGACATGAATCGACTGCGCGCGGGCGCGGTGCTGAGGATCCCGAGCAGCAACGAGATCGCCGCCATATCGCCTGCCGAAGCCAGCGGGGAAGTGCGCCGTAACGTCGGGTCGTATTCCAGTGCGGCCGCGGCCGCAGGCTCCGGCCGTCTGCGGCTCGTGCCGCCGAGCGAACCGGGCGCGAGTGCCGGTTCTGGCGCCGATAATTCCGCCGAAGTTTCCCAGTTGCAGGGCCGCGTTCGCGACCTCGAAGGTCAGCTGACCGAATCGAAGCGCATGCTCGAGCTGCGCAACACCGAGCTTGCCGATCTGCAGGCCAAGCTGGCGGCATCGCAGGCACCGGCCGCGACCCCGACGCCGACTCCCACGCCGGTTGAGCCGCCCACCGCGACCCAGCCCGAAGCGGCAACTCCGACCACGCCAGAGAGCGCGACGCCTGAGGCGGCCACGCCCGAAACGGCCGCGCCGACCGAGCCCGCAGCAACGCAGGAACCGGCCACGCCCGCCGAGACGACTCCTGCCAGCACCGCGGAAACGGAAAGCGAAGGACCCTCGTTCGTCGATATGTTGATGGACTACTGGTGGGTGCTGGCCGCCCTCGCAGCGATCATCATCGGCCTGGTAGTGGTCAAATCGCGCGGCAAGCGCAAGTCCGCCGAATTCGACGACAGCCTCGGCCGCCTCGCCGATGTGGGCGAAGACCGCCTGGCGCAGCCGCCGGGCTCGATCTCCGACACCGGCCGCATGCGCGCGCCGGGCGCTGGGTCCATTCACGACGACATCCTGGTCGAAGAATCCGGCACGCACCGCGCGCTGCAGGAAACGCAGGACATTCCGCTGGCGCCGACGGTCCGCACCGACGAAACCATCAGCAGCGATACCGCGGTCAACCTGGATCAGGGCGATCCGCTTGCCGAAGCCGATTTCCACATGGCCTACGGTCTGTACGACCAGGCCGCCGACCTGGTGCGCATCGCCATTTCGCGCGAGCCCGACCGTCGCGATCTGAAACTCAAGCTCCTCGAAGTCTTCTTCGTCTGGGGCAACAAAGAACAATTCATCACGATGGCGCGCGAGCTGGCGGACACGCGCGGCGAATCCGCACCCGGCGAGTGGGAAAAGATCGTGATCATGGGCAAGCAGATTGCGCCCGAAGATTCGATGTTCACCGACGGCGGTGCCGGCGGCGCCGCCGTGGGCGTCGATCTCAACCTCGATGCCGGCGGCACGGGCCGCGTGGACTTCGATCCGTTCGACGTCAGCCAGCGCATGGACGTGACCGGTGGCGGCAATCCCGAAGCCGTCGATCTCGATCTCGGCAGCGCGCTGCGCGACCCGGATGCGACCGGCGAGGGCCTGCAGTTTCCCGACAGTCCGGCCAGCAACCAGACCACGCGTGAAATGACCGTCAGGATGACGCCGGACGGTTCCGAAGGTCCGACGGTGGAACAACCCGCGCTGCGTCCGCTCGATGAGCCGACGATTCGCGAGAAGGTCGAAGGCGCGATGCGCCGCAAGCTGAGCTCGGATCAGACCGCCGAGCTCGCACTCGACGACCTCGGGCTCGAACTCGGCTCGCTCGAACAAACGGATTCCTCGCTGGGCCTGAAGCCCGTCGGCGGCGCGCCCCGCGGCCCCGATGCCAACGCGCCCACGATGGTCGCGGGCCTCGATGAAAACTCACAGCGCCTGCTGGCCGCCGCGGCGGCCCGCCATGGCGGCGGCATGGCCAATGGCGACGACTCTCAGCTCACCGAGCACGGTGCCAGCGGCACGTGGTTCCTGACCGAACGCGAGCTCGGCGGCGACGTCGACCTGACCAAGGGACGCGCGCTCGATCCGAACGCCACGGCATCGATGTCGAAGTTCGAAATGCCCGAGGAAGGCTTCGACATCTCGTCGACGTCACGGCTTGCGGCCATCGATCGCGACAACCTCGACTTCCCGGTGGAGCCCACGCAGCAGCAGCCGCAGATAGGGCGCAAGGTGGATCTCGATCTCGGCGGCGGCAACCTGGATGACCTGCCGGGCAGCCCGACCGAAGAGTTGGCGGTTCCGGACCTCGAGCCAGTGACGCTGTCCGAAGTCGGAACCAAGCTCGACCTGGCCCGTGCCTACGTCGACATGGGCGATCCGGACGGCGCGCGCAACATCCTCAACGAGGTGCTGTCCGAAGGCTCTGCCTCGCAGAAGCAGGAAGCGCAGCGCTTGTTAGAGTCGCTGCCCGGCTAGAAACCTTCGATGGCACGTTTCGCCGTCGGTCTCGAGTACGACGGCCGTGCGTACTCGGGCTGGCAGTTTCAGCCCGGTCTCAACACCGTCCAG
>Ga0193752_1002266_pt1 | contig 14638 bp, 12 predicted proteins | sample H1c1metaG_FD_144924 | JGI IMG/M metagenome (GOLD analysis project Ga0193752, IMG submission 144924) | Soil microbial communities from a riparian zone of the East river system, Colorado, United States - H1c1 | ecosystem: Environmental > Terrestrial > Soil > Riparian zone | place: USA: East River... | reverse complement strand
CGCGCCTATCGCTGCGAACACGAGCGTGCGGTGAGTGCGTATCCATCGAGCATCGAGGCGCTCGAGCTGCGCTCGATGGTGTTGCCCATCGTCGGTGACTCCATCGGCACGTGGCGCGACGTCGAGCGCCTCGCGGCGCTCGGCCCACGTTCCGCCGATGCGCTCGTGTTCGCAGCGATAGGCGCGCAGCAGCTGCGGCGGTTCAAGGATGCGGGCGACTTGCTGCAACGCGCGCGCGTGCTCGAGCCGGATCGCACGGACCTCATCCTTCGAGCAGCGATGCTCGCGCGAGTGGACGGTGACTTCCCTGCCGTCGCGCGCGGCGTGCGCGCGTACCGCCTGCGCGGCGGTGCCATCGGTCCGTCGGAGCTCACGCTGCTCCGCGTGGGCGATCCGTCGATGCAGAAGGAGCTGGCCAATGCGTCGCTCGACATGTACGGCGTGAAGACGCGCGCCGACAGCTTCGCGTTCTATTCCGAGAAGGCGCGACTCTTTCTCGCATTGAGAAACAAGGAGCGCGCGCGTGCGCTGCTCGACTCGTCGGCCGACGTGCTGCGACAGATTCTCGCTGATTCCTCGATGGCGACATCCGAGCTGCGGAAGTACGCCGAGCTGCTGGCGTGGACCGATGCTGCGCGGGGCGAGCGCGCGCTTGCCCTGACAGCGATGAACGACGTCGCACGTACGCCGATCGGGCAGCAGTGGCCGAATGGGCAGTTCGCTGCGTTCACGGCGTGCAACGGGGCGGAGATCTATGGTTTCCTCGACATCGTGGATCTCATGCTGCCGCAACTTCGCCGGTGCCTGACGTTGCCTGGTGGATATGCGACGAGTGCGTTCTTCGCCGAGCCCGCATTGGCGAGACACATGTTCGATCCGCGGGTGAGGGCGCTGTTGGGTGAGCTCGAACTCGAATTGGGCCGTACGATATGAGCCTTACCGAAGATGACGATGGTCGCACGGCAAAGTTGCTCGGCAACCTGATCGTCGGGTTGCTCGCGTTGCTGTTCGCCGGTGGCGTCGCGTACTGGTTCACCATTCGATAGGGTGTCGTCCCGAGCCGCTGATTCCTCGTTGTCGTCCCGAGCCGCGAGCGAGGGACCTGCTTTTCTGTTCAAGGGAGGAGGTTCCTAATGGGTAAGCGCGATCCCCGCATCGACGCCTATATCGCGAAGCAGAAGGATTTTGCGAAGCCGATTCTCACCCATCTGCGCGACGTCGTACACGCGGCGTGTCCCGATGTGGAGGAGACGATCAAGTGGAGCTCGCCCTTCTTCGACTACAAGGGGCAGCCGATGTGCCAGATGGCCGCGTTCAAGGAGCATGCGGCGTTGGGCTTCTGGAAGGCGCCGCTCATCGAGGGGCTTGGGCCGAACTTCATGAATGGTGGTGAGGCCGCGGGCAACTTCGGGCGCATTACGTCAGTGAAGGATTTGCCGAGCAAAAAGGCGCTCACTGGTTTCATCAAGGCGGCGATGAAGTTGAACGACGATGGTGTCGTCGTCGCCAAGAAGAAGACTGCGGCGAAGCCGGATGCGAAAGTTCCGCCCGAGTTGGCGACTGCGCTCGCGAAGAACAGGAAGGCGAAGGCGGTGTTCGATGGCTTTCCGCCGGGCCATCGGCGAGAGTATGTGGAGTGGATCGCCGAGGCGAAGCGTGAGGAGACGCGGGCCAAGCGGGTCGCGCAGGCGGTTGAGTGGATTGCTGAAGGGAAGTCGCGGAATTGGAAGTATCAATAGCGCGAGATGCCCAACGGAGGTTCAAGGAGTTTTCCATGGCTGAAGGCATTACGTACATCGTTCCGTCGACGACCACCCCCAAGTTGCCAGACGGTGTCATCGCCTACGAGAATCTCGCGGCGGAAGGCGACGCACCCGGCGCTGCGGCCTACGTGCACTACAACGGCCCCACCGACCAGCTCTCGACGATGTGCACCGGCATGTGCGTGCTCGAGCCCGGCGCGACACCGCACCCGCCGCACCGGCATCCAGAGGAAGAGACAATGATCGTGGCCAGCGGTACCGGCGTCATCGAAGTCGATGGCAAGCCGACCGCCGTGGGCCCAGGTGCGATGATGTACTGCGGCGCAAATGTCCTGCATGGCATCACCAACACCGGCACCACGCCCATGACGTTCTACTGGTCCAAGTGGATCGCCAAGGGCTTCGAGTAGGCCCGGGCAGACCGTGTTCGCGCACCTGACACTGCCGACGCAACACGTCGAGGAGACGACGCGTTTTCTCGAGAAGACACTCGGCTACCCGCGGAAGCCAGTGCCCGCCAACTCACCTGTCGACGCGCGCTGGCTCGACATCGGCCAGGGCCAGGAGCTTCACGTTTTCTTCGTCGAAGGCTTCGTGGTGTCGCCATTCGAAGCCGAGTTCGGCCGCCATGTCGCCCTGTTTCATCCGCTCGACGACTTTGCTGCGCTGCGGCAGCGTATCCTCGACGCGGGCGGCGAGCTGGTCGAACCGTTACGTTCGACGCCGTTCGAGCGGATATTCTTCCGCGAACCGGTCAATGGATATCTCTTCGAGTTGATCGATAGCGAGCGGCATCGCCAGCTGCTCGCCGAGCAGTTCTCATAGCGAGGAATCATGCCCGTTGACGTGTCCCTGCTGACTGACGTCTCGATCTTCCGACTCCTGGATGACACGGAACGCCGCACACTTGCGGCACTATTCGAGGAGCGCACCCTCGGCGTTGGCGAGACGATCTTTCATCGCGGCGAGCCGGGCGACGAGCTCTTTCTCGTCAAGCAAGGTCGCGTTCACGTGTTCGTCACCAGCGACATCGGCGACAAGATCATTCTCGCCGACGCGGCGCCGGGCGACGTGTTCGGTGAGATCTCGTTGCTGGACGGCGGGCCACGCACTGCATCGGCTGCAGCCGTCGATGCAACTACTGTCCTCACGCTCGATCGCGAGAAGTTACTCGAGCTGGTGCAGCGGCATCCGCACGTCGCGCTCGACCTGATGACGGTGATGGGTCAGCGGTTGCGCGCGACGGACGAGCTCCTCCGCGCGGGCGCGGCCCGCAACCTGAACGAAGAAGAAGAGGAGCAGATGACGTTCGGCGAACGCATCGCCGATCGCGTGGCGAGCTTCGGCGGCTCGTGGACGTTCATCATCATCTTCGGAGTCATCCTGTTCAGCTGGATCGTCCTCAACAGCGTCGTGCTGGTCAAAGGAGCCTTTGATCCCTTTCCGTACATCCTGCTCAACCTGTTCCTCTCGATGACTGCCGCAGTACAGGCACCGGTGATCATGATGAGCCAGAATAGACAGTCGATCAAGGACCGTCTGAGGGCGGACCTGGACTACCAGGTCAATCTCAAGTCAGGGATGGAAGTCGCCGAGCTTCATCGCAAGCTCGACCACCTGACGGAGCGATTCGAGGCCGTGACCGCGAGGGGGAAGCAACTGTAATGCGCATTCACATCCATGCATTCGTCGCCGCGACAGTGGCGTTGGCTCTTCCACTCTCGGCGCAGGCTCGGCCAGTGCTCGCCGTGTTTGCTCACCCCGATGACGAGCGCGTCATCGGACCGCTGCTGTCGCGCCTCGCGAGAGACGGACGCGAGACGCATCTCGTCATCGCCACCGACGGATCCAAGGGCATCACTGATTTCGCGCGCATCCCGGCGGGAGCAGAGCTTGCCGCGGCGCGCACGAAGGAAGCGAATTGCGCAGCGACGCGGCTCGGCGTGGGACGACTGCATCTGATCGGTCTGCCCGATGGCGGCCTGGCATCGTTCGACAATCTTGGCAAGCTGCGGTCGGCGCTCGCGGTGATCATCGATTCGTTGAAGCCGGCGGCGGTCATCACCTTCGGTCCGGAGGGCGGCACCGGGCATCCCGACCACCGGCTTGTCGGCGATGTCGTGACGCAGATCGTGCAGGGCGACGCGCGCTACGCGAAGCTGGACCTGCTGTATGCGTCACTACCGACGGAACGTCTGCGCACCGCACCGCGGGCACAGCCCACCGTGAACGGGATGGCCGAGGCGCTGCTCACCGTGCGCGTGCCGTTCGAGGAGCGCGACCTCGTGGCGGGACGCGAGGAGTTCGCGTGTCACAAGAGTCAGTACACGCCGGCGCAGATGGACGCGGTCAACAAGTATCTGGCGCACGCGTGGAACGGCACGGTGTGGTTGCGTCCGTGGAACGGGACGCTCCACGATCAAGGGATCTTCAAACCCTAAGCACTGACGAGTTGCTTCACGGCGCGATCCGCCTCGCGAATCGAGTTGCGGTGATCCATGGCGCCGGCTAGGTCGGTGTTCGCGAACGTGATTCGACCGTGTGGTTGATTGCGCAATACGTCGCGCGGCGCGGGCTTGCCGTCCACGCCAAAGAAGAAGCCGGGCTGCGGATTTACGTACGCATGACCCCATCGATTCAGTATGATCCCGGCGATATCTCGGCGCGGATCGAAGCCGCCCCGTGCGAACATGTCGCCGAGCTGCTCGCGAAATGCGCGCTCGTATTGCGCGAACGACGTGCCGAGCATCTGCGCGCGTCCGCGACTGCCTTGCTCGCCGATCGATAGTCCGGGCTGCGCGAACAACAGCTTGATCGTCAACACTGTCGGTGAGTCAGGGCTGATGCCTCCGTCGCCACCGATGGTGGCCATCTTCCGCACGAAGAGATAGTTGCCGAGTCCCTCGAACCAGCGACAGCCGGACAGTCCCATGTCGTAGAGGAAGCGCCAGTTGCGCACGGCGATGTTCGCCATCAGGCACGGTGACCGATAGAACTGCGCGTAAGCGTCCCGATGACGTGTTGGCAGGTCGCGCACGATGTGCTTGCTGGTCCAACTGCCGCCGGCCATGACGACGCTGCGCGCCTTGATGCGAAAGAGTCGCCCGCCCTTCACGTACGTGATCGCGACGTGAGGCGCGTTCGCCGGATCGCCTTCGTGTTCGACGCGCACGACGGTCGCGTTCAGGCGAATGCGCGTCGGCTGTCCGGCGCGATCCAACACGGCGAAGCGGACCCGATTCCGCCACACGGCTTCGACGGTGCGAGGCCCGGCGAATGCATCGGGGATGAGCGTCTTCACCATCAGGCGTGCGAACCCACTGTTGCCGTCGGGGAACATCTGATCGCCGAGCGTGTCGTCACCGTCGCGGGGAAATTCGGTTTCGATGGCGTACGCGCAGTACGCCGACAGCGCGTCCGGTCCGAGTCCGTAGCCGCCGCCTTCGACTGGAGAGAGATAGTTGCGCACCGTCTCGCGACTGATGTTGTGGCGCGTCATCAGGTGCTCTTCGAGCGTGATGGTGTCGAGCTGACGCGAGATGTCGTCGCCTTCCGTCTGCGGTCGCGGTCCGCGATCGGGAACGTCATGCCACCGCATCAGCTCCGTCTTCACCGCATCACTCAACGGCGCACCGTCGAGCTTCCGTCCCCACGGATCCATCACCCATACACCGGGTGCTTTTCCGAACCGCGAACCGAAGTAGAACCCATAATTCTTCGGCGTTCCGTACGGGCTCTGACTCAGCTGCATCTCGGGTGTGGGGCCGCGCCAGCGCTGATACTCGAGCGTGCGGCGATCCATGCCGATCATTTCGTAGAAGCGGTCGGTGTAGCCGCCCTTCTCCGGCACGAGAAAAATTGCCGAGCCCTGATGCGCAGTAAGTACGTGTCCGTCGACGAGGAACTCGTTGCGCTTCGCCTCGCCGCCGAAGATCGCGTGGTTGTCGAGCACGAGACAGCGGCCGCCCGTGTTGTTCTGGAAGAACACCGCTGCGGCCAGGCCGCTTAGCCCGCCGCCGATCGACACGAGATCGTACATCTCACGCGTATCCGTAGCGCCCTTCATCGATCGCTCGAATTTCCCGTCGCGCATGGCATGCGCGGTGGTCATTGCGTCGTACGTGTTCCCATTCGACGTGCGGTAGTCGCCGATTCCGCCATATCCGTCCCATTGGTCGGCAGGGGAAATCGGCGCGGGTGCCTGACCGTGCAGGAGGGCTCCGGCGCCGGCGAGAACGACGCCGTTGAGAAAGTCGCGGCGCGAGATGGGCTCATTCAGTCCCAGTCGATCATCGTGCATGTTCGCCCGCCTCACTTGCCGGGATCAACGCCGCTGAACGCATGTTAAGACTGCACGCTAGCCAAACAGATGTCGCGCATGTCGCGTGCGGGACAGGTTGGCAGTATGTATCCGCGCCGACACATGATGTCCCTCATCCCACCAGGAGGAGCATATGTCCAAACCTCTAACGCAACCGCAGAAAGATTCGGTCCGGCAGGCACTGAACTTCCTCACGAAGCTCCTCGATTGTCTCGATCAATCGCACGACCCCGGCACTGACAAGAACCGCGAAAAGGAAATCCGCGACGTCGTCGCCGACCTGCTGAAGATGCTCGACGACGGGAGGATCGATGCCGAGACCACCGGTATAAGTGAAAAGGCACGTACTGACGGCAACGGCATCCACTTGAATGACGAGTCCACCTACAGCATGCCCGGCGACCTTCTCCTGGAGGATTGCCAGGAAGGGTATTTCACGTCGCTGTGGACGATCATCGAGACACTAATTCACGAGTACGCGCACTACCGCCGCGATACAGGATTGGTCGGACGTGTGCTCCGTCGCGTTCCTGACACGTTCTTTGGAGGCGCTGCGCTGATCCTCAAGTCATTGTTTGGCAAGACGGTCAGGACCTGGAAATGGCACGAGATGCAAGCGTACTACTTTGCCTACTCGATGCTGTCCACACTGAATCACTACCTGTTCATGGTCTGCATGAACAATCCGGACTGCATTCCATGCTGCGAACAGCACCAGCAGAACGCTGACGAATCAAAGCAACGGCAGGATCCGCATTCGACATACGGCAATTAGACGAAAGCCGACGGCGAAGCAGTGACCCTTACAAGGAAAACTCCGGGACGTCTTTCTTGATCGTTTGCGGGCTGTACCGACCCTTCGACCGGTCGTAGAGCCAGATGCCCGCGAACACGATCAAGAGGAATGCCGGCAGGAGCGCGACGACGCGGAAAGAAGACTGCGCGGCGAGTCCGAGGACGCGATCGAGCTCGGGGCCCGGCGTCAATCTTTGAAACGCGTCGACGCCTCCTGCTGCCTCGATCTTCTCCTTGTCGAAGACTTTGCCCATGAACGGCAGCACGAACTGAATCGACAGCGTGCCGGCGGTACCCATGAGTCCCATCAGCAGCGCGCCGCCGCGAGGGAAGCGCTCCGACGCGCTCGCGAGCATCGTGGGCCACATGAAGCAAACGCCAGTGCCCCACAGCGTCGCCGCCAGAAGACCTGTCACCGGCGAGTTCGCGTAGCTCAAAGCGACAAGCCCGAGCGCAGCCATCAAGCTGGAGAGCCACAACACACCGATGGGTGAGAGACGCCTGCCCAATGCTGGTGCGAAATGGCGCATCACGAACATCAAGCCGCTGACATACACGAGCAGCAGGATGCCGGGCATGTGCACGGTGCGGCTCAGTGCGATGTCGACCCACTGCCCGGGCGCGAGCTCTGACGCGGCCGTGAGGAACATCGAGAAGAAGAGAATCAGGAACATGGGACTCCTGAGCTCTCGGAACATCTGGCCCATGGAGACACCCGCAGCGGCGCGCTCCGTCGGCGGGAACTTGAGACCGACGCAGGCAATCGTCAGCGCAATGGCGGGAAGAATGGCGAAGATCAGCTTTGCCTCCCAGCCGAGTCCGAACTTCGACATGCCGACGCCGAGTAGTCCGCCGATCACGAGGCCGCCGGGCCACCACGCGTGAACGACGTTCAGCTTTGCCGTCTTGTCGTCGGGGTAGAGCGTCGCGACCAGCGGATTCACGACTGTTTCCACGAGCCCCCAACCAATGCCGGCGATCACGGCGCCCAGATAGATGATGTTGTAGATCCCCGCGCCTGACGACAGGCTATCGGCGAACAGGATGAGCAGCATTCCCACCGTGAATGCAATTCCTGAGAGCGCCAGCAGGAGCTTCATGCCGATGTAGTCCAGCAGCGGACTTCCGATGGCAATCGTCAAGGCAAAGCCAAGGAATGGAACACCGAGGACGCTCGCGATCATCGTCGCCGAATGGACTGCGTCGATCGGGTCGAGGAAGATCCGCTGGAGGTCCGCCGCCGTGTTGGCACGCAACGCCGCATTGATCCCGGCGGTGGCGAGTGCGAGCGCACTCACGAAGAAGAGTCTGCCCTTCTTGTACTCAGCGTGCCGATCTGTGGCGGGAACTGCTGATGTTGTGCTCATGATCCCTTGGCTCGGTGTGAACCGTCATGGCGTCGCAACGAAGATGGCATCCAACAGCGCCGCCGCAACCAACACTCCCTCGCTTCCCACTTATGGCGCGCTTGTACGTCGGCATATGTTCAACGAGAGATCATCTTTTGAGATCTGTCTGGACTCCACGGAGACACATGTATCGGCTTCTGTTCCTGTTCACATTCGTCGTCGCGGCGTCGGCGTCGGCGCAAGCGGGTAGCGCTCAGCGCCCCAACGTCGTGCTCATCATCACCGACGATGTGGGCTACGGCGACTTCGGCAGCTACGGAGCGCCGGATCTGAAGACACCGAACGTCGACGGTCTGGCCCGCGACGGCGTACGGCTCACGGACTTCTACGCGAACGGACCCACCTGCACGCCAACGCGTGCTGGGCTCATTTCCGGACGGTATCAGCAGCGTTTTGCACTGGAGCTGCCGCTCGGCGCTCGGCATCCGGCCGATCACGTACGGGGACTGGCAGCAACGGGGCGATCACTGCCGCAACTCCTGAAGAACAGCGGCTATGCGACCGGACTGATTGGAAAGTGGCACCTCGGATGGAAGCCGGAGTTCAGTCCAAACGCCCACGGGTTCGATTACTTCTTCGGATTCAAGGGCGGGTTCATCGACTATTACCAGCACACGCCCGGCGACGACTCCCCGCTCACGGCCGACCTGTTCGAGAACGAGCAACCGGTGCAAGTCCCCGGCTACATGACTGACTTGATTACCGAGCGGTCGATTCGATTCATCGCACAGAATGCCAAGCGTCCGTTCTTCATCGATGTCGCGTACAACGCCGCGCATTATCCCTACCAGCGCCCGGATCAACCGTCCACAGCGCGCGAGCACGCCAAACACCTCACGGCCTTTGACGATTCGACGAGCACTCGCGCGGACTACGTGGCGGTGCTCGAGCGCGCCGATCAGGGCGTCGGCCGCATTCTTCGTGCTCTCGACAGCCTTGGATTACGCGAGAACACGATCGTGATCTTCACCAACGACAACGGCGGCGAGTGGCTGTCACGCAACGCACCATTTTTTCATAACAAGGGAACCGTCTGGGAAGGTGGAATCCGCGTACCGGCGATTGTCCGCTGGCCCGGCCACATTCCGGCGGGGCGCGTGTCGGGACAAGTGGGCATCACGATGGATCTCACCGCGTCGATCCTCGCAGCGACTCGGACGCCGGTCCCGGCCGACGCCCACCTCGAGGGGATCGATCTCATGCCAGTGTTCGAAGGTCGCGCGCCGGAAATCGAGCGCACACTGTTCTGGCGCGCAGCGGGCGCTGCCCCACAACGGGCCGTTCGCTCCGGCGACTGGAAGCTGATCTACGATGGGCCGAGACCAATGCTGTTCAACGTGCGCACGGATCTTGGCGAACGATCGAACGTGATCGCGGAACACTCCGACATCGCCCGACGTCTCCGGCCGCTCCTCACGGCATGGCAAAAGGATGTCGACGACGAGGCAAAACGTACGACGCCGCAGTAGTACCGCGGTGACCGTGGCTTGCTGAGCCCATGCTCAGTCGAGCGGATGGCGATCAGCAGCACCTCGCGGAGCGCAGCTCGCAGGAGGGCGCGAGCCCATTGGTCGGGCGTCACGAGGAGAACCCGTGGCGGGAGGGGCTGCGAAACTGGCGGCTGTGTCACAAGATTGGTCGCTATTCCCACCCAGAGGAGTCCGCACTTGATGCGTTCCTTCCTGCTCGCCCTCGCGCTCGGCGGCATGGCGGCTGCCCAGGCGTCTCCCGCATCTGCACAGACTCGACGCACCGCTCGTGCCCCGTTCACCGGCCACATCCGCGTCTACTACATCGCGGCCGACGAAGTGGACTGGACGTATATCCCCAGCCGCGGCGATCAAGCACTGACGGGCAAGAAGGACGACTACAGCAAGGATCCCGCGGCGAAAGGCACGCTCGATCCGAACGCGACGACGTATCGCAAGGCGCTGTACCGCGAATACACCGACTCGAGCTTCAAGACCCTCAAGCCACGCCCCGATGCCTGGGCCCACCTCGGCCTACTCGGCCCACTCATCCGCGGCGAGGTCGGCGACACGATCAAGGTCGTCTTCCGCAATCACGCGAGTCGCGCGTACAGCATGCATCCGCACGGTGTGTTCTACAACAAAGACTCCGAGGGACTCGCGTATCTCGACGGCACGAGTGGCGCCGATCGGAAGGATGATTCCGTCGCGACAGGCGCGACGCACACCTACGTCTGGCCCGTGCCCGAGCGCGCGGGACCCGCGCATGGCGAAGGCAGCTCGATCTTCTGGACGTACCACTCGCACGTTGACGAAGGAAAGGACATCAACGCCGGCCTGATCGGACCGATGGTGATCACGCGCAAGGGCATGGCGCGCGCTGATGGATCACCGAAGGACATCGACCGCGAGTTCGTTGCGAACTTTGGGATGTTCGACGAACCGGACAGCTGGTACTTCGACGAGAATACGGTCCGCCTGTACGGATCGCGCGCGAAGTTCGACACGGTGCTGGCCGAGGGAAAGGACGTGGTGCGAGACTTTCACCACTTCTTCGCGATCAATGGCTTCCTCGAGGGGAATGGGCCGGTGTTCACGATGAAGGAAGGCGACCGCGTGCGATGGTATGTGTTCACGAATCCGAACGAGCTCAATTCGTGGGACATCCATACGCCGCACTGGCATGGGCAGACGGCGGTGGTTGCGCACATGCGGACGGATATGGTGATGTTGACGCCGATGATGTCGGCGATTGCGGATATGGTGCCGGATAATCCAGGGACGTGGTTATTCCACTGTCACATGAATGGGCACTTCGGTGGGGGGATGTACTCGCGATTCGTCGTGCAGCCGCGATGAGTCCGATCCTGATTCACGTGCGGCGTGTCGTACGGCGTACGGCGCCTCGTGCAGAGGGAGGCGCGCGGCGTGTCGCGATTCGTGCTGCGGCACCCCGAGGATTCGTGCGCGCCGCTCACGCTGCGCTGCGCGTTGTCTTAGTGCGTTCTACGAAAGCGTTGGCAGTTCCGTAGTCGAATGCTCCCGCTCCCCCACCCGACGTGGAAGCAGGAACGCAGGCCACTCCCAGCACTAGGACGTTAACGTGGGAGGGCGCGCGCGTTCGTGGAGACGGCTTCTGAGTGCGCGGAGTTCCCGGTGCAAGCCGAGAACGACCCTAGCGCGAAGTGGCCGTCGGAAGGAATGCGCGCGACCGACCCGTACCCGAAGAGCCTAGGGCACCATCGGCTTCTGCGGATTCTTGACGTACACGTCGAACCACGCCAACCAGCGGGCCCAGATATCCAGGTCCGAAGCGTACGTCGCATCACTGTGATCCTCGTACGGATACATGTACAACGCCGCCGGTTTACCCAACCCCTGCAATGCGTGGTACATCCGCTCCGAGCTGATCGGCGCCGTGCCGACGTTCTGATCCTCCAAGGCGTGATACATCAGCAGCGCACCAGCGATCTTGTCCGCCCGATAGAAGGGCGACATGTCGAGATACGTATCCTGCGCATTGAAGAAATCGCGACGCTCACTCTGGAAACCGAACGGCGTCAGCGAGCGATTGTACATACCGTCGCCGGCGATGCCCGCCTTGAAGTACGGTGTCAGCGTCAACGCATTCACCGTGCTGAACGCGCCGTAGCTATGTCCGCCGATCCCCATCTTGTTGCGATCGACATAGCCCGCGTCGACGACGGCATCGAGCACTGCGTCGAGATTCTCCTTCAGGTCGCGCGTGTAGTTGTCGTTCATCTTCCCCGAATCGCCGAAGATCGGGATGTCGGGCTCGATGAGCGCATAGCCCTGCGTAACCCACAGCTTCGTGCTCGACGCGGGACGCGCCGGCGCGAGATCGGGGAAGCGATTGATGTTCGTCGTATAGCGTGAGCGATCGTACTCCACCTGCGACGTGTACTCGCGTGGATAGAACCAGATGATGCCCGGCAGCTTCGTACCCGGCGTCCATCCGGCCGGCAGCGTGACGTCGGTGACGAAGCGATAGCCGTCGCGCGGCCGAGTGATCGTCATGCGCTTCCGAATCGCGTTCGTCACTTCCGGCGCGACGTCCTTGTTCCGCGTCAACTGTACGGTCTTGCCAGTCGCCACATCGCGGAGATAGGCATCGGGAATCGTCGTCGGCCCTTCGTGCGTGTAGATGTACGACGTGTAGTCGTCGTCGAGCGACGTGATGATCTCGTCATAACCATCGGCGGGACTGTCGAAGACGCGACTCCTCTTCCCCGTCTCGATATCCAGCTTCTCCACCCACGGCCTCGGCGCCAAGGTCTCCCACTTTGCGCCAGGCGTCCGCGAGCCGCTGACGAACACACTCTTTCCGTCGCTGGCGACGACGACGACCTGTCCGCCATTCGGACCGGGCTTCAGTGCGAGCGCGCCGCCGGTCGGCGCTGTGTCGGGCGCCGCATTGGCAGCGGCGCCGCCACGTCCGCCGCCACCACCACCGAATCCGCCGAAACCGCCGGCCGGCAGCGTGACACCACGGCCGAGTGAGTAACGCTTCGTCAGGTCGCTGGTGCGGAGGGCGTAGACGGTCGCGCTGTCGGAGACGAACATCGTCTTGCCGTCCGCGCTGTAGGCGACGTTCGTCATGCGACCAGTGCCTTCATAGATCAGCTTCGTGTCGCTCTGGCCATATGGCGGCAACCAGCTCATGTAGCGAATCGACGTCGGCTGCGGGCGCCCTGCGGGCTGTCCACCGCCGCGACCAGCGCGACGCGGGGCCGTATCGGCCGGAAAGACCGACTGCATGTAGACGAGACCAGCGCCCACCGGATTCCACTGGATGCTGCGCTTCCCGGTGTCCGTCGGCGAGGACTGCGCGCCGCCGCGTCCGCCGCCGGGCGTGTCGCCGTCACCCGTGCGTTCGCCTTCGCGCAGCGGCGTCTTCGCCAGCGTCGTGACGAGCTTGCCGCTCGCGTCCCACAGTTCGTCCAGCGAGCCGAAGTTCGACACGGGCACGACGTACGAGAACGGTTCCGTCACCTTCGTCACGCGGAAGAACTGTCCGTCCGGCGACGCTTCGGCAGAACGGATCATCGCGGGGGCGCCGATTTTCTGCGTGCGCTTGGAGCGGACGTCGATGAGCGCGAGTTGTCCGGTCGTGTAGTACTTGAGCATCGCGCGATCGTACGGCGTCTGCAGCAATGCTGGGTGAATGACCTGCGGCAGCGCGCGCGATTCGGTGAGCTTCACCTGCGGGCCGTCAGCAATACCCTTGTTGCCGAACACCGGCACCGCGGCACGTGCGTCAGGCACCAGCACCGTGACGATGCTCTTGCCGTCAGCGGTCCAATCCAGTGTCGTGAACAACGTGGCGAGCAGCGGCGTCTGCGTAATCCGCGTCGCCTTGCCACTCGCGACGTCGGCGACATAGATGTGCGACGCGTCGTCGAAGTTCGCGACATACGCCAGATGCGTCCCCGTCGGCGACCAACTCGGCGCCGAGATCGACGCGTCCTTTGGCGTCTCGATGGTGCGGGTCGCCAAGGTGCGCGGATCGATGAGCGTCAGCCCTCGCCGAGTGCTCGTCGTGAGCGTGCGCGCGCGATTCGCCTTGGTGTCGATCTGCACGCCGCCGAGGTTGACGTGTGCCTTGCCGTAGTCGTTGATGTCGCCGCGATCGGCGCCCACCGTGCGCACGAACCACTTCTTGTCCGGGCTCGGCGACGTGAAGGAGATGTCCGTGCGCGGCGACATGATGATTCGCTCGACCACCGCGGGCGGCTTGACGTACGTCTCCGTGCGCAGAACCTGTTGCGGGTTCCAGGATTGCGCTTGTTGGACCGCGGTGTTCTGCGCGGAGAGCGGTACCGTGAACGCCGCGAGACCCAGGATGGCGACGCGAAACATGACCTTCATTCGATGACTCCCGATGGGGCGAACGGGTGGGATGACGACTGGAGGGATTGACCACTCCGTGGGTATACGCGGTCAGCGGACTGGTCGCTGGAGGCCGCGGGACACTATCGGGCGGCGTCCTGCGTAGGGAGTTTGTATCTGGATCATTGTTGTGGCCCCAAGCCTAGCGAAGGGCCTGCGACGGTGTCGCCCCGAGCGCAGCGAGGGGCCTGCTTTTCTGGTTTTTTATCCTCGAAGCTCGGATCGATGCACATGACTGTGATTGCCCAAGCCTCAGGCACTGGTGGCGCCGCCACCGTCGAAGCACCGCAGGCTCCCCTTCCGGCAAGGGCGCCCACGGCGCCCTCTGCGCCCGGTACGCGGACCGCTCCGCCGCCCGTGCCGAGAGATGGTGGCCAGTTCACCATCACCGACAACGGTGATGACAAGACGGTCACGATCCAGCAGGTGCCACCGCAGCTCATGCCGCTTGTCATCACCGTTGTCGGTGAT
>Ga0193752_1002264_pt1 | contig 14661 bp, 12 predicted proteins | sample H1c1metaG_FD_144924 | JGI IMG/M metagenome (GOLD analysis project Ga0193752, IMG submission 144924) | Soil microbial communities from a riparian zone of the East river system, Colorado, United States - H1c1 | ecosystem: Environmental > Terrestrial > Soil > Riparian zone | place: USA: East River... | reverse complement strand
CTCCACGATCTTTTTGGATCCAAACAGGTCGAGTGATTCCATGATCTTGGATTCGTCGAGTCCTTTCTTTTCATCCTTTACCAGAATCTTTGCTGAACTCTGATAAATGGGTGTCGCATAGCGCAGATAAAGAAATGACATCCCCAGACTACATATTATCAGAACAAGAAATAGTGGCCAGAACGGTAGATAGCGTGAAAGGATCTCGCTGAATACATTTTCCGAACTGTCAAATTCTTCTTCAAAATTTTCTGGTCTCATACGAAATATTAAATGATCAGATAAGAAATCAAATTGCCTGGCCGGAACTCAGCCTGACTTCCTGCAAGAACCTTTCCGTTTTCTGACAGGAAGCTTTTTTTATTCTGTAAGTGGAAAGCCTCTTCATGCAAAGCTTCGCCCCTCTCAGTCACACCTGAGTCACGGGGTACGGCAGAATAACGCTGGAAAATTTAACAACGACTGGCGGGAGATTGTTTAGGCAAAAGCCGTAAACCGGTGGCAAGCAATTGATAAGGCTGTCGCAATTAAACACCAATGATCAATTGGGATTCGTAGGAATGGGATGCACTAACATTGCAATAATATCGGCAAATGGCAAGCCCACAAAATTAAAAAGTTGAATGTTCAGAAAATGTGCATTAGACCCAAAAATCACTGAACATTACTGCATTGCACATATCATAAAGCAATATGCAGGCCAATTTAAGAAATTACTTTTTCGATTGAGAAACCCATCGATTTGTTAAAAGGCATAATAATTGAACTGTAAAGAGAAGATTTCTGTTCAAGTATGTCCGACACAGCAAAAACTACTCTGGTCCTTGGCGCCTCAAACAATCCATCCAGGTATAGCAATATGGCTGTTACCCGTTTGCGGGCTCACCATCACCCGGTAGTGGCGATTGGAAAAAGATCGGGGGTAGTGGCCGGCACAAATCTGGAAACAGAAACGCGCAGGATTGAAAACCTCGATACGGTTACACTCTATCTGAATCCAGTGAATCAGCGGGAGTACTATAATTATATTCTTGCATTGAAACCGAAAAGGATAATTTTTAATCCGGGAGCTGAGAATGAGGAGCTTGCAGAATTAGCCAGGTTGAAAGGGATAAAAGCGCTGGAAGCATGTACGCTTGTTTTGTTAAGCACAGGTCAGTATTAGCAATAAGGAAAAACCATTAATGCCGGAGAATACCACTAAAGTGGGGCAAAAGAAATTTGGAACGTTTAGGTTATTAGTTGTACCTATGTATTCTCCAGTACTCTTTACTATCCAATAATCTCCACCGTACCGAACTAAGTATCCAGATTTCGTGAAATTATTCCGCTGAAATGAAACACACACTAATGCTATGCCTGTGTGCGATTCTTTTGGTGCATGGTTCGTTGTGCGCCCAAAAATCACCACTGGCCCTCAATCCAAACAGAATTGAGAAACCTTTACTTTTTGCTGCCCTCCCCGAGGTGTCCGAAATTGGGGCGGATGCGATCCGGCAGTTATTGGGTGCTGCCGAAAATGAGCAAATTAATATACAATTATCTGGCCAACTTCACTTAAAAGGCCAAATTGTTGCAAAAAATCAGCAGATTCCGGGAACTTTTTCGATAAATGTCAGAGCGGAAAATTATCACAACGCACTTTTTAACCTCACCGTCCGTCTTTTGGCCGACAACACCCTTTCCTTCCAGGGCAGGATCCTGCACCCCAGGTATGGTGATGCCCTGGTGCTGACCAGAGAAAACAACCGCTACTACTTCCGGAAACGGCCACTCAAACTTTATATGCCCGAATAACCTTTATCTCTCTGACCATGAACCTCAGCAACTGCTTATCCATACATTTTACAATAACCGCGCTGGTTACGCTGACCTCCTTTTCCGCTACGTCGCAGATTCCCAAATACAATAGCAACACAAATGCTCCCGCAACGGTTTATCTGGATTTTGATGGCGAAACAGTAATGGGCACCAGCTGGAACTGGGACAGTACTATTCACGCGGTTCCTGCCGGCGTGATTCAACCTGGAATTACTGAAGTGTTCAACAGGGTGGCAGAAGACTACCGCATCTTCAACCTGAACATCACCACGGACGCTGCCGTTTACGCCAAAGCCCCGGTGGCAAAACGTGTCCGCATCATCCTTACCCCGACCTCCAACTGGTATGGCATCGCAGGCGGAGTTGCTTTTGTGAATTCGTTTGTCTGGGGCGATGGCACGCCAGCCTGGGTTTTCACCGATCAGCTCCAATTCAACCCAAAATATGTTGCCGAAGCCGCTTCCCACGAGATCGGACACACCCTCGGGCTCCAGCATCAGAGTACCTACGACCAAAACTGCCAGCTGGTCAATGAGTATGCTGAAGGCAAGGGAGAAGGCGAAATCGGCTGGGCTCCGATTATGGGCGTAGGTTATTATAAAAATCAAACGACCTGGCATACAGGACCAAGCATCATCGCCTGTAACGATATACAGAATGACATTGACATTGTGGCCAACGGGATGAATGAGATTGGACTCCGGCCAGACGAATATGGCAATACCCTTCCAACAGCCCGTCCGGTGATACTCAACGGAAATAATTTCCATATGTCGGGCATCATCAGCACCGCCACCGACCTCGACATTTTCAAAGTGACCTTTATCAGAACAGGCAATCTGAAAGTGCAGGTCATACCGAATAATGTAGGTACTGGCAACGAGGGAGCCAACGTTGATCTGAAGATCAGCCTGGTGAAAAGCAACGGTGACACGATTGGTCGGTACAATCCGAAAACCATTCTCAGCGCATCACTTGACACCAACCTGGTGGCCGGCGCCTATTATATCGTCATCGACGGTGTCGAAAACCAGAATGTCAAAAATTACAGCAGCCTTGGTTATTTTAGTATGGACGGGGCCATTGTTCTTACGCCGCTGCAGGTGAATCTCATCACCCTTACAGGTGCGGTTCAGAAGACTGTCCACGCATTCAACTGGACACTGGAAGCCCTTGACCCGATCACCGGTCCTATCCTGGAAAGCTCCCACGACGGCACGAATTATCAGGCCGTGAGCACCCTCATACCGATCCAACACCGGTTCAGCTACATACCCACACAAAAAGGACCTTTGTACTACCGCCTCAAGGTTCAGGATCCCGCGGGGGATGAAACGGTTTATTATTCCAATGTGGTCACACTTGACACACAGGCCCCTGCTCAGGTCACTTCTTTGCTCTCCACCAGCATAAATGGTTCGGCAACAATAACGGTTGGCAGCGATCATGCATACCAGTTATTTGACGAAACGGGAAGGTTGTTGCAGAAAGGCAAACTCTCTGCGGGAATGAACACTGTTTCCTTACAAACCACGAAGAAAGGGGTGCTCCTGCTCAAAGTCTTTAATGCCAGGGAGCAGTCGGTATTCAAGCTGGTCAATCACTAAACCATTAAGCTTTTGGCTTTCAATAGGTTTTTCGGTAAATTCGGAAAACCTATTGAATTATGAAATGGAGAAAATTTAATGGCGACCCGATTGAACTACCCATTTATTCAGCCGTTGAGCAGGCCATAAAAAGAGAAACCGCAAACGGTTTTCACCTTAAGGTGTGTATCGGCACCGACTCCCAGGTGAAAGGCGCGGAAACTGAATTTGCCACTGTCATAGTATTTCTTCGCGAAGGCCACGGCGGCTTCATGTTTATTCACAACGAAAAAACCAGGCAGTGTTACAGCATCAAGGAAAGAATGCTGGTGGAAGTGGCCAAGAGTATCGAGATCGCCTATGAACTTTGTACCCTGTTCACTGAACACGATGTGGACATGGAAGTTCATGCGGACATCAACACCAACCCCCATTTCAAAAGCAACGACGCGCTGAAGGAAGCCATGGGGTACATCCTTGGAATGGGCTTTGCCTTCAAAGCAAAACCCGAAGCATTCGCCAGCAGCAGCTGTGCCAACAAAGTGGTCAACTGATCATTCTTTCATTTTCGCATCTATAAAATCCAGGATCTTATCCCGGCCCAATTTCCTGACGGCACTGGTCACAAAACTTGCGGGCAGGAACTGCCAGCTGTCCTTCATTCTCTCCAGGAAGGACTTCACATTCGCACTGACGACTTTCTGGGTTTCTTTATCTGCCTTCGTAAAGACGATACAAAATGGGATCTCCCATTTGCCCAGCCTGTTTACAAAATCCAGGTCGATCTGCTGGGGTGAATGGCGCGCGTCGATCAGCACAAATACATTGAGCAGATTCTTCCTTTTTCTTAGATAGGCCTCGATCATCTGTTCCCAACGGTTGCGCGAATTCTGCGACACTTTCGCGAAACCATAACCGGGAAGATCGACCAGGTACCATTGCTTATTGATCAGGAAATGATTGATCAGCTGGGTCTTACCCGGCGTTCCGGAAGTTTTGGCCAGTTTCTGATTGTCGCAAATCATGTTGATGAGGGATGATTTGCCGACATTACTCCTGCCGATAAAGGCAAACTCGGGCTTGTCGGCAACTGGACAACTCTCGATGGTGGGACTGCTGATCAGGTATTCAGCGGATTTGATCTGCATGACAGGAAAATTACCGGAATTTGATCAGATGCGACAAATAGATGTTCTGGTATCCCGTCTTACCTTTGCCGTCATGCCCAAGTATGCCCATGATGCCGTTGTGCCCGAATCAGGTTCAGAAAAATCAAAAAAGGTTCAGGTTCAGAACATGTTCGACAAGATTGCTTTCAGGTATGATTTCCTGAACAGGTTCTTGTCGGGACGCCTCGATATCCTGTGGAGAAAAAGGCTGATCCGGACCATCAGCCAGGTGAATCCTGAAAATATCCTGGACGTAGCCACCGGGACCGGAGATGTGGCCATTTTGACGGCAAAAACACTCAAAAATGCCCGGATCACCGGCATCGATATTTCCAATGGAATGCTTGAGCTGGGCAGGCGAAAGGTTGCCAAACAGCTGTTAAATGACCGTATCACCCTGGTGCATGGCGATAGCGAGGCAATAAAGGCCAATACGGGTTCGTTTGATGCAGTGACAGTCGCCTTCGGAGTGCGTAATTTTGAAAACCTGGAAAAGGGAATCGCGGAAATATTCCGGGTTCTGAGGCGGGGAGGAATTGTCGGAATCCTTGAATTTTCAAGACCTGCAAAAGGTGTCTTCCTATCGGTGTACAATTTTTACATGGATACAGTGGCCAGCCGGTTGGGCAGGTGGTTGTCGAAAGACCGCGAGGCGTATAAATATTTACATTCATCCGTTAAAGCATTTCCTGAAGGCGAAACATTTTTACACATTTTGGAACAAGAAGGGTTTATCAACACTTCATTAAAAAGGCTGAGCTTAGGAATATGTACCATTTATTACGGAAAAAAACCCGGCTGAAATTCTGTTTTGTTATCGGTTTGCTGGCCATTGCCAGCGCCTCATTCGCGCAAATAGAACTCAACCTTCCCAATCACGACGACAAAAAATATTACCTCGGGATTGGCCTGATCTATAGTAGTTCGAGGTTTCAATTGTCGCACGACCCCCAGTTCCTGCAAAGCGACACCATCCTGTCGGTGGACCCCATGAGTTCCGGAGGCATCGGCCTTGCGGGCATGCACACCCTCAGGTTGTCTCCTCGTTTTGAGCTCAGGGCCATCTTTCCGCAGTTGCTTTTCTCAAACAAGGTCCTCAACTATAGCCTGAAATACCCCGACGGAAATAAAGAAGAACAGCCATTCATGTCCAAAAGGGTCGAATCCATCCTCCTGGGATTGCCCGTGCACCTCAAATTCAGGTCCGACAGGATCGATAATTTCCGCGTTTATATATTTGCCGGTGGAAAAGTGGAGTATGACCTTGCTTCCACTGCCAGGGCAAAAAAAGCGGAAGAGTTGGTTAAACTCAAAAAAATTGACTATGGTATCGAAGGAGGAATCGGGTTCAATTTTTATTTCCCGGTATTCATCCTCTCACCTGAACTTAAAATCAGCAACGGGCTTACCAATAGCCACAGTCGTGACCCAAGCCTGAAATTCTCCAATACTATTGACAAGCTGAATTCCCGGATGATCGTCTTCTCATTGATCTTTGAGGGATAAAAATCAAACTCATTACACATTGCGTCCGCTTGCCCGCCGGCAGGTGCTAGTAATCATATTCCCTGCGGAATATGTTCAGCCTTAGGCCAGCGGTGATGGTACTTGATTCTGTGGCGCTCACCAGACCCGAAGCACTGTTCCTGTTCCGGATAAGCAGGGCGGCATCGAGGAAGAGGTTGGTACGAAGCTCATAGCTGGCCAGCATTTGCAGGTTAAGGCCTTTGGTTTTTACGCCACTGGGCAATCCAAAACCATAATCAGTGGTCCTCAATGTGTAGAGTTTGAAAATATTCGATCCGCTGCTGGAAGCACCCGTGTCCACGCCCTGGGTCCAGGCTATCAGCCTGGCGCTCATGGTCAGTTTTGGCAGGGGTTGATAGCGGATAATACCCACGCCTTCGATGAAATTTGCGCCCAGCGGGTGTGCCAGGGGCTGGTTATAATGACTGTAATTTGCGGAGGAATCGTAGTGTGAATAGGTGAAAGGCCTGGCCAGGTTCAGTTCGCCCTGGATGTCGAGATTCCTGATTCCAAACAGGTCGATGTATTTGCCTCCAAGCTGAAGCGCAAACTTGTTCCCCCACCAGCCCTTGCCGGCTTTGATTTCCTTCAGCACAAACTCGTCGAGCATGAGCTGGGCATAAAGCTGGGCCCGCTTCGCCACATTAGCCTTCAGGTCGAAGCCGATCAGGGCGTTGTCAGGGCTACCGTTTTGCTGTTCAGCAAGCCGCAGGAAGATTATAGGGTTCAGATAGGTTAGCTCAAAGCTGTTTTTCCTTCCGAAGATAACTGCTTCAAAAAGGCCGACATTGAGCCAGGGTGTCACATCGAGACTGAGGTGATGAATAGTTGCGTATTTTTTATCAACCAGGTTGTCACCAGTTTTTACGAACTGAGGGTTCAGTTCCATATAAATATTCTGGTAATTCAGTTTCCAGATCCTGGTATTCACCTGTAGGAAGAGCGCGCTGTTGGAAAAATCGCTGAGCAGCAGGCTGCGATAACCATTGCCGATGAAGTTCTTGTCGTAGGCAAAACGGAAGTCGATGTATTTTGCTACGTTAAAGGTGATCCCTCCCCTGCCATCAATATAATCCCATCCGGTTCTTTTGAAGGGTTTATAGAAACCTGCACCGGGAATCGCCCTCAGCGTGTTGACAAAGTTGCTGGCAAACCCGGGCATCCTCTCCTGGTTGTCGGTGAAGTAGGTGTAGAACCCTACTTTCCGGGCGATCATACCCCTAAGCGTCAATCCCCGTGTGTTCACAAAAACCCTTTCGCTGTTGTCCTTCTCGGAGGAAAGTTGAAACTGGAGCACGGGGTTAAGGGCAAGAAAGAAATCCTTTTCAATTACCTCCAGGAAATTGGCCTTGGTCCGGTAAATGCTTTTCAATATTGGTCTCTTGCTGAAAAATGCACTGCTGTCTCCATGAAACCATTCAGAGTTGTCCATCTGTAGAATGGAGAGGTTGTATTTGTCCGCGGAGGAAAGAGACAACTGGTTCAACCGGCTAAGAGAATCAGCATAAATACCGAGTTCGCCGGCTGTTTTCCGGCTAAAAGGCTTGATGGTGCTTAGATTCAGTGCCTGGTAGGACTGTAGTTTGATCTCCATTCTGTCCAGGAAGGGATTGTGCCTCGATCCCTGGGGCAGAAAAACCGACTGGGCAAAGAGGGGCAGCGGCAGGCAGAAAATCAAAAACCTGCCCAGAATTTTTATGATAAATTGCATCTCAGGCATTTAGCTGCTTTGATAAACGTATGGAAAGTTACCTGATAAAAAATATTGTAGTTGTCAATGAGGGCAGAAAAACCCTCGCAGACGTGCTGATCAGGAATGGGAAGATCGAAAAGATTGGACGGTTTTCCGTAGATCATGCTGTCACTGAAATAAACGGCGAAGGAAAATATTTGTTGCCCGGCGTGATCGACGACCAGGTACATTTCCGCGAACCCGGCCTGACGCATAAGGCGACGATCGCCACCGAAGCCAAAGCAGCCGTGGCCGGCGGCGTCACGTCGTTTATGGAAATGCCCAATACCATTCCCCCCGTATTCACCCAGGATCTGCTGGAAGATAAGTACAGTATCGCTGCCAAAACCTCCCTGGCAAACTACTCCTTCTTCATGGGCACGTCCAACGACAATGCTGAAGAAGTGCTTAAGACCAATGCCAAGAAAAACAAGGTCTGTGGGGTAAAGATCTTCATGGGTTCTTCCACCGGAGGGCTTTTGGTCGACAATTACCTGACCCTGGACAACATCTTCCGGAATTCGGAGCTGCTGATCGCCACCCATTGTGAGGATGAACGCATCATCCGCAATAATCTTCAGGAACTCAGGTCGAAAAAAAAGGTGTTGGAACCCGGTGACCACCCCGTGATCCGGGATGAGAATGCCTGTTACGAGTCTTCGCTGGTTGCTGTGCAGTTTGCAAAAAAACACGACACCCGTCTGCACATCCTGCACATTTCAACTGAGAAGGAACTACAGCTCTTTGGCAATTTCATGCCACTGAAGCACAAACAGATCACCGCAGAAGTATGCGTTCACCACCTGCATTTCAGCGCAACGGACTATGCGAAATTGGGCAATCGAATAAAATGTAACCCAGCCATCAAAGCGGGATTCAACCGTGATGCCCTCTGGAATGCCTTACTCGACGACCGCCTTGACCTGATCGCCACCGATCATGCGCCACACACGCTGGCGGAAAAAGAAGGCCCATATGAACATGCCCATGCTGGTCTGCCACTCGTCCAGCATTCCCTGTTACTGATGCTCCACTATGTGAAAGAGGGACGGATCACCATCGAAAAAGTGGTGGAAAAAATGAGTCACGCTGTTGCAGATTGCTTCCGCATCAGCAACAGGGGTTATATCCGCGAGGGCTACCAGGCAGATCTCGTCATCGCCGACGCTAATGCAACGACCACTGTAACAAAGGAAAACATTCTTTATAAATGCGGATGGAGCCCATTGGAAGGAACCCGTTTCCCTGCCGCCATCACCCATAGTTTTGTCAATGGCCACCTCGTTTATGGAAATGGGGTATGGAATGAATCACAGAAGGGCCAGCGGTTGGAATTCACCAGGGGATGAACTAAATTACCATCGGAACATGGACGTAGACATCACGACCTACAACGACCTCGCCCTCTTTCATCACGAAGAGGAGTTCTCAGTTTTTCATAAACTCAATTTTACCCGCACCGCGGAAGGCAAAGAGTGGTTACTGAGATTTTTCCGCAGCCCCTTCACTGACATCAGGCTGATCAGGGAAACGCAGGACATCGTAAAACTGATCGCGTCCAAACAGGACCAATGGCCGACAAATATTTCTAATGGAACCCTGATGGTGGTGTCGAGATATTATGAAACCGCCATTGCAGGTCTGCCCCCCGACGACTTCTTCAGCTCATACTCTTATAAGATATTTCACAGCCCCGACTTCGGGATGGTCAAATATTCCCTCACGCATTTCGCAGATTTTCTTCGTGGGATGAAGCAATTGACCGACCTGCTGATTAACGAGGACATGCCCGCCAGTCTTGGCCGCTATCTTTCCAGGGCCCGCGACCTGTATTCCCGCGGGCTGGCTGAAGAACTGGCGGCATTCGAACCCGGACACCAGTTTTCGGTAGCCGAGGTGATCAAATACGGGCGCTTCCTGAAACATGGTTTCAAGACCCCATTGCTTGAACTGATGGCGATCTATGGCCGACTGGATGCCTGGTATTCCATGGCCACCGCTATGTTACATTATCAGCTTTGCCTTCCCAGATTCATTGAGTCGGGACCTCCATCGATCAACGCAAAGCAACTCTATCATGTGTTGTTACTCGATCCTGTCCCTTATGACATCAGTTTGAACATCAATTCCAATTTCATTTTTCTCACGGGAGCTAACATGGCGGGAAAAAGCACTTTCATCAAAGCCGTGGGCAGCTCTGTTTTCCTTGCCCACCTGGGCATGGGCGTCCCTGCCCGCGAGATGAGCCTGACCGTTTTTGATGGCCTGCTTAGTAATATCAACGTGGTGGATAACCTGGCCAGGGGAGAAAGTTTTTTCTTCAATGAGGTGCAAAGAATAAAAAATACTATCGTCAAGATAAACAACGAAAGAAAATGGCTGGTGCTGATCGATGAATTATTTAAAGGTACCAATGTGCAGGATGCCATGAAGTGTTCAACTACCGTAATCCGGGGTTTGATCCGGATGCAAAATTCATTGTTCATCTTATCCACCCATCTTTATGAGATCAGCGAGGAGTTGAAGGAATTTCCGAATATCTCATTCAAGTATTTTGAAACTGAGGTGAACGAAGACCAGCTTGATTTCAGCTACCAGCTGAAAGAAGGGGTCAGCAATGACCGTATAGGTTACGTCATCCTCAAAAGAGAGAAAGTGGTGGAAATGCTTGATAAACTCTAGACTGAAATTCGCGATATGAGATCCATCGCCCTGTTTTGTATTTGGTTTTTTTGTTGTTCCCCCAATTCCTTGCAAGCGCAGGATTTGCACAACAGCATTGACATAGCCCATTATAGTTTCGCCCTTTCCGTCACCGACCTTTCCAATGAAGTGAACATCACGGCAAACCTGCACCTGAACAGGAGGGATATCAAGGCCCCGGTCTATCTTGACCTGGTCGGTAAGGGAACCGATGGCAAGGGAATGCTGGTGACCACAGTGAATACCGTTTCCAGCAACCAACCGCTCAGGTTTGTTCAGGAAAAAGAAAGACTTGTCATAACCATTCCCTCTTCCCTAGACAGAGATAGTTCGCTTGACCTGGTAATCAGTTATCACGGTATTCCTGCCGATGGATTGATCATCAGTTCAAATAAATTCGGGCGACGGACTTTCTTCTCCGACAACTGGCCAAACCGCGGACACAACTGGCTGGTGAGTAACGACCATCCTTCTGACAAGGCTTCTGTAGATTTTATTGTTACCGCCCCTTCTAAATACCAGGTTATTTCCAACGGCATTCTTGTGGAAGAAACCGATGGCAAGGATCAGACCAGGACCACGCACTGGCGCGAAGAAAAAAACCTGCCGCTGAAGGCAATGTGCGTTGGCATCGCGGCATTCGCGGTGCAGTATGCGGGAATGGTCGGCAGTGTGCCGCTCTGGTCCTGGGTTTATCCCGACAATAAAGACAAGGGTTTTAGTGATTATTCCGTGGGCACCGAGGTACTGCCCTTTTTCACTGACCACCTGGGACCCTTTCCCTATGCCAAATTAGCCAATGTACAGTCGACAACCATCTTCGGCGGAATGGAGAATGCCAGTGCCATCTTCTATTCGGAGAATTCGGTTACTGGTGAGGGTAAGACAAGGCAGCTCTTCGCGCACGAAATCGCCCACCAGTGGTTTGGCAACATGGCCACCGAGGCCGACTGGCAGCATCTCTGGCTCAGCGAAGGTTTTGCCACCTATCTCTCATGGATGTATATTGAAGATGCCTTTGGCGAAGATTCGATGACAGCCCTGCTGGTAAAAGGAAGGAAAAAGGTGATCGATTTTTTTGCGAAAAAACAAAGTCCCATTGTGGATTCTTCAGTTACCAACTATCTTAAACTGCTCAACCCGAATACTTATGAAAAAAGCGGCTGGGTAATGCACATGATGCGCAAACAGGCCGGGGATTCCCTGTTCTGGACCGCATTGAGATCTTACTACCAGGCATTCGGGGGAAAGAATGCGGTAACGGATGATTTCAGAAAGATCCTGGATTCTGTTACGGGTAAAAACTGGGCTCCCTTCTTTGATCAGTGGCTCTATGGGGCCGGTCATCCCATACTTTCCAAAACGGTGGCTTACGACAAGGTGAAAAAGTCAGCGGTGATTACTATCAGGCAACTACAACCGAATTTATTCAGTTTCCCGCTGGGTTTCCTGATCACGGGGGAAGACGTCTCACGCAAATCTGTCAGGGTAACGGAAAGAGAAACCCGGGTGATGATTCCCATGAACTCGCTTCCGCGCAATGTTACACTTGACCCTCAGTTTCAGCTATTGTTCGAGGAGAAGTGAAAATAGCAATTAAGGACTAACGGTGATCTTCACGTCATCGTAGGCGCTGGCTCCTTTGTTGTCGGTGATGGTCATTCGGAACACATAAATGCCGCTGACCAGATTAGAAATCCTTGTTGTGGCCATCTTTGGCGATACGATGGTGTAATTGGCGGGGCCGCTGAATTTGGTCCACTGAATGTTAGCTACGTAACCATCCGGATCTCTGGCCGACAAGGGATAAACATTCGGCCAGTAATTCGAAGACAACTTTACAACCACATCGTTGCACAGGGTGATCTGGGGCACCGCATTGCCGCCGGGCGGAGGTGGTGGCGGTGGCGGCGGCGGCGGTTGGGTACCACCGGCACTATATTTCAACATCCATTGATAGACATTCATGTTGTTCTCCTTGTAATTCGGATTTAGTACGAAGGTCCAGCAATCATGTTTGGTTATGACCGCGTGCTTGTTTGCGGGAAAAGAAATGCGGTCGGCCGAATACACGGCATTGAGATAGGCATCCTCGAAGGTCGTGAGTTTTGGGGTGATCTGCGGTGAATTCCATATCACCTGGTTAACAAAACGAAGACCTTCGCTGTATACAACGGCGGCGTCCGGGCGATTGTGGAAATGCCAGATCGCAACACGACTGGCGGCCAATGTCTTTGCCATCGTAACGTAGGTGGTATTGTTGATTTGCGGCGCGCCACCAGTGGTTAACAGAGCGGCTATCTGCGTGGGAAAAGCGGTGGCCAGATCAACAGCGGGCCTCACACCTAGGCTCATACCAGTGGAGTAGATTCTTGTTGGATCGACCCGGAAATTATTTTTAATATAGGCAAGGAGTTGTCCATATTCCGCAGCGGCCAGGTTCGCTGATCTTACCATGGCGCAAGCACTATTGCAAGTGGACGTTATAGGATAAGGCAGCAGTTGCGGAGTGATGACGATGAAGGACACCTTTTTGCCGCTGGCGTCCAGCACATAGGGAGGAAATTTGCCGTCTTTAATATTCCTCGCCAGCCCCTCAACTAAAAGACGATTCAATTCATTTGAACCATTCCCAAACTGTCCGGCCCCTGTAAAATGGATGATCACCGGATATTTCACTGTGGTGTTGATGTTATAGTTGGCGGGAATGGCTTTATAATATCCCCTGATGTGTGGTGAGATGTAGGCTGAGACAGGAGTATGGATGGGGGGTATTGTTTCGTCGACCACGTTGCTTTCAACAGTGAAGTTCTGTTGGCCGGTATCCGGCAACTCCTTTCTACAGGACGCAAACACCAGTCCGATTACCAGGATGGCATAGAGCTTTCTCATTAAGATTAGGGGGTTTCAGTAAAAATACGGATTCGACACGAGCTTACCGCTATTAAGTTGCGGAGTTATTCTAGATCCAAATCAAGAAAAATACTATCGCGCATGAGAAAATGCCCATGATCAATACCGGCGCAATCTGGTCCTTTGATGTACAATGCTGGTGAAAACTTTTGGCAGTGCAGTCTATGGCGTGGACGCCATCACTATTTCAATAGAAGTGAATGTGATGAGCGGAAAAGATTACTACATCGTGGGGCTACCCGATAATGCGGTGAAGGAAAGTCTCCAGCGCGTTGAAAGCGCATTGAAAACAAATGGTTATTTCATGCCGCGCACCAAACTGGTGATCAACCTCGCACCGGCGGGGATCAAAAAAACCGGGTCTTCCTTTGACCTTCCTATTGCCATCGGCATCCTCGCGGCCACCTCTCAATTGGAACAGGCGGAAGAGATCAATGGTTTTGTGATGATGGGAGAATTGAATCTCGATGGCAGCGTCCACCCGATCAAAGGTGCCCTGCCCATCGCCATCACAACCAGAAAGGAGGCCTTTCAGGGTCTGATTGTTCCCAGGCAGAATTGCCGGGAAGCGGGGATAGTCAGCAACTTGAAGGTTTACGGCGTTTCACATCTTCGGGAGGTCATCGGTTTTTACAAGGACAGTTCGACGTTGATGCCGGTATCCGTGAATACAAGGGATGAATTCCTGGATGCCCAGAACCAATTCGACCTTGATTTTGCTGATGTGAAGGGCCAGGAAAATATCAAGCGAGCCCTGGAAATATCTGCGGCGGGTAGTCATAATGCCATCCTGATCGGGCCGCCGGGCGCGGGAAAGACTATGTTGGCCAAAAGACTGCCCACGATCCTTCCTCCTCTTTCCCTTGCGGAGGCCCTCGAGACAACCAAGATCCATTCCGTAGCGGGCAAGCTTCCGGAAAATGCCACCCTGATCTCCCGCCGGCCCTTTCGCACTCCACATCACACGGCAAGCAATTTTTCGCTGGTGGGCGGAGGCAGCATTCCCCAGCCGGGTGAAATTTCACTGGCGCACAATGGCGTTCTCTTCCTCGATGAGATTGCGGAGTTCAGCAGGTCGGTGCTGGAAGTGATGCGCCAGCCCATCGAAGAAAGAAGAGTAACGATCTCAAGAGCAAGGACCTCGGTTGACTTTCCAGCCAATTTCATGCTGATCGCCTCGATGAATCCTTGTCCCTGCGGCTTTTACAAT
>Ga0193752_1002263_pt1 | contig 14672 bp, 10 predicted proteins | sample H1c1metaG_FD_144924 | JGI IMG/M metagenome (GOLD analysis project Ga0193752, IMG submission 144924) | Soil microbial communities from a riparian zone of the East river system, Colorado, United States - H1c1 | ecosystem: Environmental > Terrestrial > Soil > Riparian zone | place: USA: East River... | reverse complement strand
ATGCATAGATTACATTTAGTAATGTAAACATTACATTTATGGGCAAAACTTACTTTTTCTACTCGTATTGGGTCAAGGGTCTTGGAGTGCTACTTATTTTGATCGGACTGATTAGTTTTCTAAACCGCTATAGAAAAAACGGTGTTTTCGATTTTAATGAACTGGCGATTGGGTTATGTTTTGGATTGCTTTGTATCTTTTTTTCGAAAGAGAAGACGGATGATGAAATGATCGAACAATTGAAGTTCAGGGCACTTACAAAAGCCGTTATTTCCACGTTTCTTTTGACTCACCTTTACAATTACATTTTCTTAAACTGGCGGCTGAAGAGAGAAAACGATATCATTTTATCGATTTCTGCATACCAGTATTTAGCAATTTCATTGATCATTGCAAGTTGTCTGTTTTATTTTCAAAAGATGCAATTGCCAAAACATGAGGAATGAAGAACCAGATTAAGGTGGAACGCGCCCGAAATAATTTGACGCAGGCTGAGCTGGCGTTGAAAGTGCAGGTCGCCCGGCAGACGATCATTGCAATAGAATCCGGGCGATTTTTTCCTTCTGCTGTGCTGGCTTTTAAAATTGCACATTGTTTGGGAAGTAGACCCGATGAACTCTTTTTCCTGGAAGATGAAGACTGGAAGTAGTGGATTTTAAAACGTTTCGAAACGCTAACGCGGCAGCCAGAAAAACAATTGAACGGCTGGAAATGAACCAAACCATATAAGCGGATTATGAAAAAAAAAATTACTATTCTTTTATTGCTTATTTCTTCCGGTATATACGCTCAAAAACCGCGTGCAAGGGATATAGGAATTCCCTTTGAAGGTATACCCGGCAGGTTTAATGCTATTACCGATGTAAAGGGTGTGGAAGTCGGTTTCAGTACTATTATTTCCGGCCAGGGAAAAAACATTCGTGGAACGGGCCCGGTTCGGACTGGTGTTACTGCTATATTACCAAGAGCCAAAATCAATAACCCTGTTTATTCTAATTGGTATTCATTAAATGGCAACGGAGAGATGACGGGCACTACCTGGATAACTGAGTCGGGATTTCTGGAAGGCCCTATTATGATCACTAATACAAATAGCGTAGGTGTGGTGAGAGATGCTGTGTTGAAATGGTTCGTGAAAAAAGGCTGGTATAAAGAAGATTTCTGGTACACATACCCGGTAGTGGCAGAAACCTATGATGGTTTCCTGAACGATATATATGGTTTTCATGTAAAAGAAAGCAATGCGTATGAAGCGCTGGATAGCGCAAAATCGGGTTACCTGAAAGAAGGAAATGTGGGCGGTGGCACTGGCATGATGTGTTTAGGATTTAAAGGCGGAACTGGAACATCGTCAAGAGTTATAAAAATAAAAGACTCCAGTTATACTGTTGGTGTACTGGTACAGGCAAATTTTGGTGCGAAACGGAATCTCACTATTGCGGGTGTTCCTGTTGGCAATGAATTGAAAGATACCCTGAATTCCGAATTCAAAGCGCCACCTTCTTATCAGCAGGGTGACGGTTCCATTATCGTAGTACTGGCAACAGATGCGCCTTTGTTACCACATCAGTTAAAAAGAATAGCTGCCAGGATTGCATTGGGTGTTGGTAAGGTGGGTGGTCGTGGGGAAAACGGTTCCGGCGATATCTTCATTACATTTTCAACTGCAAACCCTGCTGCTTTTCAAAGGAAAGATTTTACTAAGGTTGATGTGTTGCCCAACGATCAGATCAATTCCTTGTTTGAGGCTACAGTACAAGCTGTGGAAGAATCCATCATCAATGCGATGGTGGCTGCAGAAACAATGGAAGGTATAAATGGCAACAAGTCTTATGCATTGCCTCATAAATCGGTCATAGATATTTTGAAAAAATATAACAGGTTAAAATAAACATCTCCGGCTGCAACGACATTTACTATTTTGCAGCCTTACAATAAAACAATTTCGTATTGACTTTCCTGAATTTGCCTTCAAACTGAATATCTTTATTGAACACAGCCTGGTAGGAAATGGAATTATTGACTTATAAAATTCCATATTGCCCAACTATTAAATCGCCTGTAAGATGGAACTATGGTATCAGTTCAATACGGAAGAAAGTTTAAGAAAACTAAACACTTCAACTTCAGGGTTGAAAAGTGAAACAATACCTGATCTTCAAAAGCAATTCGGCAAGAATGTTTTGCAGGAAGCTAAACAGAGAAGCAAATTATCAATTCTGCTTGCGCAGTTTAAAGATGTAATGATCCTTATACTGATTATTGCGGCTGTGATTTCATTCGTAGTAGGTGAACATACCGATGCATATGTTATTCTTGCTATCATTATCGGAAATGCATGGATGGGTTATTCTCAGGAATATAATGCAGAACAATCTGTAAAACTGTTGCAGAAAATGTCGGCTCAACGTGCATTGGTACTTCGCAATAACAATCCCTCTAAAATTGAAGCAGGTGAACTGGTGCCGGGGGATATTATTTTATTAGAAGCGGGTGACATCGTACCTGCAGATGCAAGATTAATTGAGGTAAGCTCATTAAAAACGGACGAAGCTTCACTGACCGGAGAAAGTTATTCTATCGAAAAAAAGACCGATACCGTGAACGGAGAAAGCCTCGTGCCCGGCGACCAGCTTAATATGGTTTTTAAAGGAACCATTGTAAGCAATGGTTCGGCAAAGGCCGTGGTAACCGCCACAGGCATGAATACCGAGCTAGGGAAAATAGCCGGTATGATGGAAACTGAACCCCAGAAGACTCCACTTCAAAAAAGACTTGCAGTATTCAGCAAACAACTTGCGGTTATTGTTATACTGATCTGCCTGCTCGTGTTTGGTTTTGGATTATGGCGTGGCGAAGAGCCTTTCCAGATGTTTCTTACTGCCTTGTCGTTAGCCGTGGCCGCTTTGCCCGAAGCGCTGCCGGCAGTCATAACAATAGCTTTGGCCCAGGGTGCGCGCAGAATGGTAAAACAAAAAGCTCTCATGAGAAAGCTACCTGCTGTTGAGACACTGGGTTCCGTAACTTATATCTGCAGTGATAAAACTGGAACGCTTACACAGAATATTATGACGGTTGAAAAGATTCAGGCCGCAACTGGCAGCGATGAACTGCTGAACTATGCCATGATCTTAAATAATGAAGTGAGATTTTCGAATGAGAATGAATTGCTGGGCGATTCCACTGAAACTTCACTGGTGAAATATGCATTGAAGAAAGGTTATTCAAAGGAAGCGGCAGATACAAAATTCCCAATGCTGGAGAAGCTTCCTTTCGATTCCGTAAGAATGCGGATGAGCACTTTACATCAGCATGAGGATAAATGGATCTTATTTGTGAAAGGTGCCCCCATAAAAATGTCGGAAGCATTATCACCAAAATACAAAGAACAGTTACCAGAGTTGCTTAATAAGAACCGGGAATGGGCCGCAGGTGGTTTACGCGTTCTTTTCTTAGCCTACAGGATCTTTGAGCAAAGACCAAAAGAAATAAATCTTGCTGTAGAACAGGACCTGGATTTTTTGGGAATGGTAGCAATGATAGATCCTCCAAGGGAAGAAGTGATTGAAGCAATTAAAGAATGTAAGTCAGCAGGCATAAAAACAGTAATGATTACAGGGGATCAACCACTCACCGCGACTGCCATTGCAGAACGTTTGGGAATGATCAAAGCAGGAACAGGAGATGTAAAAACAGGTGCAGATCTTGATAAGACATCTGATGAGGTTTTTCGTAAAGAAACCAGACGGATCTTTGTATATGCAAGGGTATCTCCTGAACAAAAACTAAATATTGTAAAAGCCCTGCAGGCAAATGGAGAATTTGTTGCTATGACAGGAGATGGTGTAAATGATGCGCCTTCCTTAAAACAGGCAGACATAGGTGTAGCGATGGGTATAACAGGTACGGATGTTTCGAAAGAAGCGGCTGATATGATCTTGCTTGATGATAATTTTGCTACCATCGTAAAAGCTGTGAGAGAAGGAAGAAGAATTTATGAAAATATCAAAAAATTCATCCTCTATGTACTTTCCTGCAACCTCGGTGAAATATTAACCATTTTCTTCGCACCGATACTTGGCTTTGCCATTCCACTGCTTCCCATACATATACTCTGGATCAATCTGGTAACAGACGGCCTTCCCGGACTGGCACTCGTGGCAGAACCTGCAGAAAAAGATATCATGAACCGTCCTCCCAGGCCACCCAAAGAAAATTTGTTTGCAGGTGGATTGGTTGTAAGAATTTTGACAACAGGGATAATCATGGCTGCAGCGGCTATCTTTATTCAGTCATGGACAGCGGGACAAGGGTACAATACACGGACACAACAAACGGCTGTATTTACCACTTTGTGTTTAGTACAACTCGGTAATGCGCTTTCCACAAGGTCAGTTTATCATTCGATGTTTTCATTCGCCGTATTTGGAAACCGGGCAATGTGGGGCGCGATAGTTTTGACAGTTATATTGCAACTGATAATTGTATATATGCCTTTCTTAAACGACATTTTTAAGACTACGTCTCTGGAATGGAATGTAATGCTCGCTATTTTATCTGTAACGGTTGGATGTGTGGCTTGTATTGAGCTGGTTAAGTTTATTAGTAAAAAGAGATATTTGAGATGAAAGTTCCCCTCCTGCGAAGGAGGGGAAGGCGTCGAAGACGACGGGGGTGGTTGTTTTTTGGTAACTGCAACCTGATAACCTGCGAAGACCAAAGAACAACCACCCCCTCGCTACGCTCGTTACCCTCCTTCGCGGGAGGGAAGTTAAAGACAATACCGTACTCAATTTATCGTTAACTAATAAACCGTTGAATATTTGACATCTTTTTACTAACCCTTACCAACTTAGATGGAATTCAGACTTCTTTTTTTTGCCTGCCTGGCATTATGCGCCTTTGTATTTTTCGAAGTATTAATTAAAATCAGGAAAAACTCGCTGTTAAAGATCTGCTTTTTGCTCATCCTCTCCAGCCTTTTTTTAATGAATTATTTCTCATATATGGGTGTAACGAACCGGCTTGAATTCGTACTGGTAAAATCCATGAGAATTATTTATGTGTGTAGTACGATGCTCGCTATTGTTCATCTTGTCACTCCAAAAATCCCCGGCTGGATCATTGGTATGACCGTGTTTTCAGTCTTTTTTCTTATTGGTATGAGGATATTTTATTTTAATGAGATTGCAATTAAAAGTCCGGCCTCCTTTTCGGGCCAGGTATTTTCTGTGGGTCCGGAATTTAATGTTCCTATTCCGGCAGTACGGTATCCGGCGTTCGCGCTTGCAATTCTTGTGGCCGCAATTACATTTTATTATTACCGGTTGTTTTTCCTGAAAATGAACAGAGAGGATATTTATTATAAGCAGTTGTCCCGATGGATCATCTCAATGGTGGTGCCTTTTTTTCTGTTGGTGATTTTCGCGGCGCTCGGTATCCTGGATGTTTTTGAGGAATCCATGTCACCTTATTTATTTTCAATTTTCAGTTGCACAATAATTTTTTCTATACTGTTCCGGCCAAAGTTTTTGAATACAACATCCTCTTTTTTGAAGGATCGAATTTCCTGATCCATTGTATTTTCGGGATTACTCTTCAACTTTTATTATTTGTGAAACCTGAAGTGTCTGCGCCATTTTGGTCTCAAAGCGATAATCACCGACTTTACCGGGGGTAAATTCAAAATCAATAGTTGAACCATGACCGGCACGTTGACGATCAGCATCTTTTACTTCGTGTTGTCTTGCAGGCATTTCCATGCCGTCTATTGCAATCATTTTCCATTTAACGGGTTTGCCGTCCTGCTTCAACGAGATTAAAAATCCGGATTGCTGAGAAATAAAATAGTCCGTTAATTGAGCGCTGATATTGATAATACGAAAGCGATAACTGCTATTCTTCTTCAGGTACATCATTTCCGGCTTATTGCTTCCATTCAATAAATACTGCACATTAGTGAACCCCTTACTCCAATCTCTTGTAAAAACCATATCTGAACCACCCTGGCTTATTAAAAATATTTTGTCATTTTCGGGATTATAAGTTTCACCGGGATTTAAAACAATCAGCGGACCATATAATCCATCTAATAACTGTTTATCATGCATGTGAGTATGGTAAATGTATGTGCCGGCACGGGGTGGGGTGATATGCACTGTAAAAGAATCCCCGGGTTGGATCATCGGAGAAAGTTTTTTTCCATCCGTTCCCCAACCGGCTGCACCATCGTAATAACTCTCAATTTCCAAACCATGCCAGTGAATGGTTGTCGGTTCTTTCAGAGTGTTAATGATCTTAATCGCTGTCGGCTGATCTTTAGAAAGAATAATTGCGGGACCCGGAATATTGTATTGTTTTGCTGCAGGCATTCCTTTTTCCAACAATTGAAATCCTTTGCCATAAACATTGTGAAGAGTGTTTTTTGGTTGGTTCCCAACCAGAAGTGTAAGCTCTCTTTCGGCACTTTTCTTTGCTGTCTGTTTCTTCGCAGTTTTGTTATCGGGTTTTATATTGATGCCTGTCATCAATCCTCCCATTCCGGTATGGGCATGTGTTTGTGAACTCATACCTGTGTGTGCAACAGAATGGTTTCTTAGAAACGATTCCGGCATTACGTGATCCAATAAGTGGCAATGAAAAAGCCAGTTACCTGCTTTCTCCGGAACCCATGTCATTTTCATTGTATTGGCAATGGTTGTTATGAATTGGGTTACTACCAATCTTTCTTTTTCTTTTGGAACTATTGAGTCTTTACCCGCAGTTCCAAAACTATTAGTGGTAAAAGGGAATCCATGCAAATGCATCGGATGGATTAATACGCTTGCATTAATTATACGCCAATGGACTGTATCTCCCTGCCTGTAGTTTAATCTTTCGGTATAGGGCCATGACAGGCCATTGATGACATATTCTGTTCCTAGAATATTACTGTCCGGCCTGACACCGCACATGCCAATCATAAATATTCTTTCTTTTGGATCAAATTTTTGATTAGCAGGGTCTATGATAAATGCACCATAAAGCTGGCTGTTCATAAAAGGTGCGATAATAGCATTGGGAATTAATTTTTCAGTGGTGTCCTTGGCCGTATATAGGAAAGTGCCAGACGATCCTGAATTAAAACTTATTTCTTTTGTTTCACCTTCGCCGATAATAATACTATCTCTGATATTACCCGGGCGCGAAATAAAACCATATAAAACAAGTGGACCGCTGATAAGATTACGGACAGTAGCTCTTATTTCTGTTCTTTCCGGCAGGCGTATAAGAGGACCCGGTACCTGCAACGGTTTACCAGCTTCTGCAAATGCTTTTATTTTTATCGGTGCACCTTCATGTGTTTCGGGATACCAATTGCCGGTTCTTGCTTCCAGGTCGATGTAATAAACACCATCGCGAAATTTGCCGGCTGGCCTGCGGTTATCATTGATGGTGACTTCTTCTATAAGGCCATCGAAAATATCTTTGATTCCAACAGGCGCACATTTGACAATGGCAGGCCGGTAAGAATCCTTTTTGGTATCAACAACAGTGGTCTTCTCTTCAGGAACAAAAAAGGACAAAGCAATAAGAAAGAAAACTACAGTAAGAAAACTGATAATTAAAGTTATTATTTTTACGATGATGGTTTTAGGTTAAGGTGGAGGGTCTGTTTACCTTCTGGTATATTGCTTAAGACAGATGTTTACTCTCTTTTTTTGGCCTTCTTAGGGACTGATCTGAGACGGATGAAAAGCGATGTTGAAGGTATATTCTTTTGCTGAGGTATTATCGTTATTTTACACCATGCGCCAACTTGCCGCGATATTGTTTGCTGACATGACCGGTTATACAGCCCTGATGCATGAAAACGAACAACTGGCACGTCTTAAGCGTCAACGCCTGAAGGAAGTGCTGGAAGCATCCGTTTCCGGATTTAATGGCAGAGTCTTGCAATACTATGGCGATGGCGCCTTAAGTATGTTTAACAGTGCTATTGACTGCGTGGGAGCAGCAATAGCCATGCAGCAACAGTTGCAGGATGAACCAAAGGTAGCTGTGCGCATGGGTATACATACCGGTGACGTTTTTATTGAAGAGGAGGCAATTTATGGCGATGGCGTTAATATGGCTTCACGCATTGAGTCACTGGCTGTACCCGGAGGTATTTTTGTTTCAGAAAAAGTATACGAAGAAATACGAAACCAGGAAAATATCCACACCCGTGAGATGGGTTATTTTGAATTGAAGAATATAAAACATGCAGTACGCATTTTTGCCATTGCCAATCATGGAATAGCTGTACCAGGCCGGGGTGAAATCCGGGGCAAAACACAAATTACGCAAAACCGGCTCGCAGTACTTCCATTTGTTAATATGAGCTCCGATCCCGACAATGAATATTTCAGTGATGGCATCACCGAAGAACTGCTGAACGTACTTGCGAAAGTAGGGGAGCTTAAGGTAACCAGCCGTACATCTGCCTTTGCATTTAAAGGCAAAAATGTTGACATCCGGGATATTGCCATTCAATTAAATGTAGATAAAGTGCTGGAAGGGAGTGTTCGTAAGTCGGGCAACCGGGTGCGGATCACTGCGCAATTGATCAATGCCGCAGATGGTTACCATATCTGGAGCGAAGTGTATGATCGCAAACTGACCGACATATTCGAAGTGCAGGACGAAATCAGTGGTATCATCGCTAATAAGCTCAGGGAAAATCTTATGGATGGCGGCAAAAAAGAAACTTTGGTAAAAGCGCCTGTAAAGGACATTGACGCATACACGTGCTATTTAAAAGGTCTCAATCATATAAACAAGCTAACACCCCAGGATGGACGGATGGCCATAGATTACTTTGAAAAAGCCATTGCTATCGAACCGGCTTATGCACAGGCATATGCCATGGCTGCAGCAGCATACAGCCGTCTTGGCGCTACCGGCCAGATGTTACCGGTGGACGCATTTAAAATTGTACACCGCTATGCAGACAAGGCACTGGAGCTCGATAATTCCATAGCAGAAAGCCATATTGCAAAAGCGAATGTATACCTGTTATTCGAATGGAAGTGGAATGAATCTTACGATTCCCTTCAGCGGGCGATAACGCTAAATCCTGCAGCTATCGAGGCATACCAGTTGCTTGGTTTATATTATGTGGTGACGGACCAGAAAGATAAGGCAGTACAGATGATGGAAAAAGCAGAGCAAATGGATCCGCTATCACCACTTGTTGTATTGTCGCTTGGTAACATGTACGCTTTTGCAAAGCGTTTTGACGAGGCAATAAAGCAGGCTGAAAAAATGCTGGCGATCTATCCCCAAATGCGCACTGCTTTAGAATTGAAAGCTTGGTCAACAGGCATGAATGGGGACTGGGGCGAAGCATTAACGGTTTTTGAAGAAGTTTATCGTCTAACCAATCACCCGTTAAAAGGTATCATGGGCCTGTCACATGCATATGGTAAACTTGGCTTCACGGATAAGGCAATGGATTGCATTGAAAAAATGGAGCAACGGCAAAGAGAGGAACCAAATTCTGTAGTTGATATGGACCTTGCATGTGCCTGGTTTGGTTTAGGCAACCTCGATAAAACATTTTTTTATTTTAATCAGTGCGTAAACAAGAAGGTGGGACCGGTAAGTTATTTTTTAGAATATCCTGCCTTCGAAAAAATAAAAAAGGACCCCCGATTTGAAGAGCTTAAAAGGAAGATGGGCCTTAGGGTCTTTTAAACACGGCTTTAATTGCTTTCAGATAAGCATCGCCATACTTTTTTTCGGGTAATAAATAACTTCCCTCTGTCCATTCATTCCAGGAATTCAGGACTACGATGTTTTGGATTATAAGTATCTAAAAATTCTTTTGCTTCCTGTAGTTGCATTTGAAAGGAAGCCGGTGTATTTCCAGTGAATACCGGCGTCCACGGATAATCGCCCATTTCGAACTTGTCACTTTGCATACAACGCGGACTGGCATCCCATCCCATAGAAATATTTGGTGTATACAGCATATCCGGAAAATCTTTAATAAACTTTTTCCAGTAAGCCTTTGATTCTGCAAAAGGTTTTTCCACCGGTATAGTTGGAAATCCATCTTTTTGCCAGGTGGTATAATGATGGAGATAACAATAAGTCGATACGCTTTCTGTATTCAGTTCTTTAAGCATTTCTTTTGGATCCGTCGGTGCAGCCGGTCCGGAAATTGATTTTACCATATCAACATTTACCATCCAGCTCATAACATTAAAATGCACGCCGGGAAATCCTGCTTTTTTTGTTTTTTCATCGAGCAGTTGTATTGCTTTTTTCGCTTCGCCGATACCACCACGACCATTTATAAATGTTATAATTTCATAAATTGAAAAATATGGTTTGCCATCTATCTTCCAGTAATTTGGTTCTTTAAAATACTTCTCTACAATATAAGTGGAGATAGTATCCCAAAGTTCTTTACTTATCTCTCCCTGGGTAAGCGATATGCGACCCTTGTCATAAGTTGCGGGATGGATATTGAGCCAATCGTGATTTGCCCACATCAGTGCAAACTTCAAGCGGTTACGGTTAGGTGCTTTCAGAAACCCCTGCTCTAAACCTTCCTGAAGATATTGTCCCGTGTTGCTGTACCAATACCAGTCATAAATAAAACAATCGATGTTATTATCAGCCGCAAGGTCTATTTCTTTTGCGGCCCATTTAGGGTCCGCTTCATTAAAGTATCCCCAGGTGGGTACTTTTGGTTGTTCATGGCCTTTGAAACGTGGTCTGGCCGATTTCACCACGTCCCATTCCGTCCAGCCCCTGCCGTGCCAGCGCGCATTTATGCTATCGGGATGGTAATTGGGGAAGTAATAAACAGCCACTTCATAATCATTTTTACTATCTGTTTTTACCAGGGGAGTATTTTGCGCTGTTACACAAAAAATAAAAAACATAAAAAATGCTACTGTTATTTTCTGATGCATAAAATAATTTGTTGAAAGAGAATGACAATGCGATTGTTTGCAACTTTAATGTTGAACTTATTCATGAAGGTAGTAGTAACTGCCTGAAGATCTTAAAAGGAAAATGGGCCTTCGGGTTTTTTAAGCAATCGGACGCCTGGGATTTTATTTGAACCGTTCTAATATATATTCTATTTCGCCACCGCTTTGTACAATATGATCCGGCTGTACGCCTTTCTGCTCCCATGTTGTTTCCGTGCCGGGTATTGTTGGTGCGGCAGTGGATACTGAAACATAAATATGGTCATTAACCACGTACCATGAATTCATATTTGCCGCGCCGGCTGATGGTTGTCCTATGATGGTGGCACGTTTACAATTTTTTAAAGTAAAGGCAAACGCCTCTGCGGCAGACGCAGTTCCCTTGTTGACAATAATGAATAACGGATGATCGTACTTTTTCTCTGTTAGCCACAAAACAGTCCGCTCCAATCTGCTTTCTCCGTTCCTGGTTTTGAATTCAAGTAACGGCGTGTCGCCGGGCAGAAAAAAACTTTGCAGCACTTCTCCTACTTCGCTACCACCACCCCCGTTATTCCTCAGATCAATTATCAGGGCCCTGGTGTTGCTGACGAACGCCATGGTGGCATAAAGAACAGGTAAGCTCTTTGCAGAAATATTGATTTCAGAAAGTTTTATATAGCCGGTATTATCTTCCAGTATCCTGACTTCGCTGAATCCAAAATTCTTTTTTATCGCAGCTGGTCCGTAATAAAAAGGATCATAGCTGAAAGATGCTGCTTCATTTGAATCGGGCACATTTTTTTGGGCCAGAAGCAATTCTTTTACTCTTTGTTGGTTATTTCTGACATACAAATGACCATCATGGCTGAAACGCTGCAGGCATTGAGTTGTTGCTGAATCAAACGCTTTCCAACTTGGGATCCGGTCAAAACGCCCATTCCGGTATTCCTGTAAAATATAGGCGGAAATAGATTTTCCTTTTTCTGCTGATACATAGTTATCTCCGATAAGTTTTGCGATCGAGGTTATAGCAGCGTCCATTTCTTTTTTTGACAGGCTTTGAGCATGGCTGCTCAATGTGCTCAACGTTATCACGATAACAAAGGGAAAAATTCTTTTCATATGATCGATAATTTTCACAAGGATATGATATCAGGACGGAAGCGAATTGTACCAGATTAGCATTATATCTTTTTATACCGGTTAGGCAAAAAACCAGTTGTTTGTTTGAACACTCTGATAAAATGACTTTGATCGAAAAAACCGCATTCGTAAGCGATGTCCGTAAGGGAGAGGTGGGATTGCCTGATCAGGTCTGTCGCTTTTTGTATCCTGATTTTCCGGACGTATTCACCCAGCGTGCACAAAAAATATTTTGGTAAACATTTTGAGATCGTCACCGGGTGCACCCCGACCAACCTGGAAAGTTCTTCCAGGGATATATTTTCGTTCCACCGGTCATTTAATATTGCAATGACTGTTTTTGCCCAAGGCGGTTGACTGGCTTCTATATTATCAATGGGTGTCGCTGAAAGGAAATGAAGTAATAATGCATGAATCGCAGTACGCGAATGCTCATCATTGGTCAGGCATTCCCTGTAAGTTTTCAGCAGTGTAAATTTTGCGCGCGCCTGATTTAATGCAATGGGGATTAAAGATGGTTTGGCAATATCATAGGCTGAGAAAAAACGATCATGGATCTCCATGTTAATATTCCTGGATGGATGCTGGGTATTAAAATTCCTGTGTAGTTCGCCACCGGCGTAAAATAGAACATGTCCCGCAGTAGCTTCCGATTCACAACTTTCTCTTTGCTCTATATTACCACCCTGTACGATCAAAGTGATGTGAATATTTTCATGATAGTGCCAGCCTTCAAAAACTTTGCTATGGTATTCTGTTTCGCTGATGAGCACGCCATCGGCATCCCAGCTTCTTTTATTGGATCCAAGATATTTTCCACTTGTTAATTGAAGCATAGTCGATCAAAATAATACAACAACCCGTTGTTTCCAGTCTCTGATGCCAAACATCAGTAAATCCATAAAAATGCCATTATATTATATCTTAACGAGGCATTAGCATCCTGTTAACTTTGCCCGCAATAAAGCCGACTGCATAATAATTAAGTACCTTAGTATTAACTAAATCAATCGCGATGTCGAAAATAATTTTGGGAATGAAAGTTTCCCTTGATGGCTTTATCAACGATTCAAAAGCCAGTGTTTCATCGTTGTATTCTGACTTTGAAGAATTGACAAAAGATAAGAACTTCAGGAAGTTTTAGAAAACCACAGGAGCTGTTGTAATGGGCAGAAAAAGCTTTAAAATGGCAAAAGACCCGGATTCATTTGCCGATAGTTATGAATTCCAGGTAAACATATTTATCATCACGCATCACCCGTTGAAAAAGCATCCTAAAGAAAACAAAAACTTGACAATAAATTTGTTGAAAGCGATCTTAAAAACGTAATCAGAGAGGCCAAAAAAGCTGCCGGAACAAAAGATGTTCAGGTAATAGGAGGTGCAAAGATAGCGCAGACATGTTTGAACGAAGGGTTAATTGATGAGCTTCATATCGATGTCATGCCGGTTTTGTTAGGCAATGGAGTTAAATTGTTGTCGAACATCAACATCGAAGCGATAAAGTTTACTAAAATTGATGCCTTTAATTTTAAGGATAAAAGGGTTTCATTAAAATATAAAGTGATGCGATTAAAAAAGTAAGAATTCAATAACGATACTTAGCAACGCCGGGCCTGGTTACTAACCTTTTTTTCTTCAATCCAGCTCACCGGAATTATATTTTCTCCCGATGTAAATGAAAAACTGAATTACTATCAACCATATTTATTGAATAATTCAGAGATGTGTGTCATCATCATCTATTCGTCACATTTGCACTACTTTCCCCTCTGTCATGCTGAATAACTCAATTTCTGCTGCAAGAAATATATTTTTTTGTTGCCATAACACTCCTGATAGCCGACGCTGCATTCTGTTGTGTAACGTAAAAACTGTGCTCGTTGAATATCATGTATCTGAGGCTTTGTTCTGGCACTGTAATATGCTTTATGCTGCTTTGTAAGATCGAGTTTTTCCATTTCTTTGTTTTGAATACAAAGGAAAATAAGGGAGTGACAACCCTATGTCAACAAGATTTTTCAAACACCCTTCCGAAAGCGAAACTTTGCCGGATTGATGACTTCCCCGTTAAGAAGCATTGACCAATTTCAATTGACCTTATTGCCTGAACACGAAAACTCCTTTTAGCCTTGAATTAGTCGAAAGCAACTATATTAGTTTAATTTATATATTAATAAATTTGAAGCATTAGGTAAAAGATTGAAATAAATGAGTAATTTCATTGCATAGATAATATAACGGGCCCTATTTTGCCTCCAATTTGCTTTCAAAATATTATATGTATCTATTTTAAATACGATTGCTTGCCACTATTCTTACATTAAAAGCTCTATTATGAAGATAGTGGTGGACACAAACGGATTAGCCGTTTATAAGTTTTGCGGAATGCCCATCTCCAAAAAATCTATTAGACATTTTGAAGCGTTGTTTTCGCACAGACACCACCTCTCTGAGCCCCAGGCTATAAATTTTATCTGAAAAAAGACAGCAGCAACTTCAATACTTTAAAAAGGAATCTATGTCGTTTATAAGCAATCAGCCCCTCACAAAATTGAATATATTCTCTGGTCGCGGAAT
>Ga0193752_1002262_pt1 | contig 14675 bp, 11 predicted proteins | sample H1c1metaG_FD_144924 | JGI IMG/M metagenome (GOLD analysis project Ga0193752, IMG submission 144924) | Soil microbial communities from a riparian zone of the East river system, Colorado, United States - H1c1 | ecosystem: Environmental > Terrestrial > Soil > Riparian zone | place: USA: East River... | reverse complement strand
GTAGTTTACCGAGAAATATCTTTATCGCGGCCTGGCAACCATTGTTCCAGAAACTGTTCTCGCGAGAGCGTAAAGTAATCCATGGCTAGGCTAATAGCTTCTGCCATGGCCTTCAAACCCCGTTGGACATATTCCGCCATGACATGAATCTGCAGCACTTGCTCATCGTAATGCAGCTGCAATGGTGCAAAATCAGCCTTCACAAACCCGCGCTTGTCTTGTGCGAGTCTAATCGTCATCGCTGGACGGAATACCGCCAGCCCCTTATTGAGCCGGATCACCTCCTGCTCATGGAGCCACAACAATGCACGGTCAAGTAGCTTGGCCGGCTCTTTAACCTCCCCCTTAAGCACGAGGTCACTGTCAATTGCCGCCACCAAATTGCCAAGCGTGGTTTCAGCCAAGCAGTCTGTTCCTCTCGTGCCTTGGGGCAGACGAGTCAACAGATGCTCAAGCAATAATCCCGCTGCAGCTCGTCGCAGCCGCGCTGTCTTCTCCAGGGCAAGCCACTTTCGTTGAAGCGTAACTTGCACCGTTTCCGCGTCGAGCCGACGCAGTCGGACACTGCCGACTCCGCTGTCTTCGTTACGACCATCGGCCGATAAGCTCCTGACAATTCGCCAGAGCGTTTCCGGTAGTGCGTACTTATGCCCTGCGTCCTTTAGTCTTTGCGTAGCGTGGCGAAGGCGAAGCAGAGAACTCTCTTTATTCTCAAGATCAGGAGCCGCTTCGCGTAATTCATCGATTAATGCCGATTCGAGGCTTATAGCCTCTTCGAGACGTTTTTGGGAAGACCTTTCCACGCCCACATGGACAAATGCGGTTAGCGCTGTATCGTTGCTGGCAATACCCAGTCGCTCCAGATCGTAAAGCGCCGCGCGTACCTTTTCGGGGCTTAGTCCAGAGACACCCATCAATTCGTCGGTGGAAATGCCTTCGTCGGCATCCGCTGCAATGAGTGCTTCCACCAACGATAACAACTGGCGGCGGTATTCATCGACCATGTATGCTTTAGCTAGCTTGGCTCGCGCCTCATCAATCGAGCCCACTCGAAGCGACGAAGGGAACACTTGCACCTGATTTTCATCGCGCGTGAGTAGTATCGCCTCTTCCAGCCAAGCAATGCCTGTACGCACCCGCGTATCATCAGTGGCGGAATCCCGCGCAAACACGGCCGATTCTTCCTCTGCAAGAATTTCACCTGCTGTAGCGACCACTTCGCCACCCAAACGCTTCTTGCGGTCCAGATTTCTGAGTGCCTTCAGAATCGCCTGTATCTCGCGTTGCGTAAGTCTTGAGCGCGCCGACATTCCGAACTGCCGCTCAACATCCTCCGGCGTGTAGAAGAGCACGCAGCGTGCCGATTGCTGGTCACGTCCGGCGCGCCCTGCCTCCTGCAAATAGTTTTCCAGCGAACCAGGAATATCTGCGTGAATCACGACGCGCACGTCTGGCTTATCGATACCCATGCCAAATGCATTGGTGGCGACAATTACCCGCAACTCGCCCCGGATGAAGCGCTGCTGCACGCTCTTTTTCGTCTCTGGCTGCAGTCCGGCATGGAAGTGATCTGCGGCAAATCCCTTCTCACGCAAAAAATCTGCGACTTCCTCAGTGCGTCGACGCGAGGCGCAGTAGACGATAGCCCCACCGGCAGCATCCCGCGGTAGATCGGACACAAGCACCTGATGAATATGTGCCAGCTTCTCTGCGGGGGTGGTCGGCACCACCGCAAAGTCCAGATTAGTACGCTTGGCGCCACCGTCAAAGATATTGAGCTCTATGCCCAGCTTTTCTCTGAAGTGCCCCACGATATCCACAACCACGTCTGGCTTAGCGGTTGCGGTCAAACACAATACAGGTGGCACCGCCCCACTCCCCGCCTTCTCCTTGATAAAACGCCCTACGTAACGATAATCGGGACGGAAATCGTGCCCCCACTTGGAAATACAATGCGCCTCATCAAGCACCCAGGCGCCGATCTCGCGTTGCTCAAGCACCTTACGTAATGTTCGGTTGCGCAGCTGTTCCGGGGAAACAATCAGGATACCTACATCCCCCAACCGCACCCGATCCAGCACATCGGCGCGCTCAGGCATTGAAAGCAAACCATTGATGGCCGAGCAAGAGGTAATCCCGCGACCTTCCAGCCCTGCCACTTGGTCTGCCATGAGCGCCACCAAGGGCGAGATCACCACCGTCAGCGCCCCAGTCTTGTCATAGCGGCTTAGTGCGGGGATTTGATAACAGAGTGACTTTCCCGTCCCCGTCGGAAGTATACCGAGGACGTGCTCGCCTTTCATTGCCGCCTCAACAATCGCTTGCTGCAGAGGATGGCCATCTTTGTCTTGCGGCTGTGGACGAAAATTACTGAAACCAAACCAGCGTGCCAATTCCTTTCTTGCATCATGCCGCTCCCGACACCACGTACAATCTGGAGCCACGCACGGCGAATCCCGCAATCGCCTGACCAATGCACCGGCTTCCGGGAACTGATGACGCACCCAGGGTGGCATCACCGAATTGCCACCAGACACTGACAGCCATGCCAGTGCATAGGCAAGCGCCCATCCATGTGTCTCTGCGTTGGTCCAGATGGACTGTCCATTGACCAAACACCCGTTTCCAGACAAGCGCCTCTCAATAGCAGCAATGGCCTCCCTTGCAGCAGGACGCGGCTTATGGCGTAACGTCGAAAAGAAGGCATTCAGGCCGGAAGTGGCCCGGTCTGCCGTGGTCAACCAATGCCAGGCAGTAATCAGGTCCTGAGACGTATCCTGCAATAGCTGCAGCGCTTTATGCTGATCGCGAAACAAGTCAAGTGTTAGCCGAGCGTCCAGTTCTGGATCATTTAGTCGTCCGCGCTTTAGCTGCCCCTCTTGATAGTGTTTAACCAGGAGGTGATAGGGATTGCGAGGAAACGCCAGCGGATTAAGACGCAATGTATCGACCGCCGGCAGGCTAAGCAGGCGCAGGTCTGGCTTCGCCGCCGCAAGGTGCGGTAGATCGAATTCTATTAAGTTATGCCCCAGCAGAAAAACGGAGCCGTCAGCAAATTCGTCGAGCTTGGTTAGCGCAGAAGCCAGATCACCTTTCTCGAATACGAAAGACTGCCCGGTATCGCCTCGCACAGCAGCAAAACGGTGAATACGGGCGTCGCGAACACCCACCTCAAGATCAATCGACAGGCAACGAGGAGCAAAACTCCCACTATTAGGGGATTCTTTGTTCAGCTCACTCATGATTGAGATAACAGCACGTTGTCGTAGGTTGACAACGTAGTGTTAAGCCGCGGCACAAGCGTTGAATATTCCAATGTGGTTATTCGCCCTTAAATCAATGTAAGTCACGATCGCCTCTAGCCGGCCGGTGCGTAGGACACTTTGCCATCTTTGACTGAAATGGATCCGGACTTCTGCATCGACGCAATGACTGCGGCAATTTCTTCATCGCTGAGTTTTTTCTGAAAAAACGAGGCGATTGCATTGGTGAGCGTTTTAACCACCCGGGGCTTTGTAACCTTCGGTTGTTTCAGCTTCTCAACATATAGCTGCGCCCTCTCGTCCGGCGATTTCTTATGGCTAACTTTCAAAAACGGTATGTCTTCAATGCTTGCGGATCGCACGCAGAAAATATTCCTGGACTTCAGATGCTGGATGAGAGGATCGAAACCGCCGTCTCTCGAAATAATGTGATAAAAGGCCGTCGGGTCTTGCACCGCCAGCTGACCGATGTAAAAGGCAATGTGAAAATCGAGAGCGTTTTTCCCGTTGCTTGATATCTTTACGTAACTGGCGCTGGGGCCCATTCGCTGAAGCGCGGTAGCCACTTCAAATGGCACTTTCGCCTGACTAGCGCCGACAAATACGATGACTTTAAATTGGTCACGCTCTAAAGCCGCCAGTGTTTCTGGCTGAACGCTCTCGAAGTCAATCAGGACGATATTTGTGCGCAAATTCCAACCTCGCGAAGTGTAGTCAACATGGCGTTCTGCCACAGTCATAAACAATCAGGTGCGACCCGTGGTTACCTTAACCGGAACGACCCAAACTTGGCGATAGGAAGCGAGGACGAGCGCGGTTTGGGATCTGACGGATGTTGCCTCTTTCAGGCCTTTATTTTCCCTTAGTCCTCCTATTTATCACTTCAAAGGAATTTTGGCCTAGCTCTCTTCCGGCGAATTTCTCAGTGTTGCGTAACAATTAAGGTATTGTATATAAACGATTTTTCTCAATAACTTCTGTTCAGTTTACGTGAAAGCACACGATAATTGAACAGATCTATTGTCATTTGTTCATTATTATTGTATGTTCACGTAACGTGAACATACTTTTATATGGAACAAACAAGTATCAAAACGCAACATGAGAAACGAACACGCATTTCTCGAACAGCTACCCGACGCCTTGGCCGCGTTAGCGCACACCACAGGCGTGGAGGGGCGCGTTGTTGCTCGTGAAACCAAAACTGCTGACGCCCTCAGAGACGATGCTCTGGTCGAATTCATTATCAAAGGGAAAACACACCGCTATGTTGTAGAAGCCAAAACACGCGTAGACCGCTTGGCTGCACTTGGACACATCAAAAACCAGCTTGAGCGACCTCACGCACGCGGCTTGCTGTTCGCGCCCTACATCACCGCCACTATCGCCAAACAGTGCCGCACCCTCGACCTGGCATTCTTGGATACCGCGGGTAATGCCTATCTCAATCTCCCCGGCCTCTATATCTACATTACCGGTGAAAAACCAGAAGGCTTGGCAAACGCCGCATTAGCGAAAACGGGCGGAGGCACACCAACTGCACTACGCGTGATGTTTACCCTGCTTTATAAGCCAGAACTTCTCAATGCACCGTACCGTGAGATCGTCGAAGCTGCAGGCGTTGCCCTAGGCGCCATTGGCTGGGTATTTTTCGATCTGGAGAAACGCGGCCATGTCGCTGGCGGCCAAAAAAAACACAATCGCCGCTTCCTGGAGCCGCAACGCCTGTTTGGAGAATGGGTCACTAACTACCCGATCAAACTGCGCCCCAAGCTCAACCCGCGCCGCTTCCGCGCGGAAAATGCTGACTGGTGGAAAACCGCCGATCTTCACAATCTAGGCGCTTACTGGGGTGGCGAAATCGCGGCCGCGAAGCTGACAAAGTACCTCAAACCAGCCGCGTGCACGATCTACTGCAAAGCAGTGCGGATGAGGGAAACACTTAACAAGCTGGTTACAGACTATCGCCTGAGGGCTGACCCTAACGGAAATATCGAAGTCCTTGATGCTTTCTGGAATCTGCCCGACGATACGCAGCATCCTGACGTAGTACCACCCATACTCGTCTATGCTGACCTTGTTGCAACACTGGATCCACGTAATCTGGAAACCGCCAAGCTCGTCCACGAGAAATATATAGCCCATGCTCTCCGTCAGACCTGACAAACCCGTCGATCCGCTGACCGTAGCGGTATCCCGCGAAATTGACCGTATCGCACGGGAACTGAAGGTGCCCTATTTCCTGGCCGGCGCGATGGCCCGCGATATCGTACTGACTCACGTATTCGGCATTGAGACGGGGCTGGCCACCAGTGATGTCGATTTCGGCGTCACCGTCGGTAGCTGGCAGCAGTTCAGTTCAATCAAGGACAAATTGATGAAAACTGGAAAATTCACTCCCGACAAAAATATCGAACATCGCATCTACTACAAGCCCCAAGGCGACAACACTGAATATCCCGTGGACATCATTCCCTTTGGTGATATCGAATCACCGCCCCGCTCCCTTGCATGGCCACCGGACGGCAGCGTAATCATGAATGTGATCGGCTACGAGGAAGTGCTGGCAACAGCAACGCTGGTCAAGATTGCAGATGACCTCACCGTTCCAATTACCTCTTTGCCGGGACTAGCTGTGCTTAAGCTCTTTGCGTGGCAAGACCGGCACGCCGGGACAACGAAGGACGCACGGGATCTGGCCATGTTGTTTCGCCACTATCATGCTGCCGGCAATCACGAGCGCATTTACGCCGAAGAAATGCCCGTGATGGAAGCCGTTAACTATGATCTTGATCTGGCGAGCCCACGACTTCTGGGCAAGGACGTCCGTCGTTTGGTGTCTACCGCTACATTGGAGCAATTACACGCATTGCTGAATAACGCGAAAATGACAGATCGCTTAATTACGCATATGTCAGCGGTATTCGGCGGAGCGGACGATAGCATAGCCGCAGCGTCACGCCTGTTAGCGCAATTCAAGGCCGGGGTAAGTATTAAAGGCGCGTGACCGAACCAGCAATTTTGTGTTGCCTCCCCCACTCGTAAAGACATATACGCATGGTCGTGAACGGTCAAACCGGTCGTATAACACCGCATATCTCGACTCCTTCTTCCAAGTTGAACATTACAACATTCAATCCGGCACAGAAAAAACCGGTCGGGTCACAACACTAAGCAATCGATTGTTGGAGCATCAGCAAAAAGGCTCGATTATTTCAATTAAATCAAAAGGTTGAAGATAATCCAATCGAAGTTTGCTTTTGGGTGAGCATCCTTGGATGCAAGAGGGTTAAAAAAGAACACTCATAACCCCCGCTTTTTCCCAGTCGGATCGCTTACGTATATGGAAAAGGCATTTTGGGAGGCTGTATGGCACGTAAAAAACCCGGCAACACCCCACCACCAGCGTCAACAGACGTGGAGGGCTGGCGCGCTGCAATCAAAGCACGCCAACTTCCATACTTCCGGCTGGAAGACATGATAGCCGCCATTCAGGATTTGAAGGACGTTGACGAGCAGGTAAAGAGCAAAGTGGCCCGGGAGGTCAATGACCGGTTTTTCCGCATTCTCAGAAAGGCCGTGGGCCGCAATCACCCGAACTCCGGCGAAGACATCATTCATCGCACCATATACAAGCTATTTGAAGCGATCGGGAAGCCCAACTCGAACGATGGCCGAGCTTTACGGAAATCATGTTATAGCTTGATCAAACTTCGCATGATAGATGCTATCCGCGAAAAAACCGCGAACGCCGCACGCCAGAAGATTTCCTCGAGACCAGCAAAACGTCCGATGACGAAGAGGAGGAGAAGGACGTAACATTTGCCGACGAGACGGAACTCGAAAAAGTCGAAGTCACGGAGTCCGAAGGCACCGTTAATGAAACGCCGGATATCACTCTGGCGATGCCAACTCCGAAAGCGCTCGAGCCAGAAGACGACGACGCTCCCCCGGTTAAAGCGTCCTATGACCCATCGCTTTTTGAGGGCGTCATTGAGATGCAGCAGACCATCGATATCAAGCGCTTGCTTGAGAGCGCTATTCCCAACGATCGCAAGCGCTTGGCATTCCACCTCTTTATGGAAGGAGTTCCTCGCAAGACGATCGACGAAAACACCCACTCCGTCGCGGAAGCTCTCGGCATATTGTTATTCCAAGCGCTGAGGAAACCCGGTCATGAAAGCCGCGATCTACGCCCGTAAATCCACTAACGACAACGAACGTCATGAGGAAAACAAATCCGTCGCACGTCAGGTCGATCGTGGACGCGCGTTTGCAGCTGCACGCGGCTGGACCGTCTCCGACGAGCACGTTTATGTAGATGACGGCATCAGCGGCGCTGAATTCCGCAATCGCCCTGCTTTACTGCGCATGCTCAACCACCTGTATGATTTTGACGTCGTTGTGATGTCGGAGCTTTCCCGGCTTGGTCGGGAAATGACCCACACAAATACCATGCTTGGCCAGATCCGTGCTACAGGGGTGCGAGTCTGGTTCTATCTGACGAACGACGAACTAAAGCTCGACAGCGCCACCGAGAAATTCATGGTTTCAGCCGTCGCTTTTGCCGCAGAGCTGGAGCGCGAAAAGGCCAGCCAGCGCAGCCGTGATGCGCTTCTACGCAAAGCGGAATGCGGATTCAATACCGGTGGTCGTGTTTACGGCTATGAGAACGTGGCGATATTCGCGACCAGTGTGAACGGTGCGCAGGTGAAATCGCACACTGACTACAAAATCAATCCAGAGGAAGCCGAAGTCGTGCGTGCGATCTTTGCCATCTATGCTGACGGGCATGGGACAAAAATCATTGCTCGCACGCTTAATGGTGATCCAGCATACAGCGAGTTGTCTGACCGCTACTTTGCCGGCACAACGCCTCCACCGCCGCGGAAAGGTACCGGTTCGTGGGCGCCATCCAGCGTGAGGGAAATGCTGTTTCGCGAGCGCTATCTTGGAAAAGTTCCCTTTGGAGAATATCGAAAGGTGCTACGCGCAGGCTCGCGTCTGCGGGAAAAGCAGGACACCCATCTTCTGATCGATCGTCCAGACCTGAGAATCATCGATAGAAATCTCTGGGCAAGAGTGCAAAAGCGTCTGAACCGCAAGCGAGAGCTATACCTCGCCGCGATTCGGGGTGAGCTTCATGGCCGCCCGGGAGCAGAGCGCACATCCCGCTATCTGCTATCCGGACTGATGCGTTGCGAGTGCTGCGGTGGCTCCATGGTTATAACCAGTATTGCCTTCGGCAGCGGCAGAACACGCCGTCGCGAACCACACTACCTTTGCAGCTACCGACACAATCGGGGCTCGATGGTATGTGACAACGGACGCAGAGCGCGATTGCAAGAGGTCGATGAAAAGGTCTTAACTGCGATCGAACGGATTGCCCTAACGCCAACAGCCGTCAGTTACGTCGTCGAAAAAGTGGTCGAGCGGGTGCTCCAAGCACAACGCATTTCACCCGACCATTCGGCAAAGATCGAAAACGAAAGGCAGCGTCTGGAAAGAGAACTAAATCGGTTCATTTCCCTAATCGCTCAGGGCAAAGTCCCCGACCGAATCCTTGAGGGAATCGCGATCCGCGAAAAACGGATCAACGAACTCAAAACCGAGCGGGAATTGCTGAAAACGTCCGAGTTGACCCGACTGGACGCCAAGCGAATCCGTGACCTCGCGATCGCTCGGGCTGCCGAGCTGAAGTTAACACTATATGGAGACGTAACTCAGGCCCAGATAGCACTCCAGCAGCTGCTGGCAGGGCCGATTATGTTCAAAGTTGATGAATCGGGATACCGACTCGCAGGCGAAACCTGCGTTGGGGCGCTATTCGCGCCCGATGCCACCTTAACTCGCATAAGTGTGGCGTCCCCACGGGGATTCGAACCCCGGTTACCGCCGTGAAAGGGCGATGTCCTAGGCCTCTAGACGATGGGGACAACGAGGCAACTACTAACCACTGACTTCAGGTGCGACTGGTGGAGGTAAGCGGGATCGAACCGCTGACCTCTTGCATGCCATGCAAGCGCTCTCCCAGCTGAGCTATACCCCCACGAAAGGCTGCGAATTATACCGGCGGCCTCCACCTCTGTAAAGGAAGAAAACCCCAAAAAAATCCTTATGCTGGAAAGGCTTGCAATTGTTTTTGCATGCGTACCAGCACCTGCTCGCGGCCGATCAGTTCCAGCGTGGCATCGATAGACGGCGTTTGCGCTTCACCGGTCACCATCACGCGCAGCGGCATGGCCAGTTTGGGCATTTTGAGTTTGTGTGCGGCAACGACCGCTTTCACGGTTTCGTTGATCTTCGCGCGGTTCCATTCAATTGTCGTAAGACGCAATTGCAAATCCACAAGCGCGGGTTTGATCTCGGCCGCATAGTGCTGCTGCTTTAATTCGGCGGAAGGCTCCAGTTCACGGTAAAAATACACGGCTGCGTCGGCCAGTTCTTCGATTGTGGAGACGCGCTCCTTGAGCAGCGCCGCCACGCTGGCAAGCGGCGCGCCCTGCCCCACCGCGCAGCCGTCTCGCTCCAGAAACGGCAGCGTCAGTTGCGCCAGCCGCTCGTTGTCGGCCTCTTTGATGTATTGCTGATTGAGCCAGCGCAGTTTGTCCGGATCAAAACGCGCGGGCGAGCGGCTGATGTGCTCGAAGTCGAACCACTCCACCAGTTTCTCGCGCGAGAATTTTTCGTTGTCGCCGTGCGACCAGCCCAGTCGCGCGAGGTAATTCACCAGTGCTTCAGGCAGAAAACCGTCTTCGCAATACTGCATCACGCCCACCGCGCCGTGGCGCTTGGACAGGCGTTCACCATCTTGCCCCAAAATCATCGGTACATGGCCGAACAGCGGCAACGGTTTGCCCAGCGCGTTGTAAATGTTGATCTGCCGCGGCGTGTTGTTGACATGGTCGTCGCCGCGAATGACGTGCGTCATTGCCATGTCGATGTCGTCGATCACCACGCCGAAGTTATAGGTGGGTATGCCATCGGCGCGCATGATCACCAAATCATCAAGCTCATTGTTGGCAATGGTGATCGGGCCTTTGATCACGTCGTTCCAGGTGACTTCGCCTGCGTCGGGATTGCGAAAACGAATCACCGGCAGCGCGCCCGGCGGTGGCGTTAGACCCGCGCGCCGCGCGTTCTCCGGACGCCAGCGGCCGTCGTAGCGCGGCTTTTCGTTGCGTGCGCGCTGTTGCTCGCGCATCGCGTCCAGTTCTTCTTTGGTGGCGTAGCAGGGATACGCATGTCCGCTGCGCAGCAATTCATCGGCGACTTCGCGATAACGATCCAGCCGCTTCATCTGGAAATACGGGCCTTCATAATCGAGCCCCAGCCACTGCATGCCATTGAGGATGGCTTGCACTGATGCATCCGTTGAACGCTCTCGATCCGTGTCTTCGACACGCAGCACAAAAGTACCACCGTGTTTTTTGGCAAACGCCCAACAATAGAGTGCGGTACGTGCGCCGCCGATGTGCAAATAACCGGTGGGGCTTGGAGCAAAACGGGTACGGATCATCATGCGGGCGGTGTTTTCACACTCGGAGAAAAGCGCGCATTCTACGCGAAGTATAAATGCCCGTGTTGCTTCGATGTAAAAATATTGTTTAAAATCAAATATTTACTTGTTTAAGCCTAAACGTTCCACCGCATTTTTCTCGTCATCATAAGCACGGAGCATCCATTTTGTGTACTCCTCGCCCGCCATGTAATAGCGCTCCATACTGAGGCGATCCAGCACTTTCAGGAATGCCGGTTCTTCCGCAGCACGCTTGAACGCATCGTGAATCACCTTGACCACTTTCGGATCCATACCTTTGGGTCCGCCGATGCCCCACGGCGAGTTAGCAACAATGCCGTAGAGTTCTTTAAGCGTGGGCACGTTCGGCAGACGCGGGTTGCGTTCATTGCTCCACATCACCAGAGTACGCACTTGCCCGGCTTCCACCAGCTCCCACGGCGGCGAGCCGGCCTGGATCTGCACATGCAATCCGCGCAAGGCAACCACCGATTCGGCGCTGCCCTTGTACGGCACATGCAACCAGTTCAAGCCCAGCTTGATGGTTAAATCTTCCATCACCAGATGCAGGCTGGTCCCCGCACCGGGACTGGCGTAACTTACTTTACCGGGATTGGCTTTGACATAGGCGATAAGTTCCTCCCAGGTTTTCCACGGCGAATCGGTGCGCACGCTGGTGCCGAATTGATAGCCTGCAATGTTGAGTATCCATGTCAGATCGGTGAGCGGATTAAATTGTGTTTTCACCATGTGCGGTAGGCGAAACACCCCTAGCGGTAATTGCGAAAGCGTGTAGCCGTCAGGCTTGGCGTTCGTTGCCATGTGCTGCGCCGCAAGTGCGCCGCCGGCGCCCGGCTTGTTTTCGACAACGATACGCTGGCCCAGATGCTTGCCTGCACCTTCTGCCAGCGCCCGCAATGCAATATCCGAGCCGCCGCCCGGCACCCACGGCACCAACAGCGTAATGGGGCGTGCGGGATACTGGCCTTGCGCATGGCACAGCGCAGTACTCGCCAGTAAGATACATCCGAAAAAATTCAACAATAATCTCATCTTTTCTCCTCACGTCTCACAATACACAATAGCGGCTGATGCCGCTTGAATTCTTCTACCGCTTCATCGACACGCATAAACACCGCGCCTTGGTTTTTTAAATGCTGAATCATGCGCTCCAGCGCCAAAATGCGATGGCCGCGCCCGCTGATGAACGGATGGCAAGTGTACGTTAACACGCCCCATGCCACCGTTTCACGCATGTAGCGAAAGTCATCCACCCAGTTTTGCTCGACGTGATGCGCATTTTTCAATCCCTGGCGCAGCGACGTTTCGGCGCGCACAAATTCGTAATGCGGCGAATCGTCGGTGGACCAGTGTATCGGCATTTCCACCAGCGGACTTTGCTGGCCGAGTTTCGCGGGCTGCTCCAGTTCGATCACATCACCCTGGCGCGCGTAGTACGGCGTGTAATCATCGCCCATCATGCTGCTGTCGTAGGCAAATCCATGCTTTAATAAAAATCCAACGGAGTGAGGCGACAAATCCCACGACGGCGAACGGTAGCCGCGCGCATAGCGTCCGGAGCATTTCTTGATCGACTCGTTGGCGCGCATCAGTTCGCGTTCTTCGTCTTCGGCGCTCAAACCCGCGGGCGGGCGATGCGTCCAGCCGTGATGCGCGAGTTCGTGGCCGGCGTCGATGACTTTTTTCACCGCATCGGGAAACGTTTCGATGGTATGCCCGGGCACATACCACGAGGTCAGAATATCGTATTTGCGAAACAACTCGATCAGCCGCGGCGCCCCTACCCGCGGTCCGAACTCGCCACGCGAAATCCACGACGGCCCCACCTGCCCGCGCGACAAAAATCCGGAGATGCCGTCGAAATCGAAGGTGAGACAGATAATGTGTTTGGACACAGCCACAGCAGCGAACAGTAAGTTCAGCTATCATCGCATGACTCTATTCAAGTCACAACACACACTATGGAACATCTCATCCAGAACTGGAACGTGCGCAAGCCCGTCGCACGTTCGCGCGGCGGCATCGTCGCCACGCAGAATCGCATCGCCGGTGAAGCGGGTATCAAGATACTCAAAGCCGGCGGTAATGCGGTGGATGCTGCGGTTGCCACCGGATTGGCGCTTGCTGCTGTCGAACCATGGAATAGCGGTCTGGGTGGCGTGGGCTTCATGCTGGTGTATCTGGCCAAAGAAAAACGCGTGCAGGTGGTCGATTTCGGGCCGATTTCGCCGGGTGCTTTGAACCCGGCCGATTTCCCGCTGGTCGGCGGATTCACCAATGATTTATTCACCTGGCCGACGGTGAAGGATGATCGCAACGTGCACGGCCCCAATTCCATCGCAGTGCCCGGCCACATCGCGGGACTGTCTCTGGCGCTGGAGAAATTCGGCAAACTTAAATTTCGCGAAGTGATTCAGCCCGCGATTGCGCTTGCAGATCAAGGCATGGCGGTCGATTGGTATCTCACCTTGAAAGTCGCTATTAGCGCCAGGGAGTTGTCGCAGTATCCGAGTACTGCTAATGTGTATTTGCCCGGCGGTTTTCCGCCGGTCACACCCGCCGGCGCAAATCTGGAACGGCTGCAACTCAAGGGGCTGGCCAACACCATGCGCCGCCTCGCCGACGCTGGTCCGCGCGATTACTACGACGGTGAAATCGCACACAGCATCGCCAAAGACATCAAGGCAATGGGCGGCATACTCTCTGCCGACGATCTGAAACATTATCGCGCGCGCATCGTCGATCCGATCAATACTGAATATCACGGCACGCAACTCGCGCTCGCACCCAATCTCACTGCCGGACCATCGATGCTGCGCACGCTGGACAATCTACGCGACATCCATTTCAGCAAGGGCAAACCCGATGCAGACGCGTTTTTAGCCTATGCCCAAGTACTGCGCGAGGCGTTTGCCGTACGTCTGGCAACCATGGGGGATGACAGCGATCATCGTGATCCGGCGTGCACCACGCATTTCAATGTGGTGGACAGCGAAGGCAACATGGTCGCGCATACGCAGACGCTGCTATCCGTGTTCGGCTCGAAAGTTGTGCTGCCCGAAACCGGCATCCTCATGAACAACGGCATCATGTGGTTTGATCCGCGGCCGGACACACCGAATTCGCTCGCACCCAACAAGCGCGCGCTCACCAATATGTGCCCGGTAATCGCGCACAAGGACGGCAAAGCCTGGTTCGCCGTCGGCGCCTCCGGTGGACGCAAGATTTTCCCGGCGGTGCTGCAACTGACGTCGTTCATGATTGATCACGGCTTGAGCCTTGAAGACGCGTTTCATCATCCGCGCATTGATGCCAGCGGCGGCGACACGGTAGGCGTCGATCCGCGCATGCCGCAATCCATCAAGGCGGCCCTGACCAAGGCATTCGCCGTCCAGGAAACCGAACTCGTGGTCTATCCTACGAATTTCGCCTGCCCGAGTGGTGTCTATCAGGACGGCAATGGTGAACACTATGGCGTAGCCGACGTGATGTCACCGTGGTCGGGGGCTGTCAGCGAATGAAGTTATTGTGGATTGCCGCGTTTTTTGCCGCGCCCGGGTTAACATATTCTGCCGATTATCCAGCGCGTCCGCTGCGCTTAATCACCGGCTTTCTGCCGGGCGGCGTCAGCGACACCATCGCGCGAGTGACGGGCGAGAAACTTGGCGAACGCCTGGGCCAGCGCGTGATCATCGACGGCCGCCCCGGTGCAGGCGGTGTGGTCAGCATGGAAATCGCCGCTGCCGCGAACCCCGACGGTCACACGCTTTATCTCGGCCAGCCGGTGATTACGCTGAGCCCCAATTTTCGCAAGCGTCCCGGCTTTGATCCGATCAAGGCGTTCGCGCCCGTATCCTTGATCGCCACCGGCC
>Ga0193752_1002261_pt1 | contig 14676 bp, 11 predicted proteins | sample H1c1metaG_FD_144924 | JGI IMG/M metagenome (GOLD analysis project Ga0193752, IMG submission 144924) | Soil microbial communities from a riparian zone of the East river system, Colorado, United States - H1c1 | ecosystem: Environmental > Terrestrial > Soil > Riparian zone | place: USA: East River... | reverse complement strand
GCCTACCGAGTTTCGCTTATTTATCGGCTTGTTGCCGTAGCGGGTACGCAACCCGACGAGCAATTCCTCGATCTTCGGATTGTCGAGCGGGCGGGCCAGGTAGTGGAACGGGTGCTCGAGCGCGGAATATGCAAAAACACCGATCTCCCAGTTACCGTGGTGGGGCCCAACCATTATGGTTCCGCGGTGATTGCCGGCTTCCTTCATGCGGTCGTACCTGTCCCTCTCCTCCGAGCTGAACATAAACCCGAAGTCGAACATCTCGGCAAGCCGTTCTTTTGTGTATTTGGGAAATTGGCTGAGTTCACCGAGAACGCGTCCGAGGTTCTGGAACGATTCCCGCAAAAGGGCCTCTCTTTCTTCGACCGTCTTTTCCGGGAAAGCGATGGAGAGGCTTTTGTGGCCGATGCGCCGCAGCCCGCCTAAGATCGGGTAGAACGCCTTAAAAAGAAGGATGCCGAGACTTACGGCGGCGACACGCGGGAGCAGGCCGAAAAGATCAAGAACTAGTTTGGCGGCCGCGTATTCCACCCATATCTGCGGCTTGCTTTTCCTCGCCAGAGACTCAATTGTCACCCGTTCCAGCGCTTAAAGGCAAGCACGGCGTTGAGTCCGCCAAAGGCAAAGGAGTTAGAGATCGCGGCTTCTACCTCGGCCGGGCGGGATTCGTTGGGGACAACATCGAGATCGCATTCCGGATCGGGCGATATAAAGTTCGCGGTAGGAGGCAATATCTTATGATGCATGCCCAGAATGGTTGCCGCGGCCTCGATCGCTCCGGCGGCGCCGAGCGAATGCCCGGTCATCGATTTGGTTGAGCTGACGGCCAAGTTGTCCGCATGATCGCCGAAAGCCAGCCGTATCGCCTGCGTTTCCATCGCATCGTTGGCCTGCGTAGCCGTACCGTGGGCGTTTACATAACCCACCTGCTCGGGCGCGAGTCCGCCATCCTTCATCGCCAGTTTCATCGCCTTTGCAGCGCCTTCGGCCAGCGGCATCGTCAGGTGATGCGCATCGGCCGACATCCCAAACCCGACGATCTCGGCATATATCTTCGCTCCGCGCGCCTTTGCATGTTCGAGCTCTTCAAATATGAACATCCCACTGCCCTCGCCCAGCACCATTCCGCTCCTTTCCTTGGAAAAGGGCCGGCAATTATCGGGTGAAACTACGCGCATCGTTTCCCAGGCGCCTAAATTACCATAAGCTATCGGCGCTTCAGCGCCTCCTGCGATAGCTACGTCCAGCGTTCCCTGGCGTATGAACCAGAAGGCCTGCCCCATCGCGTGATTTGCCGATGAACAAGCAGTAGAAACACTCAACGTTGCGCCCGTAACGCCGAATTCCATCGAAATATGGCTGGCGGCGGCGTTGCTCATGCATTTGGGGATGGCGATCGGCGGCTGGCGCTTTACTTTCTCGACATAGAGCTTGTAATACAGGCCGTCTTCGGTAGTTATGCCTCCCAGGCAAGAGCCCGTCAAGACACCTGTCATGTCCTTTAGCTCATCCGTAAATTCGATGCCGGAGTCCTTTACGGCTTCGCGCGCCGCGACGATGCCATATTGCGCGAAGAGATCGAGCCAAAGGATCATCTTATCGTCAAAATGTTCCTCTGAAACAAAGCCCTTAACCTCTCCTGCCTTTTTGAAGCGCGCCGTGGAGACATCGGCCTTGGTAATAAAATCGATTCCCGGACGGCAGGCAACGATCGACTCCCAGAAGTCGGGCGCATTGTTCCCAATAGGGGAAACGACCCCGACTCCGGTAATTACAACTCTTCTCATTTATGATTCCTATTTGGCGGGCTTGGTCTTTTTCGGTTTTGCGGTTTTTGGTGCTGTCGGCGTATCCGCTGCCTCGTTTGTTTCAGCCGTTTCAGGTGTTTCAGCGCCGTCGGCTCCTTCCTTCCGTTTGTCGGCGGCAGCTTTTCGGGCGGCGATCTCCTTGTCCATCATTTCCTGGGCTGCGGCAGAAGCGTCATACGGGTTTGCGATCAGATACTCGATGCCCTCGATAACCTCGCTCACGCTTTTCATTTCCTGGACCTTATCGTCAGGCACCGTCAGGTCGAACTCTTCCTCGAGCTCGAATATCAGGTTGAGACCATCAAGCGAATCCAAACCCATCTCTTCAAAGGTGGTTTCGCGCGTGATCTCGTCCGGAGAGATTTTTTTAAAGTCCGCAAAGACCTTGATCACTCTTTCCTCTACTGTTCCTTCTGCCATTCGATATGTCCTCTCACAAACTGGGGTGAATAAATCTTAACTGCCTTTATAACAAAGTATTATTCGGTGAAAACCTTAATAGAAAAACTTACAATAGTGAGCCTTATTAGTCAAAATGCGCGAAACGCACACACGCCGGTCGAACGTGGTGCGTAACGCTTAAAATGTGCGCAAATCGCGCGACACACACTACCGCATCTCAACCGCGGCCTCAGCTCCGATCTGCCTGGTTTTAAACCACTCCGTAAACCGCTTCAACCCCTCTTCGATCTTCGTATGCGGATCGTAGCCAAGCATATCCCGCGCCTTTGATATATCTGCAAAGGTGATCGGGACATCGCCGGGCTGCATAGGCTGGCGCTCTATCACCGCCTTTTTACCGAGGTTTTCCTCAAGCAGCTCAATTAACCGCGACAATTCGGTCGTCTCCGATTCACCGAGATTAAAGACCTCGTGCATCGATCCCTCATAATCCATTGCGGCGTGGACGCCCTGGATAATGTCGTCAATATAGGTATAGTCGCGGCGTGTAGAGCCATCGCCAAACACCTGTATAGGCATGCCCGACCATATCAATTTAGAGAATTTGTGGATCGCCAGATCGGGCCGCTGCCGCGCGCCGTAAACGGTAAAGAACCGCAGGCAAACGGTGCGGAAATCGTAAAGATGCGAGTATGTATGACAGAGCAGTTCGCCCGCTGCTTTTGTCGCTGCATAGGGCGAGATCGGCTGGTGTATCCGGTCCTCCTCCGAAAAAGGCATCTTGCAGTTGATCCCGTAAACCGAACTTGACGAGCCGAAGACAAACTGCCGCACACCGAACTCACGCGCTGCTTCTAAAAGGCAAAGCGTACCCGTGACGTTTGTTTCGTTATATAGCCGCGGCTGCCGCAGCGATGGCCTTACACCCGCCCTGGCGGCAAGGTGGACCACCGTGTCGAACTCGCCGTTCTCGAAGAACCTGCGGACCAGCGGGGCATCACAAATATCACCTTCGACGAGCCGGTAGTTAGGATTATCGAGATGCCCGGCCATATTTTCACGCTTTATTTCCGGGGCATAAAAATCGTTAAAATCGTCGATAACGGTGATATTCCGATCACCCTCGGCCAGCAGCCGGTCAACCAGGTGCGAACCAATAAATCCGGCGCCGCCGGTTATTAAAATATTTCTACTCACAGTAAATAATTACGCTATGGGGAAAGAAAAGGTTATCAAGAAAGTCTTAGGAAAGTTAACATACATCGCGCTTTCATCGCAAAACGGCTAGTTTAGAAACCGCTGCTTTGCATGAAAGCGATGAAGGATCTCTTCGAGGAATCCCTCATACGTAAATGACCGCATATCGTAGTTCGGCTTGAGTTTATACATCAGCGGCATCGCCACGCGCCAAGCCATCCAGATGCGCTGACGCTCCGTCAAGTCCCAGCGGCGGCGCAGGAAGCTCTCGACCACCTCGACCTCGCCTTCATTCAAAAGATTTACATTCGCCTGAAACTCCGTTTTCGGTTGAACCCGCCGAAATGCGGCGTCGGTAACAGACGTCGAAAACGTCTCGGCGAAGGTGGGCGCCTCATCCAGGCGTTCGCGAATAACCACCGTGCCCGCAAAAACATCGCCAACGCGCTGATCGCGATTGCTCAGGAAAATCACGATCAACCCAACCGAATAGACAGGTATCACAAATCCCGGGATGGCGTCGAAAATTCGCGGAGCAGGTTTCGCGATCGCCTCCCATAGCGTGAGCGGCCGGCCGTCCTCACGGATCACCCTGAGTTTTAGCAACCTCTTGCCCGGCGTCTGACCGTTCCATATCCACTCGAATACGATGAAATACGAAGCGAACACCAAAAACAGCACCAGGATCATGATCGCAAGCGTCCATTTAGGCATCTCGCTAAAAAACTCACCCGCAGACTCGCCCATCCCGTTATCCCCGACACCCGTTATGCTTATAAAGACCCACGCAATAAGGAATATCGCTAAAAACTGGATCGAGTGATCGATCGCGACTGCCAGGAACCGGTTCCCGATCGACGCCAGCGCAAATGCCAGCGGCACCCTTTCGGGTGTTTCTATGATCAGTGTTTCCTCGGTTTCTATTATGGGCTGAGACATACTTTTTTGAGCCGGATAAGCCTATTATCAGGGTTTATCGCGCGTTTTGTAAAACGAATTTAACGCTTGTCAATTCTGTTGCCGGTTTTTATACTTAAATGAGGCTATTTGCCGAGGGCGAAGGAGATTATTTTGCAAACCAAGGTTCACCAGGGACGATTAAGTGCGGAGGGTTTTCGTTTCGCGATTGTTGCCAGCCGGTGGAACGACTTCCTGACATCCAAGTTGGTCGAGGGCGCGTTGGACGCGCTCGGGCGTCTTGGCGCGGCTGAGGATTCGATAGAGATCTTCAAGGTGCCGGGCTCCTTCGAACTGCCATTGACATCGCTCAAGGCAGCGCAGAGCGGCCGATTCGATGCGGTGATCGCGATCGGTGTGGTGATCCGCGGCGAAACGTCGCATTACGACCTTGTCGCGGGCGAGGCTGCAAAAGGTGTCGCGCAGGCGTCGATGCAAACGGGCGTGCCGGTGCTATTTGGTGTCGTCACTACCGAAAACCTCGAACAGGCGATCAATCGCACCGGGGCAAAGGCAGGCAATAAAGGTTTTGCAGCCGCAATGTCGGCCGTCGAACTTGTTAATCTTTACAAGTCGATGAACGAGGAAGCAGAGCAAGCCAAGGGTAAAGAAAAGGTTTTTCCGCATGTCGTTTGAAAAAGGAGCCAAGGGATCGGGAACACGGCGAAAGGCGCGCGAATGTGCTTTGCAGATGTTATTTGCAGCCGATGTTCTGAAATTGTCCGAAAATATCCGGACCGACGATTATTGGAACGAGCTTGGCGACGAAGGCGTCGACGAAAAAACCCGGGAATTTGCGGACCATCTTGTAAATGGCACGTTAAAGGAACTCAGCACCTTGGACGAATGCATCCGCACGCGTGCCGAGCATTGGCGGATCGAGCGAATGGCTATTGTCGATCGTAACGTTCTGCGCCTGGCCGTTTACGAATTTCTTTTTGAAGATACGCCCCATACCGTTGTGATCAACGAGGCGCTCGAGATCGCACGCCGGTTTTCCACCTTTGAAGCGACGCAGTTTATCAACGGCATCCTGGATGCGATCAAACACGATCTCGAGGAAAAGCCTGCAAAAAAGTCGCAGGCCTCGACATCCTGAACTCCCCCGATAACCCGAAAAATGGATGATCTGAAGAACCATTTTCTGCAGCGCTCGATTGCCGGACTGCAGGAGGCGTACTTGCGTTTGCGCGATGCCGACGCGGGAGTGCTGCTCGACACTTTTCGGACGCTTCACACGATAAAAGGCACCGCCCAAACATTTGGATTTTCCGAGGCGGCGAATATCGCCCACAAGCTGGAAGATATGCTCGACGGGCAGGCGGGCGTGGTCGACATCGGTCTGCTGCTCGAGGGGATTTCGCTGCTCATCGATTCTTTAGAACACAATGATCCGGTTGATACGGAAGGATTCGCGGACAAGATCGAAAGGCTGAAACGCGATAGCCCTGTTGCGGGTAATGTCTTTATTTCGAAGATCCCATTCGAAACATTTGACAAATTTTCCGATCACGAAAGAACCCGGATTTTCTCAGCGAGCGACGCAGGGCGAGACATTTATCGCATCGAAATCGCGTTCGATCTTGCAGATTTCGCAACCGGCTTCAAGGAGTTTCGCGATAGGCTCGACTCTCTCGGTGAAACGATCGCAACCCTGCCGGGCAAAACGTCGGACGGAAAGATCGGATTCATAATCTATTTCGCCGCGAAATCTGAACCCGCAGAGTTTGCTCGTCTTTGCGTGGAGCATTCGGCAAGTCTTGACCACGCGAACTTTTCGGCTCGCTCAGGAAATGCTCTCGGTAATGCGCTGTCGCTGATCGGAAAACATGGCCGCGAGCTGGCTGCCGACATGGGTAAAAAGGTTGAGATAATCATCTCGGTCGATGATCTCTTCACCGGGACCGATTCAACGCAATTGATCTTTGACGCGCTTCTGCATCTCCTACGCAACGCCATCGACCACGGCTTCAATAAAACGGGCATGGTCCGAATCGGCATTACGTCCACGGATAACGGGCTGACGATAACCGTGGCGGACAACGGCCGGGGCATCGACCGCGAAAAGCTGAGATCACTGGCCGCACAGAAGGGCTTGAGCGCAGATGGCGACCTGGCGGACATGATCTTCGAGCCCGGCATCTCGACAGCGAATGAAGTGTCCGAAATATCGGGCCGCGGCGTCGGGCTCGATGCGGTAAAAACAATGGTGGAAAACGCGGGCGGCTCGATCGGCGTCAAAAGCGAGACCGGTAAAGGAACAACGTTCGAAATAATCCTGTCGGTACCACCTGCGGTAGCGGGTGGTTGAACGCGGTTATCTCGATGGTTGATGCAGACACGCAGCCCCGTCGTGAGCGTGTTTTAGATTTGCTGATGAACTTAACGCAAAATTCAAAAAGATTTGTTCGACCCAGCGCTCTCGATTTCTTCCGTGCTTGTTCGTGTTTTTTCGTGAGCATTATTCTGCTCGTGTTCGCGCCGTCGATCATCAAAACTCAAGACCTCCCCGCCAAGATCCGCGGCTACAGGATCCATAAAGCAAACATCTCCGTTCTGACAGTAAACGAGCCATCACTCGCAAAGAATGCGCCCGAGGCCCGCGTAACCATCGGCGATCCCTCGGTTTCGGATATTTCGCTGACCGGCCTTACCCTCGAAGTTCCAGCCGAGATCATCGCATCGGGCCAAAGCGGAAAGGTCGATTTTCTTACTTTCCAGAACTTTCGCGTAAACGGCCTGACGGTCGAGGTAGAGGAGTACACGGAGTCATTCGAGTTCAAAAAAGAGCAACTCGTCGAACTGCCCGCACCTGCCAAAATATACCTGCGTGCCGATCGCCTCCTACGAGGTGCGTTGAAAGAAATGACCGAAAGCAAAGACGAATGGACCATCACGGGAAGGATATTTGTTTTCGGGAAGTTCAGAAAAATGGGAATGAGCTTCAAGCGCGTCGTGCCGGTGGACATCTCGATCAAAATAAAAAACCCGCTCATCGGTCTATAATAAGCGGGGCATAGGTCGCGTAGCGACCACTGATTGTAGCCGTGTCGTTTACGGCACGGAACATCGAAAAACGAATCCCGCGTCGCGTCAGCGACGCTTGAAATTCCGAGGCACCTTGTTTACACGTCTTGACCTCTCGTCCGCGGCCACCCGCGATCTGTACAAAAACTTTCTCCACATCCCTTTACCGCCCATCCCTTATCTTTTTTCGCGTTTTTGCGCTAAAATTGTGGTTTTGACACACGTGATTATCAGATGAGGTTTTTAAACAAGTGAGCGAGACAATAACGAATTTATCCGAGTATATTTCAGAGAATTTTGGCGCTAATGCGAGCTACGTCGAGGGGCTGCTGGCACGCTACCAGGCCGACCCGACCCAGGTCGATGAATCATGGCGCACCTTCTTCGCCGACCTTCTGAACGGCAACGCCCCGTCGCCCGAGGGCAGTACGACCGCGACCGCCGTCCAGTCCGCCCCGGCAAGCGCACCGGCGCCGCAAACGACAGCCCCGGCTGAACAAAAGAAGCCTGCGCCGACTGTTTTGGCCGCGGACACCGAGGCTAAGGCGCTGACCGGCGCATCGAAAAAGATCGTCGAGAACATGGAGCAGTCGCTCACGGTGCCGACGGCGACGAGCGTACGCAATATCCCGGTAAAGCTCCTGGAAGAAAACCGCCGTATCCTGAACGACCATGCAAAAGCGACGGGCAGCGGCAAGGTGTCGTTCACGCACATAATTGCCTGGGCCATCGTCAAAGCGCTCAAGACCTATCCGCAGCTTAATTTCGGCTACGGTTTTGTAAACAACGCGCCTTCGCGCCTGCTGCACGAGCATACAAACCTAGGGATTGCGATCGACATCGAGAAAAAGGACGGCTCGCGCAACCTGCTAGTGCCTAATATCAAGGGCGGCGAAGCGATGAACTTCGCGCAATTCTTTGCGGCGTATAACGACACTGTCAAAAAGGCGCGCGACGGCAAGCTCGAGATATCCGATTTCCAGGGAACGACAATTTCGCTTACCAATCCCGGCACGCTCGGCACCATCGCCTCAAACCCGCGCCTTATGGCCGGCCAAAGTGCGATCATCGCCACCGGCTCGATCGATTACCCGGCCGAATACCAGGCGATGACGCCCGCGGCGCTTTCGCAGCTCGGCATCAGCAAAACGATCACGCTTACCAGCACCTACGATCACCGCGTGATCCAGGGCGCCGAGAGCGGGATGTTTCTCGCAAAGATCCACGAGTTTCTCATGGGTCAGCACGGATTTTATGACGAGATATTTACCGATCTCGAGATCAATTACCCGCCGCTGAAATGGTCGCAGGATTACAACCCTTCGCTGCTCGGCGGCGACCGCTTTAACGAGCAGGCTGAAAAACAGGCAAACGTACTCCAGCTGATCAACGCCTACCGCATCCGCGGCCACATGTTGGCAGATATCGACCCGCTCAACATGACCTCGCATCAGACCGCGGAGCTCGATCTCGAGAGTTTCGGGCTGACTATCTGGGATCTCGACCGCGAGTTCATCACCGGCGGCCTGCACGGCGAGAAGACGGCGACGCTTCGCCGCATTCTCGATATCCTTCGCAAGGCGTATTGCGGCAAGGTCGGCATCGAATACCGCCATATCCAGAGCAAAGAGGAGAAGGAGTGGATCCGCGCGCAGATCCGCGAGGAGTTTGTCGATACCATCGCGCTGCCCGTCGAAACCAAAAAAGGCCTGCTGCAAAAGCTGATCGAAGCCGAGCAGTTCGAGCAGTTCCTTCATAAAAAATATCTCGGGCAAAAACGTTTCTCGCTCGAGGGCTGCGAAACCGTCATCCCGATGCTCGATTCACTGGTCGAACGCGCGGCCGATCACGGCGTCGACGAAGTTTACATGGGAATGGCCCACCGCGGCCGCCTAAACGTGCTTTCGAATATCGTAAGCGATCCGCAAACGGGCCATATGGCCGAGCGCATCTTTACAGTTTTCGAGGGCACATCGCACCCCAGCTTCCCGGCTGACGAAGGCGATGTGAAATATCATCAGGGCGCGATCGGCACCCGCAAGACAAAGAGCGGCAAAGAGATAGCGATCCAGTTATCGAGCAATCCGAGCCACCTCGAGTTCGTCAACCCGGTGGTCGAAGGCATGGCCCGCGCGAAACAGGACGAGCTTCGCAATGGCGGCCAGCAGACCCGCGAAGAGGTTTACGACAAGATAATGCCCGTGCTAATGCACGGCGATGCCGCATTCGCGGGTCAGGGGATCGTGATGGAAACCCTGCAGCTCGCGAACCTTCCGGGCTACCGCACCGGCGGAACGATCCACATTGTGATCAACAACCAGATCGGGTTTACGACCTCGCCTGAGCTTAGCCGCAGCTCGATCTATTCGACCGACGCGGCGCAGATCACACAAATACCGATATTTCATATTAACGGCGACGACCCCGAAGCGGCCTATCGCGTTGTAAAACTTGCGCTTAACTATCGCCAGGAGTTTAACAAGGACGTGGTGCTCGATCTGGTCGGATTCCGGCGTCTCGGCCACAACGAGGGCGACGAACCGAGCTATACCCAACCCGTGATGTACGCCCGCGTAAAGGCCCATCCCGGAACGCGTCATATTTATGCGCAAAAGCTTATTCGCGAAGAGGTGATCACCGAAGGCGATCTTGAGGCGATGACCGCCGAGGTGGTTGGAAAATACGAGGGCATCCTCCAGCGCGCCAAGCAGATCGCGGTCGAGAAGCCGAAAAAGACCGAGCTGCCGGCGCAGATCGCCGAAGATGACGGGTCGGCGGTGCTTGAAACGGGCGCCTCGAAGGAGATCCTCAAAGAGGTCGCGGAAAAGATCTCGCTCGTGCCCGATGGTTTTCATATCAACCCGAAGATGGTCGGGCAGCTCGCCCGCCGCGCCAAGATGGGCATTGGTGAGGTGCCGATGGATTGGGGTTTTGGCGAGGCGATGGCATTCGGTTCGCTTGTCCGCGAGGGCTACGCCGTTCGCCTGAGCGGCCAGGATTCGGGACGCGGCACGTTCTCGCAGCGGCACGCCTCGATGTACGATACGATGACCGGCGAGCGCTGGACGCCGCTGACCGAGCTAAATAACGAAGATAAACCAAAGGCCCGCTTTTACGTTTTCGACAGCTCGCTCTCGGAAAGCGGCGTGCTCGGTTTCGAATACGGCTATTCGATGAACGCTCCCGGCGATCTCGTAATGTGGGAAGCCCAGTTCGGTGATTTTTCTAACGGTGCACAGGTCATTATCGACCAATATATCGCTGCCTCTGAGGAAAAATGGAAGCAAAAATGCCGTCTCGTTATGCTCCTGCCGCACGGCTACGAGGGACAGGGCCCTGAGCATTCGTCGGCACGGCTCGAACGCTATCTCCAGCTCTGCGCCGAAAATAATATGCAGGTCTGCTACCCGACCACGCCCGCGCAGTATTTCCACATGCTCCGCCGCCAAGTCAGGCAGGAGATGGTTCGCCCGCTGATGGTGATGACGCCGAAGAGCCTGCTCCGGCTGCCCGCGGCAAGCTCAACGATGGTGGAGCTCGAAGCAGGCGGTTTCCAACCCGTGCTCGACGATACCCGTTCGACGGATAAATCGGCGGTGACGCGAATCGTTCTGTGCAGCGGGAAGGTCTTTTACGATCTCGAAGCCTCGCGCGAAGAGGATAATACCCGCGTAGCGGTCGTCCGCCTTGAGCAGTTCTACCCGTTCCCGGCAACGCGTCTGAAAGAGATCTTTGCCGGGTACCCGAACGCAACCCAGCTTTTCTGGACGCAGGAAGAGCCGAAGAATATGGGCGGTTGGACGTTTGTCGAAGCCCGCTTACGGGACATCCTGCCGGAAGGCGTATCGCTCCGTTATGTAGGACGTGCCGCCTCGGCCTCGCCGGCTACGGGTTCTTACGCGATCCATGAGCTCGAGCAAAAACAGATCGTTAATCAGGCTTTGAGCGAAAACGACAGTGAAATATCCGCCGCGAGCGAGCCGGAAGTTTCGGAGAAAATAGCCCCGGCGGGCGCGTAAAAAGGAACTCACATGAATAAACGCGAAGTTGTCTGGCTTATCGTAAGGCTGATAGGGCTCTATCTCAGTTATCTCGGAATCGTAGCCTTATTTAGCCTTGTCAGCGCGATCTGGACTATCGCCTCGATGCCCACGGCGCCTAAGAGCTCTGAAACTGAAGCTAACCGCATAATGCCCGAGCAGCCGGCGGGTTCTCCCGGTATTACGCAGCCTGCTTCGACCCCGCGCACACCGGCCCGCCCGCAAGACCCCGCTTCCGATGCGGCAAAACGCGCGGCCTTTATGGAAATATTGTGGTATGTTTTCCTGACGCTTTTGCAGGGCGGGATAGGTATCTATTTTCTTTTCTGGGGCGGCATCCTGTTCAACCTGCTAAACCGCGAAGACAAACCCGGAGAGGTCCGCGAGCGAGAACCTGAAAGCATTTTGCTGAACCTTTCAGACTAGATCGGCATCAAAATAACCGGTTCGACGATATACTTTATGAGAACGCACAAAAGATCGATCACATTTGCCGCGATCCTGCTTGCAGCCATCGTCATAATCGCATGCGGGTCTAAAACGGCGACCAGCGGCGAACCCTCGACCGTTTCCGCGGCCCCGAACCCGGATCCGACCCCGCCCGCGAAAGGCCGTGACAGCGGCCCGATCACTATAGCGGCTGTGGGCGATATCATGCTCGGGTCGCCGTTTCCTAACGAAACGCGCATGCCGCCTAATGACGGCGCCGATCTTCTCAAGGATGTAACCCCGATACTCTCGGGCGCGGATATCGCTTTCGGAAACCTCGAGGGGCCTGTGGTCGATGGCGGCGCATCTTCAAAATGCTCGCCCAACTCCACCCGCTGCTTTGCGTTCCGCATGCCTACCCGCTATGGCAAATACCTGAAAGAGGCGGGATTCGACGTGATGAGCACGGCGAATAATCACGCAAGCGACTTTGGCGACACGGGCCGCGCAAGCACCCGAAAAGTGCTCGACGATCTCGGTATCAAGCACGCCGGGAGCGACAAGTACCAATATTCGACCGCGTATCTCACGGTAAAGGGTAAAAAGATCGCGTTCATAGGCTTTGCGCATAACAACATTGTCCCGAATGTGAACGATCTTGCTAATGCCCGCCAACTTGTGACCCAGGCTAAAAAGAACTCCGATCTCGTCGTCGTCTCTTTCCATGGCGGAGCCGAAGGAACAGGCGCTCAGCATGTACCCCAGCGTACCGAGCTGTTTGCCGGTGAATCCCGCGGAAATCTCCCAGCCTTTGCGCATACTGTGATCGACGCCGGGGCGGCACTCGTTCTCGGCCACGGCCCGCACGTGATGCGCGGCATGGAGATCTACAAAGACCGCCTGATCATGTACTCGCTTGGAAACTTTGCTACCTACGGCTGGTTTCAACTTTCCGGTGAAACGGCGTTGACGATGATACTCGAGGTGAAGCTGGGTAACGACGGTAAATTCCTTGGCGGCAAGATACACGCAGGCCGGCAGGAAGGCCGCGGCATTCCGGTGCTTGATAAGGCGGGAGAATCGATCCGCGTCGTCCGCGCGCTGTCCGATGCCGATTTCGGCGCGAACGCCCCTAAGATAGCTGACGATGGCACGATCACGGCTAGGTAGCTCTTGAGATTTCCCGCTTCAAAAATTTAACCTTCGCAGAAGGTCCTGAAAGCGCGGGTCGTCGCGGATGGGGTCGAGACGCGGCTCATATCGCGCACAGACAACCCACCGGTCGCGTCGTTCTAAAGCCTCTTCAAGCGCCTTGATCGTGCCTTCCTTGTCACCCAGACGGATATACACAAGCGCCCTCGCGTACGCCTGAACATTCTTCAAGGAGGGCTCCGTCTCGAACTGTTCGAGCCGCTTTCTCCAAAACCCTGCGATCCCGCCTTTTGCAAATGCATCCTTGGCCGCAGATGCAAATTCAGGGGATTCACCGAAAAGTATCATCGATCGCATAAGGCCGTCGACTGCTTCGGGGTACATGCCCTTTCCCTCGTACGCCAGGCCAAGATAGAAATAGCCGTAAGCGAAATTCGGATCTACTTCAATTACCTTTTTTGCCTGTTCGAGCTCCCGGTCACGATCGCCCTGAATATCATAGAGCGCCGCCAGGTCTGAGAGGATTATGGGGGACACAGGTTCGATCCGGAGCGCGCTTTCAAAATGAGCGTGGGCCTCGTCAAAACGCCCCATCACGATCAGGTATTCGGCGTACCATTGATGCGCGGTCGCGTAATCCGGATCTATTTCCAGTGCGCGCTTAAAGGAAGTTTCCGCCCCCGTCCAATTCCAGTCGTATGCGGCCTGTATGTACCCAAGCGTGGTATGAGCCTCCGCCGACCGGCCATCGATCTCCAATGCAGTGTTTACCGCGGCCTTAGCCTTGGGAAAAGCGTCGTGCGGAGCCGCGGAGCCGTATTCCGCAAGCAATTGATAGCAATCTCCAAGCCCCGTGTAAGCGAGTGCGAATTTCGCATCCGCTTGTGTCGCTTTTTCAAAATAACCGATAGCTTTTTGCAGGTCGGCCGCTGTCCGCTTATTCCAGAAATAGCGTCCGCGCAGATAATCCTGGTAGGCCTCGGCATTTTCGGTGCCGCGACGGGAGAGTTTTTCGCGCTCACCATCATCGAGCTGCAGGGCTAAGGATTGCACCACTTTCCGACTGATCGAATCTTGTACGGCAAAGAAATTAATAAACTCGTCGTCGAAATTCTCGGTCCAGATGGTCACATTGTCGGATGTCCGGATAAGTTGGACGTTTACACGAATGCGCGTTCCGTCACGCTGGATCCTCCCGTCGAGCACCGCATCGACCTGCAGCTCGCGGCCGATCGTGCTCGCGGCCTCGCGGCTATCGGCATATTTCAGCACCGCGCGGGTCGACCTGACTGTGATCTGCCGTAAACCGCCAAATTTATTTGCCAACGCATCGGCGAGGCTCAAGCCAAGGTATTTTTCTGTTTGCCCTGCGCTTACGTCCTCAAAGGGTAGAACAGCGATCGTTTTTATTTCGCGGACCGTCGCAGGCTTTGAGCCGGGGGAAAACTGGTAGGCTCCCAAAGCACCAAGCAAGATCAGCGGGACGGCCAACCACCAATACTTCCGGGAGCTCGTTTTCGCTTGTTTACCTTCTGAGATCTCGAGATCGTGCGGTACGGGTTCGATCAGGAATTCTTCCTCGAGGATGCCGTCGACCGTTCCCGTTTGGGTGACGGCCGCTATAAATTGATAGCCGCGGTTCGGTATCGTGCGGATAAATCGAG
>Ga0193752_1002260_pt1 | contig 14689 bp, 10 predicted proteins | sample H1c1metaG_FD_144924 | JGI IMG/M metagenome (GOLD analysis project Ga0193752, IMG submission 144924) | Soil microbial communities from a riparian zone of the East river system, Colorado, United States - H1c1 | ecosystem: Environmental > Terrestrial > Soil > Riparian zone | place: USA: East River... | reverse complement strand
GGGGGCGACGGTGGGGGTGTACGTCGACAGGGTGCTCCCCGGCCTCTACATCGAGCTGGGCTACCGCAACCGCAACTTCGCGAGCCTCGCCTGGGAGACGGAGACGCTCCCGGCCGCCTGGCCCCGCTCCTTCGACGCGAGCACCTGGCAGGCCACCGTCGGCTGGCAGTTCCGCCTGCGCGAGGGGGAGGAGGAGTAGCGTTTGGCAGAGAGGAAGAGAGGAAGAGAGGGCTGGGTTTCCCGGTATGGCTCGGTTCCAGCCCCCCTCCTGGACAGGAGGGGCGGGGGGGTGGTAGAACCGGCACGCCACCGCCATTCCGGATCTACCACCCCGCCCTGTCGCGTCGGCTTCGCCGCCACTCGGGGCTGCCCCTCCTGTCCAGGAGGGGCGAGTCTCCTTTAGTCACGCCTCCTCACCAGCCGTAGGCACGACCAACAAACAACGCGGTCCGCCTCACGCATGAGGCGGACCGCGCTTTCTTTCTTCCTTTCCTCCTCTCTTCCCCTCTTCCTCTCCGTCTCCCCTACCGGCGCAGCGTCCCCGTGGTCAACTCGTCCACGAGGGGCTGCTGGTCGTAGACAGAGCGGAGGGACTCCAGAACCGCGCGGGCGTCCACCATCACGTTCCGGCCGCGGTCGGGCATGTAGGCGTAGTCGCGGATGAGCCCCTCGATCGTGCGGTCGAAGTTCAGCCCGACCAGCTCCAGCTCCCGGTTCACGACCGGCGAACCCGAGTTGCCGCCGATGGTGTCCGAGGTGGACGTGAAGTCCAGCGGCGTGCCCATGTTGATCCGGTCGCGCGCCGCGATCCAGCGGTCCGGGAGCGTCCAGTCCGACGGCTCGGGGAAGCTCGCGCTGCGGTCGAAGAGGCCGTACATCGTCGTGAACGGCGGCGCCATCGTGCCGTTGTAGGGGTAGCCCCGCACGACGCCGTCGGTGAACCGCAGCGAGAACGTGGCGTCGGGCGGGACCGCCGTGCCGTAGGCGGCGTAGCGCGCCAGCCCGAGGCGGCCCGCCAGCGCGCGCTCGCGCGCGCCCAGCGCCGTCGAGGCCGTGCGGAACGCCAGCAAGTCGGGGGCCACCGCCATCGCCAGCGCCACCGCCGGGTCGTCGGCGAGGCTACGGCCGCCCTCGACGGCCGCGCGCGTGCCGGCCGAATCCACCAGCGCCGAAGAGGCGAGGAGGCGGTCGGCGACGGCGTCGGCGCTGGCGCCCTGGAGCCCGGCCGGGAGCGCCGCCACCTCGGCGGCGAGGTAGCCGCGCTCGACGAACGTGGGTCGGTCCCCTACGCCCATCAGCGCCTCGCGCGCGTCGGCGTTGTCCGGGGCCTCGGCCAGCATCCGCGCGGCCTCGGCGCGCTGGAGGAGCGCCGAGCCCAGCCCGGGGTTGTAGAGCACGGCGAAGGCGCGGTAGGCCGGGCCCAGCGCCCGCCGCTCGGCGGCGACGGTGCGCAGGGAGTCGACCGTGCCGGCCACCTCCGGGCGCGCGGCCACCAGCGTCCGCTCGGCCGCCTCGCGCCGCGCGAGGAAGTAGTCGTCGCGCAGGGCCGCCCCGCGCCCTTCGTAGATCTTCTCCGAGTTCGACAGCCCGAAGAGCTGGGCCTGCACGGCGTCGTGGTTCTCGGCGCCTGCGGCAAGATAGGCCCGCAGGACCGACGTGCGGGCGCGGAAGGCGCTCAGCAGCGTCGGCACGTTCACGTCGCGCTGCACCTCCAACTGGGCGCGCGTGAGCGCGCGGCTCGTCGAGCCGGGGTTGCCGATGACGAAGATGAGTTCGTTGACAGACACCCCCTCGCGGCTGAGCGGGAAGTACGTCGGCGTGCTCATCGGGCGGCCGTCGTCGCCGTAGACGCGGAGCAGCGAGAAGTCGAGCGCGTAGCGGGGGTAGGTGAAGTTGTCGGCGTCGCCGCCGAAGAAGCCCAGCCGTGATTCTGGCGCGAAGACGAGGCGGAGGTCGTGGTAGCGGCGGTAGACGTAGGCGGAGTAGCGGGCGCCGTCGTAGAGCCGCGCCACCTGCACCGTCCACGGCGCCGCCTCGTCGTCCATCGACGCCCCACGCGCCTCCATCAGGCGGCGCTGCACGGCGGCCGTGGCCTCGCGCTCGGCGGTGCCGGCGGCGACGGCGGCGCGGATTTCGGCCGTCACGTCCTCGATGGCCTGGAGCTGGTCCACGTACGACCCCTCGATGGGGCACTCCTCGGCGAGCGAGCGCGACGAGAACCCGTCGTTCAGCAGCGATTCGCCGGCGCGCGAGAGGCCGGGGAGGTTGCCCTGGATGCAGTGGTGGTTCGTCGCGACGAGCCCGTTGGGCGAGACGAACGAGGCCGAGCAGCCGGGGAGCCGGAGCGCCGCCAGCCGCGCGTGCTGGAACCACGCGGAGTCGGGGCGGAAGCCGTAGGTCTCGCGGAGGTAGTCGAACGGCGGCGCCTCGAACAGCCACATCTTCCCGCCGTCAAGCCGCCCGGCGCGTACGGTGTCGGGGTCGAACGCGCGCCCGGCGGACTGCGCGAGCACGGGCCCCGTGAGGACGAACAGCAGGGCGAGGGGGGCGAGGAGTCGGCGGACGGACATGGGGACGGGGCAGGCTGGATGCGATAAAAATAGCAGCGGACGGCGCCGGGTGGCGACGGGAATGACCCCGCCCTCTCCCGAACGGCAGTCTGGTAAACCCTTTCTCCCCCTCCCCTCCAGAGGGGAGGGGGTCGGGGGGCGGGGTGCATTCCGCTCCGGCAGCCCCTGCTAATTCGCCACCCTCCTCCCCAACCAGTACCCCCCGCACAATCCCCCGCTGCGGCCCCTATGGTGCCGCCCCCCCGCCGGGGGCGGGGAGAGGGAGAGAGGAATAGGACAGCCGCTCACGCTGACAGGGTGAGGGACATTGCTTCTCCTCCGCACACGCTTCAAGACGACCGACAGATCCTATCGCCGTTGCCGTACGTTTAGGGCCTATGCGCCGCGCCGTCCTCCTCCTCGCCCTCGTGCTCACCGCCCTCGCCGGGGCGGCGCCTGCGCGTGCCGTCGCGCCGTGCCACGTGGCCGCCGCGCGCACGCCCGCGCGGCACGGCCAGGGCGCCCTGCCGGGGCGTGCGCCGGAGACGGACCTTGCGCGCGTGGCGCCGCTGGAGAACGGACCCGCGCACACGCACGCCTGCTGCGCGCCGGGGCGCACCCCCGCGCCCCCCGTACCGGGCCCGACCGTGCCCACGGCCGCGATGGCCGCCCTGCGCCCGGCCCTGTGGGCCGAGCCGGTAGAGGTGGCCGTCGCCGTCCGGACCCCCGAGCGACCGCCCCCACCGGCGTGCTCGCTCCAGATCCTGTTCGCGCAGTTTCTGACCTGAGAGGCCGGACCGTCCGGGTCTTTTTACTCAGGACGGACTCCTATCCGTGCCCGCACCGCGCGGGCTCCGTGGTCCCCCTTTCAGGTCTCCCCATGCCCCTGTTCTCGCTGCGCGCCGTCGGCGCGCCCCTCGCGCTCGTTCTGGCGGTCCTCATCGCCTGCCAGCCCTCCGGCCCCTCCGCCGACGTGGCCGCCCCGCCGACCCCGGAAACCGGCGCCCCCGCCACCCCGGCCGTGACGCCGGAGGTCACCCCTGTCGCGGCCGTCGAAGCCGACCCCGACCTCCCCGTCGTCACCGTCTACAAGAGCCCCACGTGCGGCTGCTGCGGCGCCTGGGTGGACCACATGCGCGACGACGGCTTCCGCGTGGAGGTGGTCGAGATGAACGACGTGACGCCCATCAAGGAGAGCCGCGGCGTGCCGCGCGACCTCGGCTCGTGCCACACCGCCGTCGTGGGCGGGTACGTCCTCGAAGGCCACGTGCCCGCGGCCGACGTGCGGCGGCTCCTGGAGGAGCAGCCCGAGCAGGTGGGGCTGGCCGTGCCGGGGATGCCCATCGGCTCGCCGGGGATGGAGCAGGGCTCGACGGTGCAGCCCTACGACGTGGTCCTCTTCGGGCGCGACGGGAGCCGGAGCGTGTTCGCGCACCACGGTTCCTGAGCAGCACCCCCTATGCGGTACCTGCTGCTCGCGGCCGTCCTCACGGCCGCGCCCTTCGCGCACGCCCAGCACGCTGGTCATTCTTCCACTCATCCCCCGACCACGCCGCCCCCTCCGGCCCCTGATTCGACCCACGAGGGACACGCTGGTCACGCTCACGCTCCGGCGGCGCCCGAGACGGCGCCAGTGATGACGGGCGCCACCGACCCCGGCGCGCCGATGACGGCCGACGGGTCGGGCACCGCCCGCCTCCCCGCCCTCTCGCCCATGACGGCGGCGATGGGCCGCGCGGGCGCGTGGGCGCTGATGCTCCACGGGTCGGTCCACCTCCGCTACACCGCGCACGACGCGTTCGGCGACGGCTCGCGCGGCGCCTCGACGTTCGACGCCCCCAACTGGTTCATGGGGATGGCCCAGCGCGGCGTCGGCACGGACGGGCGGCTCACGCTCCGGGCCATGCTCTCGCTTGACCCGCTCACCGAAGGCGGCAACGGCTACCCGCTGCTGTTCCAGACCGGCGAGACGCACGACGGCGAGCGGCTCGTGGACCGCCAGCACCCCCACGACCTCGCGGGCGAACTCTCGGCCACGTTCGCGCAGCGCGTGGCGCCGGGCGCGGCGGTCTTCGGCTACGCCGCCTACCCCGGCGAGCCCGCGCTGGGCCCGGCCGCGTTCATGCACCGCCCGAGTTCACGCCACAACCCGGACGCCCCGCTCGGCCACCACTGGCAGGACGCCACGCACATCGTGTGGGGCGTCGCCACGGCGGGCGCCACGGTGCGGGGCTTCACGGTGGAGGGCAGTCTCTTCACCGGCCGCGAGCCGGACGAGGACCGCTACGCCCCGGACGCGCCGCGCTTCGACTCCTACAGCGCCCGCCTGACCTGGACCCCATTACCGAGCCTCGCTTTCCAGACCTCAATAGGACGCCTCCGTGAGCCGGAGGCGCTGGAGCCGGGCGTGGACCAGACCCGCACGACGGCTTCTTTACTTAGCGCCCGACGGATAGGGCGCACCGGCGATCTGGCGGCGGCGGTCGTGTGGGGGATGAACCGCCCCCACCACGCACACGACGGGGCCGGGGAGGCGCACGGCACGACACACAGCGTGCTCGCCGAGGCCGACCTCCAGTTCGGCGTCCACGCCGTCTACGCCCGCGCCGAGTGGTCGCAGAAGGCCCCCGGCGAACTCGCCCTCGACGAGGCCACCTACGGCGACGAGGCGTTCGGCGTGGGGGCCCTCACGCTGGGGGCGGCGCGCGACGTGCTCGCCACGCGCGGGCTGCTGGCGACGCTGGGCGCGCAGGCGACGCTCTACGTCGTGCCGGAACGGCTCCGGCCGCTCTACGGCGCCCAGCCCGTCGCGCTTCAGGTGTACCTCCGGCTCACCCCGGCGCGTATGCTACACGGCGCCCACGCCGGGCACACGATGTAGCCAGTACGGGCGGCCGGGTAAGTAAAAAACCCGGCCGCCCCGCCCCGCCGATGCACGATCCGTCTACGCACGAGCCCGGTCCGCCCTCCGACGTGCCCGCACCATTCGCGGGCCTGGAAGCGGCGCACGCGCACGGCGCGGACGGGCACGCCGGGCACACGCACGGGCCTGAGGTCAAACACGAGCCGGTGGAAGGACACGCCGGGCACGGCGGCGCCCACGCCGGGCACGACCCGGCGGTGATGGCGGACGACTTCAAGTGGCGCTTCCTCACGTGCGCCGCCCTCACCGTCCCCATCCTCTACCTCAGCCCGCAGGCGCAGGCGCTCCTGGGGCTCGACGTGACGGAGAAGCTGCCGTGGGTCCACTGGCTGATCCTCGGGCTGGGCGCAACCGTCTACCTCTACGGCGGCTGGCCCTTCTTCCGGGGCGCCGTGCGCGAACTGGGGCGGCTCCGGCCGGGCATGATGACGCTCGTGACGATGGCCGTCACGGTGGCGTTCGCCTACTCGGCGGCCGTCGTGGTGGGGGTGCGCGGGATGGAGATGTTCTGGGAGACCGCCACGCTCATCGACCTGATGCTGCTCGGGCACTGGATCGAGATGCGGAGCGTGGCCGGGGCCGGGAGCGCGCTGGAGGCGCTGGCCGCTCTCGTGCCCGACACGGCGCACCGCCTGGGCACCGCCGACGGCGAGGAGGACGGGGAGCCTGAGGACGTACCGGCGGCGTCGCTGCAACCGGGCGACCGCGTGCTCGTCCGCCCCGGCGAGCGGGTGCCCGCCGACGGCCGCGTGGAAGGAGGTGGATCGGCGGTGGACGAAAGCCTGCTCACCGGCGAGAGCGTCCCTGTGGAAAAGAACGAGGGCGACGAGGTGCTGGCGGGCGCCGTCAACGGCACCGGCGCCCTCACGGTCCGCGTCGAGCGGACGGGCGAAGCCGCCTTTTTGGGGCAAGTCGCTCGACTGGTCAGAGACGCCCAGACCAAAAAAGGACGCGTCGAGACGCTGGCCGACCGCGCCGCCTTCGGCCTCACGCTCGTCGCCCTCGTCGGCGGCGGTCTCACCTTCGCCGGGTGGTTCTTTCTATCTGCTCATGGACTGGCGTACGCGATTGAGCGGGCCGTGACGGTGATGGTGACGGCGTGCCCCCACGCCCTCGGCCTCGCCGTCCCCCTCGTCGCCGCCGTCTCGACGCGGCTGGGGGCGCAGGCGGGCCTCCTCGTCCGCAACCGCGCCGCGTTCGAGCAGGCGCGCCGCCTCAACGCCGTCGTCTTCGACAAGACCGGCACGCTCACGGCGGGCCGCTTCGGCGTCACCGACGTGCTCGTGCGGCCCGGCGGCCACGAGGACGCCGTGCTGGCGCTCGCCGCCGCCGTCGAGCGGTCGAGCGAGCACCCCCTCGCCGCAGCCGTCGTCCGCACGGCGCAGGCCCGCGGGCTGGAGATCCCCGCCACGACGGACTTCGAGGCGCTGCCCGGCCGCGGCGCCCGCGCCACGGTCGCGGGCCGCGAGATCCGCGTGCTCAGCCCGTCGGCCGTCGTGGACGCCCGGCTCGACGCCCCCTTCGAGGCCGTGGCCCCGCTGGAGGCCGAGGGCAAGACGGTGGTGTGGGTGGTGGACCGCGGGCGCGTGACGGGGGCGCTGGCGCTGGCCGACGAGGTGCGCCCCACGGCCGCCGAGGCGGTCGAATCCCTCCACCGCCTCGGGCTCCAGGTCATCATGCTCACGGGCGACCGGCAGGCCGTGGCCGAGCACGTCGCGGCCACGCTGGGGATCGACCGCGTCGAGGCCGAGGTGCGCCCGGAAGGGAAGGCGGCCCGGATCCAGGCGCTTCAGGCGGAGGGGCTCTGCGTGGCGATGACGGGCGACGGCGTGAACGACGCCCCGGCGCTGGCCCGCGCCGACGTGGGGCTGGCCGTCGGGGCCGGGGCCCACGTGGCCGTCGAGACGGCCGACGTGGTGCTGGTGCGCGACGACCCGCGCGACGTGGCTCGCGCCGTCCGCCTCGCGCGGGCGACCTACCGGAAGATGGTCCAGAACCTGTGGTGGGCGGCCGGCTACAACGTCGTCGCGCTCCCGCTGGCCGCGGGCGCGCTGGCGTGGGCGGGCGTGGTCTTCCCCCCCGCCGCGGGCGCCGTGCTGATGAGTTTTTCTACCATCGCCGTGGCGATAAACGCCCGCCGCCTCCGGCTGGACTGACCGGGCCTCAGCGCCCTACTCGACCCGCTTCACGAGCGCCTGGTAGTAGTGCGGACGGGGGTGCCCCCGCTGCATCTGGCCGGTGTCGTCGGAGGGCTCGTGCACCGCGATACAGATCCCGCCCTGGAGTTCCCACCCGTCCGTGACGTGGTCCCGCGCCTGCTCTTCGAACTCGCCCCGGTTGTAGTCGGAGATGACCTTGTAGAGGAAGCGGGCCGCCATGAGCGGAGGGGGCTGGTGGAACACGTCAAGGTCGACGCCCATGCCGCCAATAGCAAACGGCCCGGGACGTCGGTGCCTGCGCCGACGCCGCGTTGCCGACGTACTCGCCTGAAAAGCAACGCGCCCGCCGTCACACAGGACGGCGGGCGCGCGGAGCGGAGAGGGGGGGATTCGAACCCCCGATGCCATTGCTGGCATAACGGTTTTCGAGACCGCCGCATTCGACCACTCTGCCACCTCTCCGAGGACGAAACTACGGAGCGCCCTCGGGGCCCCGGCGTGAAGAAAGGGCGACGGCTTTCGAGACCTGCGGGAATCCCTTGCAGGTGAGCGCGTCGCATCGGACGTGCCCCTCCCGCCGGATCAACCTCCCCGCCCCATCGCTCCGGCTTCGCCTCCGCTCGGGACTGCCCCTCCTCGTCTGAGGAGGGGCGGGTTATTCAGGTGATACGGGCCGCCGCCTCTCCCCACGAGCGGCGTACACCAGCGAGGAGCCCTCGGCGTAAGTCGAGCGGCACGACGCTCACCACAAACCAAAAAAAGCGCCGGAGCCTGGGGGGGCTCCGGCGCCTTCCGTCTCTGGAGACGGGGCCCTACGGGAGGGGTCAGCGCGTGACGGTCAGCGTGCGGACGGCCGTGGCCTGGCCGCCCGTGGCGCGGACGACGTAGACGCCCGCCGGGAGGGCGGCCGTGTCGATCGTGAGCGTGGGGACCTCGCCGGCCGCGACGGCGCCGGTGAAGAGCGTGGCGACCTGGCGGCCGACCACGTCGAACAGCGCGACCTCTACGTCCTGCGCCTGCCCGACGCTCAGCGAGAGCGTCGCGCGGCCGGCGACCGGGTTCGGCATCGGGACGCCGAGCGCGAGCGAGGCCGAGGCGCCGGGGGCCGCCTCGTTGGCGACCGGCGGCATCGTGACGGTGTAGCCCTGCTGGACGTAGCTCGCCAGCATGAGGTCGAGCGACGCCTGCGCGTAGCCCATGTTGCGGGCGGCCTGGAGCACGGCCTGCGCGGCCTGCGGCTGCGTCGAGGAGACGCCCGTCAGACGGAGCCCCTGGAAGACGGCGCGGTCCGTGACCTCACGGCCGAGCGTGTTCCAGATCCGCAGGTTCGACGTGCTCCAGTGCTGGCCGCGGTCGTGCGGGGCGCTGCCGGTGGGGTAGGTCGCGGAGTAGTTCGTGATGCGGCCGCCCCACCATTCGTTGTGGCCGTCCCACTTGAACACCCAGTTCCACTCGGGGTCCGCCGGGGCGAGGAGGCCGAGGCTGCGCCCGTAGCTCACGGCGACGTAGTCGCCGAAGCCCTCGCTCAGGCCCTCCGAGTTGGAGGGGCCGCCGCCCGTGCCGACGAGGAAGTGGTGGATGCCGTGGCCGAGCTCGTGGATGATGACGTCGGCGTCCTCCGAGTCGTCCACCCCGCCCTCCCCGAACTGCAGGCGCGCCGTGCCGCCGGAGTACGAGGAGTTGTCGGCGCCGTTGAAGCCGTGCGCGTCGAACGGCACGATCCCGCTCGTGCCCGCCTGGAACGGGCGGCACGTGATGCCGAGGGTGACGTTGATGTAGCGCATGTACGTGTCGATGCCGTAGTACACGTTCGCGACCTCGAAGGCGTCCGCGTTGCGCGAGAAGTCCCAGGTCGGCGTCGCCTGGCCGAACGTGCCCTTGAAGGGGGCCGCCCAGTCGAGCGCGTTCGCCCAGGGCCCGGCAAGCTCGTAGGTCGAGCCGACGAGCGTGATGTCGCGGAGCGTGACGGCCGTACGCGCGGCCGTGAGCTGCGCGGTGTCGGCGTCGTTGGCGTCGGTGTAGCCCGCCGTGCCGTAGGTGACGTTGGCACGCGTAAGGGGGTCGGGGACGAAGACCATGCCGGTCGCGTCCACCGTCATCCGGCGGGCCGCGGCCCGAGCGAAGGCTTCAGCCCGCCCGACGGCCTCTGCGGTCGGGATGAGCGTGGGCCCCTCGCCCTCATCGGCCCCGTGCGAGGTGATGAGGCGGTCGGCGACCCGGAAGAGTTCGCCCGAGCGCGCGTCTACGAGGGCCTCCCAGTACCCGGCGGGCGTCGTGGGCTCGATGCGGATCTGCCACGCCAGGCGCGCGCCCGTCGCCGTCGGAGCGACCACGAGTTCAGTCGCCTCGAAGCCAACCGGCCCATCCACGCCGAGATGGGCAAAAGCGGTCGCGCGGGCGGCTTCAGCGGTGACGGCGGGCTCGTAGGTCGCGAGGTTGAGCCCGGCGCGGTAGCCGAGCAGGGCGAGCGGCACGCGGCCCGTCTCCGTCACGTTCACGACGACGTCGGCGTTGAGCACCGGCACGCCGCCGAGGGTCTGACGGAAGTGGACGGCGTAGCCGGCCTGCCCGCTCGTGGTGACGTCATGCGTGAACGTGCCCACCGACGAGGCGGCGAACCCGAGGGTGCCGGCGTAGGCGGTGAGGAACTCGCGCGCCTGCTGCTCGGGGGTCCCGGGGCGGGCGACGAAGTCCATGTTGTACAGCCCGGTCGCGGCGCCCGTGCGCAGGTCCTCGCTGCGGTTGGGGCTGACCATGATGGACTCCTGCAGGTAGTCGCTGCCGAGTTCCAGCGGGCTCACGTCGCGCGGCTTCTGCGCCGACGCCACGGGGGCGACGAGCAGGCCCGCGAGCGCGAGGGAGAGGTAACGGAGGTTCATCGGGGGGGTGTAGAGGTGGAACGGTAAAGATCCGTCGTCCGCTCCCCGGGTGCAAGCCGGACGAGCGGACGACGCGAAAAGACAGGGGGATAAAACAGGGACGGTTAGCGCCGGGGCGTTGCGATGCACGTAAGCGTGTAGGCACGCTTGCGTGTATGCCTTCCTCCCTTAAGCGGAGGGGGCACCGTAGAGCCAGGCACGCATTCCGCCTACGCGCCTACATGCTTACGTGCCTACCCGCGCCGGGCTATCGCCCCTCGTCGCGCATCCCTTCCAGTGCGTCGAGGTCTACGGCGCGGAGGGCGTCGCGGAACTGGTCGTCGTCCAGCCCTGAGCCCGACGATGTCACGAGGAACCGGTCGGCCACCAGCACCTGGAAATCGCCCCGCCGGTCCACGGTGTCGTACTTCTCGTAGCCGGGGTTCCCGTCGATCCGCACCGTGCGCTCGTAGTCGCGCTCGCTCTCGCGGTCCACGGAGGCCATCGTCCAGGCGGCCCCGAACATCGCGGCCATGCCGACGCCGCCGAGGTCGGCCACCTTCAGCTCCAGGCGCGACGTGGCGCCGTCGGCGCCCGTACCCTCGTAGGTCGCCTGCGCCTGCGAGACGTTCATCCCGCCGAACCCCTGCCGCTCGCCGGAGAGGTTGGTGCGGGCCAGCCCGACGACCTCCTCGGGCAGCATCTCGCGGAGGCGGCGGAAGTCGACGGGCTCGACGGGCGTCCCGTTCTGGGCGCCCTCCCCCATCTGCTCAGCCGCCTCGCCCATCTGCTCGGCGGCCTCACCCATGCGTCTGGCGGCGCCCAGCGGGCCGTCGTCGGCCGTCGGGCCGTCGTCGCCACCGCCGCAGGCGGCGAGGGGGAGGAGGAGGGCGAGGGCGAGGAGGAGGCGGGTCATGGCCGGTAGGGATGGACAGAGACCAGAGCTTACGACAGCCGCCCCCAACCTCAGCCGACCTCCACGTGGATGCCCGCCCGCTCCGCCGCGGCCTCGGCGCGCGCGCTCTCGGGGGTGAAGATGAGCCGCGGCCCGCGGTCGTAGGTGAAGTAGTTGTACAGCCAGCTCAGGAGCACCTGGACGCGGTTGCGGAAGCCGACGAGGTAGACCACGTGGATGAGCAGCCACGCCAGCCACGCCAGCAGCCCCGTCATCCGCCGCCCGCCCTGCGTCTGGAGCACGGCGGCGTTGCGGCCGATGGTCGCCATCTGGCCGGGGTCGCGGTAGACGAAGGGCACGGGCTCCAGCCCGCGCAGGGCGCGGCGGACCTCGCGCGCGGCGTGGCGGCCCTGCTGGATCGCCACCTGCGCCACCTGCGGGTAGAGCACGCCGTGGGCGTCGTGCGCGCCCGCCACGTCGCCGATGACGAGGATCTCGGGGTGGCCGGGCACGTGCAGCGCCTCGTCCACCACGACCCGCCCGCCACGCGTCTGCGGCAGCCCCAGCCGGTCGGCCAGCGCGTTCGCCCGCACGCCCGCGGCCCAGACGGTGGTCTTCGCGGGGAGCCACTCCCCCGTCGAGAGCGCGACGCCGCCCTCCTCCACCCGCGTCACCTTCGCGCCGAACCGGAACGTCACGCCCCGCCGCTCCAGCGTCTTCCGCGCGTACGCCCGGATCTGGGGGTCGTAGGCGTCGAGCAGGTCGGGCCCCGCCTCCACGATCACGACCTCGGCCCGCGCCACGTCGAGCGCGGGGTAGTCCTCGGCGAGCACGTGGTCGAAAAGCTCGGCCAGCGCGCCCGCCATCTCGACGCCGGTGGCGCCGCCGCCCACGACGGCGACCGTGAGCGCCCCCTCCTCCACCTTCGCCGCGTCCCGGTCGGCCGCCTCGAACTGCTCGAGGACGTGGGCCCGAATGGCGACGGCGTCCGAGACGCTCTTGAGCGGGAACGCGTGCGCCTCGGCGCCGGGCGTGCCGAAGAACGTCGTCGAGGCCCCCGCCGCCACGACCAGCACGTCGTAGGGCAGCGTGTCGGCGTCGTCCAGCGTGAGCGTGCGCGCCGCCACGTCGGCCCCCGTCACCGTGCCCATCCGGAAGGCGGTGCCGGGGTAGTCGTGGACGATGTGGCGGACGGGCTGCGTGATGTCGCCCGGCTGGAGGCCCGCCGTCGCCACCTGATAGAGCAGGGGCTGGAACGTGTGGTAGTTGTGGCGGTCCACCAGCGTCACGTCCACCGCCTCCCGCTTCAGCCCCCTCACGATCTCCAGCCCGCCGTGGCCGGCGCCGACGACGACGACGTGCGGGCGGGCAGCGGCCTCGGGGTGACCAGACTGACCAGACGCGGGACTACCGGAAGGGTCGGGGCGCGGGTCCACGGGCGGAGGGGCGGGTGCAATGGCCTGTACGCAGCACCCCGCGCCGGGTTGGGCCCGTCCGGCGAAGAGGGTGCGAAGGGGCTGTATGCGAAACTTTATGCCGCATCACGGCATATGATGACGCAGTGCGACATACACCCAATACACCCGCTCCCATGCGCTACCTCCGCGCCGCCCTCGCGGCTCCTCTTCTATTCCTTCCGCTCATGCTCCTCGTGGTCGGCCGGGCCCTCATCCTGCCGGACTTCGAGGTGGCCCTGGACCGCGGCGAGGTCGAAGGCGAGCTGTACGCGCGCTAACCACCGCCCTCCCCCCGGGGCTCTCGTGCCGGATGCCGTCCTCCCTGAGGGGGGACATGGTGTCCCCGGGGGGGGGACATAGCTTGTCCCGGGGGGAGGGACACGGTGTCCCCCCGGGGGGGACATAGCTTGTCCCCCAAACCGTCATTGAACCGTATACAGGCACACACACACACCCGGGCGCGCGGGCGCGCGTGATCGTGTGGATGGGGTAAGGCGGCAAGAGGTCGGCGCAAACGGATGCGTAAAGCCCAGCCCATGCCCTTCCGGCGCGGCCGGTTGGGATTGTGCCCTGTCACCCGTGCGCGCTAAACAAAAAAGGCGACCCCGGCGCCACCTGCCGGGATCGCCCCCCGCCCTCGGCGGGCCGCCCTCTAGCGGCCCGCCGAGGGCGCCTTAACGTGTGACGGTGAGCCGCTGCGTGAGCGCCTCGGCGCCCGCCGACACCCGGAGCACGTAGACCCCGGACGCGAGCGACGACGCGTCGAGCGCCGCCTCGTGCCAGCCCGCCGTCTGCGCCCCGTCGGCGAGCACGGCGACCTCACGGCCGAGCGCGTCGTAGACCGACACGCGCACCGTCCCCGTCTCCGGGAGCCCGTAGCGCACGGTCCCGCGCGCGTTGATCGGGTTGGGCCGCGCCTCCAGCGCCAGAGCGTCGGGGATCTCCGGCGAGCCCTCCGTCGCCGTCACGGCGCCGAAATGCACGGCGAAGCGGGCCGTCGTGGACGCGCCCGTCAGCTCCGGCGGCGCCCCGGGCGTGATCGGCGCCGCGTTGGCCCCGACGGTGAAGGTGTAGGCCGTCTGGCTCCGCATGTCCACCTGGGCGCCCGTCGCCCGGTCCACGAGCGTGAGCGCGACGGACGGCGCCGCGTCGAGGTCGGGCCACGTGAGCGTGTAGGCCCCGCCCTGCGTCGTCTCGATGGCGAGGTCGAGCGCCTCGCCGTCCACGGCCGCCGGGCGGGCGTCGAAGATGAGGCGGCGGCCCGTTTCGGGCATGACGAAGAAGAGGCCGGCGTAGTCGCCGGAGAGCGGGCGGAGCCACGTCCCGTCGTAGGCGTCGAGCCCGGGCGCTGCGCCGTCGAGGAAGAGGCCGACGGGGTCGGTGCTCTCCAGCCCCATCCCGGAGAGGTGCAGCCGGAGTTCGGCCACGCCCTCCCCCGTCTGCCCGGCGTAGACCGGCGCGTTCGTGGGCGCCTTCCACGCCCGCTGGAACGTGATGCCGAAGGGCGACGAGACCGTCGACTCGGCCCAGAACCCCTGGAACGCCGGGACGTAGCGCCCGGCCCGGCCCGTGGCGACGCCCGCCGTGTTGTAGTAGGCGTAGTTGCCGAGCCCCCCGTTGGCTGCCGGGTCCCACACCCCGTACGACGTCTGGAACTGGCCCGCGGCCTGCATGGCGTGCCAGTCGATGGGGGCGGCGTAAGGGTTGCCGAGCAGGTTCCACCGCTTCTCCCCGTCCGTCAGGTCGAACGAGAGCAGGGTGATGACGGGGCCCGCGGGCTCCAGCCCCTCCACGTCCCACGTCGTCGGGAGAATGGGCAGGCCGCCGAAGGGATCAGTCGCATAGGCA
>Ga0193752_1002259_pt1 | contig 14690 bp, 9 predicted proteins | sample H1c1metaG_FD_144924 | JGI IMG/M metagenome (GOLD analysis project Ga0193752, IMG submission 144924) | Soil microbial communities from a riparian zone of the East river system, Colorado, United States - H1c1 | ecosystem: Environmental > Terrestrial > Soil > Riparian zone | place: USA: East River... | reverse complement strand
GACAAGCTCACGGGTGGTAACGGCGTAGCGGGAGTCGCCGCGGCCTCGACGGCCGGCAACGCCGTGGCCGTCCCGGCCATCATCGCCAGCGCAAACCCCGCCTACACGGACGCGGCGGCACAGGCCACGATCCTGGTGGCCGCATGTGTCGTGGTCACGGCGATACTGGTGCCGCTGGTCACCGCCTGGACCGCGCGCCGCGTGGGGACGGCCCGCTAGATGGCGGAGTCCTGGCTGATTCTCGCCGACGATCTCAGCGGCGCCGCCGACGCCGCGATCGCCTTCGCGCGGCGTGGCCAGCGCACCGAACTGACCTGGGGTGAGCATTTCGCCGGTGACTTCAGCGGCGCGAGTGTGCTCGCCTACGATTGCGACAGCCGGCGCCTGGGCGCGACCGCCGCGGGCGCGGCACAACGCGCGGCGGCGGAACGCTGTCTGCAACGCGCTGCGTTCTCCAGCTTGTACAAGAAGGTCGATTCGACGTTGCGCGGGCAACCGGCCGCCGAGATCGCCGCGTTGTGCGGCACCTTGCCCGCGCCCTTCGATCGCGCTTTCGGCATCTTCGCGCCGGCCAACCCAGCGATGGGCCGCACCACGCTCGACGGCCGCGTGTTCGTGCACGGCGAGCCGCTCGAGAGCACGGAAACCTGGCGCCGCGAGCATTCCTACCCCGGCGCGGATCTGGCCGAGATCATCCAGGCCACGGAGCTGCGCGCCATCAAACTACCGCTCGCGCGGCTGCGCGCGGGCGGCGCCGCATTGCGTGAGGCGCTGGCCACGGCCGGGTCGACTGCCGCCGACGGCCGCGGCACGATCCTGATCTGCGACTCGGAAACGGACGATGATCTCGACCGCCTGGTCGGTGCGGCGCGCGCAGCGGGAGCGGCGCAGTTCTTCATCGGCACCGCCGGGCTCGCCAACGCGCTGGCGCGCAGCCTGCCGCCGCGCGAACAGCCGCCGTCGGCCATCATGCCGTCGCGGCATGGAGCGCTGATCGTCGTCGGTTCCCTCGCCAGCGTTGCGCGCGCCGCCGCGCGCGCGCTCGCCGCGCACAGCGGCGTGCGCCACGTCCTGTTCACCGCTGAGATCCTCTCGGGTGAAGACGCGCGGCTGCGGACCAGCATGGCGCTCGATATCCGCGCGGCGCTCGATCGCGGCACCGACGTGCTGGTCGAAATGCCGCTGGCAGAAGAACCCGATCTTTCGATCGGTCCGGCCCTGGTACGCGCACTCGCGACCTGTCTCGCGCCCGCGTTGTCGCGCATGAGCGGGCTCATCGCGACGGGTGGAGAAACCGCCGCGGCGCTGCTGCGGCAGTGCTACGTTGGGCAGATCCGGCTGGTGGACGAGATAGAAGCCGGAGTCTCGCTGGGTCTGATGGCGCGCGACCATGGCGTGCCGATCATCACCAAGCCGGGGGCTTTCGGGGATCCGCAGAGTCTCATCCGGGCGCTCGCCAGACTTCGTTCGATTCGACAGACGGGAAAACTGGCATGAGCCTTCCGGGCGGAATCCTTCCGATAATCGCGATCACGATGGGTGATGCCGCCGGCATCGGTCCCGAAATCATCATGAAGGCCATGGCATCGGCCGACGTGCACGCCATGTGCAAACCCCTGGTGATCGGCGATGGCGAACGCCTGCGTCGCGCGGGCGAACTGGTCGGCAGCAGGTTGAAGGTCGAGAGCCTCGACGATCCGGACGAAGCGGCCTATCTGCATGGAAACGTGGAGTGCATCGACCTCGCCAACATTCCGGCGGACTTGCCCTTCGGCCAGACCTCCGCGATCGCGGGTGAAGCCGCCTACCAGTACATCGAGCGCGCGGTGCGCATCGTCGAGTCGGGCGGCGCCCAGGCGATCTGCACCGCGCCGCTCAGCAAGGAAGCGCTGCACGCCGCCGGACACAAGTATCCGGGTCATACCGAGCTGCTGGCCGCGCTCACCAACACACCCGAAGTATCGATGATGCTCGTGGCTCCCAAACTGCGCGTGATCCACGTGACCACGCACATGGGGCTGCTGGATGCGATCGCGCGCATCGACGCGCCGCTGGTCGAGCGCGTCATCGCGCGCGCGCACGACACGCTGGTGCGCGCGGGAATCAAACAGCCGCGGATCGGCGTCTGCGGCATCAATCCGCATGCCGGAGAAAACGGGTTGTTCGGCCGCGGCGAAGAGGCCGGCAAGATCGAGCCGGCGATCGCGAACTGCCGCGCGCGCGGCTGGGACGTGAGGGGTCCCTTGCCCGCGGACACGCTGTTCTTTCTCGCGGCGCGCGGCGACTACGACATCGTCGTCGCGATGTATCACGACCAGGGCCATGGGCCTATCAAGGTGATGGGGCTCGAAGCGGGCGTGAACATCACGGTGGGTTTGCCGGTGGTGCGCACCTCCGTGGACCACGGCACCGCGTTCGACATCGCGGGCAAGGGCATTGCCGACGAACGCAGCCTCATCGAAGCACTGCGCCAGGCCGCCGAACTCGCACCGAAGTAACGTGCGAGCTGCGCGCGCAGAGGCCCGCGCGATTAATAAAAATTCATTGCACTAATGAGCGCAATTTCGCTCACCGACGAGCGTTGTCCGCCGCAATGTCTCGTTCTTTGCCTGTAAATGTGTTAATTCTTGCCCCTTCTGAGCGCGGATGAGGATTTTTGATCGAAGGGCGCTGCTTTTATCCGGCAGCGATAACAAGAAGGGGGAAATCATGAAGGCCAACTATCGGCCGGAGCGGACTCGTGTCATGCGGACAAACGAGCTCGTTCTGGTCAGTCTTGCGTTTGTCGCGAGTTCGTATGCACTCGCCCAGGAACCGGCAGCACAGGCGCCGGAAGAAACACCGGAAATCGTCGTCACGGGCTCGCGAATCGCGCGCGATGCCGCGATCGATGCGTCGACGCCGCTCGCCGTCATCAGCGCCGAAGACATCAAGCTCTCGGGCAGCGTCAACGTCGACAAGATTCTCGGCGACTCACCGCAGTTCGTGCAGGCCACCAATGGCGGCGCGACTGCGAACCAGGTGCCCGCGGGCTCCGCGGCCGGCGCGTCGTACACGAACCTGCGCGGCTTCGGCCCCACGCGCAGCCTCACGCTGGTCAACGGCCGGCGCTTCGCGATCTTCGGACCCGAGCTGGTCACCGACCTCAACACGATTCCAACGGCGCTCATCGAGCGCACGGAAGTGGTCACCGGCGGTTCGTCGGCGGTGTACGGCTCCGACGCCATCACCGGCGTCGTCAACTTCATCATGAAGCAGGACTTCGAAGGCGTACAGGTCGGCGGCCAATACGGCTGGGACAGCAACACCAGCACGCCGACCTACAGCGCGGACCTCACGCTGGGCGGCAATTTCGGTGAAGGCCGCGGCAACGCGGTGGTCTCGCTGAACTACTACAAGCGTGATGGATTCACGCGCGGCGACGTCGGTTCGTGGTCGGAAATTCCGTATGGTGAAGCTTGCGTCACCGCCGACAGCTGGAGTGACAGCCTGATCGGCACCCCCAACGGCGCAAGTGCCGCGAACTGCGGGGCGTCGGGCGGCAAGATGGGTTTCATCTTCGTCGGCAGCGGCGACATTCCCAACGGGCGCTTCTTCCTGAGCGATGCGCAGCGCGCGGCAGCCGCCACGCAGATCAACAATGCGGGCCTGACCGGGATGAATGCCACCGGCTTCACGTTCGACGATGCGGGCGCCCAGCAGCGGCTGGCGGTGCGCCCGGCCGACGATTTCAACAACACGCTCTACAACTACCTGCAGGTGCCGCAGGAACGCTGGATGATCAACGCGTTCACGCACTACGAGTTCGCGCCGCAGGCGACGGGTTACCTGGAAGCGCACTTCAGCAACAACCGGGTCGACCAGCAGCTCACGCAGTCGAACATCGGCGGCGAATTCCTGTTCAACACCAACAACCCGTACCTCGACGGCACCATGCAGGACTTGCTGGAGCAGCTCGATGCCAGCGAGACCGGGCCGCGCACGTTGCAGCAGGGTTCGACCGCTTTCACGACGACCCCGAACGATGGCCTGGCCATCCTCAACACCGGCCGGCGCTTCGTGGAATTCCCGTACCGCCACAACATCGATGACCACAATGTGTGGCGCGTCGCGCTGGGCGTTCGCGGTGATCTGGGCGATGTCTCCGACAAGTTCCTGAGCAACCTGAACTACGACGTGTACTACACGTTCGCGCGCTCGGAGGACTCGAGCCGCCAGGAAGGCGCGGCCTCGCGCAGCCGCTACCAGGCATCCTTGCTGCGGGTGGGTGCCGCGGACCCCGTCGCCAATGTGTTCGGTCAGAACCTGTCGGCGGCCGCGGTGGCCGCGTTCTCCATCAACTCGACCAACGTGACCAATGCCGAGCAGAAGGGCATCGTCGCGACCATTGGTGGTGACATCGTGGAATTGCCGGCCGGGCCGCTGGGATTCTCACTCGGTGTCGAATCCCGCAAGTCGTCCGCCGAATACATTCCGGATCAGTTCCTGCGCTCCGGTGACGTGGTCGGATTCAATCCCGGCCTCCCCACATCTGGAGAAGTTTCCGTGAAGGAATACTTCGGCGAAGTGCGCGTGCCGATACTCGCTGACATCCCCGTCTTCCAGAACCTGAGCCTGAACGGCGGCTACCGCAGTTCCGACTATGACCTCGACGGCGTGGGCCGCGTGGCTACCTACCTGTATGGCCTCGACTGGCGCATCGTCGACTCGGTGGCGCTGCGCGCGCAGTTCCAGCGCGCCATTCGCGCGCCGAACATCGGCGACCTGTACGGTGGATCGGCGCTCAACGTGCCCAACGGTATCAATGACCCGTGCTCGAACCGCAACACTACGAATCGCACGGCCGCCGTGGAGGCGCTGTGTATCGCCACCGGTGTGCCGTCAACGGCGGTGTTCTCGGGCTCACCGTTGTCCGACCAGTTGATTCCGTCGCTGTCGGGCGGAAATCCCGACCTGCAGGAAGAGAGCTCGGACACGCGCACGATCGGCGTGGTGTTCACTCCTTCGTTCGTGCCCAACCTGGCCGTGACCCTCGACTACTGGGACATCACGCTCGACGGCGCCATCGACCAGCTGGGCGGCGGCACGCAGGGCACGTTGAATCTCTGCTACTACGTCGTGCAGGATCTCGCCAGCGAGTTCTGCCAGGCCGTGCATCGCAATCCATCGTCCGGTGCCATCGCGATTCCGTACTCGCTCGACGTGCGTCAGGCGAACACCGGTGGCCGTGAGACCTCGGGTCTCGACCTCGCCGGCAGGTATGGTTTCGATGTGGGCCAGAGCCACTTCGATATCAGCACGGCCTGGACCTACGTCGATGAGTTCACGATCACGCCGGTGCAGGCGTTGCCGCTGAACCAGAACCATTGCGTGGGCGCCTACGGCACCGTCTGCGGCGAGCCGATTCCGCAGTACAAGGGCGTGACACGCTTCACCTGGCGCACCGGTCCGTTCAGCGTGAGCCTGCGCCATCGCTTCATCGACAGCGTGACCACGGACCGCATCGTGCTGCCGCGGACCGCGGGAGGCACGGTGCCGGACGCGACGACGCTGACCAATCCGAAGCTCGATGCCTACAACTACCTCGATCTCTCGGCGACCTGGAACATCGCCGACAAGGCCGAGTTGTTCATCGGGGCGAACAACCTGCTCGACAAGGATCCGCCCATCGTGGCGGGTTTTGGTGGCTACGGAAACACGTTCCCGGCGACCTATGACTACCAGGGCATCTCGTTCTTCGTCGGCGTGAACGTCAAGACGTTCTGATTGTCGAGTATCAGCTAGTTAGGGCGTTACCGGCCGGCCGTTTCAGCGGCCGGTGATGCCCGGACTCTGGCGGGGCTCCAGTGCCTGGGAGAGCTTGACGGGCTCGACCGGCTTCACCAGATGGTCATCGAACCCGGCCGCGAGCGCGCGCCGGCGGTCTTCGAGCTGGCCATAGCCGGTCAGCGCGATCAACCGCAGCTTCTCGCCGTCGGGCATCTCGCGCACGCGCCGCGCCACTTCGTATCCGTCCATGCCCGGCAGGCCGATGTCGAGCAGGATGACTTCGGGCTGGAAGGACTGCACGCGCTCGAGCGCATCCTGCGGCGTGAACACGGCATCCACTTCGTGCCCGTCGAGCGACAGCAACATCGCGAGGGATTCGGCCGCATCCTTGTTGTCGTCCACCACGAGCGTGCGCCGGGGCGGGATACGGGGCGCGACCGCATCCTGTGTCACGCCTGGCGATACCGGCGCGCGGCAGGCGAATCGTGAATGTCGCGCCCAGCCCATTTCCCGGGCTCGCCGCCGAAATGGTGCCGCCGTGCATCTCGACCAGCCTCTTCACGACGGACAGCCCGATGCCGAGGCCGCCCTGGGAACGGTCCAGCGTGCGTTTGCTCTGCACGAACAGATCGAAAATCTGCGGCAGCAGATCGGCGGCGATACCGGTGCCGTTGTCGGCTACGCTCAGCACGGCCTCATCACCCTCGGCGTGCGACTCGATTCGCAGCTGACCATTCGGATCGGTGAACTTGATCGCGTTGGTCAGGAGATTGCCCACGCACTGCACGAGGCGCGCGGGATCGCCATAGCGAGCGTCGCCTTCGCCTTTGGGTGCACTCGCTATCGGATGTCGCCTACCTGCGGCGGCAATATAGAGGCTCAATTTCTGCTGAAATCGCTGTTACCGTTAACACAAACTTTCCAGCGAATTGTTTGGCACTATCCTCAATGACACCGATTTCCCAGATAGCTGTCTCGCAAATGTGCTAAAAAACGCACCTGTTTGATCGATCATGCGCAGTAATGATCGATTGTGACCGCTACCAACTGATACGGTTCGACGCTTTCAGAGGCCTCCAAGAGGCTTCGACGAGTCCGAGAAGTGCACCTTGTCCGCGCTCTGTGTGCTTTTCGACATCGGAGCGCAGTCAGCACCCCTTCGCTGACTGCGCTCCACCTCTGAGCCGCTCTAGAGCGGCACCAGATCCCGCGGCCTCCTCTAACTACGCTTGACGAGAATGTCGCGCGTGACGTTCCGGACGTCGTTGGCGCCGGTGAGCGCGAGGCTCACGGCGAGTTCCTTGCGGATGATGTCGAGGGCGAGTGATACGCCCGCCTCGCCGCGCGCGGCGAGCGCGTACAGAAACGCCTTGCCCATGAGGCAGCCCTTCGCGCCGAGGGCGAGGGCCTTGAGTACGTCCTGGCCGGTACGCACGCCGCCATCGAACAGGACGTCGCATCGGCCGGCGACCGCATCGACGACCTCGGGCAGCGCGGAGATGGTCGAGCGGGCACCGTCGAGCTGACGGCCGCCGTGGTTCGAAACCACCATGGCGTCGACACCGTGCTCGCAGGCGAGGCGCGCATCTTCGGCGTCGAGAATGCCCTTGATGATGATCTTGCGCGGCCATTGCTCGCGCAGCCAGGCGATATCCTTCCAGGTGACGGTCGGGTCGAACTGCTGCGCGATCCACTCGGACAGTGTCTTGAGGCCACCCGTGCCTTTCATGCGTGCTTCGAGGTTGCCGAAGGTGCGGCGCTTGCCGGTGAGCACCTTGAACGCCCAGGCGGGGCGCATCGCCACTTCGAACAGGTTCCTGAGCGTGAGCTTGGGTGGAATCGACAGTCCGTTTTTCGGATCGCGGCGACGCAGGCCCTGCACCGGCATGTCGACGGTGAGCATGATGGCCGAGCAGTTGGCGGCCTTCGCGCGCTCCAGCAATTCCTGGTTGAAGCTGCGATCGCGCATCAGGTAGACCTGAAACCAGAACGGCTTTTGCACCGCGCCGCGCACGTCTTCGATCGAGCAGATGGACATCGTGCTGAGGCAGAACGGCACGCCGAACGCCTGCGCGGCGCGGGCGCCGAGCATCTCGCCGTTGGCGTGAAACAGTCCGGTGAGCCCGGTCGGGCCGATGCCGAGCGGGATGGTCCAGTCTTCGCCGAGGATGTTCGTGGCGAGCTGCTGCTTCGACACGTCGATCATGACGCGCTGGCGCAGCTCGATGGCGCGCAGGTCGGCGAGGTTGCGGTTGAACGTGACTTCGTCGTAGGAGCCGCGGTCGGCGTAATCGAAGATGGCGCGCGGCACGCGCCGGCGCGCGAGTTCACGGAGATCGGCGATGCTGTTGATGACCATATTAGAAGTATGGGGTCAGGCCCCAATTGCTGGCAAAAGGGGTCAGACCTCGGCGTGCGTTCGTTCGATTCCCAGCGGGGCCCGGTGAGGTCTGACCCCTTTTGCTAGCAATTGGGGCCTGACCCCATTCTTATACGATTCCACCACCGAGGCTTTGTTTGCCCGGCCGATTTTGCCCGCATTTCGCCCGATAGCCGCTGGCGCGATACGCCGCGAGCGGATCGATCGCCGCGCCTTGACGCACTCGCGCCTGGCGAGGATCGGCGACACGTCCGTGGTAAAGCCCCGCTTGAGCGTCTGCGCCGCCATCAGGACGTCATTGCCGATGCGGAATTCGTGCAGCCGCGTACGTTCCACGATCAGCGCCTGGGCATATGCCCGCTGCAGTTCGATCGCGCTGGTCATGAGGCTCTCGATCGGGTCGGTCACGTTGTGCGACTGGTCGAGCATGTGTGCCGGCCGGAAGTTAGGCGCCCGGGCGAGCTCGGCTTCGACCAGCTCGTTGAACACCAGGAACAGCCGGAACGGCTCGATGGAGCCGGCGTCGAGATCGTCGTCGCCGTACTTGGAATCGTTGAAGTGGAAGCCACCGAGACGCTGCGCATGCACCAGGCGCGAAACGATCATCTCGATGTTCACGTTGGGCGCGTGATGCCCGAGGTCGACGAGGCAGTAGGCCTTGGGCCCGAGGGTTTGCGCCGCCATCAGCGAGCTGCCCCAGTCCTGGATCACCGTCGCGTAGAAGGCCGGCTCGTACATCTTGTGTTCGATGAACATCCGCCAGTCTTCGGGCAGCGCCTTGTAGATGGAAGTCATGGACTCGAGATATCGCTCGAAGGCGCGGCCGAGATGCGACTGGCCGGGAAAGTTTGCGCCGTCGCCGATCCATACCGTCAACGCCTTCGAGCCGAGCTTCCGGCCGGCGTTGATGCAGTCGATGTTGTGCGACACGGCCTGGGCGCGCGTGGCCGCGTCGGTATGCGTGAGGCTGCCGTACTTGTACGACAGCGATTGGCCGGCCTGGTCCTGGAACGTGTTCGAGTTCATCGCGTCGAACCCGAGGCCGAGCGCGGCGCCATGTTCGCGCAGCGCGGCGTAGTCGTCGGTTTTGTCCCAGGGGATGTGCAGCGACACCGTCGGCGTGGCGCCGGTCAGCTTGTTGATGACGGCGCAATCTTCCAGCTTCTCGAAAATGTTGCGCGGCTCGCCCACGCCGGGGAAGCGGCCGAAGCGCGTGCCGCCGGTGCCGACGCCCCAGGAGGGCACCGCCACTTTGAAATTCGCGACGGCCTTGGTGATGTCGTCGATCTTGATGCCGCGCCGTTCGAGCTGCGCCCCGAGAGCCGTGTAGTCGGAGGAAAGTTCGCCCGCGAGCGGCTTGTTGGCGGACGCGAGGTAGTTCGCGTCGCGCGGATCGGCGTAAGTCATGAACCCCTCGCGCGAAGAATCAACGGGTGAACGCACCCGCATTGCCGGCATCGACGTTCACGATGTTACCCGTCGACTTGGCGGAACGCTCGGAGGCGAAGAACGCCACGGCTTCGGCCACGTCTTCCGGATAGACGCTGCGCTTGAGCAGGCTGCGTTCCCGATACACGGTCTCGAGATTGTCGACGCTGGTCTTGTTCTGCGCCGCGCGCTGGGTGGCCCATTCACCCTGCCAGATACGCGAGCCGCGCAACACGGCGTCCGGATTCACGGTGTTCACGCGGATGCCGAGCGGCGCGCCTTCGAGCGCGAGACAGCGCGCCAGGTGCAGTTCCGCGGCTTTGGCCGTGCAGTAGGCGGCGGCGCCAGGGGACGCAGCCAGGGCGTTCTTCGAGCCGATGAATACGATCGAGCCGCCGATGCCCTGCGCCTTGAACAACTGGAACGCCTGGCGCGCGATCAGGAAGTAGCCGGTCGCGAGGATGTCCATGTTCCGCTGCCACAAGGCCAGCGTGGTGTCTTCGACCGGCGCCGCCGAGGCGATGCCGGCGTTCGAAATGCAGATGTCGACACCGCCGAATTTCCAGGCGCTGTCGCGGAAGCCGGCGACCACCGCTTCTTCGCGCGTGACGTCCACCCACGAGGAGGCGACGACGTCGGCGCCGTATTTCTTCCGGAGCTCGTTCTCGGCGGCGGCCAACGCGTCGCGATCGATGTCGCACAACACGACGCAGGCGCCTTCATCCATCAGGCGGCGCGCGGTCGCGAGGCCGATGCCGCCGGCGCCACCGGTGATCAACGCGACCCGGCCGGCCAACGCCTTCGGCTTCGGCATGCGTTGCAGCTTGGCTTCTTCGAGCAGCCAGTACTCGATGTCGAACGCTTCCTGCTCGGGCAGGCCACGGTAGGTGGACACGCTGGCGGCGCCGCGCATCACGTTGATGGCGTTGACGTAGAACTCGCCGGCGATGCGCGCGGTGGCCTTGTCCGCGGCGAACGTGATCATGCCCACGCCGGGCACGAGATAGACCACCGGATTCGCGTCGCGCATTTTCGGCGAGTCCGCCCGCTTGCAGCGGTCGTAATAACCCGCGTAACGCTTGCGGTACTCCTCGATGGCCGGCTTCACGCGGGCCGCGAGATCCGCGGCGCTGTCGCGCGCGGCATCGAACGGCAGCACCAGCGGCCAGATCTTGGTGCGCAGGAAATGATCGGGACAGGAAGTGCCGAGGGCGGCGAGAGCGGCCAGCTTTTCGCCGCCGACGAAGTCGAGCACGGTTTCGCTGTCGTCGAAATGGCCCACCTTGATGATTTGCGCCGCGCCTTCGGTGGCTGCCGAGATGGCCCCGCGAATGAGCGGCATGATGCCGGCCGCGATCTCGCGGCGGCGATCGAGGGTCAACGCGGGCGCCGCCACGGCGCCGAACGGGCGTTTGCCGCGCGAGTTCGTGCTGAGCCAGGTCGTCGCGCGATTGATGATGTCGAGCGAGTTCTCGTAACAGGCCTTCGACGTGTCAGCCCAGGTGAACAGCCCGTGCGCTTCGAGGACGGCGCCCTTGAGCCTGGGATTTTTCTGCGTGAGCTCGCGCAGCTTGAGGCCGAGCTCATATCCCGGGCGAATCCACGGCAACCAGCCGATCTCATCGCCGAAGATCTGCTGCGTCAGCGCCTGCGAATCGGCGGAGGCCGCGATCGCGATCAGCGCATCCGGATGCATGTGATCGACGTGGGCGCGATTGACCAGGCCATGCAGCGGCGTGTCGATGCTCGCCGCGCGCGGATTCAAATTGAATGCCGAGTGCGCATAGAGCGGCACGAGGACTGCGTCGTTGTCGTTGCCGGGGCGGTAGAACTTCTCGAGCCCCAAAAACTTCTCCATATAAAGAGTGGAGAACCCGTCCAGCTTCATCGTCCCGAGATCGCCGCCCGAGCCCTTGACCCAGAGCACATCGACTTCGCCGCCGGTCAGCGGATCTTTTTCCTTGATCTTGGCCGAGGTGTTGCCGCCGCCAAAGTTGGTGATGCGTTTGTCGCTGCCCAGCAGGTTGGAGCGATACAGAAGCAGCTCGGCCGGCGAAAGCTTGGCCGCATGGGCGTCATCCCAGCGGCTCTCAATTTCCAGTGACGCCTGCGGCGCGATCTGAACCACACTCATCCCATGTCTCCGGCCAGAACGGCGCTAAAGTAGGCGCCATCAGCCTCATTTTTACGGTGAGGCTGTTTAACACACGAAGCCGTCATATACAATCAATCACGTTCAGAATCGATCACGGCTTTCACCAGGTGATCCCATGTTGGAAAAAGAACGCCATAACCTGATTTTGAAGCTGGTCGACGAGCGCTCCATCGTGAGCGTCGGCGACCTGCTCGACCTGCTCGGCGCCTCCGAGGCGACGATCCGTCGTGACATCAATGCGCTGTCGGAACGTGGCGAGGTCAAGCGCATTCGCGGCGGCGCGGAAGCGGTGCGGCCGCGCCATCAGCCACACCTCGTCGGCATGCCTTTCGCGATGAGCCAGGACGTCAACGTTCCGCAGAAGCGCGCAATAGCGCGCGCGGCCGCGGCGCTCATCGCGCCGGGCGAAAGCATCATCATCAATGGCGGGACGACGACGTACGCGCTGGTGGAGTTCCTCGAGAATTCCGATCTCGACATCCTCACCAATTCCTTCCCGATCGCTGTGAAGCTGTTTGCCACCAGCCGCAACCGCATCACGCTGCCGGGCGGCACGATCTTTCGCGAGCAGAACATCGTCTTGTCGCCGTTCGAGAACGACACCATCGAGAGCTTCTGGGGCAACAAGCTGTTCGTCGGGTGTTACGGCCTCAACCGCTTCGGCATGATGGAGGCCGACCCGCTCATCGTGCAGGCGCAGACCAAACTACTGAAGCGCAGCGAACACGTGATCGTGATGGCGGACAGTTCGAAACTGCGCCGCAAGTCCGCGATGATCGTCGCGGGTCTCGACCGCATCAACACCATCGTCACCGACGACGGCGCTACGCCTGCGGAACTCGAGGAGTTCCGCAGCGCGGGCATCAAGGTCATCATCGCGAAGGTCACTGAAGAAGACGAGTTGAAGAAACTCGCCTGACCGTCCAGTTCTCCGGGGGAAAAGCGTGAGCAAGATTTCGATCGCGGGCGTGTGCGCCATTCTTGTCGTGGGTCTGGCCGCGGGCCTTGGCGGCTGCGGCAAGAGCGAACCCGCCAAGCCGGCGCGCACGCGCGTGGGCGTGGTCGCCAAATCGCTGGGCAACGGTTTCTTCGACGCGGTCCACAAGGGCGCGGACGAAGCCGCGGCCGAACTCGATGCCGAGGTGATCTTCACAGGTCCCACCACGCCGACCGCCGAAGGCCAGATCGAAGTGCTGAATGCGCTGATCGCCCAGCGCGTGGACGCGATCGCGGTCTCGGCCAACGATCCCGACGCGCTGGTGCCCACGCTGAAGAAGGCGATGGCCCGTGGCATCGCGGTCATTTCATATGATTCGGGCGTAGCGCCCGCGGGCCGCATGGTGCATCTCGCGCCGTCATCGGATCAGTTGATCGGCGAGACCGTCGTCGCGCTGACCGCCGAACTTTCGCCGGACGGCAAAGGCAAGTTCGCGGTGGTCTCGGCCACGCCGACCTCCACCAACCAGAACTCGTGGCTCGAAGAGATGCGTAAAGCGCTGCCGCAGCATCCGGGCCTCGACATGGTTGGCGTCGCTTATGGCGACGACGTTTCCGACAAGTCGTATCGCGAGACGGTGGCGCTGCTCAAGCAACACCCCGATCTTGCCGTGGTGGTCAGCATCAGTTCCGTCGGCATCGTCGCCGCCGCGCGCGCGGTCGAGGACCAGGGGCTCTCGGGCAAGGTCAAGGTGACGGGTCTCGGCCTGCCGTCGGAACTCGCCGGCTACGTGCAGAAAGGCGTGGTGCCGAAGTTCGCGATCTGGAATCCGATCGACCTCGGCTACGCGAGCACGCAGATTGCGGTTCGGCTCGCGCGCGGCGCGGATGCCAGACAACCCGTGCCGACGGGCCGCATGGGCAGCGTGACCTTCGGTGCGGACGGGGTGGGCGCCATGAGCAAACCCTTCATCTACGACGCCGGCAACGTGGTGGAATTCGCGCAGGTTTTTTGAGGCAGGGGTGGTGCCCAGCGTGCCAACGCCTCACCTGACGCTGACCGGCATCGCCAAGTCCTTCGGCGGTGCGCGCGCGCTCGAACGCGTCGCGCTCGAATTGCATCGCGGTTCCGTGACCGCGTTGATCGGCGAAAACGGCGCCGGCAAATCGACGCTGGTGAAGATCCTGTCGGGTGTCCATCAACCCGACGCGGGCGAGATCCTGCTCGACGGCCAGCCGGTGCGGATCGCGGACCCCGTGAATGCCCGGCGTCTCGGGATCGCGGTGGTTCACCAGGAATGCCTGGTGTTCGACAATCTCGACGTCGCCGAAAACCTGTTCGTCAATGCGCACCCGGCGGCCCGCGGGCTGGTGAACTGGCGGGAGATGCGGCGCCGCGCGACCGTGGTGTTGGGCGATCTCGACGCCGATTTCGACGCCGAGACTTCCGTGGCGACCTTGAGCATCGCGCAGAAACACGTGGTGCAGATCGCGCGCGCGCTGGTCGACGAGACGCGCGTGTTGATACTCGACGAGCCCACGGCGTCGTTGTCGAAGCGCGAGTGCGCGGAATTGTTCCGCATCGTGCGCAAGCTGCGCGATGCCGGTTGCGCGCTGCTGTTCATCAGCCACAAGTTCGACGAGATCTTCGAGATCGCCGACCGGTACGCGGTTTTTCGCGACGGTAGTTCGGTGGGCGCCGGTTTGCTGGGCGACGTGGATCACGACGAATTGATTCGACTCATGGTGGGGCGGCCGGTCGCGCAATTGTTTCCGAAGCTGCCGACGGAAACCGGCGCCGAACTGTTGCGCGTCGAGCACCTGAGCCGCGCCGGTGAGTTCGAGGACATCTCGTTCGCGTTGCGGCGCGGCGAGATCGTCGGTCTCTATGGCCTGGTGGGCGCGGGTCGAACGGAACTCGCCCAGGTCCTGTTTGGAATCAATCGCGCCGATGCGGGTTCGTTCACGCTGGCCCGGGACGCCGCGGCCGGAGGCATCGCGCTGGTGCCCGAAGACCGCAAG